>WNFX01010693.1_pt1 | contig 10004 bp, 9 predicted proteins | sample 5400111 | NCBI WGS metagenome assembly WNFX01 (sample SAMN13153363, study PRJNA577476) | soil metagenome | isolation source: 40 cm soil or saprolite under grassland replicate 1 | place: USA:California | collected 2016-06-15 | reverse complement strand
TGCGGCTCTCGGGCCACGACGTCTACCTCAATGTCGCGGGCGGATTGCGCATCCAGGAGCCGGCTGCCGACCTCGCCGCCGCCGCCGCACTCGTCTCCTCGTTCGCCGATGCACCGTTGCCGGCCGATGCCGTCTACTTCGGCGAAATCTCGCTTTCGGGCGCGGTGCGGCCGGTGGCGCAGGCCGCAACGCGACTCAAGGAGGCGCAAAAGCTGGGCTTTGCCCGTGCCGTTGTTCCCGAAGCGGCGCGCGGGGAAGAGACGAGCGAGCCGGGCCTGTCGCAGAAGCCCGTGAGCAGCCTGGCAAGTCTGGTCGCCGACATCGCCGCACGGAGGGCCGACAACGGACGACCACGGGGCAAGCGAGCCGGCCAACAAGACGGATGACGGGGCGGCCTCATCCGGCTATACAGCGGCCGAACTGCCGACACCCCGCTTGGGACCTGCACTCACATCCCCCGGAGGGCCGATAACGGCAGGAATATTAATAAGTTGGGGCGATCCTCCGACAGGGCTTGCCGGCCGGGCGGGAGGCGCGGAGGTTGGTACGATTTCATTCGCCGATTCGACCGGTGGCGTCCTGAACGTGCGGAGCATCCGAACTCGGTCATGCCCATCACCCTCCTCGACATCATCCTGATCGGCGTCATGCTGGTTTCGGGGCTGCTCGCCATGATTCGCGGCTTCATGCGCGAGATCCTGTCGATCGCCGCCTGGGTGATCGCGGCAGTGGCGACGCTTTATTTCTATGCCAAACTGCTGCCGTTCGCGAAGTCCTACTTCAACAACGACATCATCGCGGCGGCGGTGGTGGTCGGCGGCACGTTTTTGGCCACGTTGCTGATCGTGTCCGTCTTCACAGTGCGGTTTTCAGACATGGTGCTGGACAGCCGAATCGGTGCGCTCGACCGCACCCTCGGCTTTCTGTTCGGGCTTGCGCGCGGGCTGGTCATCGTCGTCATAGCCTTCCTGTTCTTCGCGTGGCTGGTGCCCGACCGCAGCCAGCCCGATTGGGTTCGCAGCGCCAAGTCGCGGGTCGTGCTGCAGGGAACGGGCGATTGGTTGATGTCGATGTTGCCGGATGACCCGGAAAGCACCATCTTGAAGCGGTTGAAGAAGCCGAAGCTGGAAGAGGATGAGCCGACGCCGGGTCAGCGATCGGGCCTCGATGCCCCCAATGAGGCCACCGGATACCGAGCGTCCGACCGGTCCGGCATGCGGGAATTGACCCGCGACAAGACCCGTTGACCAAGCTTGCGAGATCGATGAGGAGATGAGCGAGATGACCGAAACTCCAAGCGATGCCGGGCTCGACCTTGACGGCGACCGGCTGCGTGAAGAGTGCGGCGTCTTCGGCATATTCGGCCACCCGGATGCGGCTGCGATCACCGCGCTCGGCCTGCACGCTCTCCAGCACCGCGGGCAAGAAGCCGCCGGCATCGTCTCGTTCGACGGCAAGCGATTCCATTCCGAGCGGCGGATGGGCCTCGTCGGCGACAATTTCTCCCGCCGCGAGGTGATCGAGCGCCTGCCCGGCGTGTCGGCAATGGGCCACGTGCGCTATTCGACCACCGGAGAGACCATCCTGCGCAACGTGCAGCCGCTGTTCGCGGAACTCGATGGCGGCGGCTTCGCGATCGGCCATAACGGCAATTTGACCAACGGGCTCACCTTGCGCCGCCAGCTGGTGCGCGACGGCGCCATCATGCAGTCGACGTCCGACACCGAGGTCATCCTGCATCTCGTCGCGCACGCCAAGCGCAACCGCTTCATCGACCGCTTCATCGAGGGGCTGCGGCAGCTCGAAGGCGCCTACGCCTTCGTCGGTCTTACCAACAAGAAGCTCATCGGGGCGCGCGATCCACTCGGCATCCGCCCGCTGGTGATCGGCAGGCTCGACGGCCATCCGATCCTCGCCTCTGAAACCTGCGCGCTCGACATCATCGGCGCGAAATACGTTCGCGACGTGGAGAATGGCGAGGTCGTCGTGTTCGATGAAGACGGCATCCACTCGCACAAGCCGTTTCCACCCATGGCCGCGCGCCCCTGTATCTTCGAATACATCTATTTCTCGCGTCCGGACTCGGTCGTCGGCGGCCGCAACGTCTACGACGTGCGCAAGACCATGGGCGCGCAGCTCGCCCGCGAGGCGCCCGCCGCCGCCGACGTGGTGATCCCGGTTCCCGATTCCGGCGTCCCTGCGGCGATCGGCTATGCCCAGGAGTCGGGCATTCCCTATGAGCTCGGCATCATCCGCAACCACTATGTCGGGCGCACCTTCATCGAGCCGAGCCAGCAAATCCGCCAGCTCGGGGTCCGCCTCAAACATAGCGCCAATCGCGCGGTCGTCAGCGGCAAGCGGATCGTGCTCATCGACGATTCCATCGTCCGCGGTACGACCTCGGTGAAGATCGTGCAGATGATGCGCGAGGCCGGCGCCAAGGAGGTGCATTTCCGCATCGCCTCCCCGCCGATCACCCATTCCGACTATTACGGCATCGACACGCCGGAGCGCGACAAGCTATTGGCGGCGACCCACGACCTCGAAGGCATGCGCCGTTTCATCGGCGCGGATTCGCTTGCCTTCCTGTCGGTCGAGGGCATCTACCGCGCCATGGGCTACGAGCAGCGCGACGCGCTGCGGCCGCAATTCACCGACCACTGCTTCACGGGGGACTATCCGACCGCGCTGACGGACCAGACCGGGCAGGAGGCATCGCCACGCCAATTGTCGCTGCTGGCCGAGGCGAGTTGACGCAAAGCGTCACTTCGGGAGCGCACGCAGCGCGCTGCCCGGCATCCAAACCCACCATTATTTGAAATTCCCAAATCCCGGGATTATGGGTTCCGGCGCTCGCAACGCAGTCAAGCCTGCGCAGACTGCGTAAACTTGTCTGCGCTGCTCGGCCGGAATGACGAGAGAGCATCGATGCCGCTTCCCCTCGCCGACCGTATTGCGCTCGTTACCGGCGCCTCGCGCGGCATCGGCTACGCCACCGCGCTCGCGCTGGCGAAGGCCGGCGCCCATATCGTCGCGCTTGCACGCACGGTCGGCGGACTCGAGGAGCTCGACGACGCGATCAAGGCGTTGGGCGGCTCGGCCACCCTCGTACCCCTCGACCTCAAGGACTACCAGGGCATCGACCGGCTCGGCCTCGCCCTGCACGAGCGTTTCGGACGGCTCGATGTGCTGATTGGCAATGCCGGCATTCTTGGGCCGCTGTCCCCGCTCGGCCATGTCGAGGCGCGGGCGTGGGACGAGGTGATGGCGGTCAACGTCACCGCCAACTGGCGGCTCATCCGCGCCATGGACCAGCTATTGCAACGCTCCGATGCGGGACGCGTCGTGTTCATCTCCTCGGGCGTGGCCGCGCTGGCATTGGCCTATTGGGGGCCCTACGCCGTCTCCAAAGCCGCGCTCGAAGCGCTGGCGCGCACCTATGCGGCCGAAAACGCAACCACCAATTTGCGCATCAACGTGTTCACGCCGGGGCCGATCCGCACCCGCATGCGCGCGCAGGCGATGCCCGGCGAAGACCCCATGACGCTCGAACCTCCGGACAAGGTCGCGCTGAAGATCGTCGAGATGTGCCTGCCGAGCATGCAGGAGAGCGGCAAGCTCTACGCCTATCCGAAGGGACGGTTTCTCAACTTCCAGCCGCCGTCCTGAGATCGCGAGGCCGGCGACTGGATCACCCGGTACGCTGCGGATAAGCGCGGCAATCACGGCGAGCTATCGCTTGCCGCGTTTCGCGTAAGGATTTTTCTTCTCGCGCAGCGTAAGCCGAATCGGCGTGCCGGCCAGATCGAAGGTTTCGCGCAGACTATTGACGAGATAGCGTCGGTAGGCGTCGGGCAGCGCGTCGGCGCGGCTGGTGAACAGCACGAAGGTCGGCGGCCGGCTTTTCGGCTGGGTGATGTAGTCGAGCCGGATGCGCCGGCCCGAAACCGCCGGCGGCGGATGGGACGCGACGGCCTCGGCGATCCAGCGGTTGAGCGCACTCGTTCCCACGCGCCGGTTCCAGAGCGCATGCGCGTCGACGACAGCCTGCATCAGCCGGTCGAGCCCCGCGCCGGTAAGGCCCGACACCGCGACGACCGGCACGCCTTTGACCTGAGGCAACCAATGATCGGTCTCTTCGCGAAGTTTCTTGATGGCGCCGGGGCGCGGTTCGATGAGGTCCCACTTGTTCATGGCGATGACCAGCGCGCGGCCCTCGCGCTCGATGAGATCGGCGATGCGAAGGTCCTGTTCCTCGAACGGCTTTTGCGCGTCGATCAGCAAGACGACCACTTCGGCGAAACGCACGGCATTGAGCGCATCGGCAACCGACAGCTTTTCGAGCTTTTCCTCGACCCGGGCACGGCGCCGTAGCCCAGCGGTGTCGTGAACGCGGAAGGGTCGATCCTGCCAAGTCAAATCGACCGCGATAGCGTCGCGGGTGATGCCGGCCTCGGGCCCCGTCAGCAGCCGCTCCTCGCCGAGCAGCCGATTGACCAGCGTCGATTTTCCGCAATTGGGGCGGCCGACCACGGCGATGCGGATCGGTCTGCGCTCGGCGGTGTTTTGTTCGATATCGCTGCCGGCGTCGCGTCGCTCCACCTCTGCCGCCGGCGCGGTGGCATCGGGCAGTGCTGCGCGCAGTCCTGCATAGAGATCAGCGAGCCCCTCGCCGTGTTCGGCCGAGATTGCGATCGGCTCGCCGAGACCAAGCTCGTAGGCCTCGAGCACGCCGGCCTCGCCGGCGCTACCCTCGCTCTTGTTGGCGATGAGGATCGCAGGCTTGCCCGATTTGCGCACGAGATCGGCGAACGCGCGGTCGGCTGGCGTCGTCCCCGCGCGCGCGTCGATCAGGAACAGCACCGCATCGGCGGTCGAGATCGCGGCCTCGGTCTGCTCTTGCATGCGGCCGGTCAGGCTTTCAGGCGCAGCCTCTGCAAGCCCCGCCGTGTCGATGGCAGTGAAGGCGAGATCGCCGAGGCGCGCGCGGCCCTCGCGGCGATCGCGGGTGACCCCGGGAAGGTCGTCGACCAACGCGAGGCGCTTGCCGACCAGGCGATTGAACAGCGTCGACTTGCCGACGTTCGGCCGTCCGACAATGGCGACCGTGAAGCTCATGACCAAGGGCAGCGCGTTGTTAACGCCGCTCTATGCCCGGTGGCAGCGATGAGTGCAATCAGCGAATAAGGCAAATTATCCCTTATTTTTCCAGCTTTCCTCCGCCCCCTGCTACCATTTTGCTACCAAACGCCACTTCCATGATCTGAGCAGCTCGATCGTCGCCGCCGTGAATTAAATGACCATAGACGTTCAACGCAATCGTAGGCGAACTATGCCCAAGACGACGCGAAATCGTCAGGATATCCAGGCCGGCGTTGATCAACATACTTGCGTGGGTATGGCGCAGGCTGTGCAGCGTGACCGCTGGCATGCCGATCGCCGCCATAGCCACGGGCCACGCCTTCGTGATCGCATTCGGGCTGAGATGCCGACCATCAACCGCAGCAAACACGGGGGCGTTCTCCGGCGCCTTCCCAAGACCTACCGCGAGACGCTGCTCCTGCTGCTCACGCCAGTGCTGTCCTAACTCCAGCACGAGATGCGCCGGCAGCGAGATCGTCCGGCGCCCGTGGCGCGTCTTGGGGGCCTTGATCCTGATCCCATGGGTGGCTGTCTGCTCCAATGATTGCTCAATTGTCAGCCGCCCAGCATCAAGATCAACGTCCTGCCAGCGCAGGCCGAGCATCTCGTTGCGCCGCATCCCTGTGCCCAGGGCGAGCGATGCGATCAGATACAGAGGCTGCCCACGAAGGCGCTCGAGTAGACCTGCCGCCTCGCTCGGCTGGAGCATCGGCGTTTCCCTACCCGGCGCCTTCGGCGGTTTGGCGATATCTGCCGGATTGTCGCGAAGGATGCCCCAATTTTTTGCTTGGCCCAATGCTCTATGCAGCGCGGTATGAACCATCCTAGTCGTTCGTGGCGCCAAGCCCTCCCGAGTCAGTGACGCATAAAGCGCCGCAATGTCAGCAGGGTGAAGCGTTTGAAGCATTCGATCACCCAGATGCCGGCGCACGTGATCTAAGGCAAACCGGTACCGCTCGCGTGAACGAGCGCTAACATGGAGAGCGGCCCAATCGCGATCGAACCGATCGAGAAATTCCACCACGGTGATCTTATTCGGATCGACTGAGGTGCCGCTTTGTAGTTCGGCGACCAGCTCCGCGCACCGGACCTGCGCCTGTCGCTTGGTCCCGGTAAATGAATGCCAGCGGCGCTTGCGCTGGCCAGTCATAGGATCGTGGTGATCAAGGACGATTGCCCAATGCCCGGGCGAGCGCTCGCGGATATGGCCTCGCATCTATTTCCTCTCTTTCTGCTTTCGCCGAGCAACCAATGCAGGGCGCGTTTCGACGTTAGCGGGTCCGGTCCCCCACTTCTGAGCTAGGTCGTTCATGAGCATGGCAAGGTCGGGATCATCTACGATCACCGTTCCTTCAAGTCTCCGCGAGCCCGGACGCGGTATCACGTGAATAATCAATGCCAGAAGGACCCCGGCATCTTCTTTGACTTCCACGGGAACAGTTACGGGTCCAGCTAGCGGCGACAGGAGATGGGCAACCAGCCGCTCTACATGTTCACGCACGACTTCCCGAGTCACGGAATGGTCCATCCAGCTTTGCCCCGTGAGACGCTCAATGCGATCTGCCAACAGGCTGATCGTGTGGGCCAGGACCGAATTGTGAAGCTGCGGAATTGCGTGACGGTTGACCCAAAATTTCAAGGCCCGATTGACCTCTGCTGAAACCGTCTGTGCTGAAAGGACCTGACCGTGCTTCTTGGCCAGGCCCTCAAGTGACTTCAACAAGTCATCGGGGATGCGGGCTGCAATCACCGGCTCTGGCTTCTTCTTGCTGCCCGGGGGTCCCGGGGGCCTTCCTCTTCGCTTTGGCGCCATCGGCTGCCCGAATTCTCTGTTTACAAAGAATGACAGCGGTTTACAGCAACGGCGTGACACACACAAGGACTAAAGCTATCCAAGAAGAACACAATTCAACTGAGGCAATTCGATGAGACGCAAAGCCCAAAAGCTCAAAAAGCCATATCCGCCGGTAGCGGAAATTCCCGACTGCGGCCTGACCTTGTTCGACGGGGACTGGGAAGAGAGTTATCGCCTGGCACGCGCCGAAGTGATTGTGACCATCAACACAGGCCCGCGCCGAAAAAAGGCGTTGATGTATCCGACGTGCGCCAAGCTCGGCGTCGATCCCCAAGACAGCGCTGAATGAAAAATTTGCGGCGGGCCAGGGCCGACCCGCCGCTGCTTATGAGGATTTCGGCTCACATCCCGGTCAAGGAAGTTACCGATGGGCATTAACTACCAGCCGCTCGCGGCAACGGCAACTTTTAGCCGCATCTCTCAGCGCCGCCCGACAGACCGCGCCGAAATCGTTGTCCGGGCCTGGATCGTTCCGCGATCGCGGCCGCGTTCGAGACCTACCCAGAGCTAGACATTGCCGATGTCCTCGATCGTTGCGTGGCAGCGCTCACGGAAAGGCTGCGCGAGGAATTTCGCGAAGAGCGACAGCAACTCATCGAAGAGATCCGCACTCGATTGCGGTAAGCGCACCGGGACGCTTTCCCGGCAGATCAAGGACCGTAATCATGACCGACACAAGCAACGTGCCTGTACCCGTTCCCCAAACTACACCTCCCGCGCAACTCACCGCACTCGAAAGGTACGGCCGATCGGGTGGCAACCTGTTCGGCGAGTTGTTGAAGTTCTCCGGCAAGACCGGCACCTGGACCTCAGGCGCGCAGGGCGTCGAGGTCCCGATGAGCACCCAGCTCGTGGCGATCGTGCCCGAGCTGGTGGCCGGCTTTGTCCGGTGGCAAGACGGCGAGCTTGTCGAACAAGTGATGCAGCCCATCACTGAGACATACGACCCGAGGCAGTTGCGCGCCTCGCTAGGAGATACCGATCAGGCTCAATGGCCCAAAGGTGACGACGGGAAGCCGGAGGACCCCTGGCGGGAAGGCGCCCTGTTGCCGCTGAAGGACTTGAAGACGGGCGCCGAGTATACCTATTCCACCTCATCGGTCGGCGGCACCCGCGCGGTTAAGCATCTTGTCGCCACGTATGCGTGGCAATTGCGGGCGGCGCCGGAAACCACCGCCAACCACTTGCCGGTCGTAGAGCTCGGCGTGCGCTCCTACAAACACCGTAGCGAGAAACCGAAGAAGCGCCGCAAGGCATCGCTCTAGCCCATGCAGAGTAGAGAGGCGTCGGCTCCCCGTGGCCGGCGCCCTTTTCTTCAAGGTGAGCGCAATGCTGGACGTGGACACCGCGATCGACGCGCTGGCGACACTGTTCGAGGCGGCACCTGAGGGCACGATCTTCCTTACCGCGCTGGGGCCAGGCGGCGCCGTTCACAGCTTGGCCGCACGCGAGATCAATCGCGTAGAGGCCTTCCTGCAGCGGCACGACCAAACGGGGGTGGGGCTTTACTTCTGTGTCGGCACCCTTCTTGACGGTGGCCGCGGCCGCAGCAAGCAGAATGTAGGCTGGATCGCGGGGCTACATGCCGACGTCGATTTTAAGGATCACGATTGCGCCCCGGAAGAGATACAGCGGCGCTTAGATCAAGCTTTGCTGCCGGCATCCCTGGTGATCGGGACTGGCGGCGGGTTGCATTGTTACTGGTTGTTTCATGAGGCCGAGACGGCAACGCCGGAAGCGGTTGCGCGAGTAGAGGTAGCATTGCGTCGGCTGGCCGATCACCTTGGCGGCGATCCTCAGTGTGCCGAGATCAGCCGGCTCATGCGCGTCCCCGGCACCGTTAATTTCAAACGCCAGGTCCCGGTTGCCGTGCGCGTCCTCGAGGATCGGCCGGCCGCACGGTACGAGCTCACGGAGCTGGAAGAGTGGCTGGCCGAGGCCCGCCCGTTACTGACGCGGCGTCCAAAGCAAGGCAACGGCGCTGGCGAGCCATTTGCCGCCTATGCCGGGAACGGCGCCGCTCCGATCGACGTTGCGGCGCGACTCGCCCAGATGCGGCATGGGGGCGCCGGCGATGCTTCAATCCACCAAACGCAATTGCAGGTTACCGCCGCCCTATTGGAACGAGGCGAGGACATCGACGCCGTTGTCGCACGGGTTCTGGCGGCGACCAAAGTGGTTGGCGATCCCGCATGGGATTGGGACAAAGAAGAGCGCGCGATCCGCGCGATGTGCGAGAGCTGGATCAAGAAACATCCGAGGGACGAGAAGTCGGAACCGCTGATCGCCGAATTGGCGCGGCTCTCCCGTCTTGAATATGACCGGCGCCGTAAGAAAGAGGCAAAGAAGCTGGGCATCCAACTCACCACCCTCGATCGCGAGGTGGCTGAGCTGCGCGCCCAGAATGCAGCGGAAAAAGACTTTCTGCCGCACTGGAACGTTGAGCCGTGGCCCGAACCGGTTGACGGCGCCACGCTGCTCGACGCGCTGCGCCGGCACCTTACGCGCTATGTCGTGCTGCCGGCGCACGCGGACATCGCACTGTCGCTCTGGTCGCTGAATACCTGGGTGTTTGAGAGCTTCGACATTGCGCCCTACCTGTGTCGATCACGTCGCCGACGCGGCGCTGTGGCAAGACTGTGCTGATGACGCTGCTTTATTGGCTGTGCTGCCGGGGCAAAAAGAGCGACAACATGTCCAAACCGGCGATCTACCGTTCCGTTGATGCCGAGCGGCCAACGCTGGTCCTCGATGAGGTTGGCTGGGTGGTCGATCTCAAGGATGAGCGGCAAGGCATCCTGTGCGGCGGGTTTGAGCGCAATGGTTTCGTCGAAGTCTGCGAGGGCGAAGGGGCGGCAGTCACAACGCGGCTGTTCTCAACTTATTGCCCCAAGGCGTTCGGGTTGATCGGACAGCTCACGGCGACGCTGACGGACCGGTCTATCGTCATCCCGATGCAGCGGAAGATGCCAACGGAAAAGGCCGAGCGCCTGCGCCGCCGGGATAG
>WNFX01009652.1_pt1 | contig 10005 bp, 10 predicted proteins | sample 5400111 | NCBI WGS metagenome assembly WNFX01 (sample SAMN13153363, study PRJNA577476) | soil metagenome | isolation source: 40 cm soil or saprolite under grassland replicate 1 | place: USA:California | collected 2016-06-15 | reverse complement strand
ATAGACGACCCGTCTGTCTGCCGGTCAAAGTAGGCAGTGCTGAAGTCGGTGCCGTCCCAGGTGAACTCGCATGCCTCCTCTGGAGGCTGAGTCGCGAGGGCAGTCGCGCCAGCTTCCACGAGCACTGCCTTCGACCGCCCGGCGTCGGTGCCCTCCAGCCAGAACTCGACGTCGCCGTGCTCGCGGGTGATCCGGCCGATCCTCGCATCGAGGCCCCAGCCTCCGAACAGCCACGCTGAGATGCCGGCTGCCCCCAGCGCGTCCACCACGGCCCTAATGACGCGCAGCTGCGCGGTCGCCCGCTCGTTCACCGCACCAGTCTCCCCGAGGCCCCCCTGCCCGGCAGCCGCAGCACATGCCAAGGGAAATGACAACTTCCCCGCACCGCAGGGTGAGCTCCCGAGCTTTCCAGATGACAACAAGGCTGCGCAGAAATGACATCTTCACTGAATCCCTACAGCTCAGAGCGCAGAGTTTTTTTCTCGCGGCCGGCGCGGAGGGCCGGGTGCTTTACCAGATGGCATGGACCTGGCGTGTACCCGCGTTAGACCCGCAATGTACCTGGCCTGCTGCGGTGCAGGTCACAGCGCTAATTGACCTGGGCTGCCGCGACGTCGCGGAGGGTGCCACGCGCGGGTGCTAGCCCAGGTCCGGGCGCCGGGTACATCGCAGGCCAGCGCAGGCCAGGCATGCCCGGTCCGCCGCGGCGCGGGATCGATTCCGGCATTCTTCAGGATTTCCCACGCTGTCGACGCCGCTATTTTCACTCCCAGGCCGGCCAGCTCACCGTGGATCCTGCGATACCCCCAGCCGGGGTTCTCACGAGCCAGCCGCAGGACCAGTGCCCTGATGTTCCGGCGGGTGACTGGCCTGCCGGTCCTGCCGCGGATGGATCTGGCGGCCCAGCGGCAGCGGACGATATCGCGGTGCCAGCGCAGGATCGTGTCGGGTGTGACCAGCAGCCGCAGCCCCTGGCGCCGCGCTTTCGGTATCACTCCGAGCAAGGTCGCGAGCAGTGCCCGGTCTGCCCAGTCCAGGTTCGGGCGGTGTGGCTGCTGCCGTTGCAGGACGGTGAGCTGGTGGCGCAGGAGCAGGATCTCGGCGGCCTGCCACGCTTCCTCGCGCCGGGACAGCCGCAGCCATGAGGCCGTCCGTGTGATCAGGAGGAAGACGAACCGCAGGCACATGATCGGTGATCATCACGGCCGGCCGGCCTGGAGAGCAACTCTGCTGGTCACAGCCGCGGACGAGATTCTCGGCACGCACAGGCCGGTCCTAGGATGAACCGGACTAGCGGGATCAGTCGTGCAGCGGTGTTTGTATCGAGTACATTCATCGCGTTATTCCGTGCACGCACCCAGATGCTTCCAAGATTCGTATTCGTCGTACAAGCGCGACGACTTTTTCAGCCGATACCGCATGTCTGCGGTGCCTTTCTCCTGAATCAGTCTCTGACACAGTCATCTTCGAACGTCTCCTCACCAGTCGGTTCGATGTGCGGCGCGCCGTTCATCCGCTGCCGGATGGCAGCTAGTTCCTGGTAGATCACTCGGCGAGCACGTCCCTGGTTGCCAAGCGGACGATGCTCAGGAACTGCGTGCCACGGGTTGTAGGACAGCACGTCGGCGAAGTTCAACTGGGCTGGCGAATCGAACCGTTGCCGTGGCAAGCGCAGCACGGCGACAGGGTTCGGATGGGAGCGGCGCTCAGGCCACACAACGCCTGCATTCTCGATCGGCATGCGGCGCGGATCGGTTTGTATTTGCACGAGCATGTCGAAGGTTACTTCGTGCTGCGCAAGCGTTTGCACCATGGCTGCGCGCAGGTAGTCGGGGCCTGGGCGGCGCGGCACCTTCAGATGAGCGAATGGCCGCGGGACGATCCGGTACTGCATTGCCTGGCCCAGCCCCAGCAGGTAGGGCACGCAGCTCCAATACGGCTCTTGCAACGGGCTCGCCGCCGTCTTCGCGTACAAGGCCTGCATGATTAGGTCGCATAGATGCGGATGGCTTGGACGGATGAAGTACAGCAGAGGCGTCCCGTTTCCAATCTCCTTCTGCAGCAGGAGATTCCGTACTACGTCCGGTGTGGTAAAGGTCGGCGCGCTGATCGCAAGGAAGTCCTGGGTAGCGTGTTCGTCCGGCAGCAGCTTCTCACCCGCTACGCCCATCACCTTGACACCGATGCTCATAATGGCGTTGTCGTGCAGGTCGGGTGGTGCGAGTGGTCCGGGCCCGGCGAAGCGCACCCACGCCGGGTAACGCGCCGGCGCGGCGAACAAGCCGTGGCGCAAGGCATCCGGCAGGTTGTCGCGCACTGTGAATTCGCCGCGCACAACGCCGTAGGTCTTGGTGTTCCCTGCACGCTCGGCGTGGACACCGCTGGGGTAAGTGCCCTTGAGAAATCGCGTCATCAGGGTGACGATTTGCGCGGTGACCTCGGACTCTCCGGGCAGTGCATACTCCTCAGCGACACCGAGTCCATGGTCAGGAAGTCCGCAGCGGACAATCCACTGCACTAGTGCTTGCACCGGCGGGCGCATGAGAAGATCAATCATCGGACGTATGTGGGGGTCGATACGTCGCTCGAGCCAAAAAGCCCGGACAAGTACAGTGTTCACCATCTGGTCGAATTTCATGGCTTTTTACAGACCTCGGCCAGATAGCGTGGGGCCTTGTGGCTTGGCAGGAACAAGGACGCGCCGCCGTAGGTCCTGACGGAGTTGGGCAGGCTTTGAAGCGCGTCCGCAAGCGACTGCGCGCGGTTGAACAGGGGCGGCTACGGCCGCCGGTCGAGCAGTGGCCGACAGCGTATTCCATCCGGGTTCTGAGCCCGACAGGCGTAGAAACAGCCCACCCAGCGGCCCGCAGAATGGAGGCAAGGCTCCATGGGGCAACAGCAGAACAGGTCTGCGCCTGCGCGACCGAACGGTCGGGGCTGTCGGCATCAGAGTAATCCTTCGGCTGCCCCGACCGGGCCGGTGAAGTCCAGGGCGAAGTCCAGGAGATGGCGCTTACCCCAGAAGACGAGGCCGAGGTAGATGCCGGGGGCGATCTCCCGGATCTCATCGCGGATCATGCGCGCGACGAGCGAGGTCTTGGAGTAGTCCAGCACGATGCACGGCTTCTCGTCATACCAGCTCTCCTGCTTGTAGACCTCAGCCGCGATCGCCTCGACTGAGAACGCCGAGATAAGGTTCTTCAGCCGTCCCTTCTGCGCGTTCACCACTTTGCCTCGCCAGAGAAGGGCATAGGCTACCAATGCAGCCAGCCGGGCCAGCAATCCGCCCGTGCCCAGCAGCACCGTTCCCCGGCCCCGGCCGTTCGGAATCGTTTTGGCGGTGCCAGCCCGGAACAACGCCGCCAACTCGGCCCTGGTGGCGCCGGTCAGGATGGCCGGGTCACTGATGTCGGCCCGGGCTAGATCGTCCTCGGTGAGAGGGATCTCCCAGGGACGGTCCTTTGGGCCTGTCCCGCGACCGAACCAGCCTTTGATCATGAATTGCAGCCAAACGGCGAGGAGCGCGCTCGCCGAGGTGGCTGGAATGAACTGATCCCTTGTCAGCAGCGCGCGGCTCACCTCGCGCTTGCTGGGCTGCATGAATTCCGATGGCGGATCTTGGTACCTGCGGTCGATCGGATCGTTCCGGCCGAACGGGGATCCGGCCATACTTCTCCTGGGCTCATTTAGGTCGGTGTAGGTGCTGTGCATGGTGCGGGTGGTCCGCACCCGCGGGGTGGCAGGCGCTGCCGTTGGCACATTCATGGCTGGCAAGGCACTGGTGTCGTAGACGTTGTGCCGCCTCAGCACATCGCGGAGCCCGCCGAGCACGGCAAGCCCCAGCTGGACCGGCAGCCGGTGCCAGCCGATCCTGTGGTCAAGGAGTTCAGCGAGGCTGTCGTAAAGCCTCCGAAAGGTGGACTGCTGGTAGGTCGGCGGTCGGCGTGCGGCCATGCGATCACCCCGTTCTGGGTCCGGAAGCAGCGGATCCCGGCAGCTTTGCCAGGTAGCGAAGGGCGGAGATGCTGGGGAGGAAGAAATAGGCCCCCCCGCGAGTACGCACGAATTGCGGCAGGTCGTGGTAGCGGCGGCGCACAGGGCGAGCGGGAACGGTATACGTCATGCCGCGGGACTGACGGCTCCCGGCAATTGGGTCGGAGCCGTCGTACAATCCTTTGAAGGTCGGGTTGTTAAGCCAGCTGTGCTGGACGAATTCAAACTGCCTGGCCAGGTTGGCGGCTAGGCACATGAAGTACAGTCCGGTCGCCTCATTCGGTCTGCGGGCCGCGGCCCCGCCCGATCCGCTTGCGTCCCCAGGACCGTTCGGCACGCTGCTGCCTGAGGCGCGGACGGCAGGCGAGCCGCCTGCCGGGCCATAGCTGCGCCCGCGGCGGATAAGCCGGTGCAGCGAGTTGACTTCCAGGGAAGCGTCGGTGCCGGGTTGCGGGTCCAGCGAGTCACGGGGGTTCGCCCGGCGGACGTGCGCGCCGAGCGGGCAGGCCAGGCCAAGCGGGTCCAAGCGGTGGTAGCCGAAGTCGTTGCTATTGGCGAGCGCCGGGTTGTCCTGGTGCGCCGCCTGGACCAGCGGAGCACCGCTCCGCCACCGGCCCATCATCTTCGCAGCGAATGCGTCCTGCGCTTCGCGGCTGTCGGAGCCGTCCGGCCGTCGGGTGACCGCGGCGACGTAGCGCCAGAATCCGCCGACGTCCTGCTCAAGCTGCCGCAGTACCAGGTAGGTGCCGTTGCGTCCGAGGTCGGCCCGGTCCGTGCCGCCGGGGTCGCGCGGCAGCAGCTGTTCTGGATCTGAGGACAGGGGCAGCAACGGCCGGTCGGTCAGCTGACGGTATCCGTTCCGGTAGCCGAGCAGGAACTCGCCTGTCGGCACTGAACGCCGACCGGCGCTGGCCCCCGGCAGGCCGTGGACCGGTGGCTGGGAGATTCCGTCGCGGAAGCCGAACGGCTCGTAGTCCTGACGCTGTAGGGTGTCCAGGACGGCCACGGCCCGGGTGCCCGCAGCGGCGAGCTGCTGCGCCAGTTCCGCCTGCTGCTCATCGAGCAGTTCCGCCGTGCTGGCGTAGAGCATGATCAAGCAATCGATGAGTGGCCCCGTGGGGCCGCCCCACGCCCATCCTCGCGGATCGGACTCGCCGACATCGCCAAGGAAGCGGCTTCTGTTCGGGGCGCTCATGCCAGCGAGAAACTCCAGCGAAAACCCCTTCACCGCCTCTTCGGGCAGGCCAAGTCGGCGTAGGCCAGCGGGTGTGAATGCCACGTGTGCCGCGGTGTGCGCCGAGAACCTCCGTGCCGCGGGCGTGATCCGGGGCAGCAGCCAGCCGAGCACCGCGTGGATGGCGGGGGCGCCGTCACAGCAGAAGATGGTGAAGCGAGCATACCTGAGGCCGCGGTACCCGCGGGCGACGATGCCCTGGATGTCGGCTCGATCAAGCGTTTCGGTCATGAGCGGCCTACAGGCGGGAGAGCCATAGCTCAGTCTGTGCCGTGCACATCTCGCCCCGCAGGCCGGCTCGGATCCGGGCATTGTTCTCGATGTTGTCCGCGCTGAGCGTCGGGTAGGCGCTGTACCACGCCGATACCGGCACTTGATGACTTCGCAGGGTGTACTTAAACGGTTGTTCCAGCTTGGCTCCATCCCACAGCAGCCAGCGCGTAGGCGGATAGCCGACAGCGCTGCCGAACACCGCGTTCAGCCCCCACCAGATCTCATTGATGAAGTCGTCATTGTAGGCCTCCACTGCACCGTCGTAATTGCTCGCGAACGTCATCCGGCGCCAGCCGTCCAGCGGGACCCAGCGGGCGAAGTGGATCGTCTTGACTCCCGCCAGGCTGGCGTGGGTGAACAGATGCCGGGCACCGTAGCTGGTGGCCAGCTGCGCAGCGCGCATAGCCACCAAGTGCAACCGCCCGGGCTTGATGAAGCCGACTACCGCATAAGGATTCTGCGTCTCGAAGTCCTCGTAGGCCTCCTGCTCCTCCATGTGCTTCTGGGCCGGCCGCTCGATCACCGGCCGGTCCGCGAGTTCGGACATCCGGAGCGCCACGATCCAGAACGGGAAGACCGCCAGCAGCACTGGCAGCAAAAGCAGGAGCAGCACCGGCATGGCCACCATGTGCACGGTCTCACGGATTCGGAACAGCAAGGGCGGCGGCGCCGGCGGCTGCCACGCCCAGCTCAGGTCGCCGCGCCCGGCCACGTAGTCCTGAAGGACCTTGCGCACGTCGGCTGCGGACCGTCCGGCCCAGTCACAGAGGTCGAGATGACTCTCCAGTGCCTCCCGGAGTTCTTCCTCCTGGCGAATCTGGTCCACCCCACGGCCAACCGTGTTGGCGTAATAAGCGCTCGCTGGCAGCATGTGTCGGCGCAGCCAGGCGATCCGAACCCAACGGCGGGCCCCAGCGCCTGGGTAGCCTGCGCAGTGCCCGAAGGCCTGATCGATGCCGTCCCCCGCTACGTCAACTAGCTCGGCCAGGTGACGCCACTGCGGCGCGTCCACGTCGCTCATGAAGACCAGGCTGGCTGGAATCGGCAGGCCGTCGAGATCCGCCGTCTCCTCAAGCAGATAGAACCTAGCAAAGTGGACGCCCTGTAGATGGGCGAAGGCTAAGGGCGGACCGGCCAAGCCAGTACGGCCAACACCAGCGAGCCATTCGCGCAATTGCGACACCCGATCGGCACCGACTTCCGCCCGTATCATCACGCCAATCTGGTACGGCATCGAACACCCCCAAACTGGCCGTATGCCACTCACGGACCCGCTTGCGCTGCGCCTCTGGCGGATAGGCAACGCCGCCCGTCGCAGTCGGCTACCTTCCCGCCAGCAGCCCTCCTTCCAGTAGCAGCAAGGACGAGCATCGAGACGATACGCGACCATCCCGAGCCAGCGGCACAACGCAGTTCCTGCTTCCATCCAGGCGGCCCTGCTACACCGCCACAAACCCTCCATCTCACAATGAACCTGTGCCACTGGGGGTGTAAAGACTCCGGCCATGATCGACTCAGCGGCCTTCAATGCGTCCAGAATCTCTCGAACATGCAGACTGGTCCAGGGCCAGCCTGTGTCTGTGTCCTTTCGCGAAACCCATTGGCGTGGATTCCGCTGACCATCACCCGGCGGCCTCCAGCACGCTGCGCGGGCGCGCCGTCAGGACCAGCTACTTACGCCACCCGAGCGGACACGACCGCGGGGGCCACACGCGACTACGGTGCTAGCTTGGCCCGGATGGGCTATCTGGTCCCTTCCACTCTCGTCAAGCTGCTGTTTCCGGTATAGGCTTGTCTGGCTTCAATAATGGCGCAGGGGACCCGCTTGGGAGGAGCCGTGCACGGCTTAAGTCGCGGGCGGAGTCGCCGAGCTGGCAGGGATGTAGCGGCCGCTCGCGGTAACAGGGCACGGTTGCGGGCGCTTGACGCTACCTGCGGTACGGGTGGCCGCGGGGAAAACTGCACTGATGGGGTGCTGCTTGTCGGTCAGGCCAGCCGCGCCGACGTAACGCTGACACCACGGTACAGACCGGGGCTGAGTTGGCCGTCGGCCGCTGCTGTGGCTGCGGTCAGGAGGTGCTTGTGACGGTGCTGTCCGGAACCAGGTATTCCCTAGCGACAATCCGCATCCTAAACGGTCTGCTCGCGCTCGCCGCTCCATCATTGATCATTAAGCGATTCGGGGAGGACCCTGACAAAGACGCGGCGGCCATCTACGGCCTGCGGCTGTTCGGCGTGCGCACTGTGCTGATCGGCCTTGATCTTATCATTCAGCGCGGCGAGCCACTTGAGCACAGCCTCAAACAAGCGGTCCTCATTCATGCCAGCGACACGCTGACGGCCGCCGCGCTTGGCACCTCGAAGCGGATCCGGCCGCGTCTGGCCGTGCTGCTCACTCTCATCTCCGCGCTCAATACCGCGCTCGCCGTTGCGGCCTGCCTCCACGCCCGACGAGAGGCTAAGCCGTGATGGCGTACGACTACATCGTCGGGTCTCGTGCTCGCGGCATGCGCGTCGTCCTGTTGCTCGAAGCTGGCGCGGACGGCGCGCGCGGCCACGACCGCGAAACCTATGCCGTTCCCGCGCTCCACGGCCTGGCGACCGAGGATCCGGAGATGAGCTGGCAAGCTTTTGCCGCCACTACGCCGATCTCAATCAGCAGGAACGCGACGCGAAGTACGTCGCCGCGCAGTACGGAGTCTTCTATCCGCGGGTCGCGACCTTGGGCGACTGCACCGCCCGCAACGTGATGATCACCGTGTACCCTCACGCCGACGACTGGGACGGCATCGCAGCGCTGACCGGTGACACGTCCTGGTCCGCCGACTCGATGAGGGCGTACCTCGAGCTGCTTGAAGCCTGCGGCTACTGGCCGCGGCCGTGGAAACAGCTGGCCAACCCGCTGCTGGCGGCCCTCGTCATGCACCTGCCCCAGGTGTCGGAGCATTTCAAGGACGAGGCCAAGCAGGGGATCGATGGCTGGCTCAGCACCTCGCTCGCCGATCCCCAGCTAGCCGTCGCCGATGACCAGATTCGCGGCCTCCTGCTCGACGTGGCAACGGGGAACCTGGAAGAGGTCCTCGGTCGGCCGCTGAACCCGCTTGAGGGCCCGGGCGGCTGGTTCGATCCCAACGACTGGCGCGTCCGCAACCTGCCCGAAGGACTATGGCAGATCCCCGTGGGGCGGTACGCGGTGATCACCGGAATGGCAGCCACTCGGCGAAGGCCCGGCCGCCCCGGGACGTCATGAGGCGGGCCGGCGATCTGGTCGCCGAAGAAGTGTCGCCCAGACCCTCCGTACAGACCGGGCGGAGTTGCGCGGCTGGATTCGCGACCCCGCGTGGTTCCACCACGCGTCGTGCAGCTGCCCGATGGGCCCCGGCCAGCGACCCCGGCTCGGTGGTCGACAGCCGCTTCCGGGTGCACAGAGCCGGGCGGCTGCGCATGGTGGACGCGTCGGTCTTCCCGCGCATCCCCGGTTTCTTCATCGCCACATCGGTCTACATACTGGCCGAAAAGGCAAACGATGTAATCCTCCAGGACGCGGGATCCTGAAAGGAGCAAGCAATGGCAAATCAGCAGCCACCACAGCGTTACCGGGATACGCCGTTCTGGAAAGCCTACGACGGGATAGCGCAGGCGATTGACCACTGGATCGGCTGGCCCCGGCTGCCCAAGTGGCTCGGCCTCCTGGTGATCATCGGCCTGCGGAATATTCTCCGCCAGCAGAACCTGCACGACACGTCATCCCTGCCGACCCAGAATCCGGTCCAGCCAGGCCCAAAGACCACCGCCACGCTCAGCGGGCGGACGGCCGACGGTTCCTACAACGACCTTCAGCGAGCCTCAATGGGCATGGCCGGCACCCGCTTCGGGCGTAACATCGCGCTGTCAGAGGCCTACCAGGAAGCGGCGGCCGACCTGATGTCGCCCAACCCGAGGACGGTCAGCAGGGAACTGCTGACCCGGACAGCATTCCAGCCCGCGACCAGCCTAAACATGCTCGCCGCCGCCTGGATCCAGTTCATGGTCAAGGATTGGTTCAGCCACGGCGACGGCGACCCCGACCACGCCTATGAGCTGCCGCTGGCCCGCGACGATCCGTGGCCGCAGCCGCCGTTCACCGTGCTGAAGACTCTCGGCGACCCGACGCGGCCGCAGGGCAGCGAGGGTCCCCCGACGTACATCAACCACGAGACGCCGTGGTGGGACGCCTCGCAGATCTACGGCGGCGGCATCGATCCCAGGGACCGGCTGCCACGGCGGTCAGGTACAGATGGCAAGCTCATCGTTGGGCCCGATGGCAGGCTGATGTTCCCCGACGACGCCAAGGTGAGCCCTGATCGCGTGCCCGGCTGGTGGCTCGGCCTCGAGATGATGTTCACCCTGTTCGTCCTAGAGCACAACGCGGTGTGCGACGCACTGCAGCGGGTCTACCCGGGCTGGACCGATGACGAACTTTACCAGCGGGCGCGGCTTGTCATCTCCGCGCTGATCGCGAAGAT
>WNFX01007804.1_pt1 | contig 10006 bp, 9 predicted proteins | sample 5400111 | NCBI WGS metagenome assembly WNFX01 (sample SAMN13153363, study PRJNA577476) | soil metagenome | isolation source: 40 cm soil or saprolite under grassland replicate 1 | place: USA:California | collected 2016-06-15 | reverse complement strand
TTGGCCGCACGAGCCATCTGGCAGAGCAAGCTCTGTCCTCCGTAGAAGCCGCCACCGGCGAAGCCACGACGGATGCTAGTCACGGTGAATAAGGAGCCCGCCTGATCTACCCCTGTTCCAAAGAGTGCATTGGCCCCGGTCGTGATGTTGTCCAGCGAATCGCTGCGCAAGAGTACTGCGACATCATTCTCTTCAAGCAGCACATTTGGGAAACCGGGAGGAGGTTGGTCACTTGGGAAAGTGATGGCATCGAGGATTGCTCGCACAGTCTGCCCTGCAGCTTGGGAGGCACGATTGTCGATAGGAAGGTAATCAGGATAGCTCGTCCCAGCGGAAAAATGTGGCGACGACTTGCTCAGTCTGGGAATGTAGTTCTGGAAATAGGGCAGCCCCCAGGCAACTGTGATGCCGAGTCCAGCTGGTGTCTGCGGGTAAACCTGTTCCACGCTCGCGATAGCGGATTCGAGTTGAGCCTGCGCCTCTTTGAGGGCTTTGGCAGTGGGAGGGACGTTCAGCTTGGCCGTAACGACTTCATGGTGGAGCGGAGGTACCACTATGGCAATAGTGCCGGTGCTGCTACTGGTGCCGAAGGCCTCCTCCAGGATGACCTTAACATCCTGAAGTAGGTGCTGTTCAGGCATGAAGGGAAAGGCTAGTGGCTTCCTTCCTGGCGGTTTAGCAAATCGGTCGACCAGTCCATAGATGCCCGAGTTCACCAGGGCATGCTCGATGCTCTGCAGTGCCTGGTGGAAGATATGATGCCTTGGGACTCCGCCCGCACTTGTTTGATCGGCGTTCGTCATGAGGATCCCTCCTTTGTCTGCTGGTCCGCACACCTAAGGATAGCGAAGGAACACTTCCTGTCCCTGACAAACTGTATCATGTGTGAGCTTGTAGTGTCAACGCTCCATGAGGCTTATTTCTTCAGGAGTTTTTCAACACTCTGAAACCTTTTCTGTCAGTAAGCCAAACATCCAAACTTTTTTCATTTCTTCATTACAATGAGTCAGTGTAAAACCTTGCTTCGTACCTGATAAGCTTTACTATCATTCCCAACATATTTGTTACCCCTGATTATGTATGATAATCTAGCTTAGTCTTGTTGATTGGGCTATCATATAATAGCATTAGTTTTTTTGAAAACTAAAAGTGGGGGTAGTGCAGTTTTACTAAAATCTTTGAGGTAATGAGATTTTACCCTAATATAAGTTTTGTTAGAAGACAAAAGAGTAGATATTAGCCTTTGTTTTTGATCATCATAGAGGGTACGACTTGCCTTATGTTTGATCATCAAAACTGGACCCAGGTAGATAATACGTAAGATGACTCTGATCATCAAATGGGCACCACCTGTAGCGGAGATTATTCCCGCACTGGTTTGCGCTTCGCTCACAGTCCACCACTGCAACCAAAGCCCATGAGATGAAAGAACCAGCTTGGACTAACCGGCATGAGTTGTAGGGGTAAAAGGAGCGAGCGTGTCATCTACCGCAAAATGGGAAGCGTATACTGTAACGAACAGGACAGTCGTGAAAATCTGATACAGCGTGTTCGTTGCCTGCGAAATGAGGAGGGACATATGCCAGTAAGTCCTCAATGGGAATATTTGACAGTTCTCGTTTCAACAGAGTTGCTCGATTATAAAGAGCTTCACCCAAAATCCGTCAATGGGCAGGAACTCGAAAGCTGGAAGAAGATTGACCTGAATACATTTTTGAGCCAGCTGGGTACAGATCATTGGGAGATGACAGGCACCATAAGCATCTCTGCCGGAGATCACAGAGCTGGAGCCAACTATCTGTTCTTCAAACGTATCACACCCTAGCACTATCCATTGGAGGATATTTCGACGAAGGCTGTCTCTATAGCACCCATCTGGCCCAAATATCGCGGCCATTCTTCACAGAATCGCTACTCGTATTCCCCTTCACTTGCTAAGGCTACAGACCAACACGCTATGCATGTTTTTCAACAGGCTGGTATAATAACAGCCACAATCATACTATTTCTTACTTTTCCACTCAGCGAAAGGCCTATCATGAATTCCAATCAAGATACCCGTGTTCCTGTGACTCCAGGCATGATGGAAACCATTCGTGTGCCAGCAGATATTCACCTTTCGCCCGACGGGCAACAAGTCGTTTTTGTATTGATGGAGCCTGTTTCTGATCAGCCCAAACGGCAAGGACGTATCTGGGTAGTTGATACGACGGGCGGTGAGCCGCGACCCCTAACGAAAGGCCCCGGAGATGATAGCTGTCCGCGCTGGTCACCGGATAACCAGCACATAGCCTTTATCTCGAAAATCAAGAGAGAGGGAAGCAACAAAGTCAAAGCGCAACTCTACTTGATGTCGGCGCTGGGAGGCGAAGCCAGGCAGGTCTGTACGATGCCAAATGGAGTAAGTGACCTGGAATGGTCGCCTGATGGTAAACGAATCGCTTTTCTCTCGCGAGATGGTGAGGAACCAAAAAGTGATCCTCTCGTAATTGCTCCCAATCGCCATCAACGCCTTTGGACCATTCGACCAGATTATGACATACCAGAACCCATCACACCTGAAGGACTGACTGTCTGGGAATACGCATGGTCACCGGACAGCAAGCAACTTGCCCTCTATTACTCCACAGGACCCGACGACACAGACTGGTATCGCGGACAGATTGGTATTGTCCCTGCCGATGGAGGAGTGGTTCGCCAGCTAACCAACCTGACGCGCCAGGCCAGCGCCCTTGCATGGTCTCCTGATGGCACACGCTTAGCCTTTATCTCCGGTGAATGGAGTGACCCATGTCGAGGTGGTGGAGATGTTTTTGTTCTTTCCTTAACCGAGAATGACGCTGAACCACGTAATCTGACACCTGGTATCTCGTTTAGCCCGGCCTGGTGTCGCTGGTTTCCTGATGGTCAGCGATTGCTCTATGCAGGTTGGGATGGCCTTACACAACAAATTGGCATCCTCAACGAAAGCGATGGCACCACAACGACACTTGCAAAAGATTTTGTGATGGATGTTTTCTGGCCTCATCTCTCAACGACTTCTGACTTACGCTGCTTTGCTACCACTCATGCTACTCAACAGCATTCTTACGATCTCTGGTTCGGCGAGATCATCAATGGGGATGCTGGCACCGACATCAATCTGAATCGCCTTACACAACTTAATCCTATTGCTGAGGAAACTTTTGCGTTATCTCCAGGTGAACACATCAGCTATCAGAGCGTAGATGGATGGCGTATTGATGCGCTCTTTACGCCGCCCCTTGAGCACAAAAGCGATACGCCACCCCCGCTGGTTGTCAATGTGCATGGTGGCCCTTCCTGGGCATGGCTCGACGACTTTGGGAGTAATCGGACACAAACACTTGCCTCGGCTGGTTATGCCGTACTGAGAGCCAATATTCGCGGCAGTTGGGGACGCGGCGTTGCTTTCGCTGACGCTGTAATTTGCGACATGGGCGGCAAAGACCTCCAGGATCTCTTGCAGGGCGTCGATTACTTAGCGGAGCGTGGTCTTGTAGATGGCAATCGAGTTGCCATCGCTGGTGGAAGCTACGGAGGTTTCATGGCAGCCTGGGCGATAACGCAGACAACGCGCTTCAAGGCAGCAATTATGGTTGCAGGAGTTTCTGACTTCCACAGTTTCCACGCACAATCGAGGATCTTTGATTGGGATATGCGTTTCCTGGGCGGCAGCCCTCTCGAACATCCTGAACTTTATCGCGAGCGTTCAGCCATAACCTATGCAGCTCGAGTCAAAACGCCCACGCTAATTATCCATGGCGAAAACGATCATGATGTCCCCATCAACCAGTCACACGCGTTCTACCGCGCATTGCGCGAACGGAATGTCCCAGTCGAGTTCGTAATTTACCCGCGTGAAGGTCACGGCTTAATCGAACGCGAACATCGTAAAGACTGCGAAGAGCGCATACTACGCTGGTTAGAGCGGTATTTATGAATAATTTTTCCCCCCTCTCAACTTGTCACTATCAATTTCTGCGTAGTGTAATAACGGCAGGGAGCCGATTTAGCATGACTAACCCAAGCGGTATTGTTACAATAAACAGACACAGAGTATAACCAATACATGCCCCAATATAGCCAGCACAGAAGCCAACAAACACGAAATATAGCGCACGCACAAGCATGCTATATTGTTGTGTACTACCAATATTGACCGTTGTGGTCGTCGTGCTAGTTGTTGTACTAATGGTGGTACTCACATTCACGTCCTGACCCGCTGGACGCAAGGTAAGCACCCAGGGCAAACGGTTGAGCATCATAAGGCCTAACGGTAAACCAAATGCTACAATAAAAGTAGTAAAAAAATATCAGATGTGGAGTCAGGGCAATGACCCACAAGAGATAGCGAGTTGAGAACATGGCAGATCAAATCAATAAGCAAAACGATAGCAACAACTTACCCTACAGTGAGGAATTCTCGCACCTCTCCCGCCTACCTGATTTACCACGTATTCGCGACTACTATGACGAGACCTGGCTAGATTACCGTATGCTCTGGCTCAATCCACAGAACAAAGCCATTCACTTCGGCTATTGGAATGAGCGTACCCGTAGCCACGGCGAATCGCTACTCAACATGAACCGGGTGCTCGCAAGCCATATCGGTATTCGGAAAGGACAGCGTGTCCTGGATGCCGGGTGTGGAATCGGCGGCAGCTCCATCTGGCTGGCGCAGACCTACGGCGTTGAAGTCGTTGGTATCACCCCGGTAGCGAGCCAGGTCGAGCGTGCACGCCGCTACGCGCAAAAACAGGGTATCGCTGACCAGGTTTCATTTGAGCAGCAGGATTATACCCACACAACGTTCCCCCAGGCCAGTTTTGATGTAGTCTGGGGTATGGAAAGCCTGTGCCACGCTCCCGATAAACAGCTCGTCCTGGCCGAAGCGCGACGCCTCCTGCGGCCAGGCGGGCGGCTTGGCATCGTCGAGTATATGCGGACGAACCGACCGCTCACTGCAAGTGATGAGGCGCTGCTGCATAGTTGGCTTTCTGGCTGGGCGATTCCTGACATAGCAACCTCTCACGAGTGGCTTGGTTGGGCACAAGAGGTAGGCTTTCACGACATGCAGTTAGCGGATATTACCTCCAATGTCAAACCTTCACTGCGACGGCTCTACCGGCTCGCCATTCTCGCCCGGCCAGGTGCCTCTATATTGTATGCACTTAGATTACGCTCCAAGACGCAGCACGGCAACATGCGAGGCGCCTTCGATCAACATCACGCCCTTAAACGCGATCTGTGGTTCTATGCGCTACTAACGGCGACAGCCAATCAAGACTAATATTATAATAATGAAGAAGACTACTTAAAGCCAAATAGCGGAAAGCGAATATTACATTGATTGAAACATATGACTTAACCAGGCGTTTTGGAACATTTACAGCCGTCTCACAAGTTTCCCTGCGAGTTCCTGATGGAGCAATCCTGGCTTTACTCGGGCCAAATGGGGCAGGCAAGACTACGACCATACGCATGCTTTCGGGCTTGCTCGCACCAACAGAGGGTAATGCCACAGTTGCGGGTTACGATATCCGTCGTGAAGCTGATGCCGTTCGAGCCTGTGTTGGTCTGGTAACAGATATACCAGGGTTGTTCGAGCAAATGAAAGTACCAACCTATCTGGACTTCTTTGCCAGCATTTACGGCTTACCCGCTTCTGAACGCACACGTCGCATCGATGAACTGCTAGAATTCTTTGACCTGACAACTCATCGTAACGAGAAAATGGCTGGTTTTTCTAAGGGCATGAAACAGAAGGTTGCGCTCGCACGCGCACTGATACACGAACCTGCCATACTCTTTCTAGATGAGCCGACCTCTGGTCTCGACCCGCTCGCGGCACGGTCCGTTCGTGAATTGATTGTTGGGTTCAAACGCTCCAACAGGAGTATCATTCTATGCACTCACGATCTCGACGAAGCCGAGCGCCTGGCCGATCAGGTGGCAATCATCCGGCAAGGCCATATTGTGGCTCTTGATACTCCATCCACACTTCGTAAACAGGCAACTGGTGAGACCATCGTACAAATAGAATTTGTGGATGCATGTCCACTACCCTTAGAAGCACTCGCAACGATTGACGGTGTCCTCAATCCACACTTGAGAGAGAAAAAAGCTACCGGATCCCTCTCAACTGTAACACAATCTCCAGGATTCATCTTAGAGTATCAGACCCCTCAACCCAAATTTACCAATCCTCAGATGCTCTCCCGATTAATTAGGGCAGGTGCCCAGATCGTTACCGTCACCTGCGAGACACGCTCACTCGAAGACGTGTATGCCTCAGCCATGGGAGATGTAGGGACATCCCTCGCGGATGTCCGGCGACCCACCATGAGTGATGTAGGGACATCCCTCGCGGATGTCCGGCATAATCAACATCAAGCGACTGTTCCTTCACGGATTGTAAAGGATAAATAAACTATGCATACTGACACACAGAGAAACACAACACGCGCTACCTATAAAAAGGCCAGCACCCTGCACATTACCTGGTTAATCGCCAGACGTCAGATGCATGAAGCAATTCGTGATAGATCAACGCTTATAATGTCCGGCATGTTTCTCATACTTCAAACAGTACTGGTATTGATTTCTGTTGGCCCTGCGTTGCAAGATCACACAATAGTTGGCCTACAAAGAGCAGGTTTCCTTATGGCATTCTACCTCTTATTCGTCGGTCTCATGCCGGCCACACCAGCAATAGGCATAGCATCCGGAGTATTCGCCGGGGATAAGGAGCGAGGATGCCTGACGCCACTCCTCGTTACACCTGCATCCAATACTGCGATCCTCGCTGGTAAGGTGCTGGGGGCTGTTCTACCCGCACTCGCCTACGCGGCAATCGGAATCCTCATCTACTTCGCAGAAATTGCGCTGCTATTCGGTCCTGACAAATTAGCGCTGTTACCCATCGGGCTCTCAATACTGATTGTGTTACTCATACCCGGAATAGTGCTCTTTGGCGCAGCATTGGCAAGCGTAATTTCATCTCGTGTTCGCACGTTCCAATCAGCCCAGAACTTTAGTTCCTTGATACTCGTTGTGCTCTGGATAGGTCTTTACGGGCTACTGTTCCTTCAAGGCATTCTAGGTCTCTGGTCATTCGCCGTTGCAGTCGTTGGTGTCTATCTAGTTGCCATCCTGTTCATTGTGCTCAGCGCAATCACATGGAGACGCGAAGAGGTCATGGCAAGACTATGACCTCCCATTAATTCCACATCCCCAGCAGATTCCCACTCTCATACCTTCCCAGTTTACATCCGGGAAAAGTGTTCCTCTAAAAAAGAAGTCACCCTACGTCTATCCTCTAAAATAGAGCATAGTATCTGGAGGGCTATCTGGCACAGGACAAGAAAGAGCAAAGTTATGATAGATGTTAAATCAAGTTTTTTGGAGGGTATCGAGGCAAGTGCTTGTAAAACACAAACGTATGCGGGAGCATTTTTTCTCCTTCTACCCATCGTTCCTGTCATTGCTACCGTCATAAGTATTGCCACCTATATCGGATTGAACCTGAAAGCACCGGTTAGCCTGACCGACATAGGTTGGGTAGACACTTTAATTCCTCTTCTTGTCGGCACTGGCTCGACGTTGATTCTTTGGGCCATCCTGGCACTTCTTTGCCACCGCTATACTGCGGTACATCGAGCTAATGAAAAGAGCTATTATGCGCTTCTTAATCACCTATCCAGTCTCAATTACTATCTTGATACTCTGCCGACTGATAAGACTAAAGAGGTACTGCAATATCGCGATGCCATTTATCTCACTCTGAAGCAGCCAACTATCTCGTGGATCGTTGGTAATGGATACATCGAACTTTGGGATTTTATGTATAGGGCGGAAGAAGCTCTCATCACCATTGCTCCACAGGAAAAAGTGATCGCTGATGCAGTCTACGATGAAATGCGTCTTAATGACTCCAAGATTGTCAGCAGCGAGGAATGGGTGAATAAACTCAGGTCAGCTGTTCATGTATTGGACCCTGACGCTGTGAGCTATCTCAAACCCGCAGTAGGGACGCAGTCACCTATAGCAGCAGCAGGGACACAACAGCAAGCTCCCGTAATCAATCAGGTAAGAAACGCAGAGACACAACAGCAAATCGAGGCTCGTTCTGTTCTGAGAGTTGTCAGAAAGACGATCAATGACTTTAACACAAAGTGCTGGGATGCCTTAATTAGTGCCCGCAATCAACTCTACAGTACCATGATTCTCGTTGGACTGACGGTGTTTGTCTTGATGGCTCTTGCCATTATCTTACACGTCAATCTGCTTCATCTAGAGGCCGCAACCTTCTATGCCTTTATAGGTGGACTGGCTGGACTTATCGGTCGCTTGTCCATTGAATCACAAAGTAATAAGATGGTGGATGATTATCGTTTGTCTCTGGCGCGTTTGCTGGCCACCCCCTTGCTTTCCGGCCTGGCTGCTGTTCTCGGTGTGATGATCATTGCGAAGTCCACTGATTTGAATGCAATATACAACTTCAATATCAGCCTGGTGCCGAGCTTGATTATAGCCGCAACATTCGGCTTAACACCGAACCTCCTAATTAACCAGCTGCAAAAGAGGTCTGATGAATATAAAGGGAATTTGCAGAGCACACAACCAACATCCGGGAAGTAAGTGAGCGGAACAAGATACAACCGGAAGATCAAACGAATAGCATGCATGGTTACTGAATGTAGAAGTTATGTATCGAGCCAGGTTAAAGGCTCGAAGCGACAACGCATACTTTCATCAATTCTGCATGCCTAACAGATTCCCACTCTCATACCTTCTCAAACCCAACTCGAACATAGTAACAGCAACACTCACAAACAGCAACGTGAACCCGATCATCCCGCCGAATAGCGGCCACGAAAAATGTTGGAGCAACTGCAAAGGGACGAACGAGATAAATCCTGCAGGTACAATCGTAAAGAGAAAGATCCTTACAACACCATTAAAGATGTTCATTGGATAGGTACTGAACGTCGTTAACGCACCTAGCATTTGCTGGCTCAATCCCTCAGTATTGCCCATAAAGAAAGCCAGAGAACCAAAAATCACCAGAAAAGATACCAAGATCAAGGCTCCCAGAATCGATAGAAACAAGAATAGTGCAAAATGAAGCAAGTCTGGATGAAGCAGCAGTACAAATGCTCCTATTGCAAACACGATATCACCCCAGGCAGATGGATCACTTGCCGTTATACAGACATGCAGCAAGACATTGCGCGGCATGCCCAGATAGGCATCCAAACCACCATTCATAATAAGTGCGGCCAGTTTTGATGCATTACCGAACACCCCCATACCTATCCCAAAGCCGCACGCCGCTACTGCCCAGATGACAATGATATTGCTACTTTGCCATCCATTCACCAGTGGAAACTCTCGAAAGTATGTCCACCAGAAGAACAGCCATAAGCCATCGTTGGCAACCATCGTGATGATCTGTACGATAAATGCAACACGATATTCCATCGCAGCCTGCAGATTAGCAACCACGTACGAACCGATGAAACGCGCTGTTCGAAAACTTGCTTTGACTAGGAACATCTCGCTCTCCTTTCGTCAACAACATATTTCGGTAACCCGTAGGGGCCAATTTATCGCGCCCATCGCCGATTCATCGGCCCTCGTTGGACTACGACAAATCCATATTTCAAAGTTAAAAGGTATCTACCCTCCGTTAATATTCACACGTCGAATCGCCACCTGGTAAATTGCGAGCACAATAAAACCGCCCACAACCAGCGTAATCACCTGGTGCAACAAAAGTAGAACAAATTGATCCAGCTCAAAATGCACCAGCGTACGCGAAGGACCATACAGAATAGTGCTGAAAGGCAAGAGCAGCGCAATACTCCGCAGCGGCTCAGGAAAAATTGTTATAGGAGCAAGTACTCCCCCCAGCACCAGCGTAAGACGATTGAAGATGAGCGCAAAGGATGACGTTTCTTCAGTCCAGAAGGCGAGCAGCCCG
>WNFX01007801.1_pt1 | contig 10010 bp, 7 predicted proteins | sample 5400111 | NCBI WGS metagenome assembly WNFX01 (sample SAMN13153363, study PRJNA577476) | soil metagenome | isolation source: 40 cm soil or saprolite under grassland replicate 1 | place: USA:California | collected 2016-06-15 | reverse complement strand
TAAACACGATTAACAATAATGCCATCAACAATGCATATGTTAATAACGTGAATGCCAATGTTCATCTAAACAATGCCAATGTAAACAACCCACCTCCTCCACCGGAATATAGTGCTGTGGCACCTGCTTCAGTACCTTCCTCACCAGTCCCAGTACTATCTTCCAATCCAACCAGTACGACGACAACAACGTCGACTGGTTCAGAAAATACTACTCAACCAACAACATCTACAGATACACATAAACATACACCATCACAATCAGAAAATACCACTGCTCCAACAACATTAACACCAAAAATAACAACAACTACGCCACAATCTAATGGGAATGAAATTAACTCTCAACCAAATTCAAAGATAAAGCGACAATCGGATTGTAATGTTAACCCGAACGACCCAGCATGTGCAGCTACAACTAAATCTAAATCAGAATCTCCGTCTAATACACAGACATGTCCAGATGGATCAGTAGTAGAGGCAAATGCTTTGTGTCCACCTTCTCCGCCTTCACAGAATAATAATAACAATCTACCAAATAACAATAATCAACAGCAACAGCAACAACAAACATGTCCAGACGGCTCGCAACCTGATGCAAATGGCAACTGTTCTAGTCCTAGTAACGGCAAGCATCACTCATCCACCCAGACTCAAACATGTCCAGATAGTGCTGTAATAGCGGCGTCCGATACATGTCCCTCGGGTAACAATAACAGCAATAATAAACTAGAACAGCAGCAACAGCAACAGTCCCAACCTCAGACCAAAATATGTCCTGACGGCTCAATAATAGATGTTAACGCAAGATGTTCGTCGACTTCTGATAACAGTAATAGCAATAGCAATAACAATCCATCCTCTAACAACATTCTCGGTAGTAACAGTAGTATTAGTGACAGTGGCAGTTCTGGCCCAACTTCAGGGTCAGATCACCATAATCACCATTAGTATCTAGGGTGAATTGCGATACGGTGAATGTGGGGTATTCCATAGATGCACACCAAAACACAGCGAAGAAAAAACCCAAATTTTGGAATAGGTCTAACAATTTCATCATAAGTTAAAATGTCGTACTTGTAAGTTCTTCTATTTGTTGGTATCTTAATATGATTCAAAAAAATGAAAGAGGAAGAAGAGTTTGACTTCTTCTAACCCCTAATTAGCCCCGGTACTTTTGCCGTCACTGCCGCTATCTCTTTCTTTCTTCCCTTCCTTAATCTATCATATGTTTCAAGTAAGGCCAGAGTCGGTAGAAAACCCAAGGCGACCCATAACGCTGATTCAAATATTTCCATACCTCTATTTGTATGGATTTGCTACATTAAGTCTTGTCACTGTCTTGTAGAATATATCAGCAGCCTCTATGATACTTCAGCCTTCAAAGTGTGACCAGCTCTCTTATTTTTAATTGCCTACCTAACAGGTTTGTAACAAACTGGAGATTCGAATGGCACGGTCACGATGTAATAGATCCAAACAATCCTTCAATAAGCGGGTTAGTTATGACCCTATATGACGTGATCTGCCAAATTCCATGCTAGTTATATGTCGTTTATGTCGCCATCTGTGACGTCCATTCGTGGTAATCGCCGCACATGCCAATTAAGGTCTATTTTCACGAATAAATACGAGGGATTTTGTGGCACTTTGTGACGCTAATTGGCCATATATGGCCCTATTTGTCAAGGGGGTATATGAAGCTAATTGATACTGATTGATACATATGGCCTAGTTTATGCTCCGAGATCGTACTGCCATTCGTGTTTTGTGAAATTGGCCTGTTTTTTGACGAGGGTTTTATGATAATATATGATAGTTTTGTGGCCATTTGTGGCGTGCTTTGACAGGGTATATGTCCCTAATGTCCGTTACCACCGAGTTCCAAATATTTGGAAGTTGGCGTTTTAAATGACTCTATATGAGGCTGCGAGCCAAGGGTTTTCTGGTGTTTTATGGTGTATTTTGGCAAGGGTTATTCCCAAGCTAATTGGCAATAATTGACTTTTGGTCAAGGATACCAATGTGACGCAAGTAACGGTGCGTAGATTCTGTCATCCCTAACGTACGTCACAACCTCCCTAGTTTATCCACAATTCCGCATCTGCAAGTATTCCATGAGACTTACAAGATCCTTGATATTGATAAGTCCATTTGTCACCATTACCATTGTCACCATTGAAAGTACAGTCAATCATGTGCTTACCGTTCCAGTTATGGTTATCATTCTTCAGCCTGAGAATATCGTTTAGAAACTCCCTTTCTCTTTGTGAAAGTAATGTATTGGGTGTCATCTTTGTTCTACTGACCCTGATTGTGATAGCAACTTATCTTCAAACTCTTTTAATTTAGTTACATCACCTTTACACTTCAGGAACAAGCGACGTGCTAGCTACTTCATCCTAGATTCATCATTAGGAAATAATTTGAGCGTCTTCAGCATGCCCATATCTCATTAACATTGCGGCCTTTGTTACGTCACTAGTTACGACCTTCCTTCTAGTCTCTAATTCTTTAGCCTGAAATACTTCCGCCCATATATTCACTGCAGGAAATTCTTGTTTGCAACTATGACAGTTCACCATAGACTCCTCTTTATATTTCTAATACTTTAAGTCTAGCCTTCCTTAGTCTAGGCCTCAGTCGTAATCTATTCCTACAACAAACTTAATCTCCATGACCTTTGTAGATAGAAATGAATCATATCGATACGAATATCACAAACACCGAATTATCATAAGACAAAGATGAATCTGATCAGAGCTTCAATGATAATGAAAAGGATATCATCGAAGAGGAATGTAGAGGCATGTAATCGAGAAACATCCACTTGTACTATTACTAATTCGATTTGTCATAATTTCTGAGTCTTAACCTTGTGTACGATATTTGTAGATCATAATCGAAGTCTTAATTCTGTGCTAGAATTTTTATTCTCCCTCTTTTTGTAATTTTAGGAACTTGTTAACGAGTGGAAGTGTGGAATGATGACAGATATTAAGGATTCAAATACCTAATTTAGGCATAGTTTGAAATCAAACGCCTGGTATGGAAGAAAGAAAGTTTATGAGGGACTATAAAATATCGTTAATGTATTACTAAATCATTCCATAATGGCAAAAATAATGAATAAGGTTTAGAACAGCAACATGAAGTATGGGCCCAAATTAAGGTAAAAGGAATGAAAGCGTCTAATTATAAAAGAAGGTGCATAAATAGTTATATAGCGGAATTTTATCGTTTTAAAGTATATTACCTGGGATGCTACTATTTCTCGATATTGGGAACTGACGCATCAGGATGCTGAGAAACCTCAATCTATTTACGTATCTTACTCGCAGTAGGAAAGTAGCTATCGTTACTGCAGCGGTTATAACTATTCTAGTTATCATTGATCTGCTAGCCACTCGTCAGGTTTTGTATCTTGACAATACTGGGCAAACCACACTTTTTGTAATAACAGTAATAGTTGCATACGGAATAGGATCATGGATCCTTTTAGGTTATACTAAACATGTAACCAGAGATCTTGGATCCAAATCTTATTTTGTCAAGATAACACATTGGGGTGTAACCGTGACCCAGTTTTCGTTGTTCGGCATTTTATTATTTGTTATTTATGACAATATGATAAACTGTCCTAGTTACTTTAGCCTATGCAATACGCCCCGATTACCAATTACTTTAGTCTACGCAATTAGCACTATTGGGGCTAGTATTATCATGGGCTTTCTTGCCCTCATATTCTTTTCCAGGTACAAATCAAACAAAAGAAATTTCATACTCTTGTTATATGCCTTAGCAGCGGCAGCATTAACCATTTCAATAGCAGGAGATGCTATAGATAAAATAGGCCTGATTCAGGTGGTAGAAGAAAAGTCACCGACGGGGGCAACTCCACAATCCTCTTATATTTACGAAACGTTTGCAAAATATCATGGTGAAATAGAGTATAAAGTAGTAAATCCCCATACTACTAGACTGTATGTCGTTCCCTCCCCAAACCTGCCATTATATAACGAAATTATATACGTAACTTCGGATGCACCGTACATATTAACGTGGGCCGGTACTTTCATGCTTCTGCGTTATTATTACAAACGAACAGGCAAGCTGAATCTCCAATTCTGGCTTATCCTGTCTATTCCTTTGGCATTATACCTAGTAGGAAGTGGTTTGATATTTTCATTGCCTGCGAATATACCATATAAATTCTATTACAGACTTATATTCAGAGCAGGCACTATAGGCAGTAGTCTTCTATTTGGGCTTGCTTTTTATGTAGTGTCCAGAAAGTTATTCGCACTAAAGATAAAAGACTATTTAGCCATTTCTGCAATGGGGATTGTCCCGATTGGTATTGCGAATGAGATCTCTGCCCTACAACAAACTTATGGCGTGACATCGCACTCCTTGGTCCTATTAGCGTCCTACTTGTTTACTATAGGATTATATTCTCTTGTAATTTCGATATCCCAAGATAGTTCATTAAGAAAATCAATTAGAAATTCTGCCTTAGAAGTCTCTAAACTAGCAGCTGTTATTGAAGGCCCGGCGATGGAGCAAGAAATAGAAAGAAGGGTTTTAACGAGTGCAAAAGAGCAGGAAGAAATTCTGACACAACAGACAGGAGTCCAATCATCCCTTACGGAGCATGAAATGAAACAGTATTTGGGTACGGTATTGAAAGAAATAAAGATACTAAAAAATGTAGACGAAATCCTGAAAAAGGGCAAAGAAATTTTACAGTCCTCTTACGAGTTCCTGGTTTGTTCAAGAATAGGTGGATTACGATTAGTCTATAATAACTATTTTGAATTGTATGCAAAAGTATTGGACAAGTTTAAGAAGCAGGAGCATAAGGGCATCAGGATGGTTACGTCGATTACAGATAAAGATAGTGCCAATCTAATTACAAAGTTTCTCGATATAGGCGTTCATGTAAGACATGCCAAAAATCTGCCGCCAATTGATTTTGCTGTATCGGACAAAGAGATGATTGCTACAATCGAGAAGGGAGAAAGGGGAGAGGAAAACATCAAAAGTCTCTTAGTAAGTAATGAATTCCCATACGTTACTCACTTTGTTTCCATTTTTGAAGAATTGTGGAAAGATGGAACGGACGCTCGGGATAGAATAAGAACTATCGAGGAAGGAGTAGAACCAGAAATATTTGAAGTTATTACTGATCCTCTGAAAGCGTCTCAGATTGTTGTAGACCTCGCAAAATCTGTAACACGGGAAGCCATATTCCTTCTTCCAGCTGATAAATCAATGAGAAGGGTGGACAGGTTAGGAGTTATCGATCATCTAATAAAGGCATCGCAAAATGGCGCGACTGTAAGGATCATCTGTCCTTTGAGTAATGAAAACTCAGATATAGTAAACAAGATATCTACGAGTGCACCAAATATAAGAATTCTAAATGGCCATAACTCTACTTCCGGTTTTTTGATAGTAGATAGTGAAAGGTTCATTCGAGCTGAACTCAGAGAGCCATCTGCTAAGGAGTTTTCAGAGGCAATTGGATTTACTCTTTATTCTAACAGCAAAGGCAGTGTTGACTCTTTTAAATCAGTGTTTGATTTGCTTTGGAATGAGCATATGATAAATGAGCAACTGCAAAAGGCAGATGAAATGCAAAAAGAATTTATTAATATAGCTGCACATGAGTTGCGCAATCCGATACAACCGATACTGGGCTTATCAGAAGTAATGCGATCTAGAGTAACTGATCCCGAACAAATCGGGATGCTAGACATCACCATAAGAAATGCAAAAAGACTAAGGCGACTTACAGAAGACATTTTAGATGTTTCGAAGATTGAAAGCCAAAAACCACTGCAATTAAATAAAGAAAAATTTAATCTGACGGAATTTCTACTGAATACTGTTACAGATTTTAAAAACGAAATATCAAAAGATAATAATGATGATAAAAATAAAAATATTAATCCCAGTATAAAATTAAAGTCCGAATCTGATATTATTAATGTGGAAGCAGATAAGTCTAGGGTTAACCAGGTACTGATGAATCTTTTAAGTAATGCCGTCAAATTTACAAAACAAGGCAATATAACTATCACAACACAAAAGACAATGGATGGGCTTGCATTAATTAGTGTAAAAGACGCAGGATCTGGCATAGATCCAGAGATAATGCCAAGACTTTTTACAAAGTTTACTACAAGATCAGACGCAGGTACTGGACTGGGATTATTTATTTCTAAAAGTATAGTGGAATCTCATGGAGGCAAGATTTGGGCTCAAAATAATCTGGACGGTAAAGGTGCTACATTTAGTTTCAGCCTACCTTTAAGCGACAGGTGATTTTCAAAAAGGAAATTAATCTATACGTGCTATAACATGAATACAAATTAGCTCCGCGTTGCTTACGCATTATAACTGAATAACGCTATTAAACTAGCGGCCACTGCTCGGATATCACCAAAATAGTTGTACAAGAGCGGTTACTCCAAATTGAAAGCTATTCCGTCCCAGGACTTTCGAATAAAGATTGCAGCATGATGGTTTTGTAAAAGTTCCGCTATCCATTTTCCACGTTTTCTTGGTTCAATTTCTTCAACTGAATAACTACAGAGTAAAGAACCACCAAAGCCATCAAAACTAGAATGATAAGTACGTTCGACATCCAACTCATCTGCTATTTGATCTTCTTTCTTTACTTCAGGGATGGCTCTTGATACCATCCGAAAAATAGAAGGACGCTTTAAATCGGCTAAGATGCCCTTTACAATACTGTCATATCCAAATACTGATCCTTCTCGGTAGTTCCTGGGGTCTGGAATTTGACGAATAGCCAGTAAATTCATTTTCTCAAAGGCTTCAACATCTACACCACTATTTGCATATCCGTATCTTTATGTGTAGTATAGATACAGTGTTGTCCTTTCAATAGTCCATTTTTTATAAAACGAAATTGAATCATTCTTCCAGATTCAGGTTGCTCATAAAAAAGTACAATATGCTTGTAATCATCAATGGTGTCTAGAAACTATAAAGGATTACGATTAATACTATCGTCAGCCGCGTTTGGAAAGTCGTCTCACGACCATGCTTTGTTACCATTACATATCTCTGGCTTTAGTATATCCCTGACTAGTACTAAAGCTTACCAAAGGTTTTTGGTATCCTATATCCGTAATCTGTAAATAGTCGCAAGGAAAAATCAATATATCTTTGACTGTTAGTAGGATGGAAGCAAGGAACTGCTTAGTCAGGAGCTGTACTAAACTTGAAAGTTAAAGAGAGCAAGTAGGTCTCTAAGAGTTAGAATCATGAATTTTTGTCCTAGGATTTTAAAGGAAAAGTCAATTGGACAAGCGCTCATCTTTGAAATAACTTCTTCTGGAACTTTAATAATTCCATAATCATCAAATTTGGCCATGACTAAGAATTCGAAATAAATTATTTATTATTTTCTAACTTGAAAAGCGTCATTATGAAATTGCTCGATTTTAGTCTGTTACCAGGAGGTTACTATCTAACTTAAATATAGATTTAGAATACTCTGAATAGTATGGTAGCAAAAACTCTCAATGAAGATTCGTTAGGAAAAATTACTTATGACGATGAAATTTCACTCTTGACGCTGGAATGGTTAGAATCTACTAAAGATATGATTGCTCCACACTTTCAAGGCATTCTTTATCTCTTGGCTGGTTACGCACTCCAAAAGAAATCAATAAAGATTTTCATTGATGCTAGAAAATTCCTATTTCATCCTAGTGATGAATTAGTAGGGCCATGGAGAACAAGAAATATCTCACCGTTGTATAACGAAGCAGGGGTTAAGAAATTCGCATTCCTTTATCCTGCAGGATCTCCAACTCCACCAACAAATGGACAAAACATGCCTGATGAAAAATTTCCAACTCGATTCTTTTCTTCAGAAAGTGAACTAAGGAGATGGCTTTCTAGCTAGAACACAAAAAGGTATCAAATCAACCAACCCTAGACCCAATGCCATATCAAAAAAGACATTAATTTTGGCTTTCATTTTTAGTCATTTCTTCCGGTTTGAAAGCATGGTGTTCCCATAAATGCTCTTTAGCTTAAAGATTTCCACGTCTGGTGTTGCTTCTTCTCAGAAATAACAAAGACTAACTATAACCTACTACTAACTTTTAATAACAAAATTTCCATCTATTGCTATCCCATATGGCATTAATAAGTTGATTAATGCTATCAGAAAATACTCTATTACTCTTATGTCATCGCTCTATTAGGATGTACAAATATACTCGCATTACAAGTCGCCATGACTGTCATCTCATTTTAAGATTAAAATGAGATGATCTATGTATGCGAGTGGTTCGTAATAGCTTAACCCTTTTCATATTGAATAGTTAGCGTTTATTTCTGACGTAATAAACAATTTGTACCATATTTCTAAACTGAGCAATTGTAACATCTTACTGATGTATCTTGTGGCGTCTTCTTTCTTCTCGTTTATTCTAACCAATGACTTGTCGTACCATTCTTTGTTTATTATTTTATCTTCAAATATTCTTCCTTTCTCTAAATTCGAGATGATTATTTCCTTTCCAACTCGAGACCAAAATTTAGCTAGATCCATACCAAAACCAATCTTTTTGTTTCCGTCAGAAGAATATCCACTCATACTATGCTTAACAATTTCACGTAATTGAATTTTCCCTAGGTGGCTTTCAAAATTATATTTTAAAGAGGCTGGAATTTTCGTAGATATGTCAATTACTTGACTGTATAAAAGGGGCGCTGTACCAGAAATGTTAAAATGTTTAAAAAGTTTCTCATTAGAAGGGATAAAGTCATACATCAATTTGCCATGATAGTCTGCCAGCAGAACTTGTTCTAGTGGATCTAAATCATTATCAAAGTATGGCTTAATCAGATCATAAATTGAGGACCATGTGAATTTTATTTGTGTTCCAGCAAACATATCTTCTTGGTCGGGCACCCAATCGCGCTCATGACATTCAAGATACGTTTGAACCCTCTCTTGACAAGAAGAAGAATGTTTCAATGAATTTATAGTTTCAAGAAATTTTTTGTATCGGAACGTGTATCCTGCAAATAGCTCATCACCCCCGTCTCCGGTAAATAATACATTAGAGATAGATCTTGCCTTCTCAATGAAATAATATTGATATACGTTCCATCTCGGTTCTTTGATAATGCTCAAGTGCATAGGTAAATCTTTTAACGGATTCTCTATGTGAATTTCGTGAAATCCCGCCTCTTTGCTTTCTGCTATTTGTCCTGCGTGAAGAGCTTCGCTGGAATCCTCATCAAAAGTCACGTTTAAGCATTCTATATTAACGTGGGGAAACTCTTTACGAATCAAAGAAAATATTACATTTGAATCAACTCCAGAACTCAGAGCAACTGCAATACGGTTTGCTTTGGACTCCTCAATTCTTATCTTTATTAGGTGTCTAATCTCATTTTCTAAGTCTTGTGGGGATGGTATATTGTTGTGGTCTTTACTAAAAACATGTCTCAGTTGTGATATTTCTTTTGGCGGTATATTTCTAATGACACCACCACTACCATTATCACCTTTAATCAGTGAATTGGAAGAGGGGTCATATCTTAACGTCAGGATAGTGCCAATATTTACCAACTTATCTTTTTACCCCATCGCGTTTGATATACATGAATATATGCAGATCACTATTGTTAATTTTCCCGATCACCATGACGTTATATCTTTCTGGTAGTGTCTAGCTCTGGGTATAAAAAACTATTCTACTTCCGAAACTGGATCATTTAGAAGATAATCGAGGAAATAACAAATGCAATTGTTGTAGGATTTATATTAGATGCTCAGAGGGTCAAAAACGTTATAATAGCAGAGTACAGTTTGCTAACTTCGAAGATCGAATCCCAGTATGTTACTTGACCCACAGATCGCTTCAAGAGCTCCTCGTCTTTTAACGATAACCTTAATAGCTTTAGCATTTGGGGCATTAGCCTTTCTTTATTCATTTGTTGGTTTCTTTAGTA
>WNFX01007800.1_pt1 | contig 10010 bp, 9 predicted proteins | sample 5400111 | NCBI WGS metagenome assembly WNFX01 (sample SAMN13153363, study PRJNA577476) | soil metagenome | isolation source: 40 cm soil or saprolite under grassland replicate 1 | place: USA:California | collected 2016-06-15 | reverse complement strand
TTACACCTATCGATATCGACAAGATTGTAGATAAGAAGGTTAAATTTACAGACTAGTATGATCCTTTTTGATATTTAACTTTCATACAAAACTTAACAAAATATGATCGAATACTATTATAGGTTGCCGCTATCATATTGAGTTATGGCGATCGAGGAAATAGATTATTGGTGCTCTGAGCTCGAATCGTTAGGCCTTAAAGTAAGACTAAATGAGTTTAATAATATTCAAGAAATAAGTGGTTTATGCCTAAATCTCAAGCGAAGACTTTATAGAAAATATAAGGCTACCTATAATGAAAATCACTAACGACCACCTAAAAGGATAGCCTGAGAGAAGAGATACTAAGCGGCATTTTCACAATTCCATAGTCAGCTTTCTAAGAAGTGTTAAATATTGACCATTTTCTCTATAGGAAATGAGTGACAGACGAGGTATTTCAGGAAACGAGTGGAAGGAAATGTCTGAGCGTGGAGAAGTCTGCTGTATATTGGGGTGCCAGGAAAAACCTTCTAGTCAGTGTCCTAGATGTTCAAGCAATTATTGTTATGAACATATCCATACGCATTACCACCATATGGATGCTGAAACAAAATAAGGCTTTCATTTTCGTCGATCTCGCAGATATCACTAGCGACCACGCATATCCATTATTAAACATGTCTTCTCATAGATAAATAAGCCTTGTATTGAGGAGTTTTAATACTGATTAGTCAGTACACAGTAAAACAATGAAAAGAGGATAACCAAATATGAATATGCAAAAAGAAGAGAGGCACATCACTTCTCCGTGGATAACTCTTGCAATCCTAAGTAGCTTGGGTATCATCGCTATGTCTGCTGAGACTATGGTATTGCCAGCTATTCCAGACTTTATTGAAGATCTTGATATCTCTTATGAAGATTCATCATGGATACTGGCTGTGCTACTGGTTATGGGAGCTGTTATGACTCCAATTGCAGGCAAGCTATCCGATATATATGGTAAAAAGAAGGTGCTACTGATAATTTTAGGGGTTTATGTATTAGGTCTTTTACTAGCAGCAACGGCAATTAACTTTCTTTCTCTTGTTACTGCTAGAGCAATACAAGGTATTGGCATCTCGATGTTTCCTATAGCTTTTAGCATTCTTAGAGACAAATTCCCACCGAAAAAGCTTGCAATAGCTCAGGGCATATTTAGTTCTACACTATCTGGTGGTGCAGTAATAGGTTTGATAATAGGCGGAAGCATAATTCAAAATTTTGGATGGCGGGCCACATTTTTATTTATAATACCTATTGCAATAATACTCTTTGCGATAATCACCAAATTTGTTCACGTTAAGGAGCAAGAACAACAACAGTTGGTTTCAAATAAAGCTTCTGAATTTTGTTGTAGATTTACCCATGTGAGACAAGATATACTATTAACAGAAAATACGAACCCATACACCAGCAGTGTTACTAACGATAGCCTCGATAGCAAACAGAGATTAAGCAAGAGCATAGACGTAAAAGGTGCCATAACCCTGTCGATTGCAATAATTTCATTTCTTATTACACTTCAACTTTTGCAGAAGGCAGGTTTGAATAATTTGATACAAATTGTCATTTTTTCAGTCGCAGCACTTGTCTCAATATTTCTATTCATAGTAGTAGAGAAGAAGGCACCATTTCCATTGATTGACTTTAAGTTGCTGGCAAATAAGGTCATACTTCCTGCAAATATAATTAACATGACTGTAGGCCTCACTGCGCTAATGGTTGTTTACCAGAGTCTTCCTATTTTGATACGAAGCCCGCCGCCTGTAGGATTTGGTGGCGACGCATCGAGTATAGCAAATGTTCAACTTCCCTATATGGCAATATCTTTGATATTCTCTGTTGCTTCCGGTTTTGTAGTTTCCAAATTTGGAAATCTAAGACCAACAACAATAGGAACCATCATTACTACAGTAGGCTTTTTTATTCTTTTCTTGTTTCATTCAACACAAGCCTCAATAGCTGCAGTTCTTATCTTGATAGCCGTTGGATTAGAATTAATGCAGATTGGATCAGTGAATATCGTGCTGACTTCAACTCCAAGACAATTCAGCGGAATATCGTTGGGAATGAATCTTCTAATATACCTTATAGGATCCTCGGTGGGACCTGTGATTGCAGGAATATATATGCAAGCAAATCAGGTATTTGTAAAATCAGGTGGTATGTCGGCCTCATTCCCATCCCCAGAATCATTTAATCTAATTTTTCTTACTGCTGCCTTAATTTCAGTGTCATCTATTGTATTTGCAATTCTTCTAAATAGAAATATGTGGAACCGGAGTGGAGATGGCAAAGAAATAGGTGTCTCAATCTGATGAAAACTCTAAAAATAACATATCAATTTGCCATTTCAGATACACTATCTTATTCCGCTATAGTACTTGGTTGTTGCATTTAGGATTAAATCGGCAATGTTATCTGGTGTTATACAAGTGATGCATGGCTAGAGGTAAGTGAGCTGGTAGTAGCATTTAATTTGTTTGCGAAGAGACGTTGCACATCAGGCGGAATCAGATGGTCGCTCTCAGAAATCTGATCTCATGTCGGTAGTTACTTCCAAGCTGAAGAGCCAGATTTTTCAGCAAGAATTGACTGATTAAAAGGCTTCTGCACAACCGCCACGATGTCAGCTTCTGTAGGATCAACATCTAGAGCGAAGGCTTAAGGGAACATGACTGGGTTTATGTAAACAAATCCTCAGGTAGAGGAAATCAAAAAATCTTTTGGCAACTTTGCGACATCGAATCAAGTAGAAGGTTTAGAAAATAGTAGTTCCAATTTAATGTGTAGGTAGTCAGTACAAGATATCTAATTTTATATTGAACTATTTGTCTGCCTCCAACTGAACACACTCTCCTCGTCAAGTGCACCAAGAAGGCTATCCAGATCCCACGCTCCGTCGTAACGATCTCCATTGATAAAGAAGGTTGGAGTACTTTTTACCCCACTGCTATTAGCACTTTCTATGTCCTCATCTACGTGGCTACTATACTTGCGGTCAAGAAATTCACGATCGAATCTAGTAAGACTTAGTCCTAAGTTAGCAGCAGACCGTCTCAGATTATCATCAGTAGTCGCCTGGCCATGTTTGAATAAATAATCATACATCTCCCAGAATTTACCTTGAGCAGCGGCAGTTTCTGCTGCTAATGCAGCTTCATATGCATGGGGGCGAACCTTGGTAAGGGGGAAGTTACGGAATACAAAACATAATTTACTTCCTAAACGTTCTTGAATTTCTTTTGTGATCATATACGCCTGGGCACAATATGGGCACTCATAATCTCCGTATTCTACCAAAGTTACAGGCGCGATTATAGGCCCTTGAATATGATCCCTAGATTCGCTTACGGGCAATGTTAGTTTTATATTCTCTGCTTTTCTTTTTTTCATGCCATGTTTACATCTCATCTCCTTATGATCTAGTTTAAAGATTTAAAGATGCCGTTGTAGCAGCGTCTTCTAGATCTTACTGAGATTGTGTAGGTGAATGGTGGATATATGCTTACTAAGATCTGTATTACTTTGCTTAAACTCACATTGGATAGTGACATAAGCCGATGCAGGAAAACAAAGTCCTACATTCCAAATCTTGAATTCTGGATTTTTGTTTAGGACATCTAAAGAAATGTCTGATCAACAAAACACCATCTCCAATCTTCATTAGGTTCAAAGGATTGGACAATCGGGTGTTTTGTTGAATGGAAATGTTTAGTCGCATGTTTATTCTTTGACGAGTCGCAACATCCTACATGGCCACAAATTAGACAAAGACGCAAATGCACCCAAGAATCGCCAATTTTAAGACAATCCTCGCAACCATCTGCACTAGGCTTTACGTGTTCTTGAATTAATTTAAGATGTTTACATCCTGAATTTGACATCATACTATTTTATGCGTATGTCTCTAATAAGCCTAGCATCTTAAGAATTAATATCTTTACATTAAACATTAGACGTGTACGTTGTATTTGAAGAGTATAATCCTCCCTTGCCTCGTAATTTCTTATAGTCTAGGTAATGTTGTCCTTCTAAGGCTCATTTTGGCTCGTATGTTTATTCATTTCTAAATCACTTATCTCTTTATGGGGGAATCATGCAGTTAGCTTAGGGCATCATGAAAAATAATTCCAAGGGTATGCCGTTCTCCATCGTGTACCTCACTTACACCGTGCCTCATTTGTGCCCTGTAATATCCTTTACTCCCCTTTATAGGCCTGAAATTTGATGTGATTATCAACATATCTCCTTTTTGCGGTCTTAGGACAATGGCCTTTGATTGTGCCCTTGGCGCTTGCTGTGTTAATACAAACTCTCCACCAGTATAGTCATCATCTGGTTCATTCAGGAAGAAAATCAATTGAAGAGGAAAAAAAATGTCTCCATATAAATCCTGGTGCAATGTATTGTGTCCTCCCCTACCGTATTTTAGAATAAGGACGGTGGGCTTTGTTTGATTATTGTCATGGCAAAGCGTTTGAAGTTCATCAAAGGTATCTGGAAATTGTCTTTCCATGTTTAGCATTTTCATCCATGTATTTGCAATAGGCACAAGATTTCGGTAAATCGCTCTTCTGATTGTCTGAATTACATCAGGCAAAGGATATTTGAAATATTTATATTCGCCTAATCCGAAACTATGCCTTTCCATCGTAATGGTCTTGCGATAGAGATCGGAGTCGTCATATTTGCCAATAATCTCTTCACAATACTGGGCCGGTAAGAATTGTGCAACTAAAGCATATCCTTTTTCATTCATGTCTTTTGTTACTCTTTGCCAGTCAATTGTTGAGATTCTTTCAGGTATAACTTGACTAATATTCAATGGTTTCAAACCTCAGACTTAAAATCATTAACCATTCCATTGGTAACGGATATTCCTTCTTTTTCAATTCTATATTACTGTCTGCGATATCAATGTATCTGCGCACTCTGCTATCTGGCATCACTTCCTTGTCACATGTGACATGGCACTTTAATTGGGTTCGGATTCTTGCCTGTTCCAATCATAGTGCAAGATTGAATATAGTGCTAAGTATGTGAAGATTATGAAAAAAATAGTTTTATTATTCTCATACATTTTTGATATTAAGAGATCAGTAAATTCATGTATGAAAGTTCTTTTTACTTTACAACTAATACGGGACAATGTGCATAAGTTATAACGCCCGATGCAACACTACCAATTAATAGCTTTTTAAAACCAGATATCCCTGTTGTTCCTATAACGATTAAGTTAATATTTTTGTTCTTAGCATATTCTACGATACCACCTGCTACGTTTAGAGAGGCGATAATTTCTGTTTTTATTTGAATAGTTTTCTCTCTTGCTTTAAGTTTAACTTTATCTAGATATTTCTGAGATTCGTTCTTCATTTCTACGATATAATCTGGTATTTCAGCTAATATAAATAAATCAGGGTCAACACGTATCACATTCAAAGCATAAAGTTGTGCATGATATTTTTCAGATATGCAGATAGAATATTCTGCTGCATTCATAGACCTTTCTGAGCCATCTATTGCAACTAGCACCTTGGAGAATATTTGTTTACTTGCAGTGTTGGTAGCAGTATTTGTTGTAGCTGACATTCTACGCGTCTAATGTTAGGCTCTAATTGTATTATAACTTACATTTTAGTTACTACTACCACTACTACCACTACTATCCTAATTTTACACGTAGCAATAATCATTAAGAAATCGTGATCAAATGAAAGGTTATGCTATAATTTTTCTCAGATCAAGTTTATAGCCTTAACTTGCAAGGTTGTAAGAAGTTAAAAGAAGACAACAATAACAATAACAATAATCTAGGTCTGTTGAATCATGCGGGTGTGCATAAATGTTCAAAAAAAGTAAGTGGGGATAATCAAACTATTTATCACCCGTCAGCAATTCCAATTCCTAAATTATCGTTGCCCTGTGTGTTTTGTCCTACATTGTGCTGGTGGCATTCATTAGACCTATAGCAAAGGTTTCCTTGTATCACATGTTGGCTTCTGTGGCTTAAAGCATATGCTTGAAGTGACGTAAGATTGGCTCCTACAACTATCATTGATGCTGCTAGTACTACTACTAGAAGGATCCTTATTGTTGTGTAGTTCATAATTTTCTCCAATACTTCTAATACTTTCTTAAGATATATACAATGTGATAATTAATAACCTAGTTTGTTTTTGAATTAAATTATAGTTGGTATTACTATAAAGAAGTAACAGTCTAGATCACTATGATTAGTAACATGTAATTCTTTTGAAGAAAAAATGTATATTATTTTATCAGATAGAAAAAAGCAGCTTCGGACATTACTTTATAGATATGACGTTCAAATTCCTGAATTAGGTTAGAATCTTGGACCATCCATGATTACGTCAACATGTCACAAAGAAACGCTCGATTGGAAAACACCTTCTTTTGGTAAAATAAAGAAAAAGAAAACAAAGCAAGATCGAATTGGACAACTCAATGATCAAGGAACCTAGAGAATTATTCTTTTTTAATTAGGCATCTTGTTAGTAAGTGATACAATTTTTCTGCAGAAAAATAGGCCATCAGCAGCTCACAGAACGCGAAATAGAAAATATTTAGAATAAAAGCTTCTGAATCAGATGATTCGTGGGTTGTGCTATCGAAGTAGACTTGTAGATGGAAACAAAGGCTTAAGAGTATCTAGATTTCATTATGGAAAATTTCACCAGCATTTTTAACTTTGTGAAAGCATTAAAATAAAAAATTGAGTGATGGAAGTGACAGCAGTTGTAATAGCTAGGGCGATGATGATATTACAGTAATATTGTCAGCACTCCTATCTGTTACATAGATAGTACCCTTAGAATTTACATCCAGATCTATATTGTCAATCGCATTAATATTCCCGCCAAGGTTTATTTGTTTGATGAATTTTCCGTCATTTGTAAAAACTTGGATGCGACTATTTCCTGTGTCAGCTACGTATACATCACCAGATGGATATTGGACTGTCATGCCTGTGGGAGAATTGAATTTTCCAGGATCTATGCCGTAAGAACCCCACATCGTGATAAGTTTACCGTTAGGATCAAACTTCTCGATACGATTGTTGCCCATATCAGCGACAAACACGTTGCCAGAAGGATCTGCTGCCACTCGTCCAGGATTATTAAACTGCCCAGGAGCAGAACCAAGTGAGCCCCATTCAGAGACGAACAAACCATTACTACCGAATCGCATAATCCTATCATTGCCTAAATCTGATGTGTATAGATTTTGTTTCGATTCATCTTCATCAATGCCTATTGGAATACTAAACTGTCCTGGACCATTACCAGAAGTGCCCCATTTGGTAATAAATGTGCCATTGCTGCTGAATTTTTGAACTCTATCATTGCCTGTATCTGTAACATATACATATCCTTTTGCATAATCCATCGTAATTCCTAGAGGTCTATTGAACTGTCCTGGACCCTTACCAAAAGTGCCCCATTCGGACACAAAAGTGCCATTGCCACTGGTTAATTTCTGAATCCGATTATTGTCTGAATCTACTATGAACACATAGCCCTTCGGATCAACTACTATGCCAGCCGGATCATCGAATTGTCCCGGGCCTGAGCCATGCGCACCCCAGAAAACTTTATCGTTTTGCGCCTGGACAGAAGAAAACGACCCAGCAATCAGAACGAGAATCAATGAAGATGCAACAATCGAAGCGATTAGTCCGTTGTAGATAAACCTTCTTTCATCGATAAAAGAGTTCATTTTACGTGTTCTAACTTATTGTTCTATTTAAATGATTTAGAATATTATTCAAATTGCTCACAGTCCATTAATTACGCAGATAGATTTAAAGGCTCACCAGTCAATCTCTCCATCCAATCCATTTAAGTCAACTTTTGGAGCATTTTGAGTTCAAAACAGATAGTTAGGTCAAACGTTAATTTTTAAGTATATTATTTTAGATTGAATTTTGGGGCTGATAAGGAATGACGGAAATACTGTCGCTTACAGTGGTAGTATGAATGATAATGGGATACAGTGGCTAGACTTTGTAATTTTGTCTGATTGATCTATAGAAGACACAGTTTTTTGAAAATCAGCATAGACACAATTTTTGATGCTATTTAGATTTTCCTGGATGTTCTGCTAGCGCAAACATGTTCATAGCATTCTCCCGCTTAGCCTTCATCTCTTTAGGAGTCATTTTAACACTCATAGACAAGGACCAATTATGACCAAAAGGATCCAATAACTTGCCATAACGTTCACCCCAAAATTGATTTTCAATTGGCATAACGACCTTTGCTCCAGCGCGAACCGCTCTTTGCCATAACTTGTCGACATTCTTTGAATAGATATGTAGAGTTACTATACTACTACCAACCGACGGAGGCGAGGTTGTCTCAGAACCTGGAAATTCGTCAGACATCATTACGATTGAATCTCCAATCTTAACCCTTGCATGAAGAATTTTTCCATCAGGTAATGTTGCAACGCCTAATTTTCTTGCGCCAAAGGCATTCTTGTAAAATTCGATTGCTTTAGCTGCTCCATTTATCACTAAATATGGAGTTACACTTCTAAAACCTCTGGGAATACGGCTATATTGCTTAAGAATAGTAGGTTTCCCTTTTTTCGTAGATTTCTTATTTTTCCTATTTCCTTTCCTCATAGGACTTAATCCGGGTAGCTAGTTAAATAAGATTTTATTACTACGTTAATTTAAAAATAGATGGTACAAAGCAGAGTGGCTCATAAGGATAGTATCACCGTGTTGAAATATCTTAAATAGCCTTTCTTAGATTTTTATTAAAGACGACAGCTTTTTATTTTGATAAAATATCGTTAATTTTAAATGAAAGGGCTTGATATTATCCATTCTATAACTACGTTCACACTGGAAATTGTTTTGTTTGTTTTGTTAATAATTGCAGTTTCAATAGTTGTTAATATTAATTTAGCAACAAATTCTTTTTCAGATAAATCTCTTTTAGAAAAGAAGCAACAACGAGCCGAAGAAGCAGGTGTAGTAGAATCTGCTACTACAACGAGATACGTAGTGGCTAATTCTCAACATCCATTTGATTCGCAAAGCCTTAAATCACCAACTTCTACGCAGAAGACTGATCTTGGGACTGAGGCCAAAAACAAGAATAACTGGATTTTCCTAAATCACGACATATATGGTACTAGAAATAGCAATCAAATAATAATTAATAAGGATAACGTAGGCAAACTTCAGGTTAAATGGAGATTACTTAATGAATTCGAGATACAGGACCCACCTATAATTATAGACAGTAGAGGTTACGTACAAGATCATGCTGGAAATATTTTAGCTTTCAATACTAGGACAGGACATGTCATATGGAAGGTTCATGCTGGAAATGGACCAACAATGGGTCTGGCTTTTGAGGGCGGGGTACTATTTGCAAGTACTGCATCTAATGCCACCATTATAGCAATTAATTCTTCAAATGGTAAAACATTATGGCAATCACAAGCATTGGGTAATCCTAAAGCTGGTTATAGGATTGATGCTGCTCCCATTGTATGGAAGGATTATGTAATTGCAGGTTCAGCAGGTGGCAGTATGCCTCCAGGTACAGGATTCGTAAAAGGAAATATTACTGCACTCAATCGTACTAGTGGTGAAATAATATGGAAACTGGACACTACTACTGGAGAATGGGTCAAACGAGGTAAAACTCCACCTAATGGAGGTGCAGCAGCTTGGTCTGGCGGTTCGTTAGATCCGGAAACAGGGCTCGTATACATACCATTAGCAAACCCATCACCAAACTATAACTCAACTACAAGACAAACACCTAACCTTTACTCAAACCATATGATAGCTGTTAATATCACTAATGGAAAAATGATATGGGCAACTCCATTTATAGCATATGGGACTGTTCTGAATGTAAGAGTACCTGATACACATGATTGGGATACTTCATGGGGAAGCAGTATTAGTAAAGTTACATTTGACAATGGAACACAAA
>WNFX01035623.1_pt1 | contig 10012 bp, 10 predicted proteins | sample 5400111 | NCBI WGS metagenome assembly WNFX01 (sample SAMN13153363, study PRJNA577476) | soil metagenome | isolation source: 40 cm soil or saprolite under grassland replicate 1 | place: USA:California | collected 2016-06-15 | reverse complement strand
CCGATAGAATCGACTCGCTGCGGAGCGGTCGCCTAGTCTGGTCGAGGGCGCGGCACTGGAAATGCCGTAACGGGCGTACCCCGTTCGCGAGTTCGAATCTCGCCCGCTCCGCCACACCTCATTCGAGTTTGCTGGCTTGCAATTTGATGCAGGAGGCACTTGCCTTGATCCGCTCATCAGACGCAGCCAACGTACGCGGATCATGCTACGAGGAGGCGACCCGCCTCTCAGCCCCCTTGAGGTGCTGTCATACCCAGACCTGCAGTTGCCTGAGGAACCACACCCATTATGGGCGGGAGCGGCCACCTCCCCACTATCCTGTGTATCACTGGGGAGTTCGATTGTCATCGAGGCTCAGCTAATCCTCTGAGAAGCTCCGTAACAGGTGAATGACAACCGCTCGGGACCGCGATTCGGTCGCGTTTCCGCGGCCAATCGCGATCAAGGCCGCTCCGCCACCGCGCCTGCGGGCGCGTCCTGGCTCAGGCGCCGGTAAGGGGTTCAACCGGCGCTTCGCCTCCCGAAAGCGGAATGAGGCCCGCCGCCGCGTAGTCGGTCCTGACGCCACCTGCAAAATTCTGGATGACCCACACGATCGCGTAGGAGATGGCGAAGATGACGGCCATCACCACGATGATTCCCAGCACCTCAATCCCAAGCTGCTTGACCGCGCCCCCGCCGCCGCCGAAGAGCAAGCGGTTCGGTAAGCTCGGAAACCCTGAGCCCGTCGCGAAGGCGGTCTGCGCGAAGAAGGCGATCATCACCACGTCACAGAAACGATCACGGCACAGTCGGGGTCGACCCTGTTCTACCTCTGTGCCATCCACCCTTGGATGCAGGGCACAATCAGCGTCAACTGAACTGACCCGAGTGGTGCACTGGGACCAAACTCGTTACGCGGGCGTCCGTCGTCGGACTTTATTGCCGAGGGCGCCCGCGTCTAACGGGCCGAACATCAGGGTTCAGCCTCGTTCTGGGGCTCTCGGGCCTGGCTGGGGACCTGTCATGTCTATCGCCGCCTGGCGCTAGTATTGCTCGACGCCCGGGTCCGGAACTGTACTCACCCACCGGTGGCTCGGTGAAACAGTATCCGATCAGCTGGACGCGTTCCAGCCCTATTAGGTCTCGTGCTTTTCTGAGCACGATAGTGGCGGTCGCAAACGAACGGACTCCCTGAGGGTCGCGGCATTTCCTGAAAATCCTCTCTGTCGGATCGGAAATGCCGAGCAACAGACTAACGGCGAGGTTCACATGAGCATGGCGCGGATATCTATGCGCTCGTCCTCGAGCTGTGCGGGATCCACGCGGCCACCAGCCGCGATGACTCGCCCGGACACCGCGAGCTCGCCAGACTCATCCAACTCGGGGTCGCCCCCACGGTTCAGTCCGAGGGCCGCCAGCAACCTGCCGCCGCTGAAGTAAAAGCCGAGGAAGCGGCGTTCCTCCAGGCTGCCACGGACCACGAACCGGTCCCAGCGTCGCGTGAAGCCGACGTATTCCAATTTGTCCTCGTACTGGTCGGACCAGAAGCTGTGGAGATAGTCGTATGGTTCGAGCCGCCCGAGCATCGTCCGCGCCACCGCACGGCCCATTTTCTCGGCATTGTTGTAGTGCTCGACCCTCACGCGGCCGAAGAGCGGATGCTCATGATTAGCGACGTCGCCGCCAGCGAACACGGCCGCGACGTTCGTGCGACCAAAAGCATCGACCACAATCCCGTCGTCAACGGCGACGCCGGCATCCCTGGCGAGCTCGACGTTGGGGACGATGCCGGCGCCAATGACCACAAAGTCGCACTTCAGGCGCCGGCCATTCCGTGTCATGACGGCCTCGACGCGATCTGTCCCCGCAAATCCCGTGACCTGGTCGCCGAGCACAAGCTCCACGCCCTTCTCTTCGTGAATGGCGGCCATCACCGCGGCGACCTGATCGCCGAGCACGCTCGCGAGCGGTCCCTTTCCACTGCCGACGGCGATGACTTTCACGCCGACCGAGGTAAGCGAGGCGGTGACCTCGGCGCCGATGAAGCCCAGGCCGACGACCACGGCACGCTTTCCCGGAGCGGCTACCGCTTTGATGGCATCGCACTCACCCACCGTGCGCAGCTGGTATATGCCGTCGAGGTCGGCGCCGTGCAGCGGCAGGCGACGATTCCGACCGCCGGTAGCGAGCAAAAGACCGTCGTAGTTGAGAGTGCCACCACCTGACATCGTCACCTCACGTGCATGTCGCTGACGCATGCAGTGTTGAAGCCAGCAATTGGCATTGCTTGCGGATACGATTGGGATACACCGCGCATTAAACCAAGCCTCGTCTGCCTTGCAAGATAAGTCGCGGTTGGTGTGATTGTCACCCCGTGTCGTGAGCTGGTCACTGACTCCATGGGACCGAGCCACTAGTTACCTAAGCGGGCCCGGCGGCATGCCTCTTGAGCAGTTGGCGGCGGCAACGTCGGTTACTAGCCCCGGACCTCGAAACTAATCGGTAGGCTCAGAGGTATGGATAAGGAATCTGCAAGCACGGTCCTAGCGACACCGCTGGCGCAGGAGTTATTGCGCTCATCTCCTCTGGCTCACCTGGCCTACATCGGCCGAGATGGATATCCGCGGGTCATCCCGACCGGCTATGTGTGGAAAGGGGGGAAGTTCGTGGTGTGCACTCCGGACAACGCGCCGAAAGTGCGAAGCCTCGGATGTTCCTCGAAAGGAGTGGGATGGGTTCGACGCGCAGGTTCGCGGCTTATACCCACGAATGGCGCGAATCAGCATCACCCCCGAATGGGCAAAGCTCCTCGACTTCGAGACGACGCTTCCCCAAGCCGTTGAGGAGTTGCTGGCTCAGCACAAGTAGTTGCGTTTCACGAATCAAGCCAGGCGGTTCGCCGCCTCGAGCAGCCGGGGGGTTCGCCTTCGTTGCCAAAGATGAATCGGGATGTCAAGCCATGACGGCGAAGACCTCCCAGGACTCGGGTACGCCCTTCAGCTGATGCGTGCCCCGGCTCTCGAGCCGGAGCGACGATCCAGCAACGAGATCTTTGATCGTCCGAGAAACGAGGATTTCGCCAGGTCCCGCAAGAGCCGCGATCCGAGCGCCGATGTGCACGGCGATGCCGCCGATATCACCATCCTCTCGCTCCTCCAGCTCGCCGCTGTGCAGGCCGGCCCTGACTACCAAGCCGATTGCCCGGAGTGCATCGCGAATCGCCTCGGCGCAGGCGATGGCCCGCGCTGGTCCATCGAACAGAACCAGGGCGCCGTCCCCAGTTGTCTTGATCAGCTGTCCACGATAGCGCTCGACCTGGCGGTTCAGGATCCGGTCGTGCGCCTCGAGCAGGTCCCGCCAGCGGAGATCGCCGATGCGCGCGGCAATCGCTGTCGACCCCACGATGTCCGTAAAGAGGACGGTGCCCAGTGAACGATCCGGATCCGATTGTTGAAAGCTGGCTCCGAGAAAATCCGCGATGGCTGGGAACATCGCGTTGGTCACAGCGAGGAGGTCAGTCCCCTCCAGTTCGACGAAGCGAGCCCCGGGAATGTGATCGGCGACATACCGAGAGAGCATGGGGCTGTACACGGGCTGGTTCTTCAGGCTCAAGACCAGGGTGGGCACCCGAATCGCGGGCAGCACGCGGCGGACGTCGATTTGGTGCCACTGGGCGATCAGGTCCGCGGCCGTTCCCGGGCTTGCGGCCAGCCGTTCCATCTGCGCCGCCCAGGCCCGAAAGCGCTCGTCGTTCGCCATTGACGGCGCCATGGCGGGAATCGATGCCCCTTTCCCCCATTCGGCAAGCGTGAGTCCGACCAGCCTATCCACCACCTCGGGAGTCGCGCCGATGGGGTAGTCATCATCGACCCGCAGGCGGGCATACGGTGTCCAGAGGATGAGTGATTCCACCCGCTCTGGATGCGTGGCGGCAAACATCATCGCGGGCGCTCCACCTGCCGCGTAGCCGAGGACGACCGCGCGTCTGGACCCGACTTCGTCGAGGATCACCCGCATGTCCTCGACGTGCTCTTCGAGGCGTGGGACCTGGTGTGGAGCAACCGGATCGGAAAGACCGGTCCCGCGCTGATCAAAGAGGATCAGCCGGCCATACGAGGCGAGGCGCCGCAGCACTCGCGCGACGGCCGGCTGCTCCCAGATTTGCTCGACATGCGACAACGGGCCGGAGCTCACCCCCAGCAGATCGGGCGGTCCGGTCCCGAGCGTCTGGTAGGCGAGGTGAATTTCGCCGTTTCGGGCGTACTTCGTCTCGGGGATGGTCGGCGCGAGCAAGGACAGAGCCATGGCCGGCTACGCCTCTGCTACCGGCACGGACGCAGGCCGCCACTCTGCGCGAAGGGCGGGCACGCTTTCCGAAAGTAGGCGGAAGTCACTCCGGTCCATCGCGATGACCCCGGTATCCTTCGCGGCGCGGACACTGGCCGTGCGTCGCACAGCCTGGCTCAGGGCGATTTCACCGAAGTGTTCACCTGGGCCCAGCCGGCCCAGCACGCGTGCCCGGTCATGCCTGTCAATGACCTCGACCTCGCCGTCGGTGATCACATAAAAGCGGTTCCCAAGCTCCCCCGCGCGAACGATCTCGTCGCCGGCCTTGAAGCGCATCCTCGACAGCCCGCTGCTACGGTTCAACTGCAGTTCCGTGACATCGCGTCCGAAGAGACCGGATGTCAGCCAATCAAGGAGCAGCCGGCCACGCCGCCGCCAATTCGGCATATAGCTGAGAAACAGCAGGCGACCAGCAAGAACACCAAACCGCCCCTGCACGGCCCAGCCCCGGATCTGAGCTACCGCGTAGCGCCGACTCATGATTCCGACCTGGGCGCCGCTCTCGTGCTCGATGCGCCGGAGGGGCTCGCCGCGTAAGGTTGCGAGGACATTGATGCCGACGGATTCCCCGGTGGCGATCGCGAACGTCACTGTTGGCGGATACGGGGTCCGATGAGCATCAGGAATGGCGGCCATGTCGCCCGCGGCAAAGACGCCCGGCCAGCCGGTGACGCGCCCGAACTCATCGCAAAGAATTCGTCCGCGAACGAAGTTGACCGCTAGGGGCTGCACGACCGGGTTGATACCAGTCCCTGCGGTCGCGATCAGATTGCGGCTAGCAATCACCTCTCCGTTCGAGAGCCGCACGTCGTGCGCCGAGGCCGACGCCACCGCGGTGCCCAACCGCACCTCGATCCCGCGCCTGGTCAGGTTCTCGTATGCCATCGCCGAAACCCTCTCGCTCATGCTTGGCAGCACGCGCGTTCCCGGGTCGACGCTGACAATCCGAAGCTGCGGCCTCGACAGGTGGGGATATAACGGCAGGGACAGCCGTACCAGCTCGTCGATCTCGGACGCAACCTCCACGCCAGCGAAGCCAGCGCCTGCCACGACGAAGGTCAGCTGTTCCTCGCGAACCGACGCGTCTGACTGCTCGGACGCTGCCTCGAGCATGCCGATCACCTGATTGCGCACGTGAACGAAGTCACCGATGGTTTTAGTGGGCAATGCATGCTCGAGCATGCCGGGAAAGCGCGAGAGATCGATGGTCGATCCCATGGCCAGCACGAGGGTTCGATAGGTGAGGATCAGCTCCTCGCCGTCCGTCCCTCGATCGATCGTCACCCGTTGATGCTCGAGGTCGATCTCGCGGATTTCGTAGACGTAGATACTGACTCCTGGCAGGACCTCTCGGAGCGGCACGACGACGTGCTCCGGTTGCACCGTGTTGGCCAGCATTTGTGGCATGAGACCGTGCCAGAGTTCGACGTTGTCGCGGCTGACAAGGGCTACGTCGAGCCGTTCGCCGGGACGCTGGCGCCGGATGAGTTGACGGGCGGCTCGGACGCCGGCGTGACCGCCGCCCAGGATCAGGACATCGTGTGCGAGGCTGTTGATTGCCATTGGCTTGTCTCCTTGGAAATGAAATTTCAAAACCCGGCGGATCAAACGAGATGTCGCCAGGCCGGCTCAAAGGGCAGCTTTCGCCGTTGCAGCCAGGAAGGCCAACTCGCCTCGGTCGGGTTCGGCCGCGGACGTTCGAAGTGCTTGCGTTCGGTGGCGGCTCGGCGAAAGAGCCGCCTGATGCCGGCCTCGTGCCCAACCGGCGTTTCCTCGGCCAGCCAGCCGCACTCCATCCGGAGCCACCACTCGGGCTCAGTGGTCATGCCAAGGTGTGCCTCGCGGATCCAGCGGTCGGCGCGCGCGTTTCGATCGTCCGTTAAGGATTGGATCTCCCTGCTCATTTCGTCACCGTGATGGTGCCGACCATCGAAGGATGAATAGTGCAGCGATACGGAATGCTGCCGGCCTGGGTAAACGTCACGATGAACTTGTAGCCCGTGTTCTGAAGGCAGGAGTCGAAGGTGGTGCCGTCGTCCGATGTGACCGAGTGTGGGACGCTCGGGTCCTGCCAGTTCCACTCGATGGACTGGCCTACCTTGACTGTCATGTTGTTCGGAACAAAGCGGCCGAGCGTGTTCGGATCGGGGATGACGTTCGATGTCAGCGCAGGCGTTGCCGTGCTTGCCCCTTTGACGATGCACCCGGATTGGTCCGCGGTCCCATTGCCGCCCGAGGCCACATTTCCACCGCATGCCGCGAGCGTCAATCCAGGAAACGTCCGAACTCCAGCCAGGCGATCGCGATTCCGAGCGGGACGATGAGCAGTTCCACCGGGATGGCAGTGGTGAGATCGCGTCCCGGCATGATGGCGGGGAACCCTTCGCCCATCAGCATGCCGATGGACAAGGCGAGTCCGGCGGCCGCCAGTCCGGCGAGCCCCGAGACCAGCGCCACCGGCGCCTCGTACCCATGCTGGGCGCCCAGCCGTCCTGAGAAACGCCGCCTACCGATCTCGACGGCGCCGATCAGCAGGATGGCTCCGACCAGCAGTTCCGTGACCTCGATGAGCCCGGCGAAAAGGCCGATATGGGGGAGGACCAACAGCTGCACGAGTGAGGACAGAATCCCTCCCCTCGCCCCGGGGGTCGAGCGGACGAACGCGTTGAAGTTAGCGACGTAGTGGGGATCGGCCAGTTTGTTCAAACCCGACAGGGTGAACTCGAGTCCGAGTGCGGCCTGGATCAGGGCGCTCGCCGCGAGCGCGCTGTTGCCGCTCGCTGGCAGTCGCTTCGAGGGGATGGTGGGTCGATCAAGTTTCGTCATAGCCGTTTCTCCTGTGTGCTTCGATTCCAATAAAACTCGCTCTTCGATCCGATGTCGCTGGGCCTGGCGCTGGGCGATGCGGCGTTTGTCGTCAATGCGATCCCTCACCGCCAAGCGGCGCCGCGCTTCAACCAGGAGGGCATCTTGTTCGAGGGCTAGTCGTTGCAGGTCGTTATTCATGCCGCTGGTGGATGTGCTCATCTGTGTTTCTCCTTCTCAAAATTGCCTGTGTGCTTCCGCGACCTTCTTTGCCCACCAGTCACCGATGGCCGCGGCGTAGCGATCGGGGTCGTCGTTGAATGGAAAGTGATGACCGCCCTCGATTCGGACTGCGGTCACGTTGCGAAATATCAGTCCGAAGCGCTGCTGCCAGCCCAACGGATCGTTCTTGCACCCGAAGAGCGTCAGGACGGGAATGTCGGCGAGCTTGGTCTTCAGCTCGAGTTCGAGCTCGCTCATTAGCGGATCGATCCTGATCAATTCCGCCAGCACCTGCTGCGTGGCGCGGCGCACGGGTTGGGATCGCCAGGGTCCGAGAAAGGCCCGTCGATCCGCCCGGCTCAGGTGGCGGCCGACGCCCCACGACGTTGCGGTCAGGCGCGCCAGCGCATTCGTGTTGGTGTTCAACGCGCTGATCAGAGGGTTGCCGATCACTTTGAGCATGCGTCGGACCGACGGGTACTCGCGAAGCGGCCAGCCGAACGTGTTGCTGATCACCAGGGCGCGGAATCGTTCAGCGCGCATCGTGGCGATCAGAAACCCGATTGGTCCGCCAGCGTCGTGGACCACCATCGTGATGTCCTGAAGGTCGAGTGCCTCGATAAAGCCATCGAGGACCCAGGCGTTGGCGCGCACGCTCTGGTCGTGATCCGCGGCGTCCGGGGATAATCCACTGCCGGGGAAGTCGAGCGTCAGGCAGCGGAACTGGTGGCGCAGGCGCAGGATCACATCCCGGAAGATGAAGGACCACTGCCCGGCGCTGACGAACAGCAACGCGGGGCCAGCGCCCTCGTCGATGTAGTGGACTTGCTTGGCCTCGATTTCCACGAACCGACTGTGGAAGGGAAAGACCGGCTGCGGCAGCCAGGTGGGGCGTTCGGGAAGAGTCGTCGCGTGACCAGCCATGAAACTGATCGCCTCCAAGTGGTCGAATTTGTGTTCGACCTCAGCATGTGGCTGGAGGGGTGCTGGCGACTTCCCCGGAACCATGCAGATCCCGGTAGCGGAAACCGTGTACTAGGCGGCCATCAACCCAGACCGTGCCGCAAGGCGTAGGCCGTCGCATCGGCGCGACCGCGGGCCTCGATTTTGCGATAGATGTTGACCACGTGGCGCTCGATCGTGTACGCACTGATCCCGAGACGTCGGGCGATCTGGGCGTTCGACTCGCCCGCCGCGAGCAGACGCAGGACCTCAATCTCCCTTCGGCTCAACGTTCCCACCGGCACGCCCTGCCGACCCGACGCCGGTAAGGCCTCGATGCTGGAGGTCGATATCTCGCTCGGTACCAGGCCGTCGCAGAAAAAGTCGAGAAGCAACTTGATAATCCCTTCCGTGCCTTCTAGAAGCAAGTTCGGCTGAGAGCCCTCGAGGACGACGAGGTGGCCGCGGGGTAGGTCCATCGCCATTGAGCGAGAGACCTCCATCGAGACCTGGCTGGCGCCCCGGCGGTGCAGCACCAGCGTCTCCGCCGTGACACTCGGAAGGAGGTCCGTTACATCCACCGCGCTGGCGGCCTGAAGACTCGCGCGCGCCATTTGCGGGGTGACGGCGCCTCGAAACGCCTCCGCGGTGGCGCGCCCAGCCTCGACTGCCGACCACCCCATCCACTGGTGCGCGGCGGTGTCCACGAACAGGTTCCAATCCTGCTCGATCAGGCTCAGGAGGGCCTGCGTCCCAGGGGCACTCATCGCATCCCAGAGCCGCGCGGCCCCGCCGAAGAGGACGATCCGATTCACGCGGTCGGGGTGGCGCGCAGCGTAGGCCAACACATGAGGGCAGGAGCTGTATTGGCCGATCAGGTCGATGACCTTCGGTCCCGTTTGCTCGACTACGGTTTCGAGGTCCGAGACCATCGCCGCGAGCGATAGGTCGGTGACATCCCGTTGGGAGTGACCGGTCCCGCGCCCGTCGTATTGGATCAGCGTAAGGCGCCGCCCTAACTGCTCATAGGCGCTCCGCAGTAGTGGATTCTCCCACTCCATGCGAAGATTGCTGAAAGGCACCCAGGGTGCAAAGACCACTGCCGGCCCTTGGCCCGAGACGGTGAACGCCAGGCTCGCGCCGTCACGACTTCGCGCGTAGCTGATTCGAGGCCGTTCCGCCAATCCGATCAAACCCTCCAATCACGGTCGATTTCTCATCGCCTAGCCTACGTCACACTCCAGCTGGGCCCTCCTCGTAACCTGGGCCTGGCGGAGGAACTCTGTTTCATCAGAGTTGGCGAGATCTCAAAGGGCCAACGACGCGCGGGGCGCGAGCACCTGACCTTGAACGCCAGCGCGCTCGCGGCAGGTCCGGTCGTTGCTTATTTATTGTCAATGCCACGAGCGGATGCTGGCCCAGTGGTACGTTTGCGACGTGGGCAGGTCGGTGGACGTGCCGGTGCTGGTGGTGGGTGGAGGTCCGGTCGGTCTGCTGATGGCGACGGGTCTGCGCCAGTTCGGTGTCGATTGCCTCGTGGTCGAGAAGCACGCGTCGACGTTGGACTTCCCCAAAGGCCGTCGGGTGACGACCCGCACGGTGGAGATCTTCCGACAATGGGGTCTCGAAGCAGCGGTCACGAAGGTGTCGCTGCCCCAGGCGGACAGCCTGTTCAGCTTCGAGGGTGAGACGCTGCTGGGCGGTGACTACCGGC
>WNFX01014558.1_pt1 | contig 10012 bp, 6 predicted proteins | sample 5400111 | NCBI WGS metagenome assembly WNFX01 (sample SAMN13153363, study PRJNA577476) | soil metagenome | isolation source: 40 cm soil or saprolite under grassland replicate 1 | place: USA:California | collected 2016-06-15 | reverse complement strand
TCACCTTAGACCACCGGGCCTTTGCCGTTGCTGTCTTACTGCCAAAGGCAAGTTCCAGGGGCGGGGTGTGGGCCTCGGCCATAACTAACTGCCAGTGTTATACCACACGCTGCGCGGTAAGGTCCAGTGGATTCATACATTGAGTTTTTGAATGCGCGACCACCCAATAACTAGTTCGCGATTCCTACAGGCAGCGTTTGCAATATGAACCAACGCCATCCGTCGCCACCTCACTCTCAAAATGCCGAACGCATTTATGCACTGAGCGAGATGCCGAAACAAAATTCGGTCACAGGCTTGGCCTTTTCAGATCGATTGCGATTTCGGCGAATTGGGCGAGGGCGGCTTGGAGGTCTTCGACGATTTCGGCGGCGATGATGTCAGGATCGGAGAGGTTGGCGCTATCTTCGAGGATTTCAAATGTTAAAGGTTGAGACGCGACCCCGTTTCCGTCCGCCCTCGGCAGCGATAATGATCTGGTTAGAACCACGGATCGAACCAACGGCGACGACCGCTCGGCGCCACGCCGAGTTTTGCCGGCACAGCTTTTCCAACCGCGCCGTTCATCCCGTAAGCTGTAAAGAAAATTAAACATCCGTTTAAGAATGCGATCAGGTAATCCATGAACGATTGGGGCCCCGCGGTGTACTGAAGAAGACACGGTATCGCTATGGCGATGACTGGCGCGGAGACTTTTGCTGGTATCTTTGCTACAACGTACAAGAAGTTCGAGACTAAGGTAACTGCTAGGGCGGCGGTTCCAATATCTCGAAGGCTCGTTGCGGTGAATGCTTCTGGTTTACCCATATGGTGTCGTGTTTAATCTCTAGTCACAGGTTAAGTCAAAGATTTTTGAAAGGACTATCGTCTGGTCCCGCTCCCCAGGATTGCCAGTGCGGTGTCGCTGCCTGGATGCGCTCTCGCCTCGCCGATGCCGGGGGATGAGTCGCCGACTTCCGAGGATCGCGGGTGTCCGCGGCTTCAAGAACATCGAACAGCAACGGCACTGCCACTTCGGCCGGCACTTCTGATACGTGTCCGGCGTTGTCCACGATGGCCTCCACATTTTGAGTTGCGAAAGCGTCCGCTTCGAATTCTTGACGCCATGCGTCCTTTCCAACCGCCCGGCCATGGCCAAAGAGTAGGTGGCCAAACTCGTGTAACAAAATCCATATGCGCTGCGTCGCCGCTACGTCGTAGCCGGTTCGAGCCCACCGTTCGTCTGGCCCGAGTGCGTCGTTGTGCACTTTCACAACCTGGCTAATCTGCGGCCCTGTCCACGGTTCAAGGCCGCAAACGAAGTCGAGTATCTTACTCACGGATTGTTCGATGCACTCGATCATGGGTGGAAATTTGGGATCATGATGAGCAATTGGCCGTAGCACATTCAACGCGTAGCCAAACGTTCCCATCCAATCGAGTGAGAATACTAACGGCGCATGCAATAGCGCGAAGCCGCTTCCCACATAAGCGTTGGCATTGAAGTGTGGAAGAAAAGTCAGGCCCACCTTCGCGAAATCTACCTTTGAATTGGACAGCCCGCACTTAACGGCAGGTATCAGCTGCGAGAGTTCGAAATTGGTACCTTCTGAAATTCCGAACCAACCCTGAACCGTCAGATCAATGTCGGCTTCGGTCGCGCCACCCTTTTTAAGCGTGGAAATGTAAGATTCTGGAAGAGTGAATCGATATCCTTCAGGGTGGGACTTGTGGCGAGCCCACAAACCTTTGTCTGTAGGATGCACCGCGTAACCAGCCTTCTTGCAAAGCTGACGCTGTTCCCGCTCGAAGTTCGTTTTAAAGAAAAACATGCTGTGGGTTTAACGAATTACTTTGATACGAAATTTTGGATCGCTAGTCGATTCGAATTCGCCTTTCATGAGAAGCACACTCGAATCTCAGCATCGGCTCGGACCATCCATGGGTTGCGTTAAGCGACGCGATGAATCGAGGCGGACGGCGTTATGCAGCCCATTCTGCGCAGAGGAGCTCGGCCTGTTGCAAGACTAACTTTGTAGCTTCGTCCTGGAGATCGGGCGGGTAGCCGTGTTTTCGGAGGATGCGTTTAACCAGAACCTTGATCTTGGCGCGAGCGCTTTCACGAAGAGTCCAATCAATCGTGACGCTTTTGCGGACTCGGGTGACTAACTCGGTCGCGATGACTTTGAGATTGTCTTTGCCCATGACGTCTAAAGCGCTGTTGTTGGCAGCGAGCGCGTCATAAAACGCCACTTCGTCATCGTTCAGTCCGAGATCGACGCTGCGCTGATCAGCTTCTTTCACGTGTTTGGCGAGTTTGATTAGCTCTTCGATGACTTCCTGAGTTGCGATGGCGCGGTTGTGGTAGGCGTTCAGTGTCTTCTTGAGCATCTCGGAAAATTCGCGACTTTGGACGAGATTCCGCTTCGATCGCACTCTAATTTCATCGCCCAACAGTTTTTCGAGAAGCTCGACCGCAACATTCTTGTATTTGAGTCCGCGAACTTCAGCGAGGAATTGATCGGAAAGGATGCTGATGTCGGGCTGCTTCAGCCCAGCGGCTTGGAATATGTCGATGATCTCGCCTTCAGGTGCGATCGCCTTCGCGACTAACTGCCTGACGGCATGATCGAGGTCTTCAGTTGTTTTGCGTGGGCCGCGAGGTTTTGCGAGAGCGATCTTGACCTGCTGAAAGAAGCCGATGTCGTCGCGGATCTCGATCGCGTCGTCGGTTCCGGCACAAAGCGCGAACGCTTGCGACAATTCCGTAACAACTTGGACGAAGCGATCTTTGCCGTTCTCCTGTTGAAGGATGTGTTCTTGTGCGCCGGGAAGGAGCGACATCTTTTCGGCCGGTGTGCCGTCGTGCCACTTCGACCAATCGAACCCGTGCATCATGCCGCGTGCTACCTCGTGCTTCTCGAGCATCACCGCGATGGCTTTCGCGGTGTCGATGCTGGGGCTGCCTTTGCCGCCGCTCTGCGTGTAAGTCGCGAGCGCATACTTTAGTTGATCGGCTAAGCCGAGGTAATCGACGACCAAGCCGCCGGGTTTGTCTCGAAACACGCGATTCACACGCGCGATCGCTTGCATGAGTGCGTGACCGCGCATCGGCTTGTCGACGTACATCGTGCTAAGAACCGGGGCGTCGAAGCCTGTCAGCCACATGTCGCGGACGATGACGATTTTGAATGGGTCTTTCGGATCTTTGAAACGCGCGGCAAGCTTCCGTCGCTTCTCTTTGTTACGAATGTGCTGTTGCCAGTCAGGCCCATCTTCCGCGCTGCCGGTCATCACGATCTTCGCGATGCATGGTTTACCGGTGTCATCGTCGTTGACTCCACTCGCCCATTCCGGGCGAAGCTTGATAATCGCGTTATACATCTCGACGCAGATACGGCGGCTCATGCAGACGATCATTGCCTTGCCTTCCATCGCTTCGAGCCGCCGCTCGTAATGCTTCACCAAATCGGCTGCAATCAGGTCGATGCGTTTGGGGTTTCCGACCAGTGCCTCGAGCGCAGCCCATTTCGTCTTGAGCTTCTCTTTGCGCGTCAGCTCTTCGCCTTCGGTGATTTCTTCGAATTCCTTGTCGATTTTGGGAAGCTCGCTTGCATTGAGCCCGAGTTTGGCGACGCGGCTCTCATAATAAATAGGCACAGTCGCCTTATCAGCGACGGCACGCTGAATGTCGTAGATGCTGATGTAATCACCGAACACGGCGCGCGTGTTTGCATCCGTCTTCTCGATTGGTGTTCCGGTGAAGCCGATGAACGAGGCGTTCGGCAGTGAATCACGCACGTTTCGCGCGAGGCCGTCGATCAAATCATACTGACTGCGATGCGCTTCATCGGCAATGACGAGAATATTTCGGCGATTTGAAAGCAGCGGCGCTTTGGCCGTGCTCTCCTCAGGCGCGAACTTTTGCATCGTGGTGAAAACGACTCCGCCGCTCGCTACATTAAGAAGTTCGCGAAGATGCTTAACAGATTCGGCTTGCACTGGCGTTTGTCTGACGATTTCGTGGCAACGCTGAAACTGTCCGAATAATTGATCGTCAAGGTCGTTACGGTCGGTCAGGAAAACCAGTGTTGGGTTTTCCATTGCCGGATGTTCGATGATGCAGCCGGCATAAAAGAGCATTGAAAGACTTTTGCCTGAACCTTGTGTGTGCCAGACCACGCCTACTCGGCGGTCTCCTTCTTTTCCACCTTCCATTTTGCCGGCCCAGTAAGTGCCTTCAGCCTCTGCCGCGCGATCCTTCGAGGTCGCTCGAAGCGTTTCGTCGACAGCCGCTTTAACGGCAAAGAACTGGTGATACCCGGCGATTATCTTGTTAGTCGTTCCGCGATCAGGATCGTCTTCGAAGGCGATGAAGTTCCGGACGAGGTCGAGAAAGCGCCGCTTCTCGAAGACTCCGCGAACGAGAGTTTCCAGTTCAAGTGCAGTAGCCGGTGCATCGAATTCGCCCTCAATCGTGCGCCAAACTTTGAACCATTCCTGATTGGCAGTAAGTGAGCCAATGCGTGCTTCCACTCCGTCGGAAACGACCGTCACTCCGTTGTAGTGCATCAACGAAGGGATCTCCTGCTTGTAGGTCTGGATCTGGTTGTAAGCGGCGGCGAACCATTTGTCGGTGTCTTCTGGAATCTTTAGCTCGATAATTCCAAGGGGCAGACCGTTCACGAACACGACGATGTCAGGCCGGCGATTGTTCTGACCTTCGATGACCGTGAACTGGTTCGCAGCCAGCCAGTCGTTTGCGTCGAAATTGTCGAAGTCGATCAGCCGGACGTGATCGCCCGCGATGCTCCCGTCGTCGCGCCGATACTCGACAGGCACGCCATCGCGCAGCATGCGATGGAATGCGCGATTGTTACCGGTGAGTGATGGCGCATCGTGTCGCAACACCTTACGCAATGCTTCTTCGCAAGCATCAGTCGGGATGGTGGGATTCAGCCGCGCGATTGCGTCGCGCAATCGCCTGACAAGTACGACATCCAAAAACGAGCTTCGCTCGGATGCAATTTCACCGGGCGCGAGGTGCGGCGCATGCGCGATGTTGTAACTGAGCTCGCGAAACCAGTTTAGCGCTGCATCTTCGACAATCGATTCTGAAAGGGGCACGGCTAACTCTCCCCTTCCTTCTTTTCCTTTGCTGCTGCGTCTTCTTTCGCCTTTCGGGCCGCTGGAATGGATAGCAGTCGGATGACTAGCCACCAAAGGTTCAACACATCAGCGCCCCAACAGTCGGAGTACGAGACGAAGCCGTGTGCAAGACGATTCCGTAGATCGAAACCGAACTTCTCGCAGAGAATACCTCGCAGCTCGAACACGTGATCTTTGCCGAGAATGTCGATGGTCTCCGGGAGAGTAAGTAGCGTCCCAAGTAAGCGCTGTTCCTGAATTAATTTTGCGTCGAGCTTTGAAGTTACGTGCCCGGCGCTACGCAGGACGTGCCGAATGGACTCTTCGATTTGTGGAACCAGGAAATGAGCGGCGATATCAAATTCACTGCGAAATCCGGCGAGGATTCCTCTTAAGAATATAGGTTCGTGGTTTTCAGGAATGAACGGGTTGTGTAACACCAAAAACTGCAATTCCCTCAGTGTTGGCTGGTGCTCTTCAGTTATCAGTTCCCTGCAAGTGTTGATGTAGGCTTGCGCTCGGAGCGGCCAATCGATATTCGCGGCCTGATGAAACATCTCTGCTTCGATGGCCGATTCGCGAGTCTCCTCGTCCGTACTCAGCGCCGATGGCTTATGCGCCATGACACGGCCATCGCGCGCCATAAAAGTGGCGGGGAACAAATGTGTGAGAGGAAAATCGTTCATGTGGCCGATAACGCGCTTTCGCAGCTCATCGGTGTTGACGACGGGGTGGCCGATCGCCATCGCAAAGATAGCCTCTTGTAGAGTCTTACTCTTAACGTTGTCTCGTGCACCTTCGACGATCTTCGTTTTCCCTTGCCACTCGATGAGCCGCTTGTGCAGCGATTCAATTTTCGCCTCGTCTGCGCCTGACTGCCTGAAGCATTCGATAGCAATCGCTAGATGATGTGTGGCCGCAAAATAACCTTGTCCCTCTTTGCCAATGCATGCTTCAGCTTGTCGAACTAAGGACTCGCCTTTCATTATCCCGAGCCGCTGAACGTTCGCCATATCGCCATTCACGCGGAGGAATTTTGCCGCAATATCGTAGTAATCGCGAGCAAGAGACGAGGCGCCTGTGGGCTCGAGCCGATTGCCGATAGTCTCAGCGATCCGCGCACATACCGCAGTGTCGCCGGCGCGGTGTTCGAAAAGGAGGTCGAGAAGATAAGCGCCCAATGAGTCGGTGCACGTTGTTTCTAATGACGCTAAACGAGCCTCAATGAAACCGACGTAGTCAGCGAATAGCTGTGTCTCTCTTCCAAGCATGCGCGCCAGCGCCATGCCTCGCTTCAGGCAATCAAGTTCGTACGCCCAATTTTCGCCGTCATCGATCTGCTTAAACGCTTTGAGGTAAGCTCCAGCAGCGATTTCCGCCATCTTGAAATTCTTCCGAAGCAGCCAAATCACGTCGGCGAAGCGCGCTCGAAGAAGCGGTATGCTCGTTAGGCTAACGAGCTGCTGTATCGTATCTCGCGCCTGCTCGTTGAAGTCTTCGATCGCCGCACTCCGTCCTGTTGCCGAAATACATCCGGCTCGGAGCGGCTGATCCTTGTTGTCAGGCTGCAGATAAATGGAGGTTATCTGTCGGTGTAACGTCGTTTCGCTGCAGTCGTAGCTCTCCCGACAAGAGTTTCGGCAGAAGCGCATCGCGCAGCGCAGCGAGCGAGCAGGATTCGTGAATGTTTGCGATGATTCGGTCAATCAGCGGTCGAATCGATTCGCTCAACTTCGCCGCTAGGTTTTCAGGCGGTATTGCAACTTCGTAACAGGCGATGTCGCTCCAGCTTGTGCGAGGCATCTTCGTGCCTGTTGAATTAGCATCGGTGTGGTTAACAAGCTCCACACTTGAAACGTGACCGAGGACGAAGCCAAACCACTCCAGCTGTTTTGGGCGAACGATCAGAATATCAGTTGAGCAAATGCCATCGAGTGGTGCAACGCCAACTTTGTGAAAATAAGGTCGCAGCTTGCCGAAAAGAATGTCGCCGCGTTTGAACTCGAATTTATTGCTTTCGAGTTCGCCGGCGTATCCCCAATCGGAAAGAGCGATGCACCGACGCGGCATGTGTTCGAGACCAATGTATGGAGTGTGCGAGTTGATTTTGTTAGGCTGAACTCCCGGACGTGGGTTTTCTGCGACTTCTCCGAGCGTGCCTTCGCGCCACCCACCGGGAAGTTTGTCTCGTGTGGCACCCACAAACCAAGATTTGAAAAGGCTTTGTGATATCGCCTCCAGCGTCGCGTTCATTCGCCGATTCAACTCGATTTTATCGTCCAGCGAACTAAGCACCGCAGCGATGGCTTTTTGCTCGATGAGCGGCGGGAGCGGAATCTTCACGCGACGGATATCTCGAATTGGCAGCTGAGGCTGGGCGCTGCCAGTTGAAAGCGCCGCAACTTGTCCAATGAAGTTTGGCGAACGAACAAAGTGATAAAGGAATTGCGGCCACAACCGAGATTGGTCGGCACGCAGTAGGACCATTCCGGAGTTTATGCGGACGTTCTCGTAAGGAACTGAGCTATCGAAATACGCCACATTTCCGACAGTTCCTCGGGTGGTAAGAACGACATCCCGCCGACGCAGCTTGCCCTTCCGTAAGGCCGCATCTTTGTCTCTGCTAATAAAATTGCAGTCCGAGAAGTTAAATCCGGTCGTAGTTACGTTTCCGGTGTTTAGGAACAGGCAATCGCCCGAAGCAGCAAAGTCGGCTTGCTTTGGATAATTGACGCCACGATCACCATCAATAATCTCAAGTGGAGCTTCGGATAATGGAAGCATCTCCCAGTCAGCGCCCATAACCTAGCCCAGCTAAGTTATCTTTGATTGCCTGCTCCAGTTTCGATGATTCAGCAAACTGCGCGTTCAGTTCGCTAACTAACCGCGTCATCTCTTCTTCGAATGGTTCGCCTTCGTATTCTACTTCTTCCGGGCCGACATAGCGGCCCGGAGTTAGCATATATCCGTGGTGCGCGATTTCATCTGTGGGTGCGGACTTACAGAATCCGGGAACGTCGTCGTATTCGCGAACTTCGGAATGCGGATTGCGGAGTGGATCGTCAGTGCCGCGCCAGGCGTGATAGGTTTGCGCGATGCGCTGGGTGTCCTCATCGCTAAATTCGCGATGAACGCGATCGACGAGGTGGCCGAGTTTCCGCGCGTCGATAAAGAGTGTCTGGCGACGGCGATCACGCCAGCGTGACGCTGGACCCAGTTGTCCTCCGTTTGCACTCGCGGCTTTGTTTTTCCTCAAGAACCAAAGGCAAACAGGTATCTGAGTTGAGTAAAAGAGCTGGCCGGGAAGGGCGACCATGCAGTCGACGAGGTCCGCTTCGATGATGGCGCGGCGGATTTCGCCTTCGCCGCTTTGATTCGAGGACATGCTGCCATTGGCGAGGACGAAGCCGGCTATGCCGGTGGGCGCGAGGTGGTGGATGAAGTGCTGCACCCAGGCGAAGTTGGCGTTGCCCCGCGGCGGAAGACCGAACTGCCAGCGCGCGTCGTCGTCTTTGCGGAACCAGTCGGAGTCGTTGAAGGGCGGATTGGCGAGGACGAAGTCCGCGCGGAGATCGGGATGGAGATCGCGCCGGAAGGTGTCGGCCTGCTCTTCGCCGAGATCGGCTTCGATGCCGCGAATGGCGAGGTTCATCATGGCGAGGCGGCGGGTGGTGGCGTTGCTCTCCTGACCGTAGATGGCGATGTCGCCGAGCCTGCCGCCGTGGGCTTCGACGAATTTTTCCGATTGCACGAACATGCCGCCGGAACCACAGCACGGATCGTAGATGCGCCCTTTGTACGGAGCGAGCATCTCGACGAGCAGGCGCACAACGCCCTGCGGAGTATAGAATTGGCCGCCTTTCTTGCCTTCGGCGCTGGCGAATTTTCCTAGGAAGTATTCGTAGACGCGGCCGAGGATGTCCTTCGAACGATTCGCCGCGTCGCCCATGCCGATGGTACCGATGAGGTCGATGAGTTCGCCGAGCCGGTTCTTGTCGAGCGCAGGACGGGCGTAATCTTTCGGCAGGATTCCTTTCAGGCGCGGATTGTCGCGTTCGATCGCGACCATCGCGTCATCGACGATCTTTCCAATCGTCGGCTGCTTGGCGCTATTCTGGAGATAGCTCCAACGCGCGGCGGGCGGGACCCAGAAGATGTTCTCCGCGCGGTATTCGTCGGGATCTTCCGGATTAGCTCCGGCGTATTCGCCTTCGCTCGCAAGCAGCTTGGCGTGATGTTCTTCGAAGCTGTCGGAAATGTACTTAAGGAAGATCAGGCCGAGGACGACGTGCTTGTATTCGGCCGCGTCCATGTTCGATCGCAGCTTATCGGCAGCGAGCCACAACTTGGCTTCAAAGCCGATGTTGGCAGAGTTGGTGGAGGATGAGTTGCTTGATTTTCCGCGAGCCATTTAAGGGGTGAATCCTAGCCGAAGCTTTTTCCGATAAAAAGGAAGCTGTTCAAAGGAGGAAGTAAAAATTAGGAAGACAGAAGCGCGCAAGATAGCAGAAATTTAGCTCTGGGGGTAACGGAAAAGAAGCCAGATGTCAGATATCAGAGGTCAGAGGCCGGTCGGCATTCGCGCCTGGAGCGGCAGTTATTTTTCGATTGGTCATTCTCCTGCCGCTGCGTCCAGTGTATCGCAAACGAAAGACCGAGTACAAGCAAGGGGTCGATTACATGTTTACAACCAAAGGTTATGCCGCCCACTCCGCGCACGAGCCGTTGAAGCCGTTCTCGTTTAACCGCCGCGAGCCGACCCCGACTGATGTGCCAGATCGCAGGACCTGTTTACTTAGCCCTTGTCTTCCTATGGTCCCTTCGGCGCGGCTTTGTTTCCCGCTTGGATTGCGTCCTGTTCGGTCATGTATTTGCCCTTCTTCGT
>WNFX01007798.1_pt1 | contig 10012 bp, 17 predicted proteins | sample 5400111 | NCBI WGS metagenome assembly WNFX01 (sample SAMN13153363, study PRJNA577476) | soil metagenome | isolation source: 40 cm soil or saprolite under grassland replicate 1 | place: USA:California | collected 2016-06-15 | reverse complement strand
CTCAGCAGCCAGCTCGTAAAATCAGCACGCTTATACCCAAGGAACACTTCCCAGGCATCGACGCCGTTGTAAATCGTCCATGCCTCACTACCTGTCGAGTACGCATCGACAATCCGCAGCACCTCACTCATAATCGCATCCACCATATCAGGAAACATACTGCACATCTCCAATTACAAGCTATTCAGCACAACTTACCATGAGCCAGGAACAACCGTTTCCCGTGGTTCCTGGAAAAGACACAGTTCGGTCTGAGCTTTCACATAGAGCGGATGACGAGGATATCCTGAGCGTGTCACCCCAAGACAAAACACTGGACATCTCACGAGCGAGAGCACCACCCGATCACGTCCATAGCTCATTCCTGCATTCCCCCAGGCTGCTATTACCATTGATGCCCTGAGCACTGCCTCCTGAATGACACGATCATTCTCCGGTCCCACCGCATCAGCTACCTGCCAGAGCACCTCCGGTGATGGAGATCTCCACGCAAAGAGATTCACCACTTCCAGGCCACCAAAGCCCAAGGATCGAGAAAAGCCCATCACCCGCCGCAGTGTCGGATCATCAATCGACGCATCCGCTAGACTTGGATTGAGCATGATCCACAGCACTTGAGGCCGTCCCAGGTCCCACCTGCGCCAGAGCAGATAGCGGTAAGGCCCATCAATGACCGCACCACTACTCCAGTGACAGAAAGAAAACATTTCAGGAAACATACGAACACACCTCCAATCACACCTTACGCGTTTCCATGTCCCTTGCGACGACACCAGAGAACCTGCTCCAAACTCAGCGTCGTATACTGCCGAGATGCTTCTGCCAACCAGCAAACCTCCTCATAAAGCGGATAGCGCATCTGCCAACCAGGAGCATGAGGAACCGGAAGAGCCACACTCCCAAGCAACCCAGAGTCTACCCACTTTCCCACCTCTTCCCAGGAACATCCCAACAAGGATGCTGCCTCAAACCGATTACAGATACACAACTGTAACGGGCCATACTGTATCCATTCTGGCATCAACACACCTCACAGACTGTTTACTACGGCTATTCGCACATTTGCCCCCGCAATAAATCGCCGCCTGTATCACCTGCACATACTTGTACGCTAACTCCATTCAGCACACCTCCGTACCCGCCGCCAGCGAGAGGACAGCACAATCCCTTCAGGAGTTGACTTAGCAGAGATCACCAGACGGGAAGATCCACCACCATTGTTTCTCTCTGCCCGGTCCAGTTCACTCTTGAGCAGCCCTGATCGCTGCATTTCCCCCGTCGTCTGGTGCTGATACGTGACCATCCATTCCTGCTTGCCTACAGGCTCCACATCAATGGGACGCCACGGGCTAAGCGACCACGCCACATTCATACGCACCAGGAGGACAAATTTTTGCCTGTCAGTTATCACCAAACACGCTCCTTTCCCCTCGATCTTACAATGCAGTGATACATCCTGTCGGCACCACAGAAAAAATGAGTATCCGTAGAACCACAGGAAAGCATACCCGCAACAATTTCCCTCTCCGCCAAGACATCCATCACCCGCGACCTGACAAAACAGTGATACAAGACACTCTCAGGACCACGAAACACATACGCCTCCTCACCACCAGAGTACCTGTCCACCTGTTCCGTCACATCCTCAAACCCCTTTGAAATCAGATCACTGACAGCCTCCTCTATGGGGTCCTGCCAGAGCACAACACTATTTTCCATAAGAACACCTCCCTTGTGTATCGGTTATCACCCGACACACTCCTTTCTTTTTTCTTTGCTTGTTCCATCTGGTACAGAGACCAGTTCCCTCTACCAGATTTTTAGTTGTGTGACTTATCCTTATTAGGGTCAAGTAAAGCCCCTACGGGGCGGCGCACGCGACGGGGACCCCTGCCCCGCGCCGCGCCAGGGGTCGCTACGCGACGAGGGGAACCGGCACACACCAGCGACGAGCCACCCACACCCCACCACCAGGGACGGGCGAGAGATGGGGGGTTGCCGCCGTGCGCCAGGGGACCGGGACCAGCCCCATTAGGGACCGAGAGGCCCCGCCCCGGTAGGTGTGCCAGGCCCGGCCAGCTGCTCCGAAAGCCTCGCGATCACGTACCGACAGTGGCACGCCTCATCATCACCCCGACAGGCACAGAGCAGGCACAAGCTCAGACCCTTGCGCAACAGATCCACTGCCCCGGCAATACTCTGCTCAGGCGCGACCAACTCCACCGGCAGACCCGGATACTTGTAGTTCCTATTGGAGAGGCCCCGTTCATGGGTATAACGTGGACTCCAACGCGCCAGCAACCGAATTTTGTTGCACCAGGGAAACCAGCGCGACCGAGCCGCATAGCGAATATCAATGAGCAGCATCGAGGAGTCTTCCATCAGCTGCTCGATCATCGTTTCCGCAGAAGATGCAGCCGTTCCTATCAGATAGACCTGCCCTTGCGCTTCACTCACCACTCCCTCGATCCGGGTCCCACGGGCCAGCGCCTGCCACCGCCACAGCGCAATCAGCGGCCAGTACCGACTGCCATCCTCCGCCAGCAAACACCAGCCTGACTCCCGATACACCAGGCGCACCGCATATCGCTGCCCGGCATCAAGCAGATCACACGCCGCCCCCTCGAAAAAGCCAAAGGGCACCCCAGGACGAGGGACCACCACCGGCACACATGCATTGCTCATTATCCATCTCCTCTCATCAGCAAAGATTCACAAACAGAAAAACGTGCTAAGTAGCCTCGTGTCAGCTCAACATGCCGTATTCGCTCCAACCCCCTACAACGTGTTCCAGGTTCACATGAAGGTACCTTTTCCCCATCAGCATTGAGTGTTTTGCAACTGCTCAGAATGGGAGGTGTTTTATACGAATTATCCCGCCAGGACCCATATCCCCACTGTCCAAGAATGGGATAACGACAAGGACCAGAGCTATCTGTAGAAGGTTGGATACCATAACGACGACACAGCGCAACAAGGACCGCCAACGCTTCAGGAAAAATGACACCCCACACATGAACCCGCCTCACTCCCTGACTTGCCAGATAGGGAATCAGCTCACACATAACCACCCTCAAGGATGGAAGAATAGCCGACGGTAACAATCCCGTGATACACCAACCACCAAGCCCAAAGATGTCCCGCTCCTTGTCCATCAGAGGAACCATCATTTCCGCGCACCGCAGATACTGTCCTACTTCAACTCCTTGAGCCGAGAGCACCAATCCAACAGCATGACCAAACACTCCAGAGAGCGCACGACGCTGTTTTGCAAGGTAGGCCGCTGCCGCCACCGTCTCACGTACCGCATAGTCCGCGTCCTCTTCCGACCATCGTTGTTTCCTTCGCTCACTATCCTGCCACTTTTCATCAATCAGCATGTCATAACTTGCAACATGTGTGACCTGCTCAACATAGCGAAACTGGTAAGCATGCGCTATTTGCCGCTTTTTTGCATCCTCAAAGGAAAGTCGATCATTCCGACCACCTTGCTCAAAGCGATCAGCAAACGCCGAGCTATCGACAATGACACCTCGCACCGTAGCAGGAATAGAAACCCGGCTTGTTCTTTTTGTTCCTGCAGTTTTACCATAGACCGGAGCAACACAGACATAGGAACCAGGAGTCACCGGGTGATGATTCCAATCCTGCTCATTGACTCCACAGTAAAAGCGGATATCCTCTTTTTCCGTGACAGCAATACCCGTGACATTTCTCTCCCGTTCCCGTTGTGCACGCTTGCGCCCACGACTTGCACACCGATCAGAACAATACTTTGCAGGATGCCCACGACCAAGAGAAATCGGGACAGCGTTTCCACAGATGCAACCAGTCATACCTCACCCCACAGATCCAAGGAAACCGCTCGCAGACCCACCGGCTCCGGATAATTCATCAAGAGGACCTCCTGACCGGCATCACGCTGCAGGTGTGTCCGTTGAGCATGTTTCACCGTTGCCCAACCCAACCGACGCCAACGATCCGGAGGATACCACTCTTCCAGGTGAGGATGGACATAGTAGGAAAGCGCCACCTTTGCCTCCGTTTCGTTGAGCAGCGCCGCCAACCGTTCATGATCCGCCCAGGCAAACCGCGCTGCCCCGGTTTCATCCCGGTAATAGTCCTCACAGCCAATGTAGGGAGGATCGACATAGAACAACGTACGAGGTCCCTGATACTGCGTGACCACCTCCGCAACGTCTCGACTATCTAATTGCACATAGCGAAACCGCTCCGAGACTGCCTCAAAGAGCGAGAGCGCATTCTGATACGAACGCGCCTGATTCTTGAAACCACTCGCGCTCCACCCATGTGCCACAGGACAGACCTGCGCCGAAAAGCTACTGCGCAAGACATAGAACCAGCGCACCGCACGCTCCAGGGAGTCCAGATCCGTCCCATCGTAGAGACTGGCATGATACTGGTAATACAAGACCCGGCTATAGGGCAACGACCGCAACCGTTCCTCCAGCACACCCGGCATATCCCGCACCCACATCCAGAAATTGACGAGATCCTGGTTCACATCATTGTAAATTTCAATATGTGACCCCTCCGGTTTACCAACCAGCACATGGGCCGCGCCCCCCATCGGTTCACAGTACACATCATAGTCCTGCGCAGGAGGCAACGCGGCCAGCACATACGCCACACTGTAATACTTGCCACCAATCCAGACCAGGGGAGAACGCGCACTCCCTCGACGCACCGCAACTGCCATCTCTCCTCCTCACTTGTCAGTACAAGAAAACACCTTTGCAGATCTACAGGTTTCAACCATACACGTTCACTCATTTCTGGGTTATGGCCTTGTTTGATACAACTCTCGATACGGAGCCCACGGCACCGAAGGACTCGTACTCCCATAGCGCCTTCCTTGAGACTGCACATTCAAACCCCATGTTCCACACTCAGGACATTGAGCAGCAGCTGTTCCTTGTGGTTCACACCACGAGGTTTTTCGATAATCAGCATGATTGTCTGCATTGGGGCAACGGAATATCTCAAACTCAATACCACGACATTCACACATGGAAAATCCTCCTTGTTGAAACGACTCTCTACGAAACCCGACCAGCACGCCAGGTCGCCACTGCCGACTCCACCGCATTGATATAGGCCGACTCATCATTGTGATCTGAAGAAGGTGCATACACCGGGATAATTTGCGTGACCGAGGTCAGACCCAGTTGATCCACATACATCGTGCGGATCAACTGGTACCAGTCCCGAAAGCCCTCTTCCCAGGAGCCATACGCCCGGTAGCCACCCCCACAGGCATAGCCCGCCGTGCAGCGAATATTGCCGAGCGACCGATTGACTGCACCCCAACCCGCCTCACCAAAGCTACTTTCATGCTGGAAGAACGCCAGCGCATAGGCATCATCAATGCCAAACTCTAAGCTGTCCTCATAGAGCGCCTGTCCCGTGCCTTGCGCAGGAGATCCATAAAAGGCCAGCACCCGATCGACAAACGCCGCCGAGAGCGAAGGCGATCCCATGATCTCGCCAGTCACCACAGGAAACGAAGACGGCACCGACGACCACAGCGGAGCAGAGAAGACGGGAAGAGACCAACCCTCCTGCTGTGCCAACGAGAACAGCACGTTCAGCAGAAATGGCAGCACGACCAGGGGACAAACCCCAACAATGAACACACGCCTGATCCATGCGCCCAGGCCCATCTTTCGTTCGTTCATACGAGCCTCCCGGCCTGCAACCACTGCCATGCTTCCTGCCGCGACAGGTGGTAGTACAGGCAAAAGAAATCAAAGAGATCCCCGGCCCGTTGCCATGTGTAGCAATACCAATGCGGGTCCCGGCCTCCAAAGACCTGGAAGCTCGGACGCTGATCCCCACGCACATGATGCTCCTTGAAGGGACAGGACCCCATCCCACGCCCATCCAGTTGCACATAGCGCCCAATCACCTGAACAATATCCTGCGACTGGCACCACGCCCGAATCGCCCCATGACCGCTCGATGGTCCACTCACCAGGGGGGACGCGGCAGGAACCTGCATCCCCTGAGAAGGCACACCGACCCCCCCATCTCTCGCCTCTTGTCGTACCTCGATCCCAGAGGGAACCTGCACCCGCTGCACCGAGGCCGCAGCCCAGGCGAGACACTCCGCAACCGTGTTGCCCACCGGCACCAGTTGCCCATCAGCACCAGCAACCAGGAAAGGATACCACCCCCCCGTTTGTCGATGGATGCCCAGGGGGAGACGAATGAGCGACCCAGGCCCACTGCGCAGAGCGTCCTGTTTGGGGTAGAGTTCCACGCGAAGCGGCACCGCATAGGGCAACAACCACGCCCGAACCAGGGACGCGGGAACCGGCTCCACCAGGAAGATCCAGAGATGCGCACCCCGCCGGCTGGCCTCCAGCAGCGTCCAGACCCCCAGGAGTGCCAGTTGCCCCGCAAGGTACGCGAGCGCCTGCACACCATCGGCACCATCGGCATCAAAGACGGCAAAGCGACACGTCCCCGCAGCATCCAGCACATAGGTTCCCAACGTATAGCGCCACAACAGATGATCCACCAGACGGGCCGGAAACAACGACTCATGCGCACACCAGTACGAGCCATCCGCCTGCTGCACCGCGTAGGTGTCCCAGGAGTGCACAAAGAGCGTGCTATACGCCTCCACCAGATCCGCCGTCAGTACCAGCATGACCTCACCTCCATTCCTTCACAGGTGGACTCCCCTCCCATCATCGGGCGAGGAGTCCACCCATCGACATTAGCGCATCTGCCCAGGCATTGATGTCGGATAGCTTGCCATCGGCACATTGGTGGTATTCATCATCGGTGCACCTGCCGTCGTATAGGCAGCGGGTTGCGCTGGCTGATAGCCGGTCGCATACGGTGGAGTATAGGCCGGGGCCGCACGTGGAACACTGGCACCCGAAAAGCCCGTCGCAGGAGACACAGGCATATTCACCGGAGCCGGTTGCATGCGTACCGGACCCGAAGGCGCTTCCTGTCCATATTTCTCCCGATCCAGACTCACCTCCAGCATCGACAATCCCACCGTAAAGAGCGGGGTCACCGGCAAGAGCACATAGCAGAAGAACGAGACGACTGCATGCAATCCCCCATGCAGCGAGGACAACCAGGTAATATGCTGAATCCCAATCGACGCCTGGGTGAAGCAGCACCCCACCTCGACCAGTTCATAGAGTAAGGCGATGAACAGGACCATCCCCACCTTTTGCTTATGAAGAATACGATGGGCCAACGCACGACTAATCACAAAACCCAGGCCCACAAAACCAGCAGCCAGCAGAATCGTCACCAGCCATTGCAGACTGTCAATCCAGTTGAGCCCCGAAAAGAACCACCAGACCGCATGCGCACTGGCTAAAGAACAGATGATGGAGACCAGCGTCACCATCGACCCTTCCACCCGTCGCGCCCAATGGCGATGCACTTTTCCTTGTTGCATTGCTTTCCTTCTTTCCACGCCCGGTTCCCCACAGCAGAGAGAACCGGGCACCCGTCGTCAGACGGGACTACTCAGACACCCTTACATCGAAAGAATGGGAAAGGTCACAAACCCTTTCGCACGTGGTTTGCCAACCACCAGATTGACCCGTTGCCCTTCCAGTGGCTTGGCTGCCGCTTCAATCTGGGCCGCCAGCGCATCACGATCAGCCTCCGGAGCCTTCTGCTTGCGAGCCTCCCGCATATTCTCCAGACCAAAGCCCTGATTGAAGGAGCACTGATGGGTCTCACTGGTATCCATATCCGTGACCGTAGCCTGAAGGATATAGCCAGGATCAGGCGCTCCCGTTTTCGGATCAAAGGCAGGAAACTTTTTGATCTCCACTTTGTTGACTAATGCATCCATTCTCATGGAAACCACCTCTTTCTTCTCTCTGTACTTGCTGTTCCTGACAACTCACAACATATGACAGACCTGATCATTCAAAAGGACATCAGCACTCCGGGTCATCTGCATAGAGATCTTCCCAGGCGTCCAGTGCCATATCCTCTTCTGCCCCTCGGATCAATTGCCCCAGGTCACTCCACTGTTGCACCTCTTCTGCCCCCTCGGGCAAGGCATCCAGCGAGACTTGTTCGTAGGAGCGCGACCGCCTCCAGGGGTCCGCCCGGAACACCGAGCGACCACGCCGCCGCGCTGCATACATGGCTAAAACCGAGAGACGGAGCAGATCCCGCCCGTAGAGACCGGGCATCCGTTCCAGCATGCGGAAGGCCGAGAGCATTCCCTCTTGAAAGAGATCCTGATAGAGCGCTTCCACATCCCCCACTTGCCCTTGCGCCGACGACGCCAACCGAGACGCGTGATAGCGGAGCAAGGATTGAAACCGAACATTGGCTAAACGAGCCTCGATCGAAGACCCTTCGGTAAAGAAGTGCAAACTGTACATCGACATAGCCGCACCTCTTTACCGCCCATACATTCCTGTATGAGGGGCAGACATCGCCGCGACGCTCATCTGCCGCAAGGAGGTCAGATCCCGCTGAAGATCCGCGTAAAGATCGTTTGCCAACTGCTCTAAGGCCACCTCGACGGTCAGCGCACGCACCCCGGTCGGTTCAGGGTGCCGCATTCCTGCTTGCGAGGTATAGGGACCCACCCAGGCCACAATACACCCATCCTCTTCTTGCAGCACACCGGGCACCTGAGAGGACCACTCCCCGATCAGCGATTGATACCAGACCACACGGTCCGGATGCTCCACTTGCAACACCTCTTGCCGCTGAGTCATACTCTCACCTTTCCTTTCCTTCGCTTCCATTACCCTCTTTGACAGTCGCCCTCTGCTCTGTCATACTAGAGCAGAGGACCTCGCCACACAGCACGAACCCTGTCAAAGAGGACTCACCGCTGACTCGCCAGCGCTACCTGGACGAGTCAGCACACCACGAACAACGCACTCCAAGAAACAACCGCCTAGAAACCCTCGCTCTGCATCTCTGCAAAGAGAGCTTGAGTAGACTCTGGAAGCGCCAACTGGTACGTATCGCACCAGATCGCCACCTGACTGGCCGCCGCCTGACGCAGATCAAGCGACCTCTGGACCTGCTGCATCGCATCCTCGATCCACTGGCCCTGACACTCACCCATCAAGGACACCACCCGCGCCCAAGACTCCATCGCATTGCGCAGCTCATTGACAATCATATCCAGGTAGAACACCACCGAAGACGCATCGAACCCAAGCAGCCCTGATGCCTTCTGATAGCAGTCAGAGGCCGCCGCCTGCCACCAGAGCGCATCAAAAGCGCTGGAAACCAGACTGAAGCCCGGTTGCGTCAAGACCTGTCCGGCATAGGCAGCCCACAACTGCACCTGTTGAGAAGAGACCGGCTCCACCACGAAGGGAAGCCCTTGTTGTTGTGGCACAGTCGCCATCAAGACACCTCTTTCTTTCGTATGCGAGATCCAGAGAGGACCTCGCCACACAGCACAAACCCGTTGAAAACACTAGACAAACGCACTCCACAGATCTTCCGACGCACTGGCATCAGGAGCAGCGCTACCCACATCCCTGCGACCAGCGAACCAGATCACACCACATTCCACGCCACAGATCCCATACGCCCGGTAGACAAGAGACCGATCATCAGCAATGGCCGTTGCATGTGCCACCGACGAAAGCCCGTAAACATGCATCAATTGCACCACCGCCGAGAACGCATTCTCTGCCACCAATCGCCCTGTCCACTCCGGCCACAAGGCCGGAAAACGACGCCAGAGCGCTACCTCAAACCACTGACCCGCAGCGGCCTGCTTACTGAACATCGACGACCTGCCGCCGCGCATCGATGGAGACAATACAGACCGTCTGAGGAATATTCTCATAGGACAACTGGACATACATCCCAACCTGTTGTATAGGAAGCGTTTGCGCACACAGTGGATCTCCCCCGCTATTGTCAAACACGATCTTCCAGGCCGTACACGTGCCTTTCGAGACCGTGAGAGGATAAGGAGACTCGACCGACCCATTAGGCATAGAGGTCGAACTACCCCCAC
>WNFX01015810.1_pt1 | contig 10014 bp, 2 predicted proteins | sample 5400111 | NCBI WGS metagenome assembly WNFX01 (sample SAMN13153363, study PRJNA577476) | soil metagenome | isolation source: 40 cm soil or saprolite under grassland replicate 1 | place: USA:California | collected 2016-06-15 | reverse complement strand
GTCGATTTTTAGACAGGGGTATCACCAGGCCCTGCTTTCACTGGCGACCTGGAGAGAAGACGAACAGGCGCTCGTCCTGGAAGTCGTACCTGCGCGACTGGAACCCTCACTGCGGTTCCAGGTTGGAGAATGAGGGCATGCCTATGAGTTAGCCAACGAGACCTCGCGGGAGTCCGAGCTTAGCGGAATTGCTCCCGCTCCTGGGCAGCAATAGCCTTGGCTATATCTATGGACGTGAGCGTGCAGGCGATCTGCTCGCCGGGACACTTCTGGAGGATTCCCCACTCCTCGTGCTGGGCTCTGTGGGCAGTGGCAAGAGCATGTTGCTTGCTTCCATACTGCGCCAGCTCTACACGAATGGCCCGGAGCGATTGCAAGTCACTTTCATCGACTCCGACCAGGGACTTGCCCCCTCTTTGGGAGCCGACCGCAGACGTGTAGGATCGCTGTGAGAGAACGGGATTTCAAGGACACGCTGACTCTTCCTTTCGAGGAGGCCGGGAAACCTGAAGCCCCTATCAACTGCTCCTGGTCGATGGATTCTCTGTAATCAACCAATGTAAACTGATCAAACAAGCCTGAATTTACATCTGTTGTTTCGTACTTCTCGTCTCAACGCTGACGACAATGGTCTTCCATGCCCGCTGATACACACCGCTCAAATTCTGACCAAGCTGCGAGAGATCACCGTCAAATAATGCCAGTTGGATCACTCCGATGAATACTTTTAGCATCTCATCTGTTGTCTGGGCGCCCAAATTGGCAAGATATTCCATATGTGCCAGTTTCTCCTGCGGGTTGCCTAATAAAGCAGCAATACTCCGTGGAATCAGTTCAGTATCGAAAGTGAGAACATCTTCCTGAGCCATAGTGGTTTGCTTAAAGGTCTTGGCAATGCCTTGGGCTTTGCAAGCGTGCAGAAGCGTGAGATACGACTCCAACAGTTCTACTATCTGTTGATTGCCAGTAGTTCTGGCGTGAGCGATGTTCTGCTCGAAGAGGATTTCGACTTCTGGTCGAAATAGAAGCTCCTGTTGTTCTTCCACGACTTGGCAAATGACATTCCAATCATCTGCGTTAAGGAATACTCGCACAGCCTCTATGATCTCTGAGAGGGTAGGATGGGAGCCACTCGCTGTGATACCATCCTTTATCGCTGTGAGCACTTCGGCATAAAGATGGCCCTCTGGAAGAGTAGGTATCTGTCCATCAAGGAGCGCAAGGATCGCTGTAAAGAGTTCGGCCTCTTGTGGGCGATTGATGCTCTTTGCCTGCTGTAAGGCCTTTGTCAGTGCATCATGCCATTCGGCACGGCGCTTCTGTGCAACTGTCATAGCTACGACAGTATTGTTGATGATTTGTTCTATCTGACTGGTAGGCAGTCGAGTGATATTGCGAATTGAACTGTTTGGGGCATTAGCGCGCATGCTCGCTAAGAGTTGATGCAAGAAACCGACAGTCTCTCCAGCAGCGCCTTGGGGTAAACCTGTTTCTGCCATTATAGCAATAGCCTGCTCCAGCCGCTGGATCGCAATTTGAGGGCTGTCAAGATGCAGGTACAACACTCCTGCCATATTGCTTAGCATAGTCACCTCGTTCGCCCGATCCCCCACTTCTCGCACTAGAGGCAAGGCTTGCTCCCACAGATCCAGCGCCTGTTGTGGCTGTCCAATGGCCTGGTAGACCAACGCCATATTGTTAAGCGAGGCACATTCTGCTACCCGATCCCCCACCTCACGATGTATGGATAAGGCACGTTCAGCTAGCTCCAGCGCACGTTCTTGCTGTCCAATGGCTTGGTAGACCAATGCCATGTTATTAAGGGTAATCGCCTCGCCTTCGCGGCTACCTACCTCTTGCTGAATGGGTAGGGCTTCTTCCAGCAACGCAAGTGCTTGCTGCGATTGTCCGATGCCATGGTACACCAGAGCCATGTTGCTGAGCGTAGTGGCCTCTCCCGTTTGATTGCCCATCTCACGCAAAACCGGAAGAGCTTGTCCGTAGAGCTTCAGTGCCTGCTGGGGCTTCCCGATGGTGTCAAATGCCGTCGCCATATTGCTAAGCGTAGCAACTTCGCCTGCCCGGTCTCCCTTTTCATGTAAGATAGGCAGGGCCTGTTCCCATAGCTTTAGAGCCCGTTGTGGTTGTCCAATGATTTGGCATATCATGGCCATGTTGTTCAATGTAGCAACTTCGCCCTCACGGTTGCCTACCTCTCGCTGAATAAGTAGAGCTTCTTCCCATAGTCTCAATGCCTCCTGTGGCTGCCCCATCGTTCGGTACAACTCCGCCATACGATTGAGTGTAGCAACTTCTCTCATTCGGTCCTGCAGTTCACGATAGACCAGCAACGTTTGTTGAAACACACCTAGAATTTGCTGTAGTTGCCCTAGAGTTTGGTACACTCCTGCCATGTCAGTAAGTACGGTCACTTCACCTATCCGATCTCCCACTTCACGTACAATCGCCAGGGCTTGCTCATAATGTGCTAGCGCCTGTTGGGGCTTTCCCATAGCCTGGTATACATCTGCTGTGCTGCTGAAGGCCTTGGCTTCACCCTCTCGATTGCTCACCTCACGTTGTATAGATAGAGTTTGCTCCAACAATACCAATGCCTGCAGTGGACGCTCGGTAGCAAGATATATGAGGGCCATATTATGAAGAGTGTCTGCCTCACCAGACCGATTATTCACCTCGCGCACTATAGGCAAGGCTTGTTCAAAAATTTCCAGTGCTTGCTGTAGCTGCTCAGTCCCCTGATACACTCCTGCTATGTTGGTAAGGATGGCGGCTTCTCCAGTGCGGTCGCCCAATTCGCGTAAAATAGCTAGAGCCTCTTCTAGCAGTGAGAGAGCCTGCTCTGATTGTCCCGCCGCCTTATGGGCGAGGGCTTTATTGTAAAGGGTCTGAGCTTCACCTGCCCGATCACCTGCTTCACGTTGCATCTGCAGGGCTTGTTCATATAATGTTAATGCTTCTTTTACTCTTTTAATCTCTTTATACGCCAATCCCATCTTATTAAGTACAGTGGCTTCTTGCACTCGGTCACCCCGTTTGTGCAGAGCAGGCAGAGCTTGCTCATACAACTCGAGCGCTTGTTCCAATTGACCAGCCTTCTGATACGCAAATGCCATGTTACTGAGTGTGAAGGGTTTGTCTGCCCAGTTGCCTGCCTCACGCATGATTGGCAGAGCTTGCTTATACAGTTCCATCGCTCGCTCTGGTTGTTCGGCATCTTGATATATTTCTGCCATGTTGCAGAGTGTAGTGGCTTCTTCAGTATGGTTGCCTACCGCGTACGCCACCGATAGAGCTTGCTCATACCGTTCTATTGCTCGCTCTGGTTGACCAGTTTTTCGATAGACAGTTGCCATATTGCTGAGAATGGTAGTTTCGCCGGGTCGATCATCTACTTCGTGCGAAAGAGATAAGGCTTGTTCATACAGTTGTAATGCTCGCTCTGATTGGCTCATGTCACTGTAAATCAAACCTATGTTGCTAAGCGTCGTCGATTCCCCTCTACGATCGCCCACTTGAACTCGAATGGGCAAGGCTTGTTCAAACAACAGCAGCGCCCGCTCTGCCTGATCCATGTCTCTCCAGGCCAAGCCCATATTGTTAAGTGTATCTGCTTCGCCCGCCCAATCGCTCATTTCACGTCGGATTGGCAATGCTTGTTCATACAGTTCCAGTGCCCGCTGTGGCTGCCCTATCGCATGGTACGCTAAACCCATATTGTTCAGTGTAACAGCTTCTCCTCTGCGATTGGCTAGTTCGCGCATAATAAACAAAGCTTGCTCATAGAGTGCTAGTGCTCGTTGTGGCTGCCCTGTGGCACGATATACCTCTGCTATACCATTGACCGTCTTAGCTTCGCTCTCTCGATTGTTCATCTTGCGTACAATTGCCAAGGCTTGCTCCAATAGAGTTAGTGCCTGCTGCGGTTGCCCCATTGCGAGATAGACTAACCCCATGTTATTGAGTGCAGCAGCTTCAAGAGCCGAATCGCCCATCTTGCGCGTAACAGACAATACTTGTTCGTGTAAGGCAAGTGCCTGTCGAGGCTGCCCCGTGGATTGGTATATTACTGCTATATGACCAAGGGCACGTGCTTCCATGCCCGAATCCTGACCCTGGACATATTCGAGCACGCGTTCGAATAGCTCCAGCGCGCGTCGAGTATCACCCAGTTGCTGTATCACCCCGCCAAGGTCTAGCAGATAAGAAGCCTGTTCTGTACTCGCAACGCTCTCTCTCCCCCACTCCAGATCCTCGCGAGTTTGCTGTGCAATATAGACTGCGACGGCACTTTGGTCTAACTCCCTTGTAAGAAAATCAACTAACCGACGGTACTCGGCCTTAAATCGAGTAAGGAGTATTTCTCGCGCGTAATATTGTTCTAGATAACGCTCAATGTAAGAGCGTACTGTTGACTGTAAACGGTAAAACAATACTGACTGATCATTTATCGGTGCCATTTCACGAGACAGCAGACCACGCTGCCAGAGCATGTTCAATTGAGCATAGATCAGAGGGTGATCTACCTCAGAGTTCTCTGTCTCTCGATCAAATATGACAGCAGCTGTTTCGGGCAGAAAGGGAGCATGAAACAGCCATAGCCCGCTGAGTAGAGCGCGTAGCTCAGCATCTAGATAGCGTATACTGGTTTCGATGCTGGCGTAGAGGGTGCGGTGCCGGTGATCCACTGCTTTGTACTTGTTTTCAGCACTCAACAGATGCGCCTCATATTCCTCGACGAAAGCTGAAAAAGGAGTAGCACCGGCGTTGAATGCACTACTGAGCAGGTGTAAGCTCAGGGGGTGACCATCCACTTTTTGACTGAGTTCCCAGGCCAACGCCGGATTTATCTCTTCCATTCGCTGCGGCGCACTTTGCAGGAACAACCTGATCCCTTCCATCGGTGCTAGGCCTTCCAGTTCACATCCGATTTCGCTACTCCACCTTAGGTATGAGCGAGAGGTGACCAGGAGGCTCACGGGAGGCCTTGGTAGTTGTTCGCGAATGAACTGTGCTAGGCGTCTAGCTGCCACATTGTCCGCTTCGACACCCTCGACTAAGGTCTCCGCGTTGTCTAGTACAATCAGTGTCCGACGCTGGCCTAGTCGAGCCAACACCCGCCGTTCCATCTCACTGGGATCCGTCACTTCCTGAGGAGCAATACCCAGGAAACGTGCTAGATTGTTGACAAAGACTTCCCGGCTCGGCAAGTTCTCCAGGCTGATCGCCCAGACGCCGCCTGGCCACGCATAGGCAAACCGTTCCACTGCTTCACGCGCCAGAGCAGTTTTCCCCTGGCCGCTGCTCCCATGAATGGTTAGCAGTTGCGGACGGCTATCTCCGGTCAGAGCCGTGCCCAAAGCTTTCAATTCGTTTATGCGCCCCTGGAATGTTCCTTCTGCACGTGGAAGTGCGCTGATCTCCACCTTGGGTCGGTACTCGTTGATTAGTGGAGTACTTGCGAGAGAAGCAAAACCACTGGCTGGCTGCGCCAGTGAGGTGTAGAGTACTGACACGCCAAGAACCCAGGGACGTGAACTCTTAGCAAGAGTTAAGCGCGCCTGGTGCAGCGCTTCTTCAACAGAGGTGCCGCGCGCTAAGTCGCGGTAGAAGGTATGCGAGAAGGTGCGTGCGTCATCATCATGAATGCTGAAGCGCATGCCCAGCGCATAGGGTACCTTCTGGCGTATTAGAGTTGCAGCCAGATTGCTAAAGCTCGTTGATCCAGGCGTTGCACTCACACAAGCATTCAGCGTGACTAGAAAAACTGTGCCATGTATACGCTGCACAAATTGCTTTGCGGTCACCTCATCAAGATCACCATTGTCCTGTTCAAAGCAGAGGACTGCTCCTGTCTCATCTTGCCCACCGTGCCCCATAAAATGGATAACACGGCCCTTCTGATTGGCAACGAGTTGGCGAAGGCGTTCAAGGGTGGGGGGCTGAGTTCGCTCCAGGCTGATCGCGTAGGGCAGCTCTTGGATGATTTCTTTGAGGCGCATCCATTCACTGTCGATATTAAGTGGTGCCACAGCATGACTGAGCGGATTGGATGGCACAGCTATGATATGCGGACCACTATCCAGCATTGGAGGGTCAATGCGTTGATCGGCGGGCAAGCCACGTACGAAGTGGCACTCCAGGACGAGGAAGCCGTCAGGACCATAGGCGTATTCCCATGGTACGGAGTCAATATCGTTGTCCAAGGCCACGAGTAGGAGGCGTTCTGCCCGAGCGGCTAGAATACGCTGTGCGGGCGTATTCTGAGGAAATAAGGCCTCGTAAAGCTTCCTGCCATAGCCTATAGGATTCTTGAGGAATTCTTCCTCGGCTCTGAGAAGAAGAGGCTTCAGATCAAAGGTGTGAGAGAATTGACCATCACAAGACGCGCTGATCTGTGTCCCAGCTTGGTGAGCAAGAACAAGCTCCATGCAAATCTTTCCTCCATTTCATGGATGTGATTCTCACACATCGGTTTCTTCCTTGCCTACTGGTCCTGATCACGCTCCCAGTCCTTTGGTACAGGTCCCTTGTAACTAACAGCCCTTCTGAGGACGCTGTCTCGGCACTTCTCTCAAGAAAGTCATAACTTGCGTCTTAGGTAAGATTTAGCTCTGGCATATCGCTTGCTTTATGACTGTTAGGAGCGGCTCTGTATTTCCAGGTCCTAATCAACGCCGTGAATTTAGTTATGTTGAGTGAGTTCTCATTCATAAAGCACTTTTTGTCTTGGTAGTGCTGCTTTGGAGACGAAGATAGCAGTCACGATGATCCTCCTCTTCTCGCCTTCACTTCTGCTACAATAGTCTCCCATGCTTGTTGGTACATACCGCTCAAGTTTTGGCCTAGTTGCGAGAGATCACTGCCAAATAAGGCCAGTTGGATCGCGGTGATGAGCGCTTTAAGTCTCTCATCTGTTATTTGTGTCGTCTGCGTAGCGAGATATTGCATATGCGCCATTTTCTCCTGTGGGCCACTGGATAAGGCTACAATACTTCGAGGAATCAAATCGGCAGGAAAGGGAAGATTTTCCTGTTGTATCGCGATTATCCTTTCAAAAGCCTCGGCGATGCCGTTGGCTTTGCACTCACGCAGGAGGGCAAGATGTAGCTTGAGTAGTTCGGTCGCGCGCTGGTCGCCAGATACCCTGCTCTGAGCTATATTCTGGTCGAAAAGTGTCTCGACCACTGGTTGGAAGAGGAGCTCTTGTCGGGTTTCTACGATCTGCTGTGTGGACTTCCAATCTTCAGCATTGATGAAATCGCTCACGGCTTGCATCACCTCGTCGGAGATACTCACGACCAGCAATTTGCCCGCCGCAATGCCATTTTGAATTGCTGCTACGGCCTCAGCGTAAGGATGATCGGGAGGCAAGTTGGGTGCTTGCTCGCTGAGGATGGAGAGTAGAGCAGTATAAAAGTCAACTTCGATCTGCCACTCAGCCCCAAATTGTTGGGCTTTCTGTAGCGTATTCACTATGACTTCACGCCATTCAGTACGGCGATCTTGAGCCTCTGTCATGACGGCAATGGTATTGGTGACAAGTTGTTGAATCTGCGCCGTAGACAGAGTAGAGATACCTTTTACTACCCCTTTAAGTGCAGCTCCAGCACGTATCGCCAGTAAGACGTTTTGCAAGTCTTCTACCGTATGTCCGGTATCATCTCGCAGTAAACCTGTTTCTCGGAACAAAGCGATAGCCTGTTCCAGCTTGACAATAGCTTCCTTAGGGCGAGGAAGGTGTTGATATATGAGGAATGCCACTTCCACCAGCCCTGAGATCACATGCGCAGGAGAACCGATAGCTTGAGCAAGAACAACCGATTGCTCCAAAACCACTTGCGCTTCTTCGTAGCGTTTCATATCTTGAAAGAGAGATGCAAGACCATGAAGTATAATAATCTCTTTTTCTCGATCTCCTGCTTTCCGAGCAAGCGGAAGGGCTTGCTCGTACAGTACTAGAGCCTGTTGTATTTGTCCCATTTCTCGGTATATTGCTGCGATGTTACTCAGTGTTATAGCCTCTCCTGAGCGATCACTCACCTCTCGTTGGAGAGGTAAGGCTTGTCTATATAGTTCCTCTGCTTGCTGGAGTTGCCCCATATTGTGGTAGACCAATGCCATATTGGCAAGTGTCGTTGCTTCTCCCGGGCGATCACTCACTTCTCGTCGGAGAGGCAATGCTTGCTTATGTAGTTCTAAAGCCTGCTGAAGTTGTCCCATCATTCGATGAAGTTCCGCCATGTTATTGAGAGTCGATGCTTCTCCTGGCAGATCTTCCACTTCTCGTCTAATAGGTAATGCTCTCTCATAGAGGGTAAGTGCCTGCTGTAGCTGCCCAATTACACGGTGCGCTACTGCCATGTTCGTGAGTATTGCAGCTTCTCCCGCTCGGTCTCCTGTCTCGCGGATCAACGGCAGCGCTTGCTCATAGAGCGCCAGCGCTTGTTGGGGCCGTCCGATCGCCCGGTACACATTCGCCATGGTATTGAGTACTGTGGCTTCTCCCTGCCGATTCCCCGTCTCGCGGATCAATGGCAAAGCTTGCTCGAGGAGTGCCAGTGCCTGTTGGGGCTGCCCCATCACTCGATATACATCCGCCATATTACTGAGCACCACAGCTTCTTTCAGCCGATTCCCCGTTTCGCGGATCAACGGCAGCGCTTGCTCATAGAGCGCTAGCGCTTGTTGGGGCCGTCCGATCGCCCGGTACACATTCGCCATGTGGTTGAGTGTGGTGGATTCACCATCACTATCGTTTGCGGCGTGATGGAGTGGTAAAGCCTGCTCAAGGAGTGCTAGAGCCTGCTGTCGTTGCCCGATCGCCTGATACACCACTGCTATATTGTTGAGAGCCAGTAACATCAGCCGTTGATCTTGCCCTTGCCCGATCTCCAGCGCATACTCGGTCAGTTTCAAGCCGTGTCGCCTGTTGCCCAGTTGTTGCTGCACCTCTCCCCAATTAAGCAGGTAATATCCTCGTTCTATACCTGACACCAATATGGCGGCGCGTTCCAGGTCCTCATGGCATTGTATAGCGAGGAACGAAGCAAGATTACTTTGTTGAAGTGCGTGGCTGAGATAACGCACAAACTTAGCGTAGACCAGGCCAAAACGTAGTAGTAGAGGTTCTCGTTCATTAGGCTGAGCTATGTACGTTTCAATAAATTGACGTATAACTGGTAATAGGCGGAACAAGTGTAGAGTACCCTCGTTAAAAGTCACCGTTTCATAGCTAAGTAGACCTCGCTGCCAGAGCGCATAGAGCGGTTCATAGAAGCGATAGAGTTGATTATAGATGGAAGAACCCTCATTTTCTGTGTCTACACGTTCCTGACTAAAAATAGTGTCTACATGTTCCTGGCTAAAAATAGCGGCAGCTATATCAGGCAGAATCGATGCGTGGAAGAGCCAGAGATTGCTAAACAAGTGAAAGAGCGTGGCGTCTAAGGTGCGCACACTCGTGTCAATGCAAGCGTAGAGAGTGCGATGACGATGATCTTGATCTTTGTATTTATCTTTTGCCTGCATTAAATACTCATCATACTGTCGAACAAATGCCTGAAGCGGGAGATTCGTGCTGCTAAACGCTTTTCCAAGAAGGTACAAGCTCAACGGATGACCCCCTAACCTCTCGCTCAGATCCCATGTCAGCTCTCGTTCAATGTCTGTAATATGGTGTGATGTGCTCTGGCGGAAGAGCTCAGCACTCTCGGCGGGCATCAACCCACCTAATTCAAGTGAGACTTCCCCTCTCCAATTGAGCAGGACACGTGAAGTCGCGAGGAGGCTGACCATTGGGGTAGGGAGTTGTTGGAGGAGCTGGCTTAAGTGCAGCGCTGCAGCATCGTTTGAGTCTACAGCCTCGACCAGTGTTTCGGCGTTATCCAGCACGATGAGTGTGCGGCGACGGGCAAGCTGGTACAGCACGCGTCGCTCAATCTCTGCTGGGTCTATGATCTCCTGAAAAGAGATATCTAGGAAGCGTGCGAGATC
>WNFX01007794.1_pt1 | contig 10014 bp, 4 predicted proteins | sample 5400111 | NCBI WGS metagenome assembly WNFX01 (sample SAMN13153363, study PRJNA577476) | soil metagenome | isolation source: 40 cm soil or saprolite under grassland replicate 1 | place: USA:California | collected 2016-06-15 | reverse complement strand
CGTAACGCGGCCCACCCGGGGACGCCGGCCAGCGCACGGGCGCCGGCTCGGCCAGCGCCGGGTTCGTGGCGTCTTCCCCGGGCGGCGGGGCCCACCGCTCCACGGTCCCCGCGCCGGCCTCGCACGCGGCCGCGATCTCATCGAGGAACAGTGAGGGGCCGAGCGGGGAGACGCCCTCGCCCCACCAGTAGCCGGTGCAGGCCACCCAGAACGCCGCCCTGGTCACCGCCACGTACGCCAGCCGCCGCTCCTCCGCCAGCTCGCGTGCGGCGCAGGCATCGTTGAAGGCGGCCAGCGACTCGGCGGTGAGGTAAGGCAGGGCCGGCAGGTCGTCCGCGTCGCCCCGCAGGCCGAACGGGAGCAGCCGCGGGTTCTCGGTCCACCGGGTGCTGGCCACCGGCCGGGCGGGGAAGACCCGCGCCTTCGCCCCGGCAGACAGGCCGGGCACGACCACCGCCGCCCACTGCAGGCCCTTGGCCGCGTGCACCGTGGTCAGGGTGACGGAGTTCGTCCCGCTCGGCCGGCCCGATTCCAGGCCGAACTCCTCGGCCTCGGCGGCCGTCAGGTAGGCGAGGAACGCCCCGAGCGTCGGCTCCCCCTGGTCATCGGCGAACGTGGACGCCGCGTCCGCGAAGGCGTCGAGGTCGGCGCGCGCGGCGGCCGGGTCGCGCCACGGCTGGGCCGCCACCTCGACGTCCAGCCCGAGCACCCGCTCGACTTCGCCCACCAGGTCGGGCAGGGGCCGGTCGGTGTGCGCGCGCAGCATCCGGAGCTCCGCGGCCAGCGCGGTGAACCGCGCGAGGCCGGCCGCCGAGTACGCGGCGGCCGGGCCCAGGTCATCCAGGGCCTCCACCAGGCTCCCCTGCTCAGCGGTCAGGTCGGTCACCGCCTGGGCCAGAGGATCATCATGCTTAACGCTTCCCCGGGGCTGGCCGGCTGCGCCTGCCTGACCGCCTTCGGGGCCGGCCGGATCGGCCGCCGCGGTGGCGGGCCCCGGGCCAGCGCCTTCGGGGGCGGCGTCTCCCCGGCCCGCGCGTTCCCGGGCGGCGCCTTCCGGGGCGGCGGGTTCCGGGGGGGCGGGTTCCGGGGCGGCGGTCCCGGCGGCGCGGTGCTCGCGGATCAGGTCACGGGCCCGCCTGCCGAGTGCCACCAGGTCGCGCGGCCCGATCCGCCACCGCGGGCCGGTCAGCAGCCGCGCCAGCGAGCTGGACGCGGCCGGGTCGTGCAGCACCCGCAGGGTCGCGACCACGTCGGCCACCTCGGGGACGGTGAGCAGCCCGCCCAGGCCGACCACTTCGACCGGGATCCCGCGCGCCTCGATGGCGGCCCGCAGCAGCGGGAACTGGGACCGCTTGCGGCAGAGCACCGCGATGTCGGCCGGACGGATCCCGGCGCCGCCGTGATCGGGCCAGGGTTCCCCGTCCGGGGCCGTGCCTGGCGGCAGGTACAGCAGCCCTTCGATCTGTGACGCGGCCCAGGCCGCCTCGTCCGCCGCGGTTTCCAGCAGGGCGCAGACCACCCGTCCCCGTCCGGCCCGCCGCGGGGGCGGGACCAGCCGCGGCACCTGCGGCGCCTCGGCGCGCAGCCCCTGCTGCAGGGCGGCGGCGGCGTCCAGCACGCGCCCGGTGTTGCGGAAGCTGGTGGACAGCTGCCTGACCTGGGCCGGGCGGGCGCCGCGGCGCAGGCCCGGGCCGTTGCCGCCAGCCACCGGGAAGTCGGCGACGAAGCGGCGCAGGTTGCCGGCGCTGGCGCCGCGCCAGCCGTAGATCGACTGGCAGGGATCGCCGACGGCGGTGACCGGATGGCCGCCGCCGAACAGGGCCTGCAGCAGCACCAGCTGGGCGTGGCTTGTGTCCTGGTACTCGTCGAGAAGCACTACCTGGTAGCGCGCGCGCTCGATCGCACCGACCTGGGGATGGCGGCTCGCGATCCGCGCCGCCAGCGCTACCTGGTCACCGTAGTCGATCACTTCCCGCGCGGCCTTGGCCTGCGCGTAGGCGGCCACGATCGGCAGCAGCTGCTCCCGGGTGCGCTGGCATTCGGTGATCTTCCTGACTAGCGCGGGCACCCGGCCGGGGATGGTCTGGCAGGCAGTGTCCAGCCACCGGCCGATCTCGTGGACGTCGGCCGGGGTGCGCAGGTGCTCGGCGAGCTCGGCGGCGAGGTCGAGCACCGCCGCGGTCACCCATTGCGGGGCGCGGTCGATCGCGTCCATGGGCCCGCTGTAGGCGGCGACCACCCGGGCCGCGATCTGCCACGCCACCGCCGGAGTGATGAGGCGCAGCGATGGCTCCAGCGCCTCGCGCAGCGCGTGGTCGGCGACGAGCCTGGCGGCGTAGGCGTGGTAGGTGGACACGACCGGCTCACCCTCCGGGGTGTCCCCGGCCGCGGGGCTGCCCGGCCCGGCCGGGCCAGTATCTGCCCGCAGGAGCCCGTCGCGCGGGAGCAGACCGTCCAGAGACACACCGCCCGGGGACGGACCGCTCAGGGAGGCACCGCCCGGTGAGGCGCCCAGGGGCGCGCCGTCCGGCGGCGCGCCGTCCGGGGATGCGCCGCGCTGGCCCGCGCCGCGCTGGGACGCCCGGGCGTGTGGCTGCCCCGGCCCGGCCGCTGGTGCCCTGCCCCCGGCCAGGCCCGCCCGGCGCAGGCCCGCCAGCCTGGTCCGGACCCGCTGCCCGAGCTCGGCGGCGGCCTTGCGGGTGAAGGTGAGGCCGAGCACCCGCTCCGGCGCGACCATGCCGTTGGCGACCAGCCAGACCAGCCGGGCCGCCATGGTCTCGCTCTTGCCCGAGCCCGCGCCGGCGATCACGGCCAGCGGCTCCAGCGGCGCGGCGATCACGGCCGCCTGCTCGCCGGTCGGCTCGGGCAGGCCGAGCAGCACCGCCAGCTGGGCGGGGCTGTACCTGGCCTGCGCCGTCATGGGGTCACCTGCTCCCCCGACACGTGCGCCGGGCAGCTGGAGGCGACGGGGCAGTTGCGGCAGCCCGGGTTCAGCTTGGCCTGGAACAGCGGTCCCGCCATGCCCGCGGCCACGGTCTCGACCAGTTCCCGCGCCCACCCCGGCTCCGGGTCGTCGGCCAGCGAGCTCTGCGGCTGCACCCTGACCTGCGCGGCCAGGCTGGCCTTGCCGACCTGGACGAGTTCCGCGCCGCCGGGCTCGGTCAGGCCGAACCGCTCGAACGCGCCGAGCATGACCGCGAGCTGGTACACCCCGAGCTGCGGGTGCCGGTCCAGGTCGGTGGCCGGCACCGGGGCCGAGCTGGTCTTCAGGTCGACCACGATCGCCCTGCCCTCGGCGTCGCGTTCCAGCCGGTCCACCCGGCCGGTGATCTCCACCGCACCCACCTGGGCGCGCACGCTCTCCTCGTAGGCGACCAGATCCCGCGGGTTCTGCCGGTGCCAGGCCAGGAACTTGCTCACCATCTGGTGGGCCAGAGCCCGCTGCTTCTCGCTGTACCAGGCGCTGCCGAAGTCCAGGTGATGCCAGACCTCGTCGATGCGGTCCCCGATCAGGTCGTCGGCGGCGCCCTCGGCGGCGAGCACCGCCGCGGCGTGGATCACGATGCCGAAGTGGCGGACCACATCCACCGACCCGGCCCCGGCGGCGACCTCCAGCAGCCAGCGCAGCCCGCAGCGGGTGAACGACTCCACCTGCGACGGGGAGACCCGCATCAGCGCGGTGCCGGACGGCTGGGTGGTGAGCGGGACCGAGACCGGGGCGGCCAGCGGGCCGGGGTCGGACAGCGTGGTGAGCTGGTACCAGTGGCCGGGGTCGGCGCCGCGGACCCCGGCCTGCGCCAGCTGGGCCAGCTGGGCGGCCGCCGCCTGCCGCAGCGCGAGCGGCCGCCGCCGGTCGGCGGCGGCCCGCCGCAGGTCAGCGGTGAGCGCGGGCAGTGACAGCCAGCGCAGATCCGACCCGGATACGTGCTCGATCTCGATCTCGTCGCCGGCCAGCTCGGCCAGGAAGCGCGACGGGCGCTCGTCGCTGTCCTCCCCGCCCGCGGCGGTCACGACCAGCATCCGGCGGGCGCGCGTTGCGGCGACATAGAACAGCCGGCGCTCCTCGCTGAGGAGCTTGGAGGCGAGCGCGGCGGCGGCCGCGTCGGTCCCGGCGGCCTGCCCGTTCCCCCCGACCGCCGTGTCCACCAGCTCGTCCATGCCAAGCAGCGACGACCGCAGCCGCAGATCCGGCCAGATGCCCTCCTGGACCCCGGCCACCACCACGACGTCCCATTCCAGGCCCTTGGAGCGGTGGGCCGTGAGGATGCGGACGGCATCACCGGCCGGCGCCCGGCCCGCCAGCGTGTCGCCCGGGATTTCCTGGCCGGACAGGCTGTCGAGAAAAAGCGAAGCCGACCCGGGCGGCAGGCGCTCGGTGAAGCGCGCGGCGGCCTCGAACAGCGCGACCACGGCGTCGAGGTCGCGGTCGGCGGCGGCGCCGCGGGTCCCGCCGGCCGCGCTCGCCGCCTGCCACCCCCGGGCCAGGCCGGAGGCGTGCCACACCGCCCACAGGGTGTCCTGCGCGTTGCCGTCGCGCGCGGTATCGCGGGCGAGCGCCAGCAGACCGGCCACCCGCCGGGCCGCATCCGCGGCCGGCCCGTCGGTCAGGGTGAGGTCACGCGGGTCGCGGAGGGCGGCAGCAAGCGGTTCTTCCGTCATCTCCTCCCCGGCGCCCTGCGCGGCTGCCCGCAGCGCCCGGCGGAGCCTGCGCAGGCCAAGGGCGTCGCTGCCGCCCAGCGGGCCGGTCAGCAGCTGTGCGGCGGCGTCCTCGTCGAGCGTGCCCGGGCGCAGCGCGCACCGCAGGAGCAGCAGCAACGGCCGCGCCCCCGGCTCGGCCGTGAGGGGCAGCTCGTCCCCGGCAACCACGGTCGGCACCCCGGCCGTCATCAGCGCGCGGCGCAGCAGCGGGACCTGGTGGGTCACCGACCTGACCAGGACCGCCATCGACGACCAGCTCACGCCGTCACGCAGGTGCGCGCGCCGCAGGACATCCGCGACGACCGTGGCCTCCTGGCTGGCGCTGGTGGCGGTGATCACCCGTACGAGCCCGGGCGGCGCCGATGGCAGCGGGTCCAGGTCGCGGTGGCCGCCTGGTGCGGCCGGCAGCCTGCTGGCCACCCGCCGGGACGCCGCCAGCAGGACGGTCCCGCTGCGCCGGCAGGTCCGCAGCGCGACCACCCGGGCGGGCTGGTCGTCGGGGGTGCGGAACCGCTCGGGGAAGCGGGCGATCCCATGCACGTCCGCGCCCCGGAAGGCGTAGATCGACTGGTCCGGGTCACCGACCGCGATCAGCTCCCTGCCGTCGCCGGCCAAGGCGTGCAGCAGCTCCTCCTGGGCCGGATCGGTGTCCTGGTACTCGTCCACCATGACCACGTCGTAGGCCTTGCGCTCGCGGTCCCTGACCGCGCCGTGGTCCAGCAGCCCGGCGGCGATCCTGATGATCTCCGCGTAGTCGTAGGCCGGGACCGGGGCCAGGTCGAATCGCGCGGCGTAGCGGTCGAGGAAATCGCCTGCCGCCTGCCAGTCGTCGCGGCCGCGCTGCGCTCCCAGACCGGCCAGGCCGCGGCCGTCCAGGCCGCGCTCGGCCGCGCGGAGCAGGAAGTCCCGCAGTTCGACGGCGAAACCACGGGTCGCGAGCGCGGGGCGGAGCCGCTCGGGCCAGCGCCGGCCGCCGTCCTCGGCCTCGCCCCTGAGCATGCGCCGGACCTCCAGCAGCTGCTCCGGGCCGGACAGCAGGGTGGGCGGCTCGTCGCCGGCCAGCATGAACTCCCGGCGTACCAGCGCATACGCGTAGCTGTGGAAGGTCAGCGCCAGCGGCTCCCGCGTGGTCCGGTGCAGCCGGGCGGTGATCCGCTCCCGCAGTTCCTCGGCCGCCTTGCGGCTGAAGGTGAGAACGAGCACCCGCTCCGGGTCGATCCCGCGGCCCATGATGCGGTCCGCCACGGTCTCCACGATCGTGGTGGTCTTGCCCGTGCCCGGGCCGGCCAGCACCAGCAGCGGGCCCCCGCCGTGGTCGACGACGGCCCGCTGCGCGGTGTCCAGCGTGGGCGCCTTGGCCCCTCGCCCCGGCGAGCGGACGAGGTGGTAGGCGGGAAGTTGCCTGTCCATCTCCGTACCGCATTCCAGCAGAACCGTCGGACATCCCGGGGCTGTTTCAGCGCCCCGGCGCGGCGTTTCCCGGCGGCGGCTTGACATCGCCCGGCCTCATGGAGAACTACGCGAAGGTCGCCGCGGCGGGGTGACCGCCCGGCCGGGAGCCCTCACGACGCGGTCGCGGGCCAGCGCCACGCGGGCCCGCGCTGCCGGCGGGCCGGGGACATGGCGTGATTACCATGGGGCGTGGTGACTCCCAATACGCTCACCAGCCGGTACCTGGCTGAGGTCGCTGAGCGCGGGGATCGCGCCGCGCGGCTGGTGCAGCTCGCCCGGGAAAGGCTCGACCTGGCGGCGACCTCCTACGACGGCGACTGCCTGACCAGGCCGGTCTTCCTGGAGCACGCCGAGTTCTCGGTCCTGCGCGACGACCTCCTCGCCCTGCATGCCGCGCTCGCCAGCCTGCCCGTTCGGCTGTTTGGCGGGGATGTTGCAACGTTCGCCCGCGCCGTGGGGATGACCGGCGCCCAGGTGACGGCGATCGAGCGGGCCGGGGACCAGCCGCCCACCAGGCTGGGCCGGGCCGACCTGTTCCGGGACGAGACGGCCTTCCGGGTGCTGGAGCTCAATCTGGGCAGTGCCCTCGGCGGGCTCGACAATGCCCTGCTCAACCGGGCTTTCCTCACCGACCCGGCGGTGGCCGATTTCGTGGCGTCGCACGGGCTTTCCTACGTGGACACCATGGATGTCCTGGTGGACACCCTGCGGGCCGAATGTGGCCTGCCCGCCGGGGCGCGGCCGCTGATCGCGGTGGCCGACTGGCCGGACTCCTTCCCCATCCTGGAGCGGCAGCTGCGGTACAGCGCGGCGCAGCTCACCCGGTACGGGCTGGAGGCCGTGCCGTGCCACCTCGGCCAGCTCCGCGCCGCCGACCGCCGGGTGTGGCTGGACGGCCGGCCGGTCGATGTGATCTACCGGGTCTTCCTGATCAAGGATCTGCTCCGCCCCGAGGCCGGTGAGCTTGCCGAGCCGCTGCTGCGGGCCGCCGAACGGGGCGAGGTGGTCCTCTTCGCCCCGATGGACGCGGAGCTGTACGGCAGCAAGGGCGCGCTGGCGCTGCTATCGGACGAGGCCAATCGGCACCTGTTCAGCGGCGCGGAGCTCGCGAGCCTGGACCGGGTCCTGCCGTGGACGCGGATGGTCCGGCCCGGGCCGGTCACCATCGGCGGCGGGCAGGCCGACATGACCGAGTACGCCCTCGCCGAACGGGAGCGCCTGGTGCTCAAGCCGACCGCGCTGCACTCGGGTGCCGGGGTAATCCAGGGCTGGCTGACCGGCCCGGACGAGTGGCGGCGCCAGCTCACCGACGCGATGAATGGCCCATACGTGCTGCAGCGCCGGATCCTGCCGCTCGCCGAGCCCTTCCCCGCCGAATCCGGGCCGCGGCCGTGGGTGCTGTGGTGGGGCGCCTTCCTGGGCACGGCGGGCTATGGCGGGGCCATTGTCCGGGGCAGCACCGACCCCGACGCCGGGATCAAGAGCATGCCCCACGGCGCCACCGGCACCTGCTGCTTCCACCAGGCCGAGCCCTCCCCCTCCCCCTAGCCCGCCCGGCCGCCGCCACGCCGGCCGGTCTCCGGGCCCCCCGGGTCTGACCTGTCACGGCGGATCTTCGTCATGATCACGTCCGGTTTGTCATGGTTTCGGCGGATGTCCGCCATAAGTCGTTGCCGGGTGTCCAGCATGTGGACACAGCCTCGCCCACAGTCAGCCGGATGCGTCCCCGCCGGGGCCGACGCGGATCTCGCGGCGGGCCTTCCGCATGTCCACCCGTAGCCCCCCGCCCGGCCCGGCCCCCCGCAGCGGCGTCCCTTCCTCCCGGTAACGGGCGAGCGCTTCGCGCTCATGGCCGGGCAGAAAGGACCCGTCGGCATGGATCACCCGCCACCAGGCGACGCCGCCGCCCCACAGGGACATGACCCGCCCCACCTGACGCGGGCCGCCCTGGCCCAGGTATTCGGCGATGTCGCCGTAGGACATCACCTGGCCGGGCGGAATGGCGTCCACGACGTCGAGCACGCGGTCGGCAAAGTCAGTCAGCTGATCGCGGCGGCCGGTGGTCACTGGCCCGGCGGCGGCCACGGTGGCCCGGGCGAGCCGGGATCGGGCCGGTACGACGGCGCTGGCCGCCCGCGCGGTGGGATCGGTGGAACCGGTGGGGCCAGTGAGGTCGGTAGGGCCGGTGGGGCCTGAGGCACCGACCCGTCGCCGGACGGCGCCTGCCACCTGCCTCGCTGTGCGGGCCAGGGCTCACTGCCCGGCCACGCCCCGTTGCCCTCCCAGCCCCTGTCGCCCTCCCAGGCTCCGTTGTTTCCCCAGGCTCCGTTGTCTTCCCGGGCCCCATTGCCCGGCCACGCCCCGTCGCCCGGCCATGGCTCGTTCTCCTGCCACGACTCGCCGACCGGGACCGCAGCCGGTGACCTGCGGGTGAGGCGGACCGCCGCGAACGCCGCGATGGTCAGGAAGGCCAGCACCAGCACCGCGTACAGGATCAGCCGCCCGGCGCCCCGTGGCGCGACGGGAACCGGCGGCACGGCGGCTGCCCCGCCGCCGAAGTGTATGGCCACCTTCACCCCGCGGCCCGTGCTCACGTCGCGGCTCAAGGTGGCGGCCTCGGTGAGCGCTGCGGCCGCGTCGACGGTGCCGAACCCGACCCGGTCGTCGTATCTCTGTGGCGGTGGGTTCTGGGCGGTGGCGGTGATGGCCTGGTCCACCAGCGCCGGGGAGAGGTGGGGGTAGCGCGACTTGATGAGGGCGGCGACGCCCGCAGCCAGCGCACATGCCGGGCTTGTCCCGCTGACCAGCCAGTACTGGCCGTCCCTGCCTTGAGCCGGCACCTTGACGCCGGGCGCGGCGATTTCGACCGACAGGTTGTTGCTGGAGAAACTGGCGGCCGTCCCGGTCTGGGTGACCGCTCCCACGCCCAGCACGCCTGGGTAGTCGGCGGGGAACGAATACGGCGCCTGCCCGGTGCTGAGCGCACTGGCCGTGTCCCCCGAGTTGCCCGACGAGGCGACCACCACGACCCCGTGGTCCAGGGCGTTCTGCAGCGCTACCCGAACCGGCCGGCTGGCGGCGCCGTAGCCCAGGGACATGCTGATGACATCCGCACCGCGCCTGGTCGCGATCCTGATGGCCCGGGCCAGGGCGTGCTGGACCTCGGCGTTGGACTCCTGCTCGTACTTCCCGAAGTTGGGATCACCCCGGTCGGTCACCACCCGGATGGACAGCACCCGCGACTGGGGCGCTACGCCCTCGATCCCGGCGGACCCGTCCCCATGGCCGTGGCCGGCGATGAGCGAGGCCATCCAGGTCCCGTGGACGCCCCAGGAGGCGTTGGACTGCGGGGTGTTGACACCGGACAGATTGGGGCCCTCGGTGACCGAACCGGCCAGGTCGGGTACGGAGGGGAAGACGCCGCTGTCGATGACGGCGACGAGCACACCCTGGCCCTGGGTGACCGGCCAGGCGGACGGGGCGTGCACCATGTCCAGAACCCACATCTCCTGGTCGCGCACCGCGTCAGCCTGGGCCGGGAGCACCGTGACCGCGCAGAGCCCGGCGGCGGCGAGGACGGCGCCCGCGAACTGGGCGGCCACACGCACCCTGCGGCCGCCGCTGGCCGGTCTCCGGCCTGCCGTGCGGCCGCCGTGAGATGAGAGACGCGCTAGCACGCTGGCCCTCCCGGGCACGCCGGTGGCGGTGGGGCGGCCCCGAGGTGGCGGGCCACCCCGCCGCCGACCCCGCCTTCCAGGCCGAGCATCTCCGCCGTCGCGTACAGGTTGGCGGCCTCGTGCACGCGCCGCCGGCCGTTGGCGTAGCCCACCGTGGTGAACACCAGGTAGGGGCCGGCGCGCCGCA
>WNFX01015762.1_pt1 | contig 10015 bp, 9 predicted proteins | sample 5400111 | NCBI WGS metagenome assembly WNFX01 (sample SAMN13153363, study PRJNA577476) | soil metagenome | isolation source: 40 cm soil or saprolite under grassland replicate 1 | place: USA:California | collected 2016-06-15 | reverse complement strand
TAAAGAATGCGAACATCACCGCATACATGAAGTCTAAAGGCTTCGATGATTACGAGGCATTCTACCGGTGGTCAATAGCGAATCGCTTCGAGTTTTGGAACGATATGGCGAAAGAACTGCACTGGTTTGAACCGTGGAAATCGACCTTTGAATGGACAGACAAGCCTTTCTTCAAGTGGTTTACGGATGGCAAGTTTAACATCGCCTATAACTGCCTGGACAGGTACATGGGTACCCCTATAGAGGACAAAGTTGCATTTTACTGGGAAGGTGACGACGGCTCAAGCCGCGCCTACACGTATAAAGAGATGTACGTCCTGACGAACCGGGTGGCGAAAGTGTTACAAAACCAGGGCGTGAAGAAGGGCGATCGTGTGGCGATATATATGCCAATGATCCCTGAGATGGCGGCGTCAGTGCTAGCATGCGCACGCCTGGGGGCTCCCCACATGGTAGTGTTTGGAGGGTTTGCAGCCAGTTCTCTGCGCGACCGCATGAATGACTGTGATGCCAAAGTACTCATTACAGCCGATGGTGGCTATCGCGGTGGTAAAGTTATTGAGCTCAAGAAAATTGCTGACGAAGCTGTTGCCGAAACTCCTACAATTGAAAAGGTGTTTGTCCAACGGCATACAGGGTTTGAAGTACCCATGAGTGGGGGCCGCGATGTGTACCTGGATGTCCTGCTGAATGATATTCCCGAGGATACCGTTGTACCTTGCGAACCGGTGGACAGCGAGGATATGCTCTACATTCTCTACACCAGCGGTAGTACTGGTAAGCCAAAGGGAGTTGTACACGTCCATGGCCGTGTTTGATATCAAACCGAGCGACGTTTTCTGGTGTACAGCCGACATCGGTTGGGTGACGGGTCATAGCTACACTATTTATGGCCCAATGACGAATGCCGCGAGTATTGTCCTGTTTGAGGGCATACCGACCTATCCTGCCGCTGACCGCTTCTGGAGTATTGTCGAGAAGTACAAGGTAAACATCATCTATACTGCTCCTACTGCTATTCGTAGTTTGATGCGCTTTGGGGAAGAATTACCTGCCAAGCACGACCTGTCAAGCTTGCGCATCCTTGGTACCGTGGGTGAACCGATCAATCCAGAGGCGTGGATGTGGTATCGCAAGAACATCGGTCACGACAAATTGCCCATTATGGATACCTGGTGGCAGACCGAGACCGGTATGATCCTGATTAGCCCGACACCTATATTGCCGCTCAAGCCTGGGAGCGCAAGTCGACCGCTTCCCACGATCGAAGCTGATGTGGTAAACAAGGATGGCAAACCTGTTGGCCCGGAACATGGCGGGTTTTTGATCATTCGCCATCCGTGGCCAGCCCAGATGCGCACGATTTTTGGCGACCCTGCCCGTTATAAGACCTATTGGGAGACGATCCCGGATGTGTACTTTGCAGGTGACGCTGCGACAATGGATAAGATGGGCTACTTCCGTATTCAAGGTCGCGTGGACGATGTGATTAAGGTCAGTGGACACCGCCTGGGTTCTATGGAGATCGAGTCAAGCCTGGTCAGCCATCCTGCAGTTGCAGAAGCTGCGGCAATCGGAAAGCCGGATGAGGTAAAAGGCGAGCACGTCAAGGTGTTTGTAATCCTCAGAAATGGTGTTGAGCCTACGGAGTCCCTGGCGGTGGAGCTCAAAAGACATGTTCGTACTTTAGTTGGCCCACTGGCTACACCAGACGAGCTTGAATTTGTGACAAGCTTGCCCAAAACTCGCTCCGGCAAAATTATGCGCCGCGTTGTCCGGGCCAGAGAACTGGGTGAACCCGTTGGCGATATCACAACGCTCGATGTTTAGCAACTGAGCGCCAATTGTAACACTATTGCCCCACAATAGAGCGAGAGCTTTATGGTCTTACAGCCATAAAGCTCTCGCTCTATTCGATTGATCCTCATAGAACGTAAAACCAAGCGACCAGTCTCTTGACAAATAGCGCCTCTAAATGTAATATGCATATAGATGCTGTTGCACTATCTCATCTCCTGGCATATAGATGCGAAGTTGTCTACGTGAGCGGGGGCGAAACAATGGAATATCGAGGGGAGAAGTTCGACATGCCAGTGAGAGCAATTACGGCATGAATGTTGATCCTTTTGTTGAGAAGAAAACAGTGATTGAGTCAACTTCCAAGGAACGAAAACTATGAGTAAACCCTCCAGAGACCTGGCACCGCTTCCAGCCATTGGATTGCGAGCATCACGTTCACGTACGATTACTGAGGACGATATTGACCTTTTTGCCCACGTCAGCACCGACAAAAATCCCATTCATATTGATGAGAGATACGCCGCGCTCACACCTTTTGGAGGGCGTGTTGCACACGGAATCATGGTCGCTTCGATGATATCAGCCGTGTTAGGCAATGATCTCCCTGGGCACGGGAGCATCTACCTGGGTCAGACGTTAAAATTTCTCGCACCTGTTCGTATTGGCGATACCATTACTGTTACTGTTGAGGTAATTTCCCTACGGGAAGATAAACACATTGTCACGCTGCGTACTGATTGTACAAATCAGGAAGGGGCATTGGTTCTCACCGGCGAAGCAACAATAAAATATGTACGAGTGTTAGATGAGCGGTAAATAATCCAGATCAACGCGAGGCACAAGATGACGCTCCACCCAAATAGTGAAGGTGGAGCGTCATCTTGTGCCTCACTACTTGACGGGAAGATGTCAAGTGATAAAATTTGAGTAATATTGTGAGATGGGCGGTACCAGAACGGAAACAGCGATGAAAATGGAAGAACCTCTGAGCGCAACAGTCGAAGAATACTTAGAAGCGGCTTATAACATGAGCATGGAAGATGAAGTGGTAATTGGGGCGCGTCTTGCTGAGAAGTTTGGTGTTGCGCCTCCAACCGTAACAGAAATGCTCAAACGTCTCGTACGCGATGGATATATAACGATGGATAACAAGCGACAGGTGACGTTGACTGAAGCTGGTATCCAGGCCGCTGAAGCCGTGTTGCGACGACATAGACTGACAGAGCGTTTTCTTGTCGATATGTTGGGAATGCAATGGCACCAGGTGCACGAAGAAGCCTGCCGCCTGGAGCATTTCATCTCTGGCGCGGTAGAGGCTCGAGTCATTGCTGCTCTGAACAATCCAACCACCTGTCCACATGGTAACCCTATCCCTGGCTCTGTTGTAAATGCCCGCAACTATCTCAAGGATCAGGGTGCGATACGTCTATCCTCAGCCTCTAAGGGAGAAATCGTCACTATTCTCTGTATCTCGGAGGTGGTCGAAGACGAAGAGGCGCTCATTCTCTACCTGCACGAGAAAGGTCTGACGCCCGAAACAGAATTAACTGTGCTCACGCAGGGTGGTGGAAGCGGTAGCGAACAGGATGAGAGCTTTATCGTGGAGGTCGCAGGTCGCCAGGTTTATATCAATAAAGCGGCGGCAGCGAAAATCTGGGTAAAACGCTGATAGGTACGACGTCAAACACCCTTTGTTTCTGGATTATCGCTGCGAAATTCGCAGCGATAATCTCTTTTTGTAAAGAAATTCGTAGAAAAAGCCTCTAAAGAATTGCTAATTTCTTCAGTTGTAGGTTACAATAGAGGAGGTAACCTGTTTTTGTGCTGTTAAAACATTGTGTTACTACTATTTTCAACATGACCTCTTCCCAAGAGGAAAGGAGCTATTATGCTTCGGGAACCGATTACGATTAACCCAAGAATTGTAGAAGAGATCGTCGTCCGCGAAGAGGGAGAGTTCAGGAAGCGTACTCCCCGCTCGCACGAGATTCACGAACGCGCGAAATTATCAATGCCAATGGGGGTCTCCAGTTCGTTCCAGGCGGTGCCCCCCTATCCGCTTTTCATCAGTCGCGCGGAAGGCAGTCATATCTGGGACTATGATGGCAATGAATATGCTGACTTCCACCTGGGCTTTGGAAGCCTGCTCGTTGGCCATTCACATCCCCTATTGGTAGAGGCCTTGCGCGAGCAGCTTGGAAAAGGCAGCCTCTATTCGTTGCCATGTCCTGATACTGTTTTCCTGGCGGAGGAATTAGTGCGTCGATTCGCGCCAATCGAGCAATTGCGTTTCTGTAACTCTGGTACTGAAGCGACAATGGATGCCTTGCGCCTGGCACGAGCTCATGTTGGCCGTGATAAGGTCGTCAAAATCGAGGGTTCTTATCATGGGCATCATGACGCCGTCCTTATGAGTACCAAGCCTCCGATTGATGCAGCAGGCCCTGTTAGCCGCCCCAATAGCGTTCCGGCCTCGAAAGGTATACCCTCGGACGTCAAGAGCAACACTATTATTGCCCCTTATAATGATGCAGAGGCCCTGGAACGGATTTTGACAGAGCACGAAGGTGAGGTAGCGGCCGTTATCACCGAGGCAGTATTAATGAATGTTGGTATCATGCTGCCTGAAGAAGGTTATCTCGAAAGCGTGCGTGAAATCACCCGTCATCATGGAGTATTGCTCATCTTTGACGAGGTAAAAACCGGAGTCACGGTTGCCCCAGGTGGTATCACTGAATTGTATCCTGTAGAACCTGACCTTATCTGTCTAGCTAAATCGATTGGTGGCGGCATGCCTATCGGCGTTTTCGGAGGCCGAGAAGAGGTCATGCGCCATATTAACCACCAGGAAGTAGTGCATCTGGGGACATTCAATGGTAACCCTATGTCAATGCGCGCGGGCCTGGTCACGCTAACCCAGATTTTCACGCCAGAGGCTCACGCCCATGCAATCGGCCTCTCGAAGCAACTGGGAGAGGGATATGTGGGCATCATTGAGGAATATGACATGCCCATGCATGTGGCCCACATTGGCGCGAAGGGGTGTGCCATGTTCCGTTATGAGCGCGCGCGTAACTATCGTGCCTGGTGGGATATTGATATGCATCTCTCCTATGCGTATTGGCTTTTCCTGGCAAATCGTGGCATCCTCTTTCCGCCAGGGTTTGATGACCAGTGGACGGTTTCCATTCAGCACACGCAAGCCGATATCGACCACCACTTACATGTGTTCCATCAGTTTGTCTCAGAGTTGACGAGATAAGTAAGCAGCCACATAGAGGAGATGGTAATCTATTTCACCATCTCCTCTATGTGGCTGCTTACTTAAAGTCCTAATATTGATGATTTAACTGATGAATTAATGGACGAACGCCGCATACTTTGCTATACTTACTGGTACAATAACGCTCCCGGTATTGTTACATATACATGCGACAATGTTATGCAGAATAGCTGATTGAAAATGAGTAGCCAAAGCATTCCTTTGCGAGATACCGCCCATAGTGAGAATGAAGCGGGGAAAGGAGATCATGCCGCTTTAGGCAGACCAACTGATCCACCTGTGGATAATGGAAAACGAATCAGGGGAATTACACCATTCTGGCATGATCGGTTCATTGAAATAAGCCTGGTCTTATCAATGACAGCGTATTACGTCATTGGTAATGTGCATCTCGGTACAGGTTTCCTCTTTGCATTAAATCCGTTGTTATCTCTGCCGTTTTTGCTGGTATTCGCGATCCTATGCTGGTATCGTTTACCAATTGCCATAGCATTACTTCCTTTGACGTTACCCTTCTATTTCTACCAAAAGACGATATTTAGCCATTACTCTTTTAGTCTTGCAGAGATAACACTGGGTATCTGCCTGCTGGTTGCGCTGTTACAACTTGGGCTCCGGAGAAGTAATTGGTCATACTGGCTTTCGTGGCCAGAGTTGCGAGACCGCCTGGGGCCATTTTCTATCCCAATATTTGTTTTCTTTCTAGCTGCGACACTTTCAATATTCGTAGCGTATGATAAAGGTTCAGCTCTGCGTTATTATCGTGAAGAGGTAATTGATCCGCTTCTCTACTTGATGCTTGCTCTCTACTGCTTACGTACACGCGGTGATGTGACACGTTTATTGCTGGCGATGTTGGGTACCGGGTTGATGGTGGCGTTAGTTGGCGTGATGCAGTTCTTTGACTTTAGAAACACGTTGCAACTCGAGTCTGATGGCGTACGCCGCGTCCATGCCATGTATGGCAGCGCAAATAGCATCGGATTGCTCTTTGACTATGTATTGCCAATTGGATTTGCATGGATTGCCGCGAAATCACCGTTCATGCTGAATACATGGGCTTTCTGGAAAAAGAAGCTATTTGCTGTTGCTGTTTGTGTACCATTACTCTACGTGCTCTTTTTGACGCAATCCCTTGGATCCTGGATTGCCCTTGCTGTGGCGGCCGTTTTTATTGCCGCAATCTCAATTCGCCAGCGCAAAGTACTGTTGATAGCTGTAGCCATCTTTGTTGTTGCACTGGGTATTGTGCTTTTTCTCTTTCATACTCATATCACAAATTTTTTCTTTCATAGTCATGTCGACATTCATCAGGTCAGTACAACCACCAAGCGTCTCTATTTATGGGAGAGTGCGCTGAATATGATTCACGATAGCCCCTGGTTTGGCTACGGCATGGATAACTGGCTCTGTCACTATAGTGTCAATAAAATTTGTTTTACACCTCAACTGCACCATTACCTGATCGCTCGCGATCCTGTAACTCATGTCTCGACCGACCTCAAGTTCGAGCCAAATTTGTCTCACCCACATAATGTCTTTCTGCATGTGTGGGTAAGTATCGGAATCTTTGGCGTGTTAGCGTTTATCGTAGTGTTGATACTCTTCGCGTGGCTATTTATACGGATGATGAGAAACCTGCGTGCTAACGAGACAAAGGGAAGCCTGCTACTACGATGGATGACAATCGGCATCGGTGGCGCAATGCTTGCTGCCATGGTTCAGGGGCAAGTCGATAGCGCATTCCTGGAACAAGATTTAGCCTTCTGTTTCTGGATGGTGGTTGTGGCACTCCTGCTGCTCCGCGTACACTCCGGAACCTTCTGGAGAGGCCAAGTAAAGCCTAAGACTTAAAGCCGATTGTGTGGTAACTCACTTTTTGAAGGCGAAATAGTTCATTGTTCCGCATTTTCTCCTCAATTATACTCTGTGCAAAGATCATTTCGTCGAGGAGCAAGAATGCCCATATTCACCACTTTTATCGATATCTCTGTTTCCACGTTGCTGACCTGGTTGGCATGCCATTTTGTCGGTGATTTTGCCTTTCAAAGCACCTGGATGCTCACTTTGTCGTTGATCCACTCAAGTCGCGCTATAAAGTGATCGGACCAATCTGGGTTGATCAATTGCTCCATATTCTGACGATATTGCTGATTTTGGGCCTCAAGTTTTGACGACGAGGGTTACCTGGTACCTTCTGTTGCTCTTCCACTTATTCCTCCTAAAATGTCTTCACATCTCGTTTAGTTCGATGTATTGCTTTTATGGGATGTCGCACTCTGGTAATCGCGAGGGGTTGCGCTACATGGCCCAACGATGTGCATAGATGCTTATATCTAGTGCTACATGTAGTCAGCACCAGGCATGTAGATGCCAGGGCTTGAAGGTAAACGGGGTATTTGTATGTCTGATCTTGAAGGCATCATGTTGAGTGAATATTTCCTTTCGCAATGTATCAGAAGGGGAGGGGTCGCAGACGTCTACCGAGCTCGTCAGAACGGTGAAGATAGTACGGAAACGCCACAGCAACCCTCAACGGTTACGAATGGTGGTTCAGAAAACACGGAGAATCGCCAGAAAGATGTCCTGGGAGAGAACTCTGTTGCTGGCAAACCTCGTTTCTGGATGGTGGATCCCGACCCTGTCGAGTGGTCGCCTATCACCAGGGCAAAAGTGAATTTAATACCATTGAACGCTGATGCCTACTTGAGCAATCAATCAGTAGTGATAGGGCCAGAGGTTCAGTCTCCTGCTCCTGCGCCTCAGTCTGCCGAGAAAGAAGGAGAGCATATTGAAGAGAAAGCCCAAAGCGCGCTAGCGGCACGTCTGAGAAAACTCTTACCGGTGGTCGTCGTCATCCTGTTATTACTCGGCCTGTTAGGGGCGTTGCTCTCATCGTTCTACTTTCCGTGAGACAAGTCAGGCGCCTTTTTGATGCCACATCACAGTCGTGAGCAGAGCGCGAAAAGCATGTTGAATGGTCGACACCTCTGGCCCTGGGATTTAGCGTTGCTCCAATTCGCGCTGCAGTGCCTCTACCTGTGCTGATAAACGGAGAATGATCTCGATTCCTGCCAGATTGATACCTAGGTCGCGGTGTAAGCGCCGGATGCGGCGCAGCCGCTCTGCATCTTTTTCACTGTAGCGTCGTTCTTCACCGACCATTTCTACACCTTCGATTAAACCCACCGCATGGAGGCGGCGAAGCATGTGGACCTCTACCTGGCAGTATTCCGCAACTTCCTGCTCGCTATAATACACTGTATACCCGCTATCGGGGATGATGATGCGCTTCATTTGACGTTCCTCCATAGCTACCTCCAGTTATGCGCTTTTACTTTGAGCAGTATACCCGATTGATCGTGCAAAGGCCTCAAAGAGGCGGCGCTGTTCTTCGTTAAGGTGTGTCGGAAGCACGACCGACACCTCGGCAAAGAGGTCACCACGTTTGTCTGGTTGCCCCAGGTGAGGCATTCCTTGTCCACGCAGACGCAGCACGCTGCCGTTGGCTGTGCCAGCAGGGATACGCAGCATCAGTTTGCGGCCATCGGGGGTGGGAACCGGTACTTCACCTCCCAGCATGGCTACTGCAAGCGGTACCTCGATACGTGTGCGCAGGTGAATACCTTCCCTGGTAAATTGGGGATGGGGAATGACCTGCACGACAAGGTAGATATCGCCACGTCCCGCTGTACCCTGTTCACCCTGGCCCGCGATACGTATACGTGAGCCATCGTCCACTCCGGGAGGAATCTTCACTTCCAGGTGGCGGGTAGTGCCATCAGCTTCGGCAAGCTCAAGGACTCGTGTCGCACCTTTGTATGCTTCCGCCAGAGACACCTCTATGGGAGACTCTATGTCGCGACCCTTTGTAGGCTGTTGCCGCCTCCTTCCAGTTGTACGCCGTCGCTCACCTGCTTCTGGTGAAAAATCTGAGTGAAAGAAGGTTTCGAAGAAATCTGAGAAGGGGGATTGTTCGCCAAAGATGTCCCGCAGGTCTTCCTCGTTGACCGTGCGGTACTGGTAGTGTTCCCCTCCTGCGCCTGTTCCCGCAGCGCCAGGCCATTGACCATACTGCTGGTAGTAGCTGCTCATCTCATCATATTTTTTGCGCTTCTCAGGATCAGAGAGCACCTCATTGGCCTCGTTGATCTCCTTGAATCTGTCTTCAGCCGTTTTGTCGTTCGGATTGACATCTGGATGATACTGGCGCGCCAGTTTGCGATATGCCTGTCGAATCTCTTTCTCACCCGCATCCTTATTGACCCCAAGGATTTTGTAATAGTCTTTATATTCGACAGCCATAGACATGTTCCTCCTACGCTTGCTGTATATTTTACGTTGAGTCTACAATCAAATAGCGCCAACTGCAAGTTTTACCGATTCCTCCTCATCGCTTCGCTCTTTGTGATGATACTTTGGGATGGTGCGGGTGTGACAGTCACGAGCGGCGAGAAGCGCTGAACAGGTATGCCTATGCTTTTTCCTGGCTGGGACGCGTTTGCATTGCGCGGTATTCTTCCATGACCCTGGCGTGTTCGGGTGAGCGCAGGCAGTCCTCCTGTGCAACGATAAATGCAGCCATTTGCGTGGTGGTATCCTGTTCGAACGCTGCATCAATCTGCTCTTTGGTGTGCAAGAGGGCGGTAAACGGGATATCCAGTAACTCGTGGGCGATGGCCAGCGCACGTTCGTCGAGCTGGGCAGGATCGACCACCTCGTTGATGATTCTGAGGGCATAGCCTTCTTCGGGAGTGAAACGGTGGCCGAGCAGGCAGAGTTGCTTGGCGGGGCCAGCGCCAATGAGCCTGGCAAGGCGCATCGGACCTAAAGCGGCAACAACGCCTTCTCTGACAGCGGGAATACTGAGTACAGCATTGGTAGCCGCAATGCGCAGATCACAGGCGAGAGCGACTTGTAAGCCACCTCCCA
>WNFX01007790.1_pt1 | contig 10016 bp, 10 predicted proteins | sample 5400111 | NCBI WGS metagenome assembly WNFX01 (sample SAMN13153363, study PRJNA577476) | soil metagenome | isolation source: 40 cm soil or saprolite under grassland replicate 1 | place: USA:California | collected 2016-06-15 | reverse complement strand
TTAACAGTTGCATACGTGTGTTCATCATCATCTCCTCGACGCGAGCGGGAGTGACCTCGGGCTTGAGTTTGTAAAGGACGATGTGGTGGATCATGGAAGGCTAAAGCTATTAGGCGCTCTCGGCAGGCCGCGCAAGTGGGAATCGGGCGACCGCGGAGGCAGTTGATTGATGAAAGTAAAATCAACAATATCGATGGACGATTCGGGCTCAACTGACACTAGAATGGCGACGTTGAACGTCACGGCAAAGGATCGAGATGTTTGGGTGGCAAGCGCGCTCGCGCTGGCCGCGTTGTTTGCCTTCTATTTTTCGATCAAAGCAACAATGCAGCATTTCGATTACACTTCGCGAATCGCGTCAGCCTTCATCCAGGGCGATCTCGGCCTTCGAACGCCGGCGCCGTCATGGCTCAACGAAATGGTCCCGGCCGACGGCAGATTTTACTCGGCTTTTCCCTTGGGTGCGGTTCTAAGCATGTTGCCAGTCGCCGTCCTACAAAAGGTAAAGCTGATCAAAGATTTTCCGGGGCGCGCCTTGGCGGCGTTAATCGCGGCGTTGTCGGTTTGGTTCCTGTTTCGTTTGTCGGTCGTCGGCATCAAATCCATCCCGAAACGGGTTGTTCTTTCGTTGGTCCCGATCTTTGGAACGTGGACCTGGTGCAATCTGGGCTTCGGCGGCGCGTGGCAAATCGCGCTCGGTCTGGCGGTTCTCGGCCAGGTCGCGGCTTTGTATTTTGTGCTTGTTGAATTTCGTCCGCTCGTGGCTGGGGCATTTTTCGCTCTAGCGATTGGCAATCGCACCGAGCTAGCTCTCTGCCTCCCCATCTTCATTTATTTTGTGGTCAGGCGAATCGCGCCAGACGCTGGGGATTTGAAAACGCTCGCGCAACAGTGCCGCGATAAATCGAGTGTGTTCGTTTACTTTTTAATTGTTCCCGTCGTTCTCGGGTTACTCACAGCGCTCTACAATTACGCGCGCTTCCATTCGATCTTTGATTTCGGTTACTCGCATATCCCGAAAGTCTTGCAGGAGCGGTGGTACCAGCACGGGCTTTTCTCGCTGCACGCCATTCCCTGGAACATTCACAAAATGTTGTTCGAAGGTTTTCGAGATGCGCCAACTTTTCCATTCATTAGGTTTTATCCATTTGGTTGTTCCATTTTCCTCGCCAGCCCGTTTCTTTTTCTGATCTTTCGCGAGGGCGGAGACCACAAAGCGGTGGCTTGGATCGCGATCGGTTTGCTTACATCCGCCCTTTGGGTACACGGCAATCCCGGCGGCTGGCAGTTCTCCTACCGCTACGCAATGGTACTTCTGCCCTGGATGTTTCTTTTACTGCTCGGCAACGGCCCGCCGAAAATTTCCGTGATCGAAGGGTCGCTCCTTGTTGCTTCGGTGATAATCAACGCCCTCGCCACCTACCAATTTCTTTGGACAAGCCAGATCCATCCGTGAGCAAGCAAACGAAAATTTTGCAGTGAACGAACAAGCAACATCGACGTCTTCGGGATCGACAATGAGAGAGGCTTGGGGACGCATAACTCGTTTGTTGCCGCACGATGACTGGCTAGTCGTCGGATGGGTTTTCGCTATCAGAGTTTTGCTCTTCATCTTTGGGTCCAAGAGTTACCAGATTCTCGAAAACAAACGGACCGTCGGCTGGTTTGGTTGGGTCGATCTTTGGAACCGCTGGGACGCGGACCAGTATCTGAAACTGGCGAAATTTGGCTACACAAGCGCCAGCGAGTGGAAAGCCTGGCTCTATCCGTTGTACCCGTGGTGCGTCCGAATGGTGGCGTTCTTAAATGGAAATTATCTCGCCTCGGCGCTCATCGTCTCAGCGATAGCCTTACTCGTCGCTGCGGTTGTTCTAAGAAGGCTGGTCCAGATTGATTTTTCACCAGAGGTCGCGCTGCGCTCGGTGTGGTTCTTCTTAATTTTTCCGACCGCGTATTTTTTGCACGCCCCCTACAGCGAAAGCCTTTTTCTTGCTCTGGTCATCGGCACCGTCTTCGCGGCGAGAAGGGAACGGTGGTGGCTGGCAGGAATACTCGGAGCGTTCGCCTGGATGACGCGCGCCAACGGCATCGTTCTACTTCCAACGCTGGCCGTCGAAGCCGCCTATCAATTCTGGAAAACGAAGCGCTGGAGTTGGCGATGGCTTTGGATCGCTCTCGTCCCGGTTGGGTTCGGTGTCTATTTGCTGCTCAACTGGCGCGTCACCGGCGATCCATTCGCGTTTCTGAAAATGCGTGGGCAGCTGTTTCACCTATCGTTTTCGTGGCCTTGGCAGGGAATGGGCGGCGCGATCGGAATCATGATGGATTGGAAACCAGGTCAGGCCGAAATGGTTGGGGCGCAGGAATTCCTTTTCGGCTTACTCGGCTTAATCGGCGTCGTCGCCAGTTGGATAAAATTGCGGCCGATTTACGCGATGTGGATGACCGGCAACTGGCTGCTCTTCGCCAGCGTGACCTTTTTGGAAAGCATGCCGCGCTACACCCTGACGATGTTTCCGATCTTTATTCTCTTCGGCCTGGCTGGCGGCAATCGTTTTTGGAGGGTCCTGATTACTGTCTGGTCGTTACTGTTTCTGGCGCTGTTCACCAGTTTATTCATGCGCGGCTGGTGGGCTTTCTAAGATCGACAACCACGTGAAGACGATGTTATTGCGCGTCATTGGTTGGTTTGCGCGCGACGACTGGCTCGTAATCGGTTGGGCGTTGGGGATCAAGGTCCTGTTATTAGCGCTAGGCGCCGCGAGCTATCAGGCCTTTGAAGAAGAAGACGTGCCTTTTGGGCGGCCGTGGTTGGAAATTTGGAACCAATGGGATGCGGTGCACTTCCTTCGACTCGCCGAGTTCGGGTACAGCGCCGCCGATAAATTCCAAGCCTGGTTTTATCCGCTTTATCCATGGTGCATCCGCTTCTTCTCGTATGTCAGCGGCGATTTTCTGATCGCCTCATTCGTTGTCTCGGGCATCGCGCTGTTATTTGCCGTTGTCATTCTGCGACGGGTCGCCGCCGTTGAGTGGAATGCGACAATCGCTCGCCGCACCGTTTATTTTTTTCTGATCTTTCCCACGGCTTACGTTCTGCATATCGGCTATACCGAAAGTCTTTTTCTCGCGTTGGCCATCGGCGCCATTTTCGCCGCGCGTAAAGAATATTGGTGGCTTGCCGGAGTTCTGGGCGCCTTTTCATGGATGACTCGTGCGAACGCCATCGTTTTGTTGCCTGCGCTCGCGGTCGAAGCTGGCCAGCAATGGTTCACCGGCAGGCGTTGGCGATGGCAATGGCTCTGGATCGCACTCGTCCCGGCAGGTTTCGCCGTCTACTTGTTTCTGAACTGGCGTATCTCGGGCGATCCGTTCGCATTTCTAAGAATGCGCAAACAGCTGTTCCATATGTCGTTTTCCTGGCCGTGGCTCGGAATTGCGGACGCATTTCGCAATGTCCGGCGCGCTCCAAATGAGGGCGAGATCGTCGGAACGCAGGAAGCGTTCTTTACTGTGCTCGGATTTGTCTGTGCAGTCGCGAGCTGGTTCAAGCTCCGGCCGGTTTACGCGACTTGGGTAACAGGAAACTGGATTCTGCTCGCCAGCGTTACGTTCATCGAAAGCATGCCGCGCTACGCACTGACCATGTTTCCGATCTTTTTTCTGTTCGCTTTCGTCGGTGACAACCGTTTTTGGAACGCCGTCATCACCATTTGGTCGCTCCTCTTGCTCGCCCTTTTCAGCGGCCTCTTCGTCCGCGGCTGGTGGGTATTCTGAAGATCGACAACTAGCGCGGTTGCAGCGCTACCTTCTGAAATCGAGCGCGCCCTTCTTCAGCGCGTAAACATAGCCCACCATCAGAATCGTGATGAAGCTGAGCATGCTCCAGAAGATCACGCTGCTGTGCGCGATCGCTTCTTTGTAAACGACCGCCCAGGGATACATGAACACGATCTCGAGATCGAACAGGATGAAGAGCATGGCCACGAGATAGAACTTGACGCTAAAGCGCGGTTGTCCCTCGCCTTGTGGAATCATGCCGCACTCATAGGCGGTATCTTTCGCCGGCGTGCGTCGCCCTGTTTTCCCGAGCAAAACGCTGACCAATAGCGCGGAAGCAGCGAAGCCGATTGCGACAATGATCTGCAGGAGGACCGGCAGATATTCTTGGATCATTCGCGGCCCCGAAGGCTACGGTCGAGTTTCGTCGTTATTTTACCGTAGCCAGTCTTGGGCCCGGAATATGTCCGTTTGGGGGCGCAATCGCCTTGGCCAATGATGAAGGCAGGCCTTTGTATTTCTTGCCATTCTTTCTCACCGCGCCGCGTGCGACCAGGTTCTGGAGTTTTTCGTAAGCACGCAACCGGAGCATTTCCTCCCCTCCGCTCGCTGCGTTTCGAGCGCGAAGATTCTCGTGCACAATATCAAAGAGTTCCTTGAACTCGTAGGAGGCGCGACGAGACAGCACTGCCACCAGTTCCTCGGTCACTAAATCGGGAACTCGACGAGAAAATGCATTTTTCTTGAGAATAGCCATAGGGCGCAAACAATAGCACATTTTTGCCAGACTAACAGCACAATTCTGACACCCGCTGCTAACTTAGACTATGCTAGGTGAATAGCGCCGGAATGGCGCACTTGGCCGTCCAGTTTCGTCGCTTACTGGCCATGCTGACGGCTTACGGCCCAAACTAGTACGGGCAGACCGAGCCCGATATCTAACGTCACCGGCCCGGTTGATTCCGTCACGTAACCGTCGCCGTCATATCGTTGGGATGAAACGATCGGGCTGAGGTGTTTTGTCACCGTTTCTGGCGGCGGCAGCTTGCCAACATCGACATAATCAGAGATTGCCGGCATGAAAGCCGCGCTCATCAACAACATCGGCCGCAGGGCCGCATCCAGCCGCGAATAGAGCAGGGCTGTATCGACATAGACAAACGCATCTGTCGGCGCCGGCACCGTGCGCGCGGCTGTTTTGTAAGTGGACGAATCCGCCAGTCCGGCGGATGACTTTGTGCTTCGGCTGATTGCCGATTCCACCGAAACCGAGTCAAGTCCTGCAACTAGGACTTGGTTCGACAAGGCGATTGTCGGCGTGATCGCGAAGATCGCGGCTGGCGACTGCATGTAAAAATAAACAACGCCGTCCTTCTCTGATTTTTTCCACGGCACATCTTCATCGATCGCGTGGGTCAACGCGTTCACGATCTTGTTTGCACGCGTCGGATCTTTCACCCGCAACGTCGTGATGATCGACGGCCAACGCGTACTCTGTGGCCAATCGGCTAACGATCCTAATTCCAGATTAAAGGCCGCTTTCCAATCGTCTACCGTCACGCCCGCACGTGCGGCGGCGTCAAAAACTTTCTGCAACCAAGTTCCCAAAGGCACACTACCTTGATTGATTCCGGCCAGTCTGTCGGGGTTGAGCAATGTCACGAGATACAAAAATGTGTCGGCACTGCCGAGCCCGAGCGATGAGCGCGTCAGTTTTTGCTCCGATTGCGCCTTCGGCATGCTGACAAACAACACGTCGCGGATCTTGCCCTTATCGAATCGCGTCGCTGCGCAAACGCTGTGGATTTGATCGATGACGTTCGGCTGATTGACTGAAATACCAAAAGCATTGCGCAGCGAAGTTAGCTTTTCGGATAGGGCCTTCGGCTGAAGATAAAAAAACAATGCGTAACTCGGTGGCATGTGCGCCATCGCCCCTCGAAAGGTCTGGTCAGCCTCGAGCGTTGATTGTCGATCTTTCCCGCTACCGGACGGACTCGTTGCGACGAGGTCTCGGCCATCGGCTCGATCGAGAATTGCTTTCAGCTCAGCGAGATCGTTCGAAGCGAAGAACCATTGCCCGTCGTAGACGGTCGCGATTTGATTCGGCGCCGCGCCCACAATGTCGATCTTGTGTTGCTGATAATCCAAGTTCTCGTGAACCGACGCATCGCGAACAATGTTGGATCGCCATTTGCCAATGATTTCCTCGGCGTTTGATGGGCTTCCGCGAAAACGAAAGCCGCCCGCAAGGTGCGGATCGTTGTTTTCGATGGAAGTGACCGCGACGAACGCGTCCTTGAGATCGAGTCGCTCGACATCGCTCAACGTTTCCGATGTCGCATCGCGCTGGGGAACTCTCGAGAGCGGTTTGTTCAGAAAAGCCTGGACCGCCGGTTCCTGGTAGAGCTTGTAAAGATCGGATTGGTGCCATTCGTCACGTGTTCGACTGAAATCGGGAAAGTGTCCCAGCGCGATTGTTCCGCGCGGGAGAAGCGCGGTCACCGTCGCGTGTGGCGTGCGCTCGGCGCGCCGCAGTCCGTACAAAATCCCAACGGCCGCGAGAGCGGCGATTACTACGAGCAAAGCGAGACGCTTCATAAATGCGGGATGCTGGATACTCGATGCTCGATGCTAGATCAACTCGGCTCAATCCAGTATCCAGGATCCCGGTATCCAGGATCGCTGTCGCTACGCCCGTGGATGAAATTGTCGATGCACAGCTTTCAAGCGCTGCTGATCGACATGTGTATAAACCTGCGTCGTCGAAATGTCGGCGTGGCCGAGCATCTCCTGAATGATGCGCAGATCGGCGCCGTTGCTCAGCAAATGCGTCGCGAAGCTGTGCCGGAGCAAATGCGGGTAAATGTTTTTTTCCAAGCCTGCGTGGCGCGCTTTTTCTTTCACGATCTGCCAGATCCGCGCAGTCGTTAATTTCGTCCCGCGTTCGGACAGAAAAATCTCGCTGCCGCTGCGGCGCTTTATCAGCTTCGGCCGTTCGGTCGACAAATAACACGCCAGCGCCTCGCACGCTTTGCGCCCCACCGGAACGATCCGCGTTTTGTTTCCTTTCCCGAGCACGCGAATCGTTCTCTCCTCCGGATAAAAATTCTCCAATCGCGCATTGGCGAGTTCGGAAATGCGCAGCCCGCTCGCATAAAGCAGTTCGACCATCGCCCGGTCGCGCAAACCGAGTGGCACCGTCGTGTCAATGCCGTTCAGCAGCTGTTCGACCTGCATTTCGTTCAACGTTTCCGGCAAGTAGCGCTCGATTCGCGGCAGGCTCAGCGCTTCGGTTGGATCGCGCTCGATTTTGCCTTTACCGGCGAGAAACCGAAAAAAAATCTTGAGCGCGACCACGATTAGCTTGATCGACGCCGCTGAAAGCCCCGCCTTCTTTTTTGCCGCAAGATATTCGCTGATCATCGGTAACGTCACCGCCCGCGCATTGTCGATCTTACGTGCGCGCGCGCACCAGCTCGCGAAATCGCTCAGTGATCGCTGAGTCGAGAGTTGGTAATTATCCGAAAGTCCGCGCTCGACCGCCAGATAGCGGATGAACGACTCGATCGCACTTTCCACGCGCGAAACATCAGCGAAAAGCTCCACGACGCAATGTTTATGGATTTTGATGGATAAAATTGACCGTTGGTGTTTTCTTTGCTCCAGGAGTTGGAAGATGAGGCGTGTCCAATTTGAAATTGAACAGGATGAAGAGTTGAACGTGTTTGTTGCTTCCTGGGATGATCCGACCGGAGGTGGTATCACGACGCAGGCGAGGAGCTTGTCCGAGCTTTACGACGCCATCCAAGAGTCAGTTCGCTCTCATTTTGCTGATCGCCCGGCTCCACGCGAAGTGACTCTTCACTTCAAGAACGACCCCATCTTGCAACTGGCATTAAGCTTTCACGCGACCTCTCTGGTCGCGAAGTTATTCGTGCACTCAAGCGCTTGGGATTTATTGAAGAACATCAAGTTGGTTCGCACGTTCGTCTCTCGAGATCAGGCCTTCGCGTAACTGTTCCAAACCACGCTTCTATTGCACCGAAAACGTTGCAGAGCATCCTTCGCCAAGCCCGGATCACGGTCGAAGATTTGAGGGCAGCGTTGTGATTCTGTCATCGCTCGATCTGAACTCTGTTCGCTGACCGCTGTTCTCTGACCTCTGAACTCTGTTCGCTGACCGCGTCCTCCGGTGTCTGCCCTCTGGCGCGAAACTCAAGGCGTCCCAGGCGTCCACGCGGGACGATTGACAATTGAAGACCAAATGTTCGATCATCTGTTCAGGATGAGCTTGGATTTGAACACCATTCTGAAGGATTGGCCGCACGAGAACCGCGCCATCAAAGTGCGCAAGGTCCTTGGATTGGACGGCCGGCAAAAATTGCAGCTCCGGATCGATCTGGGAGTGCTGCAAATGGAATTGACCGGCCGGCCCGACGGCCTGCACCCGCACGGTTGCGAATCGCTTCTCACTTATCATCAACTTCGGGCCACACGTGCGAAGGCCCGGAACGAGGATTACGCGCTCACTTCCGAACAATGCGCCGAGCTCCAGCAGGAAGGCATCCAGTATTACCACCGCTATCTCAGCCTTTTTCAGATTGACGATTTCCACGGCGTCGTCCGCGACACCCAGCGCAATCTCGAGCTCTTCGATTTTGTGGATGCTCACACCGAGCGCGACGAACTTTCCTGGACGCTCCAACAATTTCGGCCCTACGTCCTGATGATGAACACCCGGGCCAAGGCTTCCATTTTCCTCGGGCAGGGAAAATTTCCGGAAGCGATCGCCGAGATCCGGCGCGGGCGCGACGCGATCGCCGAATTCTTTCAAAAATCAAACTTTCCCGAGCTGGCTGCGAAAAGCTCCGAGATTCATTTCCTGGAAGAATGGCTCAATGAAGTCAGCGCCAAACGTCCGCGCTCCAAGCTCGAGCTCATGGAGAGTGAAATGGAAACTGCGGTTGCCAAAGAACTCTACGAACGCGCGGCGGAACTGCGCGACGCCATTCAGCAGCTGAAAGCGGCTGAAGCGCGCGCTGACGTGCGTCATTCAGCGGTTAATGGTTAGTAGTTAATCTCAGTCTCGGCGCGTGCCGGACTTCGCCCCGACATTTTCCTTGTCGATTATCACCTTGACGCAAGGTTAAGGGTTGCGCGACGGTTTGATCTGCCGAGCCTACTCCGGTGTTCTCTCGTCCTGCTGACGTGGCCTTCGTTGCGATCTACATCGCTTCCGTCATCGCTCTCATTTTCTCGATCATTTTTTGGCGTCGCGAACTGGATCGATGGATGCCACAGCTGCTTAAAAAGATTTTAGTGCGTCGAGAATCGCAACGACTACGAAAAGAGGGTTTCTTTGGTTTCTGGGGTGCAGCGGTTCAGGACGGTTTTTCGTTCGGATGGGTAATTTTTATAGCTGTGGGTGCGGCACTTCCAGACATCTTGGCAATGATTCACAAGCTTTTCCCGCAACTATGGGCGACTTTTGAATTTCTTCATTCAATTAGTGCTCATCCAGTTAGAACGCGACTGATATGCCTTGGAATAGCGATCGTGGTTTATTTGATTTACGCACCGTACAACCTTTACTCACGGCTCGCGGCATGGGCGATTGCTGTGGAGCATCAGCGACCAATTTTCGTTTACGAAAGTAGTTCGATTACAAATCGATTCGCACCCATGGGCACAGGAAGCGAAATTTATGCATGGTCAGATGTATTGGTGCGGATACGCAACACAGGTCCGGCGACGGCCTATAATCCGAAGTGCACAATTTACTATTGCTGGATGAGCGACCCTTCCAGAATCGATAGGAACGTGGTCGATTGCCAAACTCACGCGCGAACTCATGCATCCATTGATTTTTCATTTCACGTAGATAGGCCAGCGGTTCGATTGGGAACTAACGGAGAAGGATTACCGATTTGGGGATTTAGTCCGAAAGAGCAGATTTTCGTTTGGCTAGAAATAGAATCTCGGGCGAACGCTGAAGACGGAGAGCTTTGTAAAGAAGAACTCGAACGGTTCTGTTTTTTCCCATTTGCGCCAGATCAACGTCCTAGGCGTCTTGCATATACGGACGAGCGATTGCGTAAACTCGCTGACCCGCACTTCGAGAAATTTAGGCAGTTCGAAGATGAACACCGAGCTACGCAGCAATTAACTTTGAATATGGAAGTGTCTGCGCAGTCACAAGCTTGAGCTCATGGAGAGCGAAATGGAAACCGCGG
>WNFX01007788.1_pt1 | contig 10017 bp, 6 predicted proteins | sample 5400111 | NCBI WGS metagenome assembly WNFX01 (sample SAMN13153363, study PRJNA577476) | soil metagenome | isolation source: 40 cm soil or saprolite under grassland replicate 1 | place: USA:California | collected 2016-06-15 | reverse complement strand
GTGCCCCCGACAGGATTCGAACCTGCGCTCACGGCTCCGGAGGCCGTTGCTCTTTCCCCTGAGCTACGGGGGCATGGACGCAGCAAGGTTACCAGCAGCGCGACGCCATCCGGACAGATGCCCGATCGCGCACCTCAGCGGGCCTGGAGGCGCTAGCCTCGCGCCCGTGGGCGAGGAACTTGGGCGGGTGCTCGTCGTCGATGACGACGAGGTCATCAGGCAACTTATCGCGGTCAACCTGACGCTCGAGGGATTCGATGTGGCGACGGCCGTGGACGGCCGGGACTGCCTGGACAAGGTGACCGCGATCAAGCCTGATGTGATCACCCTGGATGTGATGATGCCGCGGCTCGACGGCTGGGCGACCGCCATCCAGCTGCGCGAGGACCCGCTGACCCGCGACATCAAGGTGGTGCTTATCACGGCGCGGGCGCAGGAGGATGATCGCAGGCGTGGCGAGCAGATCGGCGTCGACGCCTATCTGACCAAACCGTTCGATCCGGGCGAGATGATCCGCATCGTGCGGGAACTCGCCGCCCTGTCGGTGCGCAAGGCCGCAAGCGACTGACCGGCCCACGGGCACGAGCGCCGGTGCGCGTGCCAGGAGGCGCAGCCGTTAGGAATCATTGTTCTGACCCCAGCTACGCTTGGCGCTACGCCCCATCCGCGCGGCTGACAGCGACCGATTTCCGTTGAGGAGCCTAAAGTGAGCCGCGTCGCACATCCGGCTGGCCCGCTCCACGCGAGCGTGCTTCCGCCCGATCATCCGCCCGCGCCGCCCGCGGACCTCAACGCGCTCGACCCGCGGGTTTGGCCGCGAACGGCCATGCGGGAGTCCGGAGTGCTGTTCATCGGCGGCGTCGATGTCCGCGAGCTTGCGGCCGAACACGCCACCCCGATCTTCGTGGTCGACGAGGAGGACATCCGCGGCCGTTGCCGTGATTACCGTGATGCGTTCGGGACGCAGGCGAGTGTCTTTTATGCGGCGAAGGCGTTCTGCTGCCGCGCGGTCCTGCGCTGGGTAGCCGAGGAGGGCCTCGGCGTGGACGTCTGCACCGGCGGCGAGCTGGCCGTCACGCTGGCGGCGGGGATCCCCGCGGAACGGATCACCCTGCACGGCAACAACAAGCTGATGTCCGAACTCGAGCAGGCCATCAGCGTCGGCGTCGGCCACATTGTGGCGGACTCGTTCGAGGAGATCGCGCGGCTTGCCTACCTCGCCGAGCGGCACAGCGCGCGGCCCAAGGTGCTTGTGCGCGTCACCACGGGGGTCGAGGCGCACACCCACGAGTTTGTGGCAACCGCGCACGACGACCAGAAGTTCGGCTTCTCCCTGTCTTCCGGCACGGCGGAGGAGGCCGTGCGGCGGGTTCTCGCCTGCCCGGACCTGGAGTTCGCCGGGCTGCACTCGCACATCGGCTCCCAGATCTTCGACACCGCCGGTTTCGAGGCGGCAGCGCACCGGGTCATGGGCCTGGCGAGGGTGGTCTGGGACCAGCTCGGTGTATCTATCGCGGAACTCGATCTGGGCGGCGGCTACGGGATCGCCTACACCAGCGAGGACGATCCTGCTTCTGTCAAAGAGATCGCGCAGAACATGACCGCGATCGTGGCGCGCGAGTGCCGTGCCGCGGGCCTCGACCCACCGCGGCTGACCGTCGAGCCCGGCCGGGCGATCGTCGGCCCCGGCACGGTTACGCTATATGAAGTCGGCACCGTGAAGGACGTCGACGGGCTGCGGGCCTATGTGAGCATCGACGGCGGGATGAGCGACAACATCCGCACCGCGCTCTATGACGCCGAGTACACCTGTGTGCTCGCCTCGCGTGAGTCCGCGGCGCCGCCGATGCTGTCGCGGCTCGTCGGCAGGCACTGCGAGAGCGGCGACATCGTGGTTCGTGACCTGTACCTGCCCGCCGACCTCGCTCCGGGAGACCTGGTCGCGGTCGCAGCCACCGGCGCCTATTGCCGGTCAATGGCGAGCAACTACAACCACATCCCGCGCCCGGCGGTGGCGGCGGTTCGGGCCGGGACGGCACGGGTCATCGTCCGTCGTGAGACGCACGATGACCTGATGCGGCTGGACATTGGGTGACCCAGAAGGCTGGACATTGGGTGAACCCAGAAGGGCTGTCCGTGGGTGTTGTGGCGCCCCGGGGGAGGGAGCGATGCTGCGGTGTCGGCGCTGAGGGTGGGTCTGCTTGGCTGCGGGGTGGTCGGCTCGCAGGTGGTCCGGCTGCTTCGCGAGCAGGCGGGCGACTTCGCCGCGCGCGTCGGCGCACCGCTCGAACTCGCGGGTGTCGCGGTGCGCCGGCCCGGCCGCAGGCGGCTCGTCGAGATCGACCCCTCGCTGCTCACGACCGATGCGATGGAGCTGGCGACCCGGCCAGACGTGGACATCGTGGTCGAGGTGATCGGCGGCATAGAGCCATCGAGGTCGCTGCTGCTCGCCGCCATGAAGACCGGCAAGTCGGTCGTCACAGCCAACAAGGCTCTGCTCGCTGAGGACGGCGCGGCGATCCACGGCGCGGCGCGCGAATACGGCGCCGACCTCTACTACGAGGCGTCTGTGGCCGGCGCCATCCCGTTGCTGCGCCCGCTGCGCGAGTCCCTCGCGGGCGACCACGTGCGCCGCGTGCTCGGCATCGTCAACGGCACCACCAACTACATACTCGACCGGATGGACTCGAGCCAGGTCGGTTTCTCCGACGCACTTGAGGAGGCGCAGGCGCTCGGCTACGCCGAAGCCGATCCCACCGCTGACGTGGAGGGTTTTGACGCCGCGGCCAAGGCCGCGATCCTCGCGGGCCTCGCCTTCCATTCCCCGGTCACCGTGGCGGACGTACACCGCGAGGGAATCACGGAGGTGACGGCGGCCGACATCGTGAGCGCGCGCTCGCTTGGCTGCGTGGTCAAGCTGCTTGCGATCTGCGAGCGGACCGACGACGGCGTGTCGGTGCGCGTCCACCCGGCGATGATCCCTCGCGGTCATCCGCTGGCCGGCGTTCGTGAGGCGTACAATGCCGTCTTCGTCGAGGCCGAATCGGCGGGTCGGCTGATGTTCTATGGCGCCGGCGCGGGCGGCGCGCCAACGGCCAGCGCCGTACTCGGCGACATCGTCGCCGTGGCGCGTAACCGGCTCGCAGGCACCCGGGGGCCGGACGCCACCACCTATGCGGGCCTCGCCGTCCGTCCCATGGGTGAGACTTATACCAGCTATCACGTCGCGCTGGACGTGGCGGACCGGCCCGGTGTGCTTGCCAGGATCGCGCAGGCCTTCGCCAGGCACGAAGTGTCGATTCAGGCGGTGCGCCAGGACGGACACGGCGACGACGCGCAGCTTGTCATCGTCACCTACCGGGCGAGGGATGCGGCGCTCGCAGCCACGGTTCAGGACCTGCGCGAGATGCCTGTGGTCCGGGCCGTCGCCAGCGTCATGCGGGTCGAGGGGGAGGAAACCTGATGAGTTCCACCAGCGCTCCGGCCAGATCAGCCGGCCGCGCAGTTCCACCGACGGGCAGCAAGTGTGGGCCCTCCGACGCGGGCGGGCGCGGGTCCGATACCACGGGCGGGCGCGGGCCCGCCGGCGCGGGCGGGCGCGGGCCTGCTCGCACGGGGTGGCGGGGCGTGATCGAGGAATATCGCGATCTGCTGCCCGTCACGGCAGATACGCCGGTCATTACCTTGCGCGAGGGCGCCACGCCGCTGCTGCCGGCCCCGCGCGTCTCGGCGCGCGCCCATTGCGACGTCTATCTCAAGCTCGAAGGGGTCAACCCGACCGGCTCGTTCAAAGACCGCGGCATGACCGTCGCGATCAGCAGGGCGCTGCAGGACGGCGCCAAGGCGGTGATCTGCGCCTCGACGGGCAACACCAGCGCAAGCGCGGCCGCCTATGCCGCCCGGGCGGGACTCGGCTGCGCGGTCCTTGTGCCGCGCGGCAAGATCGCACTTGGCAAGCTCGCTCAGGCGCTGGTGCACGGCGCCCGGCTGCTGCAGGTGGACGGCAACTTCGATGACTGCCTTGAGCTGGCAAAGAAGCTCGCCGCCGATTTTCCCGTCGCCCTGGTGAACTCGGTCAACCCGTACCGGCTGCAGGGTCAAAAGACGGCGGCCTTCGAGATCGTGGACAACTTGGGCGACGCTCCCGACATTCACTGCCTGCCCGTCGGAAACGCGGGTAACATCAGCGCGTACTGGCTCGGTTACAACGAGTACTTCCGGGCGGGCGAGAGTGCCGGCCGCCCGCGGATGTTCGGGTTTCAGGCCAGTGGCGCGGCGCCGATCGTGCGCGGCGCTCCCGTGCAGGTGCCGCGCACGATCGCGACAGCGATCCGGATCGGCAATCCCGCTTCCTGGCGCCTCGCCGAGGCCGCCCGCGACGAGTCAGGCGGGCTCATCGACTCGGTGACCGACAGGCAGATCCTCGCCGCGTACCGGCTGCTCGCGCGAGAAGAGGCGGTTTTCGCCGAGCTTGCCTCGGCGGCAAGCGTGGCAGGCCTGCTCCAGGCATGTGAGAATGGCCAGGTCCGGGTAGGTTCCCGCGTTGTCTGCACGATCACGGGCAACGGGCTGAAGGAACCCGACTGGGCGGTGTCAGGTGCGCCGACTCCACCTGTCATCCCCGTCGGTGCGAGCGCGACGACCGCGGCCGCGACCGCGCTTGGTCTGGCGTGACGGTGATTGCGGCCTCGGCTCAGGTTGGCAGGCGACGACGGGCGGGACCATCGGTGATGGCTCTTCTGGCCAGCCAGTTTCCGCTGGTCTCGATCTTCTTGGTTCAGCTGGTCTCGATCTTCTTGGTTCAATCGTGACAGAAACGGGTAATGGTGGGCTCGTAAGCCCCCCGGACGTCAGCAGGCGTGGGGCCAGCGTTCACTTCGGTCGGTCTTATACCCATCCCCGCAACGAGCTGCGCGATGCGTGGCCAGAAAGCGGCATAGGACGCGGCCGACGACCGCTGTCGCACCACGGCCGCGCGACAGTCCGTCTCCTTCCGCGACACACGGACAGCTTTCAAGGGAATACCGTGGCTTCTCGTGGTGTTAGGCTGAGAGTTGCGCCAGATGCCCCGCCCAAGGGCAGGTGCTCGTCAGTCGCTCAGTTCCCGGTCGGCCGTGCCGTCGAGCCGTGGGGGTGGCCATCCGCTCACACACCTACACACTGGGTCATACCCGTAACCATCCGGATTCCGACCCAATGCCGTGGGCGTCGTGGGCTGGAGGAAGCTGACCGAGCAAACCTCCCTGTCCATCTGGCCCGCTCGGATTCTTCTGCTGTAGCCACGGCCAGAGGCCGTGCGCACATGGTGGCCAGACGTTGGGCACCCCGCGAAAGGACGGCTTCGACATCACGGGCATCGCAGAACGCGGCTGGGCCTTCCGGTCGCAGCCCTACTGGGTTTGTCGGCTGCAGCGGCCGGACCCCGTTCCCTGGAAGGACGCTTTGTGAGCGATACCACCGAACTCCTCGCCGGCTCGGCCGATGCGGCCGGCGCCGGTCTGGCTAAGGCCGAAGGCGGCGGTCCGGCCGCGGAGGCCGCGGCCGCGACGACGGCGCCGACGGCACCGGCCTCGACGGCCAAGCAGCAGCGGCGCCGCGGGACCGGACTGTCCTCCATGCTGTTGCCCGAACTGCAGCGGCTTGCTCAGTCGCTCGGCATCAGCGGGACCGGGCGGATGCGAAAGAGCCAACTCGTTGAAGCGATCCAGGAGCGGGCGATCTTGGATGAGCCCGCGGCCGGGAGGGACCTGGATCAGGGGAGTTCAATCGCGGCTCCTGCGGTAACAGGGGCCAGCCGCGCGCCGTCCGGCCATGTCGGCGACGCCACCTATGCACACTCAGCCAAGCGGGGCGCGCCCGCGGGAGCCGGCGACCCCCGTCCCGATGAGCAGGACGCTATGCAACCAGAGATTTCCATGTCGGCCGACCAGGGTGCCGCTTCCGGCACCGCGGATGAACAGCTCAGCTTCGACCGGGGGCACACCGGCGGGGAGGGTGGCAGGGTCACCGGTTCTGGCGAGTCCAGCCCAGCCACGCAGGCGGCGGCACCGGATTCGCAGGCGGCTGTCAGTACGGGCCACGCGAACGCCGTGGGCCAGGCAGGCGCCGCGGGCCACGCGAATGCCGCGGGCCAGGCAAGCGCCGACCAGGCTGGCGGCCCGGGTGACGTCGGTCCTAGCTCCGTGGCGGGCGCCGACGACGCCGGGCCAGACGGCGCGCAGGTGCGGGCGCCGAATACGCACGGCGCGCCGGCCCGTGACGATCAGCGCGGTGACGACCAGCGCGGTGACGAGCAGCGCGGTGACGAGCAGCGCGGTGAGCGCCGGCGCCGTAACAACAACAACAGGCGTGACGACGGGCAGCGCCGCGACCAGCAGGGCCGCGACCAGCAGGGCCGCGACCAGCAGGGCCGCGACCAGCAGGGCCGCGACCAGCAGGGCCGCGACCAGAACGCGGCCGCCTCGCGGGGCGGTGACCAGCGCGGCGGTGACCAGTCGGCCGGGCGTGGCGACGACGATGGCGACGGCCAGGGCAGGCGCCGCAGGGACCGGGATCGGTTCCGCAACCGCAACCGTGGCCGCCGTGACCGCCAGGAAGGCGAGCCGGTTGTCACCGAGGATGACGTGCTCATCCCCATTGCGGGCATACTCGACGTCCTGGACAACTACGCGTTCGTGCGCACGTCTGGCTACCTGCCGGGTCCGCACGACGTGTACGTGTCGCTTTCCCAGGTCCGCAAGCACGGGCTGCGTAAGGGTGACGTGATCGAAGGAGCGGTCCGCCAGCCTCGCGATGGCGAGCGCAGGGAGAAGTTCAACGCCCTGGTCCGGCTGGACAAGGTCAATGGCCTCGATCCCGAGCAGTCAAAGGGACGTCCCGACTTCGGCAAGCTCGTTCCGCTTTATCCGCAGGACAGGCTGCGCCTGGAAACCGATCCGGCTGGTCTGACCACGCGGATCATCGACCTGGTCAGCCCGATAGGAAAGGGCCAGCGCGGCCTCATCGTGTCACCGCCGAAGGCGGGCAAGACGATGATCCTGCAGGCCGTCGCCAATGCGATTACCAAGAACAACCCCGAGTGCCATCTCATGGTCGTGCTGGTGGATGAACGCCCTGAGGAAGTCACCGACATGCAGCGTTCGGTGAAGGGCGAGGTGATCCACTCCACGTTCGACCGGCCGGCCGAGGACCACACCATGGTCGCCGAACTGGCCATCGAGCGCGCCAAGCGGCTGGTGGAGATGGGGCACGACGTGGTGGTGCTGCTCGACAACATCACCCGCCTCGGCCGCGCCTACAACCTCGCGGCGCCGGCGAGCGGCCGGATCCTGTCCGGTGGCGTCGACTCCACCGCGTTGTATCCGCCCAAGCGGTTCTTCGGCGCGGCGCGAAACATCGAGAACGGCGGCTCGCTGACGATCCTCGCCGCGGCGCTCATCGAGACCGGCTCCCGGATGGACGAGGTCATCTTCGAGGAGTTCAAGGGCACCGGCAACATGGAACTGCGGCTGCGCCGTGAGCTCTCAGAAAAGCGGATCTTCCCCGCGGTGGACGTGGACGCCTCCGGCACCAGGAAGGAAGAGATCCTCATGGCGCCGGATGAGCTCAAGATCGTCTGGCAGCTCCGCCGCGTGTTGCACGCGCTGGATATGCAGCAGGCGCTCGAGCTGCTGCTTGAGAAGATGCGGGACACCAAGAGCAACGCCGAGTTTCTGCTGCAGGTGCAAAAGACCACGATCAGCGGCTAGCGCCGCAACATCGGTGACCGTCCGCTGTTGCTCGGGCCAACACCGGAGGCCCGGCGCGGTCGCGAGCGTCACGCAGCGCAGCCGTTCAGGATAATTTTCCCGAACGGCTTCCGCGGTGCGAGCCACCTGCGGGTCTGCGGGCGATGCCGGGGTATCCCGGGTCGCCCACGGGAATCAGTCACGCCCGCGCCGTGTTCCAGCTCTGGCACACTTGGTAGGAACCATATGCGGTTCCGGTTCACGCCTGGCCGCGCGAAGCGACGCGCTGCTACGGCGACCCGGCGACCGCCAGGAACCAGGAGTATCAACATGAAGGCTGACATTCACCCCGAATATGTGGTCACCACCGTGACCTGCACCTGCGGCAACACCTTCACCACGCGGAGCACGGCACGCAACGGCGTGATCCACGCGGATGTCTGCTCGAACTGCCACCCGTTCTACACGGGCAAGCAGAAGATCCTCGACACCGGCGGCCGGGTCGCCAGGTTCGAGCGGCGTTTCGGCAAGAAGGCCACAGGCAAGAAGTAGCGCGCCCACCGCCAGGAGCGTCAAGGAAGGCAACGGTCACAAGGAGGCACCGGTGTACGACCAGCTCGACGAGCTGGTGGGCGAGTATCAACGCCTCGAGCGCGAGCTAGCGGATCCCGGCGTGCACACCGACCAGATGAGGGCGCGCGCGATCGGGCGGCGTTACGCGGAGCTGACCCCGATCGTGCACGCCTACCAGGAGTGGCGGCAGACGGTCGCGGACGGGGGAGTCGCGCGCGAGCTCGCCGCCGAAGACCCCTCGTTCACCGCGGAGGCCGATCAGCTCGAGCGCCGCCGCGCGGAGCTCGAGGAACGACTGCAGCGGCTTCTGGTACCCCGCGATCCCGCTGACGGCAGGGACGTCATCCTCGAGGTCAAGGCGGGCGAGGGGGGCGAGGAGTCGGCGCTGTTCGCCGGCGATCTGCTGCGCATGTACATGCGCTACGCGCAGCGGCACGGCTGGCAGGCAGAGATCCTCGACGCCACCCCCTCCGACCTTGGCGGTTACAAAGACGTCACCGTCTCGATAAAGACGGCCGGCCGGCCGGGAGCGGCAGGCGCGGCGGGAGCGGGCGTCTGGGCGTGGCTCAAGCACGAAGGCGGCGTCCACCGCGTACAGCGCATTCCCGTGACCGAGTCGCAGGGGCGGATCCACACGTCGGCGGCTGGCGTGCTCGTGCTGCCAGAAGCCGATGACGTGGAGGTCCAGCTGGACCCGAACGACCTGCGCATAGACGTCTTCCGCTCATCCGGCCCCGGCGGCCAGAGCGTGAACACCACGGACTCGGCTGTCCGCGTCACCCACCTGCCCACCGGAATCGTCGTCTCCTGCCAGAACGAGAAGAGCCAGCTCCAGAACAAGGAACAGGCGCTGCGCATTCTGCGTGCCCGGCTGTTGGCTGACGCCAGGCAGCAGGCGGACGCGCGCGCGGCGGCGGAGCGGCGCAGCCAGGTCCGCACCGTCGACCGCTCCGAGCGGGTCCGAACCTACAACTTCCCAGAGAACCGCATATCTGATCACCGCGTCGGCTACAAGGCGTACAACCTCGACCAGGTGATCGACGGCGACCTTGACGCGGTCATCAAGGCGCTCACCGACGCGGACCTCGCGGCTCAAGCTGGGCACGCGGTTGAGCTTGCACACGGGGCGCCGCGGCGGTGAGCATGTTGCTCGACGAGGTCGCGCGGGCCGCCCGCCGGCTCGCCGCGGCAGGGGTGGACTCGCCGCGCGGCGACGCCGAGCTGATCGCCGCGCACGTGCATGGCGTGTCCCGTGGGATGCTGCACACGGTGCCCGACGCCGACTTCGACGCACGATTTTGGGCCGATGTGGCCCGCCGCGAGGCGCGCGAGCCGCTGCAGCACATCACCGGGCGAACGCAGTTCCGCTACGTCGAGCTCGAGGTCGGGCCCGGCGTGTTCGTGCCGCGCCCGGAGACCGAGGTAATGACCGGCTGGGCGATCGAGCAGCTGCGCGCGATGGATGTCGTCGACCCGCTCGTTGTCGACCTGGGCGCCGGATCAGCCGCGATCGCGCTCGCCATCGCGCAGGAGGTGCCGCGGGCCCGGGTACACGCGGTCGAGGCGGACCCGCTGGCCCACGCGTGGGCACAGCGAAACATCGAGGCAGACGCTGGCGCGCGCGGCGGCACCGGCCCGCACCCGCCGCGCGTCACCCTGCACCTGGCCGACCTGGTGACCGCCGTTTCCGAGCTTGACGGCACCGTGGACCTGGTCA
>WNFX01007787.1_pt1 | contig 10017 bp, 9 predicted proteins | sample 5400111 | NCBI WGS metagenome assembly WNFX01 (sample SAMN13153363, study PRJNA577476) | soil metagenome | isolation source: 40 cm soil or saprolite under grassland replicate 1 | place: USA:California | collected 2016-06-15 | reverse complement strand
CCGGCGGTGGCGCTGTTCGTGGACCGGGCCCGGGTGGTGCGCCCCGGCTTCGCCCTCACCGCGGGCAACGCCGCGGCGGTGGCGGAGATCTGCCGGCGGCTGGAGGGGCTGCCGCTGGCGATCGAGCTGGCGGCTGCGCGCACCCGGCTGCTGGACCCCGGCGCGCTGCTGGGCCGGCTGGCGGCCTCGCTGGACGCGCTGGGGACCGGCGCGGTGGACCTGCCCGAGCGGCAGCGCACCCTGCGGGCCACGGTGGAGTGGAGCGTGGGCCTGCTGGAGGACACCGAGCGGTCCCTGCTGGAGACCGCGACGGTGTTCGTCGACGGCTGGACCATCGACGCCGCCGCCCAGGTCGCCGGCCTGGACGAGGACCGGGCGCTGGACCTGACTGAGGCGCTGGCCCGGCACAGCCTCATCTACCTCGACCCCGCCGGCGACGGCCCCCGGCCGCGGATGCTGGAGACCATCCGCGCGTTCGTGGCCGAGCGGCTGGCGGCACGGCCGGACGCCGCCGAGGTCGGGCGCCGCCACGCCGGCTACTACCGGGCGCTGGCCGGGCAGGCCGAGCGGCCGCTGCGCAGCGCCGACCACGGCGAGTGGCTCGAGCGGCTGGAGGCCGAGGAAGGCAATCTGGCCGCCGCCGTGCGCTGGTACCTTGGCCACGATACCGGGCCGCTGCCCCACCTGTTCCGGGTCCTGTGGCTCTTCTGGTTTCTGCGCGACCATTTGGGCGAGGCCCGCTCCTGGGTCGGCCAGCTGCTGCCCACCGCCGGTTCGTTCGACCTCCAGGCCCGGGTTGAACTGGCGTGGACGGCGGCGGCGACCGGCGCCGAGGTGGGCGACGACGAAGCGGCGCTGGCGGCCCGCGAACTCCTGGCGCCGCTGCTCGACGAGATCGAGGACCCCTACCTCCGTGCTGTGTCTCAGCTGGTCATGGCGTGGACCTCGGGGATCGGCGGCGACTTCGACGGCGCCCTGCGAGGGGCCCTGGTCTCCCTGGAGCAGCTCCGCGGCCAGGACGAGCCGTTCTGGACGGCGCTTGCTGTCTACACCGCCGGCCTCGTAGAGGTGACCATCGGCCGCTACGACGACGCCCTGCGCCACCTGACCGAGATGCGTGACCTGGCGGAGCGGCTCGACAACCCCTGGCTCGCCGCCGTCTCCCGGGTGTATCTGGGCGTGCTGGCCGTCGCGCAGGGCAGGCCGGGGGAGGCCCGCGGGTTGATGGATGAGGGGCTGGAGCTGAGCCTGGCAGCCCACAGCACTCGCAGCGTGACCCTGTGCCTGGCCGCGTTCGCCCGGCTGGCGTTCGTGGAGGGTGAGCCCGAGCAAGCGGCGATGCTGGCGGGGGCAGCAGAGGGGCTGCGCCGGCGGGTCGGCCTGCGGGCCTGGCCGCTGCTGCGGCGAGAGGAGGCCGAGCTGGTCGCCCAGGTCCGCCGGGCGCTGGACGCGGACCGGTTCGGCCAGCTGTCCGCCGTCGGCGCCCGGCTCAGCCAGCAGGAGGCGGTGGCCGCCGTCCGCGACCGGCGCGGCGCCGGCACCGCAGCGCCCTGATCCGTGGCCGCAGCATTATCGAGGCGGTGTGATGCGCGACTCGCCAGCACCTGCCTCCAGCACTGCGCCCTTTCTGAGCTTGCGTGGATGTGACGCTGACGAGTGGCCGGGTCCGGGGCGGCCGATGTTGGTCAGCGGCGCTTTTGCATGGCCGAGGCGAAGGTGACTACGAAGTCCTCCTGGGCGATGGTCTCGAGCGCGCGGGGGCCGCGTGCCGTCCGGACCGCGGCGATGGCCGCGTCGGGCGAGACGCCGGCGGCGACCAGGGAGCATGCCGCAATTGTTCCGCTCCGGCCGAGCCCGCTCATGCAGGTCACCACCACTGCCTCACCTTGCTCGGTCGCCTCGCGGCACCACTGCACGAGTTCGATGGCGTCGGCGACATCGGGTGTGCCTTGGTCGGGGACGGGGAGGCGGTGGTAGGTGAGGCCGGCGGCCTGGGCGCGTGGGCCGAGGTCGGGTACGCCTGCCCAGTGGAGTTCGGAGTCGGTCAGCAGGCACAGGAGCCGGGTGGCGCCCTGGGACCGAAGCTGGGTCAGGTCCGTGCCCAGGTCGTGGCCCTGATCCTGCCGCCCGGGGCACGGGGTGATACCGAGCCGGCCGGCCCCGATGAGCTCCGATTCAATCCAGTCCACCCGCAGGGTCAGCTCGGCTTGGACGGTGTGGGTGATCTGGTCGGCGAGCGAGCACGCCGCCGCCAGCGCCGACTGTTTCTGGAGGGGGGACGCCTCAGGGAAGCTGAGCGTGTGGACCGCGTAACGCAACAGCGCCACCTGGAGTTGCAGGGGGTGACGGTCCTCATGGCATAGCTGGCCGCCGATCCGGCGCAGCACGCGGAGTACGTCCCACGCCCGAACGAACTGGGGGGAGCGCACGTCGTCAGGGCGGTCGGGAAGTTCGGCCTGGAGGTCGGTGACCGAGCGGAGGGCGCGGGTGATGGCGAGGGCCTCCAGGAGCCGGGAGGCGTCCTCGATGGGCGTGAGCAGGTAGAGCAGGTCGTTCTCGAGCTTGGCCAGGTCCTTCAGCACGTGCCCGGGTCCGGCTTGGAAGAAGTCGATGACCCAGACGTTGTGGTGGGCGTCGACCAGGATGTTCGCGGCGTTGAGATCGCCGTGCACGTAGGCCACGTAGTGGTAGTCGTGCGCCGGCAGCCGGTGGTGGGCCAGGAAGTCCTCGTAGAACTCGCAGACGTTGGGCAGCGACATCCCTCCAGGAAAGTCGAGCACCTTCTGGCGGGACTCGGGGGTGACGGCTGCGACACTGTTTCGGACCGCCGGTCCAAGTTCGGGAGAGAACTGATAGTGCTCGAAAAGCGGCATGCGTTCGTAGCGTGCGGCTGCGTAGAGCGGGCCGAGGACTTCTTCAAAGGCGCTCCGCACGACGGAGATGATGCGCCGCGTTGCCGCATCGGCGGCGAACATCGCCTGCAGCGTCCGGACCTGGCCCTGGCCCATAGCGGCGTAGGCATATTTGAGGCCGGCCCGGTCGCCCAGGTCGGCGAAGCCGCGGACGCTTGGGGCGTTGTTGCCGAGCACGGCCTCGACTTGCTCGAAGGCGGCCCGCTCCTGGGCGATGGTGCGGTTCGGGCCCAGCTTGACCACGGCCGGCGCCTGGCGGTGGCCCAATGCGTCCCGACTCGTCGCCCGCCACACGAAGGCCCCTGAGTAGCCACCCGAAAGCGGCTCCAGGTCCACCTGCGTGCTGTCCCGGAAAAGGTGGGCGATGATGGCGCGGTCGCCGGGGCTGAGGGCCGTCCCAACGCCGGCGCCCCCGATACGAGGCTCGAAGCCACCCAGACAATGAGGAAGGGCCAGCTCTGCCCCGGGACGCAGCCAGTCGGCGAACTCAGCCGGGGAGTCGAAGCAGCGCACGCCGAGGATCTTCTCAAGTTGCGCCAGGGCGTTGAAGTGCTGGGCGCGCGAGGCGCTAGCGGTCAGGGCGCTGCAGGTCGCCAGCTCATCGATGCCGAGCCTGGTCTTCAGGTCATAGAGCAGGAAGCTCACCTTGGCCTCGGTCCACACCCCGACCACGCCCACGCGCAGCGGCTGACCGCCGTGGGCGTGACGGATCCGCTCCAGCTGCCGGGCCAGATCGGTTCCCTCGAGATCGTTCAGCGTCAGCGAGTCGACGATCCGCTCGTTGGCGGCCGCCATGGCCCGCTCATCCATGCGCAGGATGAGCTGCGCCCCGGCCGAGCCCTGGAGGCAATGCGCGCCGAATCGCTGCAGGTGCTCGCGCTGGGCGGGGTCGCCGGGATCGTGCCAGTCGCGGATGTGGATGAGATCGATGGCGTCTGGGGCCAGGCCGCGGGCCCAGTCGATCAGCTGCGCCAGCGGCCCCGCCGCCGGCTCGGGCCCGAGGAGGCGGGCCGCTTCGCTGTAGCCGACGTGCAGCAGGTTGGGCAGGGGATCGTGCGGGCCGATGGGGTCGACGAAATCGCGCTGGAGGCACTGCGTGATCAGGACCGTGGTCATCTTCGATGTGGCCAGAAAGAACCAACAGGCCGCCTGAGCTGGCCTATCGCGGGCATCGGCCGGATAGTACCACCTCGTTCCGTTGCCGGATTCAGCGGCAATGGGGACTGGGACATGGGGGGCCGGAACAGGCGGGTGTGACCGCTTCGCCGTGTGAGGTACGTGAGGTATCGGCCGTGGACCGGGCGGGGTGATTTCACGCCCGGCCAGCGGGTGTGGGTGTTCATCTCTTCGACGCCGGGCGAGCTGGCTGAGGAGCGGGCGGCGGATACCCGGTCGCGGAGCGCTCTACGACCGATTACCGGCATGAGCGGCTCGCAGCGACTCGGCCGCCGTCAGGAGGGCGGCGCCGAGGAGCACGGACACGGTGGTATGGCTGGACCTGCCCCGGCGCACCGTGATGCGCCGGCTCATCTGGCGGACGATCCAGCGCGCAGCGGGCCGGATCGAGCTGTGGAACGGCAACACGGAGCGCTGGCGCAACCTGTTCACCTGGGATGAGCAGGAATCGGTCATCTGGTGGGCCTGCCACCGCTGCCCCGGCCTACCGGGAGCGTTACGCAGCCGCGGCCCATGACCCCGCGTGCGCCCACCTCACGTTCATCCGGGTCGCCACCCCCGCCGATTTGCGCCAGCTCCTTGATTCCGCCCGCTAGCCGTATCAGCCGACGCCAGCTTCCCGATCGTGCGCGTCAAGCACGCCAGGACAGCGGCATAGAAAGGCGTTCAGATGGCCGGCGTGATAGCCAGGCATGGGCAGTCCTGACTGTCGGTGTTGGCCCGTACGCTGCGGGCATGGCCAATTTCGCGGTGCGGCTGGTCCACGGCCCGGGCTGGGACTCCTCGCGTCAGATCCGAGACCAGGAGGGCTGGGCCGGGCACGCGGCATTCATGGACGGGCTCGTCGACGATGGCTTTATCATCCTGGGCGGCCCAGTGGGTGACGGCGAGCAGACCCTGCACGCCGTCGAGGCCGCGGGCGAACCCGACATACGGGCGCGTTTTGCCGCAGATCCCTGGGCGGCGGCCGGGCTGCTCCGGATCGCCACGATAGAGCCCTGGGCTCTCTGGCTCGACAGTCGGCCGGAGAACCCGGCGCCCCGGCCAGCAGCATGCGACTGATCTGCGCTCCCGCATAACGGCAAATGGGTACGCCTGGGCCGTAGGCGGCACTTGCTGGCGGGACATGGATTCGGCTGCCGGGCCGGTCAATGGTGTATTCCGGCGCGGCCCTTGGGGTGATCAGGGTAGGTAGTTGCTGAGTTCGATGAGATTGTGGTCCGGATCGCGCAGGTAGCAGCTGACGATGAGCCCGGTCGCGCCGGTGCGTTCAACCGGGCCCTCTTCGATGGGGACACCGGCTGCGGCCAGTTGCGCGATGACCTCAGCGATGCCGTCATCGACGATCAGGCAGATGTCGGCGCTTCCCGGCGTCGGGCGCAGCGCCTTGGGCTCGAACTCCTGGCCGGCCTGGTGAAGGTTGATCTTGCTGGTCCCGAAGGTAAGCGCGGTGCGCCCGGAGCCGAAGGTCACCACGCCCATGCCGAGGATCTGGGTATAGAACGTGACGGTTGCCTCGATGCTTGCCACCGTCAGCACAAGATGATCAAGCCTGTCGACCCGCACCGCACCCTCTCCCTCTGCTAACACTGCGGCCAGCTGTGAACGCCGGGCCGCGGGATTCGTCGGCATACCGGCAGTTCACACCTCGCGCTAGTGGTCATACACAGACCCAGGCCTCCCTTACCGGGGGCCACGGCAACAATCCCGCCACCGATACCGCTCTTGCCGGGCACCCCGACGTCATAGAGCCAGTCGCCGGAGGTCTCATACATCCCGGCCGTGGCCATGACCGCCAGCGCGTAGTGGCAGACGGCCCCGTCTTGGATGAACCGCCACTTGGCCTGTGCCGTGTCACCCGGCGCCAGGCTCGTCGCGCCGATCGCCCCCGGATTCACCATCGGGTTGGTTCTGCCGCCCTCGCCCCGCTCAACGGCGGCCACAGAGTTGAACGCCAGCCCCGTCGCATTTACCGCCAGGCGCTGGCGGACATCCTCAGCGCCGCAGGCCTCACAGACAAGCGCGAACACGAACGGCTTGGCCACACTCATGATTGCGAACAGATGGCCGGCGTCGCCCACCTGGTAAAGGCGGCCGCTGGTCCCGACTCATCCTCGTGACCGATCGCCTCCATCGCCCCTCCACGCCGCGGACGCCAACCAGGCAACAACGAAAGACCCGCCACCATCTGCCCATCCGCGGCTCCCACACGCTACCCGGCCCAGCCATGACCTAGCCCCCGCCCGATCGGCCGCATGAGCGGTCGACCTCAGCGGTCGGCGTTCTGCCTGCCAGTGCTCAGCGTGACGGGGACTCCACGAGGTGAAACTCCACCCGGTAGAGCAGTGTGTCGTCGGCGATCGGGCCGGCATGGGCAGCCCGCCGGCGCAGGGATTCCCGATCCCTTTCCCCGGATCGGCGGATGTCGGCGGCCGTGATGGAGGCAAAGGGCACCAGTTCCACGGAGTCCACTTCGATCTTTACCGAACCGACGGGATACTGGCCGCCCTCCCTCACCTTGGGCCGGCGCCACAGCCGGAAGGATACGGTGATCTCACCCGACATCACGTCTTCGCGCAGCTCCCGGCTAAATTCCATGAGCCGGATGCTACGTTGCCCACCGGGCCTGAAGGCAGCGGCCGGCCAGGCATCCAGCAGTGCTGGCTCGCCTAGCACAGTGGCCACGGCTCCTGGCCATCTGTCCAGCGTCGACGCGGGGCGGCTGCCAAGCCGTCCGGCCAGTACGTCTTGGCGCCAGGTTCCTTGGCATCCTGGAGACATGCAGAGCGTGTATGAGGCCGCGGGAGGCAGCGAGGGCCTGCTCCGCCTGGCCGAGGCGTGGCACTCGCGGGTGATGGCGGACGAGATAGTCAGCCACGCGTTCAGCCACGGGTTCCATCCTCAGCACAGCGAGCGGCTCGCCGCGTACTGGGCCCAGGCCCTCGGCGGGCCCACCACCTACTCCGACGTCTATGGAGACGAGACCTCCGTGGTGCGGATCCATAGCGGCAACGGCCCACACGAGGAGATGGACCGCCGGGCGATCGCCTGTTTCGACCAGGCACTGGAGGACGTGGGGCTGAGCGCGGCCGAACCCCTGCGGCAGGTGTTGCACGATTACTTCGCCTGGGCCACCACCACGACCATGTCGCGCTACCACGACTCTGCTGACGATGTCCCCGAAGGCATGAGCATCCCGCGATGGTCCTGGGACGGACTTCAGCGCTGAGGCCACCAGCACATCCGGTACCCCGGCCGTCCCCGAAGCTCACTCTCTCCGAGGGCCCCAGGCCCAGCCAGCGCCTCCCCTGTAGAAGGGGACACGTCACGCCGCCTGCGGCAGAAGAGTGCGGGTCCGACCGCAATGCATTCTGGCCTGCCGCGCATACTGTCCGCATGCCCGTCCGACTCCACCACATCGTCATTGACTCGCACGACCTGCCCAGGCTGGCCCGGTTCTGGACGCAAGCGCTCGGCTGGACGATTCTTTCCGAGCGCGAGCGCGAGATCGTCATCGGGCCCGGCGAGAACGCGCCCGTGGGCATGTGTTTCATGCCGGTCACCGATCCCAAGACGGTGAAGAACCGCGTGCATCTGGACCTGACCAGCAGTGCCGCGGACCGCGATCAGGAGATTGACCGCCTTCTTGCGCTCGGGGCGCGCCGGGTCGACATCGGGCAGACCGGCGCTGAGTCCTGGACTGTCCTGGCCGACCCCGAGGGAAACGAGTTCTGCGTCGTGCGCCCAAAGCAAACGCTCACCCGTTAAGGCTGAGCACCGAGGACGGCAGACGCACCCCGTCCACGGCACGAGCGGATGTTCCTGAGGTAGCCAGGCGTGTCAGTCATAGAGACCGCGCCGGACCGGCCGGTGCGACCCTGCAGGGTGGGCATCGACTGGGCGCACCAACCGCGAGACACTGCACCACGGCGCCGAGATCGCGCTGCTACGCGACCCCTAGGCCAACCGCTAACCCGAGCTCACGTGGACCCGCCGCCCGGCTGGGCGGCAGCATTTGCTCCCACCCCGGCCAGCGGCGGTCGTACTGCACTCAGGAAGCCGCCCGGCCAGCGCAGAAGAGTGTGTTCGCGTGGCAGTGCCGTTCGTAAGGTCTGCTTCGGTCAGTACAACGCCTCGATGGGTGAGACCGTCACCAGATCCTTCACGGCATCGGCGAGGTGCCGATCGAGCGTGATCAACGCGTCGGCGTGGAGCTGGGTCAGGGCGACGTACTCGGCGTCAAAGGTGTCAGGCCACCCGAGCAGGCCGGCGGCCTTCCATGCGACGTTTTGAAGGACGCGGTCCCCCAGCAGCCGGATCCGCAGCCCGCGCACATAGTTGAGCTGTCGCTCGGCATCCTTCCTGGTCATCTCGCCGCGGCGTACTGCCTGGTAGAGAAGCGACAGCACCTGGGAGCGCAGCAGCGCCGGAGCCAGGATCTGATGCTCGCCACGGATCACGGCCTGGTCGTGAGCCAGGCGAATGGCGACGTCCGGACCGATCACGTACCTGGTCATGGAAGATCAGTTCCCCTCCGTTGCTGCGCCACGCGAGCGCCCGCCCAGAGTACGGGGATGCCCGGGCCCGCTCATCGCGGCGGACGGGCTCGTCCTGCGTGATCTATGAGCGGCCTGCGGCGAAGTGGTCGTGAACGAACCCACGACACGTGTTCGGTTGTACGTCGCGCGCCCCGGGTTGTTGACTGATCACATGACCGAGCTCCCCCCGGTGCGGGCTCCGCGGATCCCGGTGACAGACACCTTTCACGGAGTCGATGTCACCGAGGACTACCGATGGCTGGAGGACGGCTCCTCGGAGGAGACCATCGCCTGGACGAAGGTCCAGCAGCGCCGCAGCCGTACCTACTTCGGCGGGATCCCCTGGCGAGACGCGCTGCGGGCCCGTGTCGGGCAGGTGCTGAAGTCCGACAGGACGACGTACCAGCGGCTCCGGTCCGGCGGAAGCACCTTCTTCGCGCTGAAGGTGCAGACGCCACGGCAGCAGCCGTTCCTGGTGGCGCTGACCGACCTTGACGACCCTGCGACCGAGCGTGTCGTCGTGGATCCGGATGTCATCGACCCGTCGGGCGAGACCACCATCGACTTCTTCGTTCCGTCCCCGGACGGCAACCAGGTCGCGGTCTCGCTGTCGGAGCATGGCACCGAGGACGGGTCGCTGCACGTCTACGACGTGGAGAGCGGGAAGGTCGTCGACGAGCCGATCCCGCATGTGAATCTGATGGGCGGATCGGTGGCCTGGCGTCACGACGGCTCAGGGTTCTGGTACACCCGCTGCGCTGACCCCGCAGGCTTTCGGCAACAGGTGTGGTTCCGCGAGCTCGGTGACACACCGGACCGCGTTGACCTCGCTGGCCCCTTCGCCGACGAGCGGATCGCGGAGAACTACCTGTCCGCCTCTCCCGACGGTCGTTGGGTGATGGACCGGGTGCAGAAGGGGGACGGAGGTGAGTGGCAGGTCTTCCTCCGTAGCCAAGGTGCCGACGGCTCGTGGTGGCAGCTGGCAGACATCCCCGACAAGTGCGTGTATGCCGTGCTCGGCACGGACGCCCTGTACCTGCTTTCCTTCCGGGATGCTCCGCACGGCAAGGTGCTCCGCCTACCGCTGACCAGTGGCACCACGGTCGCCGACGCGGACGGGATCGTGCCGGCAGGTGACACGGTCATCGAAGACCTCGCGGTGACTCGCGACACCGTCTGGGTAGTGGACATGGACGGCGGGCCGCAGCAGGTGCGCGCCTTCGACGGCAAGGGTGGGCCACTTCCCCCGGTGGAGGTCCCGGCGATGAGCTCGGTGTCGTCGTACTCCGCTCGTCTCTCGACGCTGGGACAGGACCGGATCGCCTGGTCGTGCGAGTCCTTCACCGAGCCGGCGACCTGGTGGGTAGCAGCCCACGGCGCGGCGCCCCGGC
>WNFX01022302.1_pt1 | contig 10019 bp, 9 predicted proteins | sample 5400111 | NCBI WGS metagenome assembly WNFX01 (sample SAMN13153363, study PRJNA577476) | soil metagenome | isolation source: 40 cm soil or saprolite under grassland replicate 1 | place: USA:California | collected 2016-06-15 | reverse complement strand
GACAGCCTGACTGTCGGACCGTCAGTCGCCAGCTCCGCGTTCGCTCCTAACGCGCGTAACGCGGCGGCCAGGCGCGCGTGGATTGCGTAGTACGTCTCCCGGAGCGAGCCGAACGCGACGACGGGCGCGGCGACGGCGTACGTGACCTCGTGCTCGTGCCACACCGCGCGCCCTCCGGTGGGGCGCCGCACGACGTCGAAGCCCAGCCGTGCGATGGCGGCGCGGTCGTAGCGGGTCGTAACCGATTCATGACGGCCGAAGGAGAGGCAGGGCGGGGACCAGCGGTACAACCGGAGGAACGCGCGCCCGCTGCGGTCGGCCTCGCACAGCAGCGCCTCGTCGATCGCCATGTTCTCCGCGCCGGCCCGGCCGGCGGCGTCGACGAGCAATTCCCACTCAGACGTTCGCGTACGCCTCCACCGGTGGGCACACGCATACGAGGTTGCGGTCGCCGTAGGCGCCGTCGATCCGCCCCACCGGCGGCCAGATCTTGTGCTCGCGGGTCGCGGCGCTGGGGAACGCGGCGCGCTCGCGCGAGTAGGGCCGGTCCCACGCGTCGCTGACCAGATCCGCGAGCGGGTGCGGGGCGTTCTTCAGAAGATTGTTCTCCCGGTCCGCGGCGCCCGTTTCGATCTCGCGGATCTCCTCGCGGATGGCGATCAGCGCGTCGCAGAAGCGGTCCAGCTCCGCCTTGGGCTCGCTCTCGGTCGGCTCCACCATCAACGTCCCGGCGACGGGGAACGAGACCGTGGGCGGATGGAAGCCGTAGTCGATGAGCCGCTTGGCGATGTCCTCCACCTCGACGCCCGCCGACGCCTTGAAGGGCCGCGTATCGAGGATGCACTCGTGCCCCACGAGCCCGTTCGCCCCGGCATAAAGCAGCTCGACAATGCCGGCGAGCCGCTTGGCGACGTAGTTGGCGCTGAGGATGGCAACCTTCGTCGCGTGCGTGAGCCCGGCGCCGCCCATCATGCGGATGTACATCCACGAGATCGGGAGGATCGAGGGGCTCCCCCACGGCGCCGCGGAAATGGTGCCGAGTGCCTGCCCGCGTCCCAGCGGTACCACGGGATGATCGGGGAGGAAGGGCACGAGGTGCTTCGCGACCCCGATCGGCCCCATGCCGGGCCCGCCCCCGCCGTGCGGGATGCAGAACGTCTTGTGCAGGTTCAGGTGGCACACGTCGGCGCCGATGTCGCCGGGGCGGCACAGCCCCACCTGCGCATTCATGTTGGCGCCGTCCATGTACACCTGGCCGCCGTGCCGGTGCACGATGCGGCACACTTCCGCGATGCCGGCTTCGAAGACCCCGTGCGTGGACGGATACGTCACCATCAGCGCCGCCAGCGTGCCCTGGTGCTGCTCGGCCCGGGCCGCGAGGTCGGCGAGGTCGATGTTCCCCCGCGCGTCGGTCTGCACCACCACGACCTGCATCCCCGCCATCACGGCGCTCGCCGGGTTCGTCCCGTGGGCCGACTGCGGGATGAGGCAGGTGGTGCGGTGACCCTGGCCGCGGGCGCGGTGATACGCGCGGATCGTCAGCAGGCCGGCGAATTCGCCCTGCGATCCCGCGTTCGGCTGCAACGACACCCGCGCGAAACCGGTGATCTCGGCGAGCCACTCTTCGAGCTGGCGGAACAGCTCGGCGTAGCCGGCGGCCTGCTCGCGGGGCGCGAACGGGTGCAGCCGGTTGAACTCGGGCCAGGTGATCGGAAACATCTCGGCGGTGGCGTTGAGCTTCATGGTACACGAGCCCAGCGGGATCATCGCCGACGTGAGTGACAGGTCGCGGTCCTCGAGGCGCTTCAGGTAGCGCAGCATCTCGGTTTCGGAGCGGTGCGCGCGGAACACCGGGTGCGTCATGAACGGGCTGGTGCGCGTGAGACCGCGGGGCAGGGCCCGCGGCGTCTTGGCGGCAAGATCCGCCAGTTTCGCCCCGAGCGGTTTGCCGAGCGCGAACACTTCGACCAGATCCGCGACGTCGGCGAGTCCCACCGTCTCATCGAGCGCGACGCCGATCCGCGTCGGCGACAGCGCCCGCAGGTTGATGCGTTTCGCCTTCGCGGCGTTGTGGACCTTCGTCGCCGTGGCGGCGTCGGTGTCGACCGCCAGCGTATCGAAGAACTCCGCGTAGGCCGGCTTGTAGCCCAGCCGCTTGAGCGCGTCGGCCAGCAGGGCCGTCTGCTCGTGCACGCGCGCGGCGATCTGCGCGATCCCGTCGGGACCGTGATACACGGCGTACATGCTGGCCGTCACCGCCAGCAGCACCTGCGCCGTGCAGACGTTACTGGTCGCCTTTTCGCGGCGGATGTGCTGCTCGCGGGTCTGCAGCGCCATGCGCAGCCCCAGCCGGCCGGCGGCGTCCTTCGAGACGCCGATGATCCGTCCCGGGAGGTGACGCTTGAACCGGTCGCGCGTGGCGAAGAACGCGGCGTGCGGGCCGCCGTAGCCGAGCGGCACGCCGAAGCGCTGGGAGTTGCCGACGGCGATGTCGGCGCCCCACTCGCCGGGTGGAGTGAGCAACACGAGGGCGAGCAGGTCGGTCGCGGCGGTGACCAAGGCGCCGGCCGCGTGCGCGCGCTCGCACAGGGCCCGGAAGTCGCGGACGCGGCCGTCGGTCCCCGGGTACTGCACCAGCGCGCCGATCACGCCGCCGCCGAACTGGAACGTCTCGGGATCGGCCACGACCGTCTCGACGCCGCGCGCCTCCGCGCGCGTGCGCACGACCGCGATCGTCTGCGGGTGGCAGGCGGCGTCCACCAGGTAGACGGCGCCGGTCCGGTCGGCGACGGCCTCGGTCAGGTGCATCGCCTCGGCGGCGGCGGTCGCCTCGTCGAGCAGCGACGCGTTCGCGATCTCGAGGCCGGTCAGGTCGGCCACCATCGTCTGGAAGTTCAGCAGGGCTTCGAGCCGGCCCTGCGCGATCTCCGCCTGGTACGGCGTGTACGCCGTGTACCAGCCGGGGTTCTCGAGCACGTTGCGCAGGATCACCGGCGGCGTGATGCAGTCGTGGTAGCCCATCCCCAGGTACGAGCGCCACACTTCGTTCTTCGTGGCCAGCGCCCGGATCTCGGCGAGCGCCGCCTGCTCGCTCGCCGCGGCGGGGATGCCGAGCGGGCGCGGCAGCCGGATGTCCGCGGGGACGACCGCGTCGATGAAGGCGTCGAGCGAGGGGTAGCCCAGGGTCTCGAGCATTGCGCCCGCGTCCTCGGGTCCCGGCCCGATGTGGCGCTCGACGAAGACGTCGGGGTGATCCATCAGGAGTGCTTCAGGGACTGGCCGGGCTGGAGCACCACGACGTCGGCCCGGCCGCCGACCTTGCGCCGGAACTCCTGTGGGTCCGCCTTGATCACGTCCCAGGTGTTGTAGTGCATCGGAATGGCGATCTGCGGCCTGACGAAGTCCACCGCGCGCACCGCGTCGTCGATCCCCATCGTGTAGTTGTCGCCGATCGGTAGCAGCATCACGTCCACCCGGCCCTCGAGCAGCTGCATCTCCGTGGTGAGCGCGGTGTCGCCCGTGTGGTAGACGGTCTTCCCGCCCATCGTCACCACGAGGCCGCACGGCGTCACGGGGTAGCGGCCGGCGTCGTCGCTGTCGATGCCGCCGCCATGGAAGGCCGGCACGAGCTTGACCCGCCCCCACGGGAACGCGTGCGCCCCGCCGAGGTGCATCTTGTGCACCGCGGCGCCGCGCGTCTCGCAGAACGTGGCGAGCTCGTACGTCGTCACCACCGTCGGACGGTCGCGCGTGGCGATGGCCAGCGCGTCGCCCAGGTGGTCGCCGTGGCCGTGCGACAGCAACACCGCGTCGATCTTCGGCAGCTGTTCGAGCCCGATGTCCGCGGTGGGATTACCCGTCAGAAAGGGGTCGATGATGACACGGCGGCCTTCGGCCTCGATGGTGAAGCAGGCGTGACCGTGCCAGGTGAGGATCAGCATGAGAGGTTGTCGGTCATCGGTGCACGGTTGTCGGTAACCGAAAACCGAGAACCGACAACCGCCCTATTGTCCAATGTGTTTCGCGTACGCTCCCGCATCCATCAGCTGTCCGACCTCGGCCGGGTTCTGCATCCGCAGCTTGATCATCCAGCCCGCCCCCGTCCGCCTCCACGACCGTCCCGGCGACGGGACAGAACAGCTCGGACACCGCTTTCACCGCTTCGATCGTCCCGAACACCTGCATGCGGGTGAACACGGCGCCAGCCTTCGGCAACTCCACATATACAACGTCCCCGAGTTCCCCCTGGGCGTAGTCGGTGATGCCGACCACGACCACACCGGTTTCGGCTGTCTGCTTCACATACTCGTGCTCGGCGGTGTAGCGCAGATCTTTGGGGATGTTGGCCATGGGGGCGGTCGCTCGAGGCCGGAGGCGTGAGGAAGTCGCGGCGAAGGTTACCGGAGGTGGCAACCTCTGTCAAGGCAACGGCTTGGTACGCTTGGCCCGGAGCATCAGCTCCTTGAAGATGGCACGCGCCTCGGTCTCCAACTCCTTCAGCGAGCCTTCGTTGTCGATGACGTAGTGACTGCGGGCGCGCTTGCGCTCGGCGTCCATTTGGGCTGCGATCATACGGTCCGCTTCCTCGTTCGACAGCCCGCGCAGCGCCCGCAGGCGCGCCCGCCGTACCGGCACGGGAGCGTCCACCAGCACGACGGCGTCGAACTGGGACGGATCGAGCGCCTCGAACAACAGCGGAATGTCGTTGACGACGAGCACATCGTTCCGGGCGCGGGCGGCGGCGAGCAGCTCGTCGCGGCGCCGCCGCACGGCCGGATGCACGATCGCGTTGAGGTCGGCGAGCGCCGCGTCGTCGCCCATCACCTTGGCGCGCAGCGCGGGGCGGTCGAGGGTGCCGTCGCGGTGGAGCACGTTGGTGCCGAACCGTTTCACGATGGCGGTGAGCACCTCGGTGCCCGGCGCCTCCGCCTCCCGCGCCAGCTCATCCGCATCGATGATCGTGGCCCCCCAGCGACGGAGCAGCTCGACGACCGTCGACTTGCCGGCGGCGATGTTGCCGGTGAGAGCTACGTTGAGCATGGGGAGAGACGTCGGACCTCAGACGTCAGACATCAGCCCACTGCTGACGTCTGAGGTCTGAGGTCTACAGTAAGGCAGTCTGATCTTCATCGGCCCTCGGGACTTTATGACAATGCCGGCACCGGGCCTCGTATGACTCCCGGCCGCCGACCATGATCGTGGGGCTGTCCCAGGTCGCGGGCTTGCCGTTGACGAGCCGCTGGTTGCGGGTCGCGGGGCCGCCGCACACGACGCAGATCGCCTGAAATTTGTCCACCAGCTCGGCGACGCACATCAGCGTCGGCATCGGGCCGAACGGCAGGCCGCGGAAATCGACGTCCGTGCCCGCGAGGATCACCCGGACGCCGCGATCGGCGAGCGCGTTGGCGACCTCGACGATGCTGTCGTCGAGGAACTGCGCCTCGTCCACGGCGACGACCTCCGTGGCGGGGCGGATGCGCTGTACGATCTCGGCGGCGCTGTCCACGGGCTCGGCCTCGACGGTGATGCCGTCGTGCGTGGAGACGTTGTAGAGCCCGGCATAACGGGCGTCGAGGTGGGACTTGAAGACCTGGACTTGCTTGCGGGCGATCACGGCCCGGCGCACGCGACGGATCAGCTCTTCGGACTTGCCGGAAAACATGACGCCGGCGATGACCTCGATCCAGCCCGGACGGGTGCCGTGGAACATCGCGCAGCCTTCAGGTCAGAGACGCCAGGTACCAGAGGAGTTCCCAGACGCCAAGCTAACAGTGGCTTCAAGACTCGAGTTGTCAGCGCGACGCGGTCTGCCAACGGAGTTTCTGGCAACCACTTCCAGCTTGGCGTCTGGGAACTCCTCTGGCGGCTGACCCCCCGAAAAGCTTGATATCTTGCGGATTTCCAGGGGATACCCCATAATAACGCTGGTTTTATGCGGGTTTTCGGGCGCCCCCCCGCGATAGGGGCGGATTCTCTGGGGATTTCACCCGCTGGACCCTGACAAGGAGACCGCCGTGAACAAAGCCGAGCTGACCTCGGCGCTGGCCATGCGGACGAAGATGTCCAAGGCCGACGCGTCTCGCACGATCGATGCCCTGTTCGACGACAAGGGCATCATCGCCGGCGAGCTGAAAAAGGGAGCCAAGGTGCAGATCACCGGCTTCGGGAACTTCGAAGCGCGCAAGCGCGCGGCGCGTATGGGCCGCAACCCCAAGACCGGCGGTACGATCCAGATCAAGGCGTCAATCGCTCCGGCGTTCCGCGCCGGCAAACAGCTGAAGATGGCGCTGAACGGCAAGCGGTAAAACCCGCTGGTTGTTCGCGACACGCTGATCACGGGCCGCTCCGCTGAGCGGCCCGTCGGCGTTTCAGCGCTCGCGCCGCGCCTGCACCCGGCGACCGCGGATCGTCGCTCCCGCGAGCCGCTGGATCGCCTGGTCGGCCGCGTGGGACGCGACGTCGGCGAGGCTGAAGGTCTCGCGCACTTCGATGCGACCGAGATCTTCCCGGGCGAGACCCGCTTCGCGGATCAGCGCGCCGACGAGGTCCTTTGCCGCGGCGCCGTCCTTCTTCCCGACGCCCACGAACACCTTGACCCAGCTCGGCGGCGGGGCCGCCGGCCGCTCCGCGGCTGCGCTGCCGGGGGCGCGCTGCAAGGCCAGCAGCGCCGCCGCGACCTCCGCGGCGTCAAAACGCTCGAACAGCGGCGTGAGCAGCGCCAGCTCCGCGTCCACCGCGCCGCGCTCGATCAGCTCCGCAACTCGCGCCCGCAGCCGTTCGACTCGGACCTGTGCCCGGTCGGCGGCGTCGGCGAGAGGAACGGGCGTGAGCGACGCGATGGCGCGGGCGTAGGGAAGCTGCGCCGGCGTGAGCAGCAGCAGCGGGCGTCCCAGTCTGGCGAGCGCCGTGAGCTGAGCGCGCGTCGGCAGGGCGGTGCAGACGATGGCGTCGCCTGCGGTGTCCGGCATGTCTCCGCCGGTCCAGACCACCGGCCGGGCGGCTCCGACGGCCTCGATGCCTTCACGCAGCGCCGCTGCGCGTCGCGCCGCCGGGGCGATCACGTAGCGCGCCGGCCCCACGGGGCCCAGCGGCTTGCCGTCGGCGTCCAGGGCCAAGTCCCCCACGACCTCGGCACGGTGCGCGTGGCGCTCCAGGAAATCCCGGAGGGCGCTGGGGTTCCAGCTGAGCACGACGCGCGTGGCGCCGCGCGTTTCGGCGAGCAGCGTATCGAGCGCGCCGGAGGGCTCGGCCGCCGCGAAGCTCTCGGGCCAGGCGAGGACCACGGTGCGGATGGTGTCGAGCTTGAGGACGCTTTTCGACGCGAGCGCCGCCAGGTCATCCGGCGCGCCGGCGAGGACGTCGATAGGGCTTTCCTTTAAGAGGGCAGCGGCTCGGCCGAGGCTGGTGACGGCGTGGACGCGCAGACCGGCGGGGGCCCGGGCCGCCCACTCGGCGGCGACGGTGTGGTCCAGACAGAGCACGAGCGCCGGGATCGCCGGAGACACGAGCTCCCAGACTGCATCCGCCTGCTCGACGGCGGGCGGCATCACGAGCACCACGGGGCGGCCGCGATCGAGCGCGGCGCGCGCTGCGCTGACATCCGTCACACGGACCTCGGTTGTCAAAGGGCGGAGAAGCGGCTCGGATGCTAGCTTCGGGGCAATCGAAATGCAACTCCGCGCGCTGCTGTTGCTCGGTTTTGCCGCCGGGCCGCTGCTCTCCCAGACCCCGCGGCCCCGCGCGCGCGACCTCGGCATCGTCGTGGGCGTGCTGCCGCCGGGGCCGCTCGACGCCATCACGGACGTGGCCGGCGTGCGCGTCGGCCACGCCACAATCGCCCGCGGCGACTCGATCAATACCGGCGTCACCGCGATCCTCCCGCCGGGCGCCAACGTGTTCCGCGAGAAGGTCCCCGCCGCGGTCGTCGTGGGAAACGCCTTCGGCAAGCTCATGGGCTCGACGCAGGTCAATGAGCTCGGCGAGCTCGAGTCGCCGATCGTGCTCACGTGCACGCTCTGCGTCCCCCGCGCCGCCGACGCCGTGCTGACCTACCTCCTCGACCTCCCCGGCAACGCCGACGTGCGCTCGGCCAACCCGCTCGTCGCCGAAACCAACGACGGATTCCTGAGCGACATCCGCGCCCGCCCCGTCGGCGAGAGCGATGTCCTCGCGGCGATCCGCGCCGCGACCGGCGGCCCGGTGGCCGAGGGGGCGGTGGGGGCCGGACGGGGCACGGTCGCGTTCGGTTGGAAGGGCGGGATCGGCACTGCCAGCCGCAAGCTCCCCGACCCGCTCGGTGGCTGGACGGTGGGCGCGCTGGTGCAATCGAATTTCGGCGGTGTGCTGATGATCAACGGCGCACCGGTGGGCCGCGAGCTCGGCCGGTATTACCTGCAAGGCGAAGGGGGACGGGGGGTGGGGGATGGGTCGATCATCATCGTCGTCGCGACCGACGCGCCGCTGGACCATCGGCAACTGGAGCGTCTCGGCCGGCGCGCGCTGGCGGGATTGGCGCGAACTGGTTCGAGCATGTCGAACGGATCGGGGGATTATGTGATCGCGTTTTCAACCGTCCGCCCCCGTCCGTCCCCGTCCGCCCCTGTCGACACTGTGCTCGTCGTCCGCAACGACGCCATGTCCCCGCTGTTCGAAGCCGTCATCGAGGCGACCGAGGAAGCGGTCTACAACTCGCTGTTGCGCGCCGAGACGGTGCGCGGATATCGTGGCACGGTGCGCGCGTTGCCGCTCGACTCGACCGCGGCGATTCTCAAACGCTACGGAGTCGCTCCGCGATGAGGTCCATCCTCGCGTTCGTGGGAATGCTCGCCGTCCCGCTCGTCGCCCAAACGGCGCGCGCGCCGTCGTCGCCCCATGGCGAGCTGCGCGTCGAGACGTTCTACTCCGCGGCCCTCGGCGTGTCCAAGCATTACCTGATTTATCTGCCACCGTCGTACGCGCGTGGGGCCCGGCGCTACGCCGTGGCGTACTACCTGCACGGGTACAGCGGCAACGAATCGGATTGGGCGGCCCTCGCCGAGCTCGACCGGGTCGCCGACTCGGTGTTCGCGGCGGGGGCACCGGAGATCATCGTGGTGATGCCGGACGGCGACGACGGCTGGTATACCGACTGGGTCGAGCCGCCCGGCTACGCGGCGTGCATGGCGGACACGACGCTGCCCCGCCGCGGCACCACGTACTGCACGGAACGCGGCGGGTACGCCACGTACGTCGCCCACGACCTCGTGGCGCACGTGGACTCGATCTACCGCACCCGCGCCGACCGGCGTCATCGCGGTATCGCGGGCCTGTATCGCGGGCCTGTCGATGGGCGGCTACGGGGCGGTCACGCTGGCGCTGGCGCACCCCGACCTCTTCGCCGCCGCCGCGAGCCACTCCGGGGTGTTGTCGCCGTTGTACGCGGGGCCGCATCCATTCGCGGCGCCGCCGCGCTATGCGGTTGCGATGGACTCCATCCGCGCCACGTGGGGCTGGGCGTGGGGGACCATTGGGCGGGCCTTCGGGGGCGACACCGCGTCGTGGGCCGCGCGCGACCCGGCACGTCTGGCGCGGCGGCTCCGCGCCGCCCGCGGGCCGTTCCCGGCGCTATTCGTGGATGGCGGGACCGAAGATGGGCTGACCGACGAGTCGCGCGCCTTTCACGCCGAGCTTGCGGCGCTGGGCATCGCGCACCACTACGCCGAGTGGCCCGGGGGACACGACTGGCGCTACTGGCGCGCGCACGTGGGCGAGAGTCTCGCCTGGCTCGCGGCCGCGATAGATTCCACGCCATGAGCGACGGTCTCTCTGCCAACCTGCAGTACCTGGAAGCGTCCGCGACCGTCGCGATCTCGCAGGAGGCCAAGCGCCGCCGCGCGGCCGGCGAGGATGTGATCGATCTGGGCGCCGGCGAGCCGGACTTCGCGACGCCGGCGATCCCCGCCGAGGCTGGGATCAAGGCGATCCGGGAGGGGAAGACCAAGTATCCCGCCAACGAGGGGATCCTCGAGCTGCGGGCGGCC
>WNFX01016423.1_pt1 | contig 10022 bp, 8 predicted proteins | sample 5400111 | NCBI WGS metagenome assembly WNFX01 (sample SAMN13153363, study PRJNA577476) | soil metagenome | isolation source: 40 cm soil or saprolite under grassland replicate 1 | place: USA:California | collected 2016-06-15 | reverse complement strand
CTTTATTACATGCATTTGCTGATAGTGGCTATATAAAAATTCTTGCCACGATTGCGAGTACAAAATATGAAGGAGTTGCGGCAGTATTTAATGTATTCAATACTTATTTTCAACGACCGGATATAATAATTGGCGTGCCGAAGGGAAAAGCCCTGGAGCTAAAAGATCGGCAACATTGGACGGACACATTGCTGCTGAAATATCCGCATAGCGTCAAAATAAATGATGAAGTCGCTGATGCAGTGGAAGTGTACAGAAAAACATTAGCGACTCAGCCCGATAAAAGCGTAACAATCGTAACAACAGGTTTTCTCACAAATCTTTCCAACTTATTGCAATCAAAACCGGATAAATATTCAAAACTGGATGGCAAAGCATTGGTGAAACATAAAGTAAAGCAACTGATTTGTATGGCAGGCCGTTTTCCTGCCGGTAGTGAATTCAATGTTGACAGGGATGCGGCCGCTTCTCAATTTGTTTTTAATAATTGGAACACACCGGTTCTACTCAGCGGTTTTGAGATAGGACAAAAGATAAAAACGGGCCTGCCTCTTGTCAACAACGAAACGATAAAAAATAGCCCTGTAAAAGATGTGTTCAGGATTTGCATTCCTATGAGTAAAGAAGATAGCGCTGGTCGGATGAGCTGGGACGAAACGGCCGTATTAGTTGCCGTAAAGGGATACAAACCGTGGTATGATATTGAAAAGGGTAAGATGGTCGTTGCCGGCGATGGAAGTAATACTTGGATCAACACGCCTTCAACGCACAATCATCTTGTAGAAAAATTACCACCTTCCATTGTTCAGCAACTGATCAATAAACTTATGACGCATCAACCTTTAAAAAAATAGCCTTGCTTCTTCATTGTGAGAAGTTGATTTAGAAACGCTGGTGACAATTTTCCTTAGTTTTCTCTACAGCTGGTTAATGAACGTAATAATCCTATTTTTTGTGGCACGTTTCATGAATGAAATAGACAAGCTATTTACAGCCTTTTATGAAAATAGGTGCCTTGATTATCTTTCTATCGATTGTTGAACTCATTAGAGGACAGGATCTCCCCCGTGCAGACTCTACATCGTTTAAAATTGATAGCACAAAAAGACAAGCCTCGCCTGATACTCTTAGATATGATTCTACGCACAATAAATATGGTGATCTCCTAAACGATGACCCTGCATACAATCCCCGGTATAAATGGTATGTGCCGGCATCAAAAGTGATTACCACCAATATATTTAACTGGGCTACGGCAAAATACATTTTCAAATATGACTGGCCTGCTTCGAGCATCAGCGACTGGAAAAGAAATTTAAAAAGTGGGTGGGAGTGGGACTCTGATAAATTCGGAATAAATTTTATCGGCCATCCGCATTCGGGAAATTATTATTTCAATATTGCCCGCTCCAACGGTTATTCATTCTGGGGTTCATCACCCTTTGCCATTGAAGGCAGCGTCGTTTGGGAATATTTTGGTGAGAACACGAGACCTTCAATTAATGACGTGATCAACACGCCCATCAGCGGAATGCTTTTGGGTGAAATCCTTTACCGCGTCAGTTCAAATATCCTTGACGACCGTACAAGAGGGGCAGAAAGAGTGTGGCGGGAGATCTTCGCCGGCATCATAAACCCGTCAAGAGCATTAAACAGGCTAACACAAGGAAAAATGTTCCGGGTAACTCCAAAAGAAGTGTACCAGAAGGAACCACTGAATATTACATTCTTTGCGGGCGTTCATAAAGTGAATAATAAAATTGGCAAAGACAATCTTTTCGGCACTGGTACAAACAATGCCATTGTACATCTCCAACTTGATTATGGCGATCCCTTCGAGACGAGGCATCGCAAACCTTTTGACGTGTTCAGGTTAAGAGTGGAATTAGGTTATGGGGCCGATGTGCACCTGATCGATAATGTAAATGGCTATGGAATTTTATTTGGTAAAAATGTTAAGCGCAACAGGTTGCTGGTTGGCGCTTTCCAGCATTTCGATTACTGGCGCAATAATATTTTTGAAGTAGGAACACTCGGTTATGGCGGCGGATTGATTTCAAGAATTCCCGTAAAACGTCATTCCAATATTTATTCGGCTATTCATGTTGCCGTAGTTCCGCTTGCAGGAAATAATACCCAATTTGGACCCGATACTTCAGAATTCAGGCATTATAATTTCGGGGGTGGCATGCAGGCAAAAATGGAAGAGACTTTTAACCTGAACGATTGGGCGACGCTGGGTTTTACGGGGTTTTATTATTGGATACACACTTATAATGGATTGCCGGGAAATAGTTTGGTAGGGATTTTAAAACCGGTGGTTACACTAAAACTTTACAAAAATCTGCGAATTGGTTTCGAACACCTCATTTATCGAAACGACCGATTTCTGAACGGTGATGAAACACTTCACCTCACCCGGACCGAACAAAAACTTTTTTTGCAATTGTACTTCGAAGACCCGCAACGACGGGGAAAATATCAGTAAAGACGGATTATGGTTTGTATCCGCTGGGTGACTGCTACCTCCCTGCCGGCTGCTTGAACTTCATTGTCTCGGCACGCGCAGATACTTTTATTACTTTACGCAACAAACTGTCTCTGTCATTACCACATCAGCCTATCGTATTCATCATATTTGGCCTTTTTATCGGCAAATAATAAAAAAGTAGCTGTAGTAAATACGGCAACAGCGAACAATAGTATTCTGAAGTTTTTTTGATTTATGTTCATTGGGGTATTTTACCTGGACGTATGAAAACTCAGTGTTTTATAATGATTGTACTATTCCAAAGAAAAATATTAGCCCCAGCAACCCAAGGATAACAATCCCCGCGGTTCTTTCTAATTGATTATCTTCCATTGCTATTCTTATTTGTCTTTATTAGATGAATATAAGCCAGTGCAGGTAAATTCTCAGTAGAAATTGTATAAAAATTTGTGCCAGCTTTTATTTGTTTATACAATTAAACGTTTTTTTATAATGGAACCGCTTATTATTTATGTTATGGGTGTTTCAGGATCGGGAAAAACTACGATTGGAAAAAAATTATCAAGAAAGATCACTATCCCTTTTTTTGATGCAGACGATTTTCATACCGTGACCAATAAAGAAAAAATGGAAGCAGGCTTTCCGTTGACTGATGATGACAGGGCAGAATGGCTGTTAAGCATAAACGAGCTTGCCAAGCGGCAAATGAAAAGCAAAGGGGCTATTATTGCCTGCTCTGCATTGAAAGAAAAATATAGAACTGTCTTGTCCCATGGAATTACTGTTCCTCTATTTTGGATATTTCTGCAGGGCAATTATGAATTGATAAAAAAAAGAATGGACGCCAGAACGGATCACTATATGCCGCCCGCTTTATTGACCTCGCAATTTGAGACGTTGGAAATTCCTCAACAATCCATTTCTGTTGATATTTCACAAAGCCCGGATAAGATAGTTGAAGAAATAATTTCGCAGATAAGGCTATGAATAATCTGAACGAATGGTTAGTTATCTACTTCCTTGATAGACGGCCGTGTATCATTTGCATCTCTCCGCTCATATCTTATTTTAAATTTCGAAAGATCAGGTTTATAGGTACGGGTTCGCTGCAACTCATAATTATAAATAGTTTTCCCTAGCTGGTACAAGAAAGGATAGCCAATATCATCATAATCATATTTATCATCGTTCAATACACCATCGCTGTTTACATATACTGTTGCACTGAGCATAAATTCAACCTTATTTTTAAAATCGGCAACATATGATACGTCTGTTAGAAAACCATAGGCCCAGCCGACTTTATTGAAAATGCGGACGTCTTCAGGCAACTCATGAGAACCGTGTTTAAAGAAAAATTTTACATAGCTATTGTAATATTTGCCCGTATCATATTTCGGATAATTGGTCTCAGAAGGAAATTGAGAAAGATAACGATACAAAAATTCGTAATCATCTTTGGTAAATTGAAATCGCTGGCCTTTTGAAACGGAGGAAGGAAATAGAATAGATTGCAGAAGTTGTTGAAGGTCTCTTAGCGAAATATAGTTGGCAAATGTAAAATCAATAGGTTCGTTTACGAGGCTATCATTGCGATCATAGTGTGCCTTTCCAATTTTAATAGGAGAAGGAAAATAAAATGAATCGGCGTTAAAAGCAGCAGGTTGCAGGTAAATAAGCCTTCCGTCTTCTTTTATAAATCTCAATTGATTGGTGTGGCGGTTTTGTTCAGGCGTAAACCCTTTAAATTGCCTTGTGATACGAACAGTTCTATAGCCTTTGTCATGCAAATTTCTGTTTATCTCTTGTTGCCCTACGAACTGGTACATTCTGTTATAGGCATCATTATCGCTTACTAAAAATGCTTTTCTTATAAACTGGGCAATGGATGATAATTGATTTTGCGAACTGGTATCTCTGTACAATGCCACCTGTTTTTCATAGCTGCTATCGAATTGTATCGGTACATATTTATCTGCTCCTCTGATATGCATTTTGTTCAACTTCTCCAATGATAGTAGTGCCAATGGAAGTTTTACAGTGGAGGCAGGATTGAAATATAAATCAGGATCATAGTTGAAGTAATAATTTTTGAATGTTGGTTCGTTGTGTCTGTCACGATTAATCTCTGTGTAAATAATCTGAAGACGGTAAGTTTGGGGATCGTTTAATACCTGCTGAAACACAGAATTCGTATTTCCTTTAAATATCCCATTCAATACTGAATCCGTTACAGGTTGCGCAACCAGCGAAGTCATAGGGGATAATAACAAAATCATCAATAGAAAACGCATGAGTTGAAGATACATATTAGTCAGGCATTTACAGATGTCCAAACAATTCATGTTTTGAGCAATAAAAAGCCGACCTTTGGCATTCAACAAACTATATAAGAGAATATGGCAAAATCAAGAGAAACTTTTGGTAAGAAAGAAAAAGAAAAGAAAAAATTAAAAGAGCGCAAGGAAAAAGCAGAAAAAATGGAGGAACGCAGGGCGAATGCTAAAAAAGGAAGAAGCCTTGAGGATATGATGGCATATGTGGATGAGAATGGAAACATTTCTCCCACACCGCCTGACCCAAAGAAAAAGAAGGTCTTTAAACAGGAAGACATGCAGATCAGTATACCTAAGCTTGAAGACAGACCGAAAGCTGAATCTGAAAGAAAGGGAGTCGTGACTTTTTTTAATGATGAAAAAGGTTTTGGGTTTATTAATGATTTGCAAAGCCAGGAACGCGTTTTTATTCATATCAATCAATTATCAGAACCGATAAAAGAGCATGATAAAGTTACTTTTGAAGTTGAGATGGGACACAAAGGACTTAGCGCCATAAATGTGAAAAAAATCAGTTAAAAAATATAATTGGCTGGCTTTAAATGATCAAAATCAAAAAGCTCATGAATTCCATGAGCTTTTTTTGAAAAGATATTTAGATGCCTTTCTATTTAGTCACTGTCTTTTGTTTGATTATATTCCCATTTTCATCAACCAGTAATTTTGCTTTACTATTTCCATTCTTCAACTGTATTTCAAAGGCCATCCGGTCTTTTTGCATTTCCCGATTGACCGCTACAATTGTGTAACCCGAATACTTATCATTGATCATTGTAGTAACTGCAGACGGTAACGATTTAAAATCATTCACTACGTAAGCGGTTCCAATCCAATTAGCATCTGAATCATACCAGGTGTAATATTTATCATTGTTCAGGGTATATGTTACCACATAATCACCCTGATCCATCGCTGGCCATCCTGCCAATTCCCAGTCTATAGGCAATGAATTGACATCATAAGTTGACCATACAACCGTAGTAGCTGTTGGATATTGAGTCGTGAATGCTTTTTTTATTGAAGCAGGTACTACAATTGTCCCGGTGGTTTCATCAGTGACTTTATAAGAAGGTCCGCAAGAAGCGAGCACTGCCATACCCGCCGCAAGCATTAACATTTTTAATTTCATAATACACGATTTAAATATGAAAGAATATATTCCTCGATTACTTTACCCCAAACATGTTGCCAAACGAGAATATTTGTCAGTTATTTTAACGGATGTTATTACGGTCATCTCAATAACATACTGTCTTTTCAGCATTAATAAATTAAGTAAATTGTTTTTTCAAAAATGCAGACATGAAATATAAAATACTTGCCATAGCTGTTGTGATTCTTTTTTCTGGTTTTACAGTGATAACCGGTATGATGATTTGCTATATGCAGATTTTACCAACAGCTATCGGGCAACACTAACAGAATTTTATCTCCACTATCTCCGGGAGCTTTCAAAGTTTAACCGTGAGAGCTTGAATAAAAATGATAAGATCAGCTATGATATTTTTAAAAGAGATATGGAAATGGCAATTGAGGGCTTAACCTATAAAGATAATCTTACACCATTTAATCAATTTACCGGAATGCCTTTAACTATTGGCCAGTTTGGAAGCGGTACCGTTATTCAACCTTTCAAAACAGTTAAGGATTATGAGAATTGGCTAAAGCGTGCTGCTCGTTTTTCAATATGGACTGACAGTGCTATTGTTTATTTTAAGAAAGGAATGGCAGAAGGAATCGTATTACCCAAAGCGTTGGTGATAAAAATGATTCCGCAGATGGAAAGTTTTGTAACAACGGACACGTCAAAATCCATTTTTTATGGACCCGTGCGCAATATGCCTGCTTCTTTCGATACTGCTGATAAGAAACGATTGACTGCTGCCTACGTGAAATTGATCAATGAAAAATTATCGCCTTCCTATCAAAAGCTCGCGGATTTTTTAAAGAATGGATACCTCGCCGCAGCAAGGACAACTGATGGGTTAAGTGCTTTGCCGGGAGGAGATAAATTTTATAAATACCGCATTCGCTTATTAACTACGACAACCAAAACACCTGATGAGCTATATAATACAGGACTTTCTGAAGTGAAGAGAATAAGAGAACAAATGGAGAAAATAAAAATGACCGTAGGTTTTTCCGGTGATCTGAAAGCGTTTTTTGATTACATGAGAACTGATCCAAAATTCAAACCTTACAAAACGGCAGAGGAAGTATTGGATGCCTACCGGGCAGTGGAAAAAAGAATTCAGCCTTTTATGCCCAAGTATTTTAATCATTTCCCAAAAACACCGTTCGAGATAAGACAGACAGAAGCTTTCCGGGCTGCAACTGCGGCGGCACAATACTTTGCAGGTACGCCGGATGGTACTCGTCCGGGAATTTTTTATGTGCCTATTGTTGATGCAACAAAATATACAACGGCAAAAACCAATTTGTTTTTACATGAAGCGATCCCCGGTCATCATTACCAGATTTCGTTACAAAGAGAAAATGCAAATCTTCCGGACTTTCGCCGATACGGAGGTAATTCAGCTTACGCGGAAGGATGGGGGCTTTATGCGGAAAGCCTGGGTTATGAAATGGGATTATATGAAGATCCTTATCAAAAAATGTATGCTTTGGGAGATGAGATGCATAGGGCCGTGAGGCTTGTGGTAGATGCGGGCTTACATGCAAAAGGCTGGACAAGAGAGCGGGCTATAAAATATATGATGGACAATGAACCTATCAGCGAACAGGGAGCCACGGCAGAAATTGAACGATATATGGCGATGCCCGCACAGGCGCTTTCCTATAAAGTGGGTGAGCTTAAAATAAAAGAGCTAAGAAATAAATATGAAAAATCGTTAGGTAAAAAATTTAACCTCGCGGCTTTTCATGATGAGTTGCTGAAAGATGGCAATATGCCATTAAATATTTTAGAACGTAAGATGGATGAGTGGGCAAAGAGTTTTTAACTATCAGAGGTCTATATTCAAGTTTGAAGATCTCATGCAGTTTCGAAAATGGAATTCATTTTCTTTATTGCCTTATTCAAATCAATTCCCTTGCCCAGCACTCCTTTGAAAATATCACTCGTTTCTTTCAATCGGGGAATTGCATTGCGCAGGTTATGGTTTTTTATTTGCAAACCTTTTTTCACCTCATCCCAATGCAACGGCATTGATACGGGAGCAAAAGGTTTGGGCCGAACTGAATACACCGAAGCCAATGTTGCCTGTGGACGATTTTGGAGAAAATCGAGATACATTTTTCCGTCACGATCTGCAGTTTTTCTTTCAATACTCGTGAAAGAGGGAATTTCATGGTGAACAATCTTTACAATTCGTCTTCCAAATTCTTTTGAATCATGATAACTATATTTTGCGCCAAGAGGAATATAAATGTGCAAACCCGTGGAGCCGGAAGTCTTGCAAAAAGCAGGTACATCAATCGCCTTTAAAATTTCTTTTGTTACCTGCGCCGCTTTTATTACTTGTTCAAAAGTATTTTTATCAGGATCAAGATCTATAATGCACCAGTCAGGGTTTTCGGGTGATCCGGTGCGGCTGCTCCAGGGGTTCATTTCAATGCAGCCAAGGGAAGCGATATACAATAAACTTGCTTCATTGGTACAAACCAAAAATTCTTTTTTTTCTTCATCAGCCTCGCTGTAGTATGGAAAAGTTTCTATCCAGCCAGGGACTTTTCCTTTTACATTTTTTTGATAGAAACTCTGACCAGCAATACCATGCGGATGACGATTTAGCGTTTGTGGTCTCCCCTTCATATAAGGCAGCATGTATGGTGCAACCTGGTAATAATAATTGATCAGCTCTCGTTTTGTAATTTTTTCTTTCGGCCAAAAGACTTTGCTAAGGTTTGTGAAATGAAGATCGTGCCCGCCAATATTTCTTGTCTGCGCTTCTTCTTTTGGGTTAAGTAAAGTTTTTCTTTCTTTTTTAGGTGGCTGTGATAAAGCCTTATTCATTTTACCTCGTTTCTCTATTACCTCTTCTGTTTTTTTTGAAACTTCCCTGACAACTTCTCCAGGTTTTTTGTCTTCCCTCAATCCCTTGAAAGAAGGATGACGAACGGCTCCGTCCTTTGTTAATTCACGGTAGCTGATCTCTGCAATGAGTTTTGGTTTTACCCAGGTTACTTTTGCCTTTGGTGGATTGGGGCGAAAGCGGGAAGGCTTGTTGTATTCAGGTTCTTCAACGAATGGACAGGTCTTCGTTTCATAGCGTTTTAATTTTTGGAGGATGTCTTTTTGTGTCGCCGTATTAAAGCCAGTACCAACAGGAGTTACAAAATGAAACTCACCCTTTTCATACTGTCCAACAAGGATAGCACTGAAAAGCTTACTTGTATTTTCGTTTTTTGTATAACCACCAATCACAAACTCCTGCCTTTTTTCTGTTTTTATTTTCAGCCATTCTTTTGAACGAACACCCGGTATATAAATGCTGTTTGATTTTTTTGCAAAGATTCCTTCCAAAAACATAAAATGCAAGTTGGCCGTCCGCTTCGCTGCGCCAGAGTTGCAGATCACCAAAGTCAGGCAAACCTTGTTCATTTACAACTACAATTTCTCCATCGACTACGGCATTGATCTTCCAATTTTTTAAAGCCTCATAAACCGGATAAAACTTTTCATTGAAAGATTTATTATTGCGGGACCGAATGTCAACCACTCCCTTGTTCATGTACGCAATCGCACGATAACCATCCCATTTTATTTCATAGAGCCAGCCTGGCTCTTCAACGGGGTCGGTCACCAAAGTGGCCAGCATTGGTTCGATATTTTTTTGAATTGCAGAGGGTTTCCCCTTCTTTAATAATTGTTTGATGCTTGCCTTATTCATGAATGGTAAAATTACAGAATCATGCCAAGGCGAATTGACCAATATCCCCGATGAGGGTAATAATGTCTGGGGATTTTGAAGTATCTTAATCGGGCATAGAAATAAAAGTCTTATCTCAAATTACTAATGAAAACTCTTTTGATTTTATTGGCATTGCCTCTAAAGGTTTTTGCACAGGATTTAACGGGTATCTGGACTGGGTTTTTAGATATGGGCGACAGTAAGCTACCCTACGAACTAGTGATCAGCGGAGATAAAAAAAGCCTAAGTGGCTACTCGCTCATGACATTCACCTTTAATGGAATTGAAAACGTTGGATTAAAAACAATGGAAATAAAAGTG
>WNFX01007781.1_pt1 | contig 10022 bp, 9 predicted proteins | sample 5400111 | NCBI WGS metagenome assembly WNFX01 (sample SAMN13153363, study PRJNA577476) | soil metagenome | isolation source: 40 cm soil or saprolite under grassland replicate 1 | place: USA:California | collected 2016-06-15 | reverse complement strand
CTTCCCGTTTGCTCCACTGCCTTGCGTGCTCTTTCCTCTCTCGCGTGTGATCGACCGTCCTAGCTATTCTACCACAGCCATACAGATTCTGAGACATGTGAAAAGATCGTGGCAAAATAAGTCCGCCCATACGCAAGAATACCCATTTAGTCAATTGGCTCAAGGCTTGATAGCCCTCTCTCTTAAAAACTAATATTATGGTAGTCACTATGTTATACTGTACCATATAAATTTACCCTTTCAGGACTTCTCGCCGCCTGCGGCGGCTCGCCCATTCATAGGTGAGTTACGGATTTTGCCGCCTGTGGCGGCAAAATCCGTAACTCACCCAAAACTCTTGCGAACTGCCATAGGCAGTGAGGAGTCAAGAAGAGAGCAGATCTGAAGAGTTACATATGAAGATGCTCAGGACTTTTTTCAGGAGGCGTTGCAGATGGTTGAATATGTAGGACAACAACTGGGTAATTATCAATTGATCCGCTTGCTAGGAGAAGGCGGCTTTGCCGAAGTCTACCTGGGCGAACATATCTACCTCGGTACCATGGCTGCCATCAAAGTGACGCGTATGAGCCTGGCAAGCGGTGAAATGGAGAATTTTCGCACGGAGGCACGCACGATCGCAAACCTGGTCCACCCTAATATCGTGCGCGTCCTGGAATTTGGCGTGCAAGACGGCAACCCCTTTCTGGTGATGGACTACGCGCCCAATGGTACCTTGCGCCAGCGCCATCCCAGAGGCCTGGCTGTTCCATTGCCCACCATCATCCCCTACATCAAACAGGTAGCCGAAGCTTTACAACGTGCCCACGATGAGAAACTGATCCACCGCGACGTCAAACCAGAAAATATGCTGCTTGGACGACAGAATGAGGTCTTACTCAGCGATTTTGGCATTGCCCTTATGGCTGCCCAGAATACACGCGAGCAGGCCCTCGAAACGGCTGCCGGTACCATTGGATACATGGCTCCAGAGCAGATTCAGGGCAAGCCGCGTCCTGCCAGCGACCAGTATTCATTAGGCATCGTCGTTTATGAATGGTTGAGCGGAAACAAACCTTTTCAGGGGTCATTGACTGAAGTAGTGAGCCGGCAGCTGGCTGTCCCTCCAGAGCCATTACGTGAGAAGAATGCCTCCATCTCGCCAGCCGTTGAGTCAGTGGTCATGAAAGCCCTGGCCAAAGATCCCAAAGAGCGTTTCGCCACTATACGAGACTTTGCTGCTGCCCTGGAGCAGGCCTGTCAAGCAGATGTAAGTGATGCCACCATTCTGGTACGACTGCCCGCGCAAAGCGCGCAACAGGAACCTGTTGCAGCACCCTCTAACCCGCAAACCCAGTTAACTGTTAATGTCAACACTCAAACTCCTCCTTCGACACCAACGACCAGAACAGCCTCACGATCCCTTGGAGCAATTCCCACCCTCTATACCTACCGCGAACATACAAGTAAAGTGAATTCCATAGCATGGTTCTGGGACGGAAAGTACTTTGCCTCTGGCAGTGACGATCAAACGGTACTGGTATGGAATATCACTTCCGGAAACAGGGTCGGCACCTACCGCGGTCATTTCGGCAAGGTAAACGCAGTGCAGTATGTACCCGGTGGCTTACGTATAGCGTCTGGAAGTGATGATAAGACTGTGCAGATATGGGAGGCCAATACCGGTAACCAGCTTCTCACCTATCGTGGTCATACTAACAGTGTGAAGACCCTGGCCTGGTCGCCAGATGCACAACGTATTGCCTCTAGCGCCACTGATGAGGATGTACAGGTATGGGATCCTGTCAGTGGCAGTTTCATCTTTATCTATCGCGGGCATATCTATTCTGTCAATAGCCTGGCGTGGGCGCCGGATGGTCAACGTATCGCCTCGGGCGGTGGCGGTAAAGCAGTCCAGATCTGGGATGCTGCTGATGGCCATTTTATCTTCGCCTATCGTGGTCATTCTGCTCCTGTCAATGCCATCGCCTGGTCTGCCGACAGCAAGATCATCGCCTCTGGTAGTGAGGACAAAACAGTCCAGATCTGGGATGTTGTCACAGGCTATAACATCTTTACCTCCCGCGATCATTCTAGCGTGGTGACCGCCGTAGACTGGTCACCAGATGGGAGCCTTCTTGCTTCTGCGAACGGTGACGGATATGTACAACTCTGGGATACCTCCAGTGGTCGCAAGGTCGACAGCTATCGCCATTCTTCTCCGGTGCGGACCGTAGCCTGGTCGCCCGATGGCAAGTGCCTGGCCTTTGGCGGCGACGATGGCACAATCCAGGTCTGGGTCGTATCCTGATCAGTTACTGACCTCTCCTGCCCACGCAATCGCATCGTGCTCACTCTCGAAGAAGGCGAAGCGGCCGAAACGTCCAAGGGTTAAGACTATGAGTGCAAAGAGGCGTATAAATGAGTTGCCACAGCACCCTATTTTCTTCTGATGACATGGTAGGCGCTCCTTTCGCGCCGCTCTCATTGTGCGGCGCTCAGACATTACTCTGGCCGTTGCGCCAGAGAAGATTTTACCTCGATGTAGCGGGCAAGAATAAAGACCAGGTCGGACAGGCGATTAAGGTAGCGTATTACCTCACCATTCTGGATGACCCCATCATGCAGCAATTTCACGGCCATACGCTCAGCCCGGCGAATAATAGTACGTGCCAGGTCAAGTGCGGCCCCATCAAGCGTATCACCAGGAATAATAAATTTGTTGGGAATTTCCACCTCTTGCTTAAGCGACTCCTCGACTTGTTCCAACCAATGCACATGATCAGCTGTCATACGTAAGCCCATTTTTTCGTAATTCTCTGGTGTTGTCGCCAGTTCCCCCATTAACAGGTAGAGTTCATTCTGAATACGATATATAATTTCCTTCACTTTCGGGTCCTGTGTTGTGGCACGTGCCAGCCCCAAAGCGGATGTTGCTTCATCGACGGTGCCAAAGGTATCAGGACGTGGATCGTATTTCGCCACGCGTTCTGAACCCAGTAAACCTGTATACCCTGCATCTCCTGTACCAGTCGTTACCTTTGCCATAGTTCTGTTCCCTTTCACTCATCCTGCCCTTGATACCGGTATGCCCGGCTGACACGACGCCAGTCTAGTTCTCGCCCTCGTACTGGACGTTCCTCATCCAATGGTTCAAGTCTGTTTGTTGCCAGGAAACGTCGCCTTAAATTCGAGAGGTCTATCTGCTCATCCGCTGGAAAAAACGCCCGGTAGAGCAGAGCCGCCTCGGCAAGCGTTAAGATACCATCGCCGGCCGTTGGTTCCTTAAGAATACTCATCGGCCGCGTCTCTTTGCCCACAACTCTATCTTGCATGCGCCAATCTAACCCCTGATATACGCCCATGTCTGCCAGGTAACGCAGCACAATCTCAGGGTCTCGTTGCACTTGCGAACGTAGCGTATGCAGCGCTGTTTGTAAGACGGGGCGTACCTCTGGATCAAGTGTCCGTTGGCCTGATTCGATCTCCATCACCGCTGTCCACCCCACTCGCAGGCTGGGTACTGAATGAGATTGTAAATTAGGGCGCAGCTCGTCGTGATGTGCACGCAGCAGGACGCTGTGAATAAGCGAAACGGCCGCCCCTTGTTCCGTGCTTCCCCACACGTAGACCTGTTGCTCTTGCCACCCTGCCTTCATTTGTATCATCGGCGCTTCGGCAGGCCACATCAACAGCGCCTCCATTGTGCGATCAACCGCGTCGGTCACCGACTCGCTACCGAGCACAATACGCATAGGTGGCCCCCACGGCCCCTCACGCAACAAAACCCATAAGCTCCAATCACGTACCGCAAAAATAACTACGCTCGCAGTAACAATCAAACGACGCGGCACAACATCACGTGCAGGCTGCGAAGAAAGCGGTGTACCAGGTCCCGGTAGAGGTGTACTCATATGATCCTGCTCCAATAAATCGATGGTTTTAATACTATCGATTGTACCCACTTCAGCTTCAGACCGCAAGTCCATTGCATCTGTGAAATAAAATGGTTACAATTACTATAACTTCTGAATATGTGTACATACAGTTGGCCCTTAGCGAAACATTTTGAAGAAGGACCATATTCAATGGATAGTGATGCGCCGCCAGTCGTCAATCTCGAAGTTACTGTGCCTGTCTTACCGACGGGCTTACATCGACTTGGGCCAATGCAAGCACCAGCAACCAGCCAGTATAGTGAAAGTATTGAGAGCGAAGAAGTGGAACAGGTACGGCTTGTACCCATTGGGCTCCAAAGGGATCCATCACTTCATCAGCCTCGTGAGCAGGCTATAAGTGATGTTCCCGCGCGCATGATACACTCAATACGCTTTCGTGTATTCCATCTGACCGTGCCAGCAGATGGTCAGCCATTTTTGCTCCAGGTTTTGCGTAGATATAACGAGTATATCGGAAAAAAACGACGAAAACGAAACCAGGTAAAAGAAGACAATGCCCACTCCAGGCAACTGTATGTGTCCGACGCCATGGCTTTCTCTGTTGAGTTCCGCTCCTCCAGCGAGATTGTTGAAACAACTGTAGCGTTATCTACTCCGACCCTTATCCCTGGAATGAACCGCGTGGTAATTTATCTAGATAATGAAGGTATACCTTCTGGCTATAGCATCGATGGTGCAGAAAGCTGAGGGAAAAGAATGCCTGCCTTTCTAACTCATTGGCATGTACTGATCGAAACTGCAAAACGCAGCCGGGATGCTGGTAATGACCTTGGATCACTCATTATCGATGCTTCCGCATTACGACGTCGTGCACAAGGATGGATAACGCCGCCGGCGACTCCACCGGCTGGAGCAGTATGGGACACCGGTCCTCTGCCCGGCATCAACTTCATCTTCCCCGGCAGTGATATCTCCGCCATGGCCTACCTGGGAGCGCTGGCACCTGACATTTCCTACTTCCAAAAAGGCAATTTCAAGAAGAAGATTTTAGACTACAGGCGGCAAAATCGCTTCAATCCCCCACCATCAATAGGTAAGGGTGTGCCCTGGGCCGACTTGCTTCACTTCAACCGTTCAGGCGATGTCCTCCTTGCCTTTCTCGAACACACTGCACATATCCCGTCACCGGCACTACGTAGCCAGGCCCTCGCCTTTGCCATGGGCTATCTGTCACATATAGCCACGGACATTGCTCTCAACCCTTGCATTAATGCGTTGGCAGGAGCGTACCATTCCAACGACCTGCCAGGCATGTTTGTTCCCCTGGACATGCATTTTTACGTGGAATTATGCCTGGATGAGTATATCGCCTATACCTACTTTGACCGCCCTCTCTATAACTGGATACATCAACCTTGGGATCAATATATTGAGCCGGTAGCGTTGGCATGTGCCGACCCTTCTTCTCTTTCCGCACAGGTCCTGGACCTGCTTACTGATGCAGCTGAGGTAATTTACGGATTGACAGAGGAGCAAAGTAAAAACTTTCGCCAGGATTACCAGGTAGGATTGCAGAGACTCCGTAGTTACCTGGCAGGAAGCGGTGTTTTTCGCTTTCTAACGTTCAATGTACTGGCCCGCAGGCGCAGAGGCGACCCTATCATTGCCAGGATTGCAGAGGACCTTCACGATCCAGCTACCTTGAACTTCGAGCAAGCTATTACTTATGCCATACACTTGAGTGAACACCTGTGTAGACGTGCCATTGCCTACTATGCAGCGCTGCGTAACACTACGGCCACAGCTAGCGAGCGGAGCCGGAGGCGATTCGCGCTATGTGAGGATTTGCGTAACTGGAACCTCGACACCGGATACGCCATGGACATAACCTTTGATGAACAGGTAACCATTCGCCTGATCCATAACTGGGTCCATTTCGCCAGGCTCTGGGAAAATGAAAATGAATCCATTGCTCAGCCCCAATACACTTAATTGAAAAAACAAAAAGGCACCCAGGAGGGTGCCCTTGTATATTAGCAGTAAACTGATATCTTAGTGCGCGAAAATGTAGTGCAGGCCCAGAGCAGTTGCAGTTCCAAGGATCAGCGTCAGAAGTAGTAGTAACCGGTATCTCATGAGTAGTAACCGGTTATCAAGCGCAACAGCCTTAGCACCACTGGATTCTCGCACATAATTTTGTTTCTGCATAGTCTTTTTCCTCTAACTAAAGAACTCAAACAAACTTACTTTGTTCTCGTCAATTGTCTTACCATAATATACGGATGACATAGGTGTTTGGTTGCATATAGCTGTCACAAATATATTTCGGCCGGATGACAAAAACTATGAAGTGTGTCACAAAATCTTTAACACAAGGGTGGAGGGTAAAATTCCCAAAGTGCTCCTATTTTGTCTCACCCACCACTAAATAGGCAGTGTTGGAGGTTCCTGTGGCTTTTGCGCATCACTCTGGCCTCCAACCAGGGAAGAGCCGGCATCAACAGATTCGATTTCGGTCGGAGCAGGGAGTAACTCGCTATGCATCTCTAAAAGACGGCGTACTCGGGAGTATTCCTGGTCGAGGAGCACGCGGAAGACTTGCTCGCAGATAGCTAATGACTCGGCGGCAGCAGCACGCCTTGATGCCGTCAACTCTCCCAGCATATCATGACGCTTGGCGGTGCGAAACAGGACATGCACCTTTTCTAATACTTCGGCGAACTCTGCATGAACCTGGTCATTCCAATTTTGTGTTACAACCAGTGTCGCAGCCTTGCCTAGAAAACGTGAACATACTTTTACAACCGTATTGTATTCATTGGCCCGTGCCTCTACCAGCGTTTGCAGAATACGCCGCTCATCGGCAGGATCAAGTGCTACGACAGAAAAGATACTTGCCTCGCCCCCCATTTCACGAATTTCATGGGACAACTGGCGAAAATGCTTCTCTACTTCTTCTGAAGCGGGAAGTAAGTAGACTGAATTTTGCAGTGCAAACGCGCTGAGGTTCTGTAAACGTCGCCAGACCCATACCCGCTTTTGTGAAGGCTCACTGGGAACTTTATATGTCAGTTGCAACCAGCGCACAGCATCGCGCTCTAGCATGTATCTTTACTCCTGGCAAAAGGAATATTTGTAACTTTCGTTACTGACCATAGTTATGGTACTCCAACAGTGGCCCAAAGTCAAGCCAGATTGCTGTACGAGAGCGAAGATATATTTTAATGAACTTTTGATACATTCCCCTTTACGAGATAACAAAAAATCATTCCTAAGTTTTTCCACCCACAATCCCCTTCAAAGATGCAGAGCCAGTTTTGGCAGCCTATTGGCGAGTCTATACGCTATGAGCGTATAATAAACACCACTAGAAATTATTGATAGCTTGATGAGCAACATAGGCTAGGGGTAGGTGCTCATGCCAGTAAAAATCTTCTCTTGTTACCCTCGCAAGAAGGAGACTCAAGTATGACCTCTCTCGATAATCCTTCTCAGTTAAATGCCTTCGCACCATTTCCCATGGAAAGACGGGAACGGATGAAAGGATGGACGGGGGGAGTGCAGCATACATTCGGCTATGTCTGGTATCCAACGGATATAGATGATATTCGGAATGTTCTCCTGCTGGCCCGATCTTATGGCCGAACAATAGCACTCCGTGGAGCGGGTCATAGCTATACTGATGCGGCGCTCAATACTGAAGATATCGTAGTGAACCTTTCCCATATGCGACGTATACTCGCATGGGACTCAGAGCGGGGAATTATCCGTGTCGAGCCAGGTGTGACGGTCAGCCAGCTATGGCGCGCCACGATTAGCAATGGATGGTGGTTACCAGTCCTGCCAAGTGTGCTGGAGGCGACCTTAGGGGGCTGTCTCGCGATGAACGTCCATGGCAAAAACTCCTGGAAAAAGGGGTCGATCGGTGAGCATACCCTGGCTCTTGAATTTCTTTTAGCTTCTGGTGAACTCGTAACCGTCACGCCTTCTAACAACCCGGACCTCTTCCATGCAGTTATTGGCGGACTCGGGATGCTCGGTGTCATTACCAGCATCACCCTACAACTCCGGCCCATTCATTCTGGCAAATTGCTGACACGCCGATGGTCCGCGCACTCTCTCACTGACATGCTTGCGCTCTTCGCAGAAGAGGCACCAACGGCGGATTACCTTGAAGGATGGATTGACGGCAGTGCGAGTACTCACCGGCTCGGTCGCGGGTTCGTGACCCGTGCTGATTTCATCAACGAACCTGATCCTGTCTCATTACGGCCTGAGACCCAGGTCTTGGTACCAAACATAGGAAAAATCATATCACCGGTAATCTTGGGACTGGCCATGCGTCCCCTCAACAACAATATTGGTATAAGGGTTGTTAATATGATGCTTAACAGATCAGGCACGGCGCGAAGGAGTGGAAAGATACAACGCATTCCCATTGCGCAGTTCCACTTCTTCCACGATTCCGTGTTTAGCTATCTGAACACATTGTTTCCGCATGGAGGTCATGCTATTCAGTCCTTTGTCCCGCTAAAGTATGCCCCGGCTGTCTTCACTGAATTACTCCAGCGTTCTCAGTATGCAGGACTTGTACCGTTTAGGTGTATCCTCAAACAGCATCGGGCCAGCCCGTTCCTACTCAGCTACCAGGTTGATGGTTTCTCCCTTGAATTAGATTACGGCGTTACTTCCCACAATGCTGTGCGACTTCCGGCACTCTTAGAGGAATTGCTTGAACCTGTCATTGGCTCCGGAGGACGCTTATATCTTGCCAAGGATAGTGTACTCAACTCACAAACCTACGCTCGAAGTATGGGCATGGATCGCATCGAACGTTTCTTGGCAATCAAACGCACCTACGATCCTGAACATATCTTCCAATCAGATCTATTCCGCAGGGTCTTTGCTCAAGCTTCTTCATGACAGACAATCCCTGATGTCTTTGCAAGACACGGAAAGAATGCTATTAGGAATTATTTCATTACCTTGCCTCAACCCTTTGACAGGAATACAATACATGAGGAAGAACAATATCTTCTTCAAAACCAGAAGTAAATCTATTTCTCTGAGGAGGTAACGATGAAAATTGGCGTAGGTCACCCGGGAACCATTCCTGGGGTGAAGGGTCAACTTATCCTGGATTGGGCCAAACGAGCGGATGCCGGTCCTTTTTCCAGTCTTGGTAGCCTTGACCGCCTCGTCTACACAAACTACGACGCCCTTATTACCTTGACAGCCGCTGCTGCAGTGACCCAACGTATCCGTTTGATGACCACAGTTCTGCTTGCTCCTTTGTACAACGGGGGTGTGCTCGCAAAACAAGCAGCGAGCCTGGATGCGATATCTGGAGGCCGCCTCACTCTTGGGGTCGGTGTTGGCGCCAGAGAAGACGACTTTCGGGCCGCACCTGCTTCGTTTCATGATCGAGGGAAGCGTTTTGAAGCACAACTAGAGACGATGAGGCGGGCATGGTCAGGTCAACCCCTTGCTGAGGATATTGGGCCCATAGGCCCACCGCCGGTGCAGCCGGGAGGACCTGAACTGCTGATCGGAGGTTATTCTCCCGCCGCGATCCAGCGAGTCAGCCGGTGGGGAGATGGATACATTGCCGGCGGTGCCCCGCCACCTATGGCACGCCAGGGCTATGAAGTTGCTGAACAAGCCTGGAAGGCTGCTGGTAGGGCTGGCACCCCACGGTTTGTCTCAGGCATGTATTGGGGTCTCGGCCCAAATGCAGCGGATCGGGCCGGGGCGTACATTCGCAACTATTATGCTTTTTTGGGACCGATGGCTGAGCAGATAGCCCGCTCAGTTTCTTCGACCCCCGAGGCAGTGAAAGGAGCAATACAGGCGTTTGCTGATGTCGGTGTGGATGAACTGATTTGCTGGCCATGCATTCCAGACCTCGATCAGGTTGACCGCCTGGCCGAATTGATAGGCTAACGCTTCATCATCAGCTTCTATGAAAAGAAGAAATGTAGCATCCTGTCTGGGGGACAGGTATAGCAGCCCTTGCGGCAATTCTGTCTGGGGGACTGGTTACCAGTCCCTCGCCAACAAATGATGATGGACAAACCACTAGATTAACTGCTTTCCTGTTGTAGGCACACGCCAGTAGCGGCGACGATACAGATCATCATCAGG
>WNFX01007779.1_pt1 | contig 10023 bp, 9 predicted proteins | sample 5400111 | NCBI WGS metagenome assembly WNFX01 (sample SAMN13153363, study PRJNA577476) | soil metagenome | isolation source: 40 cm soil or saprolite under grassland replicate 1 | place: USA:California | collected 2016-06-15 | reverse complement strand
CGGGCCATCCGACCAGACCGTCGAGGTGAGCGCCCGCACCAGCTACGGCGACATCGTGATCCGCCGTTCCTGAAAGGAGGAGAGATGACCACAATGACCGCCACCCGTACCGCGGTTTCGGTCACCGGGCTGCGGAAGTCGTTCGGCGACAACGTCGTGCTCGATGACATCGACCTGACCGTCGCCGAGGGGACGATCTTCGCGCTGCTCGGCCCCAACGGCGCCGGGAAAACCACCATCGTGCATATCCTGTCCACCCTGATCGGCGCCGACGGCGGCGAGATGAGCGTGGCCGGCCACGACCCGGCGGCAGAGCCCGACGCGGTGCGCGCCGCGATCGGCCTCACCGGCCAGTTCTCGGCGGTGGACAACCTTCTCACCGGCCAGGAGAACCTGATCCTGATGGCGGACCTGCACCGCCTGGGCCGCGCTGAGGGCCGGCGGCGCGCCGCCGGCCTGCTGGACCGTTTTGACCTGGCCGACGTGGCGAGGAAGCCGGCGGCGACCTACTCGGGGGGGATGCGGCGCCGGCTCGATCTCGCGATGACGCTGATCGGCGACCCGCGCCTGATCTTCCTCGACGAGCCGACCACCGGGCTCGACCCGCGCGCCCGCCGCGACGTATGGCAGATCATCCGCGGTCTCGCCGCCGATGGCGTCACGATCTTCCTCACCACGCAGTACCTGGACGAGGCGGATCATCTCGCCGACCGGATCGCGGTCCTCGACCGCGGCAGGATCGTGGCCGAGGGCAGCCCGGGGCAGCTCAAGAGCCGCATCCCCGGCGGGCACATCCAGCTGCAGTTCGCCGACCCGCGTGAGCTGGAATCGGCGGCCGAGGCCCTCGGCACGGCGTCGCGGGACGACGAGGCGCTCACCCTGCAGGTGCCCAGCGACGGCAGCCTCCGGTCGCTGCGGGCCCTGCTCGACCGGCTTGACTACGCGGCGATCGAGGTCGGCAGCCTGTCGATCCACACCCCCGACCTCGACGACGTCTTCTTCGCCCTCACCGGCCACCCCAGCGCCGAGAAAGAGGCCCAGCTATGAGCACCCTCTCCCATGCCGTCACCGACTCGGCCACCATGCTGCGCCGCAACCTCCGGCACATGCAGCGCTACCCGTCCCTGACGCTGCTGATCCTGGCCATGCCCGTCATCTTGCTGCTGCTGTTCGTCTACGTCTTCGGCGGCACGCTCGGGGCGGGGCTCGGCGGCGTGACGGACAGCCGGGCCGTCTACGTCAACTACGTCACCCCCGGCATCATCCTGCTGACGGCGGCTGCCGCGGCGCAGGCGACGGCGATATCGGTCGCCATGGATATGACCGAGCGCATCATCGCCCGGTTCCGTACCATGGCCATCGCCCGCTCCTCGGTGCTGACCGGCCACGTCCTCGGCAGCATGATCCAGAGCATGCTCAGCGTCGTCGTGGTCATCGGCGTCGCGGTGCTGATCGGGTTCCGGCCCACCGCGAACCCGGCCGATTGGATCGCCGCGATCGGCGTCCTCGCGATGATCAGCTTCGCGCTCATCTGGCTGTCGGTCGCGCTCGGCCTGGTCAGCAAGAACGTCGAGACCGCCAGCAACCTCCCGATGTTCCTGCTGCTGCTGCCGTTCCTCGGCAGCGGTTTCGTCCCCACCGACTCGATGCCGACCGGCGTGCGCTGGTTCGCCGACTACCAGCCCTTCACCCCGGTCACCGAAACGCTGCGGGGGCTGCTCCTGGGCACCCCGATCGGCAACAACGCGATCATCGCCGTCGCCTGGTGCGCCGGGATCGCCCTGCTCGGGTACCTGTGGGCGCGAAGGCTGTACATCCGCCACCCGGTGCGGTAATCGCGGCACCGCCGGTGGGCCCGGCCGGAAGTGTGACGCACTCCGGCCGGGCCCTCGCCGGTGCGACGGCCGTGATCCTGGGACCTCCGCCCGGCGCCGGCGCCACTGGCCCGGCGCACCACCCCAACATGCTTTCCCCTAGATCACCTGGCGCTACGTTGTGCGGGTGACGAACGCGTACCCGCACCCGGCCCTTACCGCGGGCCGGGTCCGGGCATGAAGGGCGGCGCCCCGCCGGCCGGCGTCCGTGCCGCCCCCAGCCACCTGGTCACCGCGCTGACCGGCCTGCGCGAGCCAATCGTTGTGATCTTGCTCATCATCGGGTTCATGAGCTGGATCTCCGGCAAGCCGCTGGACGGACTGCTGATACTGCTGGCCGGGGCGTGCCTGGCCTGGGATGCCGGCCGCCGCTCGCGCCAGGCCCGCCCAGCCGAAGTCAGCCCCGTGGAAGCCAGTCCCGCGGAGGTCGGCGCGGTGGAGGCCGGCGGGCCGCAGGCCCGGGCCCGCTGGCGCCGGCCAGCGCCGATCGCGGCCTGGGTGGCCGGAGGCGTCCTGTATGCCGTGGTGGTCGGCTCGTTCAGCCGCTACTCCTGGCCGGCCACCGTGCCGGTGGCCGGGCTTGGCGCGGTGGTCGTGGCGATCGGATGGCGGGGCCCCCGCCACACCCGGCCGGCCCCGCCCAGGCCGCCCCTTGTCGGGCTGGCGCTGTGGGGCGCGGTGTTCGTGGCGGCCTGCCTGTGGGAACTCTGGTCCCTGCTGGAGCAGCCGAACCTGGCCACCAGCTCCTACGCCCACCCGACCATCAGCACGCTGACCGACCCGGTGCTCAGCACCTGGGCTGGCCGTTCGATCGCGCTGGCGGCCTGGCTTGGTCTTGGCTGGTTCCTGGTGGAACGGTGAACAGCCACGACGTCACGGTGCTCGGCTACCTGGCCGTCCTGCTGGCCGGAATCGTCCTTCAGCTGCTCGCCACCAGGACCCGCGCCCCCATCCCCCCGCTGGGCAAGGTCTTCGAGTGGGCGATGAGCACCCGGACCCGCCGGGTCGGCATTCTCGTGGCCTGGGCCTGGGTGGGGCTGCATTTCTTTGCCCGCTGACCCCACAGCGGAGAACCGCAGCCGGCCATTCTGCTGGAATCGCGGCCGCCCATCAGCGCATGTTCTCCCTGGTGGGCTCCGTCTTTATCAACTTTCCGTGATATAGCCATTACCAGCGGCAGAGCAGGCCGGTCGGCATGACCGAACACTAGCCCCACCCTCCGCGGTGACGCGCAGCAATCTGGCCCGGCGGCTGCCCTAAGGACGTGCCCTTCTCTCGTTTGCCAACTGCCATTTCCTGCACGGCGCGTCTGGCCGGGCTCCTGCCTGCCGATACATTCTCCGCTCTGCCAGCAAAACGCCAGTGATCATGGCATGATGACCGACGGATGTGTGCTGAGAGCGGGGCTTCCAAGGTGCTGGGCACCTCGGCCCAGGTCAGGAAACTGGCTGGCGATGGGCCACGGCCGGCGTGCCCGGGCGGCGGGTGAGGGGCGCCATGTCGGCCCGGAGATCCGGTCGCCACCAGGCGGCCCGCAGCCACGGCCACGGCCACGGCCGCAGGTGGGCGGTGCTGGGCGTGATCGTCACCGGCGCCGTGGTCGCCACCCTCGCCTTCGCGACCACCACGACCGCAGCCAAGATCCTGCTGGCCAGCGGGCCGATGACAACGACCGGGCTCGTGTGCCCCCCCAGCGGTTCTGCCTCCCCGGCGGCCTGTCCCACCGCGGTACCGGCGGCAAACCCGGACACCCAGGCCGCCGGGCCCGTGCCGCCGGCCACCGCCGGCTCCCCCGCCACCGAGCGCGCACCGTCGACGACCGCGGCGCCGCGGGATCCCACGACGGCGGCGCGGCCGTCGGACCGCACGACGGCCGCGAGCACGCTGGCCGGCGCCGGGTCCGGGTCGGCGGTGGACCAGGTTCTTCAGCAGATCAACGACGCACGAGCCCAGGCGGGCCTGCCGGACTACACCATCACGGCCGGCCTGACCACCAGCGCGGACCGCCACAACTCGGCCATGGCGGACGGGTGCGGGCTCTCGCATCAATGCCCGGGCGAGCCCCCGCTCGGCGACCGCGAGACGGACGCCGGCGTGGACTGGAGCATCGCCGGCGAGAACGTCGGGGAGGGCGGCCAGGTGGCCGACTCACGGGACGCGATCGCCCAGATGGCCAGGGAACTCACCAGGGCCATGCTCAACGAGCGGCCGCCGAATGACGGTCACCGCAAGAACATCCTCAGCTCAGCGTTCCACCACATCGGGATCGCCATCTTCCGGGACCGCCACGGCACGGTGTGGCTGACCCAGGACTTCTCCAACTGACGGCCCGGCCCACAGAGCTACCGCGGCCAGGCCCGGCACAGCCCGTCGACCAAGCCCGGACGCAACGGCCAAGCCCGGACGCAACGGCCAAGCCCGGACGCAACGGCCAAGCCCGGACGCAACGGCTGGGGAGCGAGCCCCGTCAGGAGGCCTGGCCGACTGCCGGGACCCGCGGCCGCCTAGCTCACAGCCGCATCGCCTGGGGCAGCACGTAGTAGTAGAGCAGGCCGATCAGGATGAGGTAGCCGAGGAGGACCAGCGTCCAGCCGAAGTTGTGCCTGATCACCTCACCCTCCCGGCGGACGTAGCTACTGGTCGACACCCCCACGCTGGTGGTCTGCGGCGCTATCGGCTTACCCACCTCGGCGCCCACTGAGTTGAGCGACGGGAGCAGGAGCAACGGCATGCGCAGCAGGCCGCCGACGGCGTACTGGAAGCCGCCGAACAGCGCGTTCGTGGAGGTATTGCTCCCCGACAGCGCGACCCCGATCCAGCCCAGCACCGGCGCCAGCAGGATGAACCAGGTGCCGACCCGGGAGAACCCATAGGCCAGTGTGCTGGCCATCCCGGAGTAGTTGAAGACGGTGGCGAGCCCGAAGATGATGGGCGCGACCAGCAGAGCCCCCCATGTCTGCGAGAAGCTGCGCTTCACCGCGGCCACGAAGTGCGCCATCCCCACTCTGAGCACGGCCACGATGACGAGCAGGGAAACCAGGATCCAGGTGCCGGCGACGGCGGGCGCGAACTTCCACGTTACCGAGACCGGTTGGTGCGAGAGCGAGCTGACTGCATCGACCTCTGGCTTGATGAAGGTGTAGTCGGCGAGGTGGGACCACGGTCCGGTCGCGGCCACGACGATCACGATGAGGATGCCGAACGCCAGCAAGGCAGGGATCGCCTCCCGCACCCCCGGGCGTTCCCCGTTGGCGGGCGGGTCCGTCGGCCCGCTGCCAGCCGGCCCGGTGCCAGCCGACCCGCTGCCCGGCCCTGAGCCAGCCGCCCCTGAGCCCATCGGCCCCGGGCCTGCCGGCCCGCTGCCAGCGGGCCCGGTGCCAGTCGCCGTGGTGCCCACAGGTACCGCGTCCGCGGCTATCGGGACTCCTCCGTAGCCGAGGGTTTCGGCGGGCTTCCAGTACTTCAGCAGCAGCAGCAGCGCGCCGAAGCAGACCAGTGCGCCGATGACGTCGGGCAGGTAGGGCCCGAGCCACTGGGAGGTCGGGAACTGGCCGGCGATATAGGCGAGGGAACCCACCACCGGCAGCGGCCAGATGCCCCGCAGGCCCCGGCGGCCGGCGACGAGGTAGACGAGGATCCATGGCGGGAGCAGGGCGAGGACCGCCACGATCCGGCCGACCGAGGCGGACAGGGTGAGCAGCGGCACGTTGGTGACGGCCGCCAGGGCGATGATCGGGGCGCCCAGGGCGCCGTAGGAGACCGGGGCGTTGTTCCCGATGGCGGCCACCCGGATCGCGTCGAGTTCCGCCACCCCGAGGCCGACCAGGATGGGCGCGATCACCGCCCAGGGATAGCCGAACCCCACCAGGCCCTCCAGCAGCGCACCCAGGGCCCAGGCCATGAGGATCGCCTGGACCCGGACATCGGCGGTGGCCTGGGTGACCAGCCAGTGCCGGAGGTGGGCGAAGGCGCCCGTCTCCACGAGAACGTTGTAGATCACCACCCCCCAGAAGACGATCCAGTCGATGGACCAGATCCCGGTCCCCGCGCCGACGAGCCAGGCCTGGAACGTCGGCCCGGCCGGGGCACCCCAGATGGTGATCGCCATGATGATCGTGACGATGGCCCCGATGGTCACCGCCAGCCACGCGGTCACCCGCATGACGGCCAGGAGCACCAGCAACAACGCCAGCGGAAGCAGCGCCACCAGGGTGCTGATAAAAATCGAGTTGAGGGGGATGAGGTCCTGGGTGAAGACCGATGTAGTGACAGACATGGACGGCAACCTCCGCTGTGCTAGCCCGTGCTGCTCCAGTCCCCCTGCCAATCGGTAGAACGATCATGACGTATATCCGGGCTGTATTCAATAGGCTGTATTCAGTAGGCCATCTCGTCCAGGTGGTCCCACGGGTAGTACCATGCCCTTCCCTCCCCATGATCGTGAGAGGGCTGCACGCCCGCAGGCCGGGGCGGGCCGGCCGGACCGGCCGGAGCAGACGGCGCCGGCACTAGGATCCAGACGATGACAGCACCAGCCGCGACCACGGCCGCCGGGCTCCGCCAGCGGGCGGGCCTGCCCGTCCTGGCCTGGCCGGCCCTCGACCCGCTGCCGGTCGAGGCCATGGTCACCACCCGCCACGGCGGGGTGTCAGCGGGCGGTTATGCCACGCTCAACCTCAGCTTCGCGGTCGGCGACGAGGCGGCGAACGTGCGGGAGAACCGGCGCCGGGCCGCGGCCGCCCTCGGCGCCGGCCCGGCCGACTTCGTCTTCGCCGCCCAGGTTCACGGCAGCCGCGCCGAGGTGGTGTCCACGGCCGACCGGGGCCGCGGCACGCTGGCCGCCGGCGACGCGGTCGGGCCGGCCGACGCCCTGGTCACCGCCACGCCGGGCACCGTGCTGGCGATCCTGGTGGCCGACTGCGTGCCCATCATCCTGTACGACCCCGCCGCCCACGTGCTCGCCTGCGTGCACGCCGGCTGGCGGGGCACGGTGGCGCGGACGGCGCACTCGGCGCTGGCGGCGATGTGCTCGCTCGGCACCCGCCCGCGGGACGTCATCGCCGGCATCGGCCCGTCGGTCGCGGCGGGCTCCTACCAGGTGGGTGAGGAGGTGGCGGGCGCGGCGCGCGACGCCTTCGGCCAGCGGGCGCAGGCCCTGCTGCGGCCGGCCGTTACCGGCGGGCCCGGCCGGTGGCTGTTCGACCTCCCGGCCGCCAACCGGCACGTCCTGCGCGCGGCCGGCGTGCCGGACGGCCAGATCCATGTAGCGGCCACGCCCACCGGGCCCGACCCGGGCCTGTTCTTCAGCCACCGCGCGGAGCGGCCCTGCGGGCGGTTCGCGCTGGCGGCCAGGCTCGAGCCGCGGGAGCAGCGATGAGCCCCGCCGATCCGTTTTGCTATGAAGGCTTTGACCTTGATCCGGGCCGGGGGCTGCTGACCTGCCGGTACTCACTCGGCGGGCGGGAATTCGCGGAGAAGATCACGTTCGGCCCGGACGGGAACTGGGACGCGCCCGGGGTGGGCCAGGCCGCCCGGCTGATCTGCCTGCTGGCCGGGGTGTCCTACTACAAGACGGCGGCGCCGCCCGTCATCGACCTGGGCCGGGTCCCGGTCACCGCGGCCGAGCTCGGGTTCCTGCGCTGCTTCTACCTCGACGGCCTAGGCGAGTTCGCCTACCGCAACGACCTGGATCTGTCCCCGCTGCGGTTCGTGGGGGGAATCATCGGCGAGCCGGCCCGCGGGCAGCACCCGGGTCGCGGCGCCCCGCACGCCATGCTCATCCCCTTCGGCGGCGGCATCGACTCGATCGTCACCGTGGAACTGATGCGCGGGCGGGGCGACGCGGCGCTTTTCGTCATGAGCAGGCCCGGCGACCGTTTCGCCGCCATCGAGCGTCCGGCCGCGGTCATCGGGCTGCCGGTCGTCCGGGCCGGCCGCGAGATCGACCAGCAGCTGCTCCGGTCGGCCGAGCTCGGTTTCCTGAACGGCCACGTGCCGGTCACCGGGATCCTGTCCGCGATCGCGGTCATGGCCGCCCTGCTGGACGGCAGGGACGCCGTGGTGATGTCCAACGAATGGTCGGCGTCGGTCGCCACCCTGCAGGCGGGCGGGCGCCCCATCAACCACCAGTACTCCAAGAGCATGGAGTTCGAGGCCGGCTTCCGGCGGGTGCTGGCCGGCGCGCTCGGCGGCCGGCTCGCCTACTTCTCCGCGCTCCGCCCGTTCACCGAGCTGTGGGTGGCGCGGAAATTCGCGGAGCTGACCCGGTACCACGCCACCTTCCGCAGCTGCAACCGGGCCTTCCACATCGACCCGGCGGCACGCCTGGATCGCTGGTGCGGCCGCTGCGACAAGTGCTGCTTCATCGACCTGATCCTGGCCCCGTTCCTGCCCGCCGGGGACCTGCGGCAGATCTTCGGCGGCGCCGAGCCGCTGGCCGATCCCTCGCTCGCCGACCGGTTCCGGGCGCTGCTCGGGACCTCGGCGGCGAGCAGGCCGTTCGAGTGCGTGGGCGAGGTCGGCGAGTGCCGGGCGGCGGCGGTGCTCGCGGCCAGGCGGCCGGACCGGGCGGGCACCGCGCTCCTGCGGGCGCTGGCCGCGGAGTTTCCCCCGCCCGACCAGCCCACCATCGAAGCCCTGCTCCGCCCGGTCGGCGAGCACTGGATCCCTGATGCGTATGCGGCCGACGATCTCCTGGTCTGACCTGCGCGGCGCCCGCGCCGGGGTGTGGGGCCTCGGCGTGGAGGGGCAGGCGAACCTGCGCAAGCTCGCCGCGCTCGGCGCGGAACCGGTGCTGGTGGACGACAACCCGCCGGCCGAGGGTCCCGGCGGCCGCCCGGTCCTGGCGACCGGCGGCGGCGGGCTGGACGCCCTGGCCGCCTGCGAGGTGGTGGTCAAGGGCCCGGGCATCAGCCGCTACCGCCCCGAGGTGGCCGAGCTGGCCGGGCGCGGCATCCCGGTGGCGGGCGGCCTGGGCCTGTGGCTGGCCGAGGCGGACCGCGACCGGGTGATCTGTATTACCGGCACCAAGGGCAAGAGCAGCGTGGCGGCTGTCGCGGGGCATCTGCTGACCCGGTGGGGCTACCGCTGCCTGGTGGGGGGCAACATCGGCCAGCCGCCGTGGGACCCGGCGGCGCAGGAGCGGGACCACGACTACTGGGTGATCGAGACGTCCAGCTACCAGGCGACCGACCTGCCCTGCTCGCCGCCGGTGGTCGCGGTGACCTCGCTGCACCCGGACCACCTGGACTGGCACGGCGACGTGGAGACCTACTACCGGGACAAGCTGTCGGCCTGCTCCCAGCCCGGGGCGGACCTGACCGTCGCGAACGGTGACAGCGGCCCGCTGCGGGAGCGGGCGGGCCTGCTCGGGCCGCGGGTGGAGTGGATCGGCGCCGGTGACGACCCCGGCGCCGGCTGGATGGCCCCGCTCGGCCTGCTGGGCGTGCACAACCGGCGCAACGCACTGATCGCCCGCGCCTGCCTGCGCGCGCTGGGGGTGCCGCAGGCGGCCAACGAGACGGCGCTGGCCAGCGCCGCCGCCGGTTTCGTCCCGCTGGCGAGCCGGCTCGAGGTCATCGGCGAGGTCGGCGGGGTGGTGTTCGTCGACGACAGCCTGTCCACCAACGTGCTGCCGACGCTGGCGGCGATGGACGCCTTCCCCGGCCGCCGGGTCGCCCTGATCGCCGGCGGGCACGACCGGGGCATCGACTACCAGCCGCTGGCCGCCGGGCTCGCCGCCCGCGACGCCCCCACCCTGGTGCTGGCGGTGCCCGACAACGGCCCCCGGATCCAGGCCGCGATCGAGGCGGAAAGCCCGGGCAAGGTGGAGGTCGCCGCCTGCGGCGACCTGGCGTCGGCGGTCGGGCGCGGCTACCGCTGGGCGCTGCCGGACGGGGTGGTGCTGCTCTCGCCGGCCGCGCCGAGCTTCGGCCGGTTCCGCGACTACCGGGACCGGGGCGAGGCGTTCGCCCGCGCCATGCGCGCCTGCCGACCCGGCTGACGCACGAGCTCCACCGGCCCTGGCCGGCTGTTGCCCGGCCGGCCAGGGTCAGCGGAACAGGCGGTCGATGTAGCCGGCGCCGATCCCCACCTTCTCGTAGTGGTTCTTGCAGAGCTCGATGTAGTCGAACACGTCGAAGTGGCCCTC
>WNFX01007778.1_pt1 | contig 10024 bp, 9 predicted proteins | sample 5400111 | NCBI WGS metagenome assembly WNFX01 (sample SAMN13153363, study PRJNA577476) | soil metagenome | isolation source: 40 cm soil or saprolite under grassland replicate 1 | place: USA:California | collected 2016-06-15 | reverse complement strand
AGCAATGCGCTCAACCAGTGCATCGAACAATGGACCTTTGGCAGATGAAATGTCATTACGTTCCAGTCCTGTGAGCGTACCTGTCAGGATGGGTGTCTGGGAAGTTATGGTGGAGGTACCTTTTAATTGAGAGTCTATCTGAGCGAGAGGTAAAAGGCCGCTTTCCGCTATCAAACGCAGCCAGAGTCGAGTATAATCTTCTTTGTCAGCGCGCAGAAGTAGCAAGGAATGGGTACACTTACGCAGTATGCACGCTTGCGACTCTTTTGGATGCCCGCCCACATCGACCAGGAGAGGGAAACAGCGATGTTCCAGGTCGAGGCAGATGCGTTCCACAAAAGCTTGTGGCCATTCTCCTTTGATGGGCATGCGGATTTGACTGACCGTTTCTTCGTCGCTTTCCTGGGTCCAATTGCCCTCGCCATCGGGGCAGGCTCGAAAGGCATGATGGCGGATACCTCGCTCACGTAACGCGTGGGTCAGGCTATAGAACAAGACAGATTTGCCCGCGTGCGGTGGTCCGCCGATTAATACAGCGGGTAAAGTGGGTACCTGGTTGACCATTGATTGATGTCCTCCTGTTTATTGATATTTGAGTCAGATAGGAGCGTCTTCTTGCCGGAACATACACACATATTACTGGCAACCCTCGGAGGGCAGCCGCAGGTTGTTACGTTTACTCTTGATCTTCTGCTGAGAGATGGTTTTCCTATAAGCGAAGTTTTTGTTATTCTTCCGAAAGCATCAGATCAACGGTTACAACACTCATTAGCTTGCCTGAGAAAACAGTTTATTGATGACTGTTATCACATTGATGGGCGTACCATCACTTGCCGTTTTGATTCGCGAGTCCTGCGGCTGAATAATATTCCACTCGAAGATATCCTGGACGATGTTGGCGCGGTTGGGGCACACGAGACCATTTATCACCTTATTCGTGAACTGAAACAACAACGTCAGTGTATTGTTCACCTCTCTGTCACTGGCGGACGGCGTACCATGGCTTTGCTTGCCATCTCTGCCGCGCAACTCAACTTCAAACATACCGATCATATCTGGCACATCTACACCCCCAGGGAATTCAGGCTACGAGCTGACGAGGGAGCTATCATGCACGCTTCCCCCGATGACGGGGTACGCCTTTTCACAGTGCCTTTTGTGCCCTGGGGCAGCTATTTTCCAGGGCTACCACAGTCGCCGGATAGCAGAAGCCAGATGGATCCTCAAGAACTCGAGCATTGCACTCGCGTTATTATTGCACTGACTGAGAGCCAGAGAAAGACGCTCCAGGCCTTTGCCAGAGGTCTCAACCGTAAACAGGTTGCTGAAGAGCTACATGTCTCACTCAAAACTGTTGATGCGCATAAAACTGTTATTTATCAGAAATGTTGTGAGGTATGGAATGTGCCCTCCAGCGAGTCGATTACATATCACTACCTCAAGGAAAAGTTTGCCAGGTACTTCGATAGTGTTGAGTATACTCCTCCGCGATAAAAAATACATTGGAGGAAGTTCTACATTTTTGGGGTAGAAGTTCTAATGCGCTTTATTGGCCGTGGTGTTATGCTCGAGAAGCACCATTGATGGTTGTTTAGGAGAGAGTAAGAAAGGATTTGTAAGGATGCAGGAAGTAACATTTACCCTTCAAACGATAACGCCGCTGTTTTTGGCAGGGGCGGATCAGACGAAAGCCGAGCTACGAGCGCCTTCGTTTCGTGGCCTCATGCGCTATTGGTATCGTGCGCTGGTTGGTGGGCTATTCGGAACCGACGCCAACGGTCTCGAGGAAGTAATGAAGCGAGAAACTGACGTTTTTGGTGCAACTGATACGGGGTCGGCAGTATCAATCAGAGTTTCCAATGTCACAGAAGCACCGAAAGAGTTCACAGAACAAGTCAGTGTAAACATTGGTGGAAAATGGCAGGCCACGGGTAAGGGGTACCTCCTCTGGACAATGGTCAAGAGTGGAAGAGCGGATAGAGGTAATATTAAGCCAGCTCGTTGGTACTTTCCTACAGGTACAAGTTTCCAGGTAACATTATCCACGCGGGGCACAGATGATACAAAACATAAGCAAGCTCTAGCTGCGTTCTGGTTGCTCACCCACCTGGGAGGTGTAGGTTCGCGTTCTCGGCGTTGTGCCGGAAGCATTGCGGTTCAATCTTTTAAGGGTGACGTTGCAAATTTTCAGTTTAATGCACCTAGAGATGTAGATGGTCTGCAAGTACAACTCAAACAGGGTATTGAATATGCTCGTGCGTTATACAGTAATAAACCGGTACCTGTAAGAGATGCAATGTTTGATGTGCTTTCACCGAATACCTGTACAATCAAAGTACTATACTATGACAATCAACCCTGGACTACACCTGAAGCAGCAATGAAAGCCATTGGTGAAAGCTTACAGAATTATCGTAGTGGTATTTTCCCGCTCTTGCGACGTAGAATCTTTGGTCTTCCATTGAGAGATGTTAGTAACGCACGCCGCTCCTCGCCTCTACTTTTGCGGGTAACAGAGTTACAAAGTGAAAAGGGAAAGCAGTATGTTGGAATAGCGGTACTATTTAAGACTGCGGCAAGAGACACACAAGGAAAACTTGTATCTACAAAGGACTATGATCTCATTGAAGAGTGGATTTCAACGTTTAGCGGGAAAGAGAAGGTAACACTGTGAATCAATATATGCTCCTGTTCTCTCTAGGCCCCGTACAATCTTTCATAGCTCAAGCACGTAAGACACGCGATTTGTGGTTGGGTAGTTTTCTGTTGTCGGTTTTGATGGAAGCCAGCATGACGGGAGTAAAGTCAGAATCTAAACTGATTTTCCCAGAAAAGCCTTACATAGAGAAAAATATTCCCGACCTCACCAATAAATATGTCGCCATTTTTAATTCGCTTGAGCAAGCCAAAGCAAGAGCAATGCGAAGCGAAATAAATATCAAAGAGTGCTGGCAAAGTATCTGCAACGATGTATTGACAAAAATCATCCATGAGTATGCAGAATCAGGCGACATAAAAATACTTTCTTCCATATGGGATAGACAGACCAACCCAGACACATTCTTTGAAATATTCTGGGTTATCGTAGAAGGAGACCCCACACAATACGCTGATTGGTTAGACCGCGCCCAAATGGCATTAGATGCCCGAAAGCAACTCCGCCATGTCAAGTTGTTGAATGATGGTGAACAAGAAATAGGAGAGCTAAATGAACCTGGTGAGAAAAGTACCATCTCTGGAGAACGCGAAGCACTACGTGGCGTAGGGACCTCTCGCGATGCTGTACGCACTTTTTGGGCGAACCTAGCCCAGAACCTAGAATCCCACCACATCAACCATGGTATCAGCCCAAACGGTGAAGAGCGATTAGATGCTATTGACACAGTAAAACGCTTTGCATATCTTTCAGAGATATTAGAAAAGAAAGTGCGAGATGCGAGTTTTCCTTCTACCAGTTCAGTTGCGACAGCAACATTTGTAGAGGCAGTGTTCACACGTGATATGAGCATACCTGCCCTTAAAGATTGGCTTGATATTACAAACCGTCTGGCTTTTATGCAGACAGATACAATACCATTCCTTAGTAGGCTGGCCGAAAAATATCCATTATTAGGCGATATTCTAAAACGGGATGGGGATTGCTACTTTCCTGAGACATTCATGCCACAACGGCTAAAGAAAGATTATAGCATCACTTCAATTAGCCAGGCAGAGGATATAGCTGCAAGAGGACGCTCCGCGCTGAAGAAACTTCTGTCGGTTACTGACGATCTTGGTATTACTCGACCAACCCCCTACTATGCGATGATACAGATGGATGGGGACAAAATGGGAAAGCTACTGAGCGGAGTGAAAGATGAGTCAGAGCATGGCAAGATTAGCGAAGCACTCTCATACTTTTCACGACAGCTAGTCCCATCTACAGTAGAGGACCAATATCCAGGTCGTCTCATATATGCCGGCGGAGATGATGTTTTCGCTCTTGCTCCTCTTGCACGAGATGATAATTCAGAATCATCGCCAAACATCAAAACGGTTTTAGATCTTGTGAAGCAGCTTCAGCAAGAATACTGTGATACAGTAAGGGCACAAGTAAACGACGATAAACGGAGACAAGATGTTACTGCCAGCACTGGTATAGCTTTTGCTCATCACTTTACCTCGCTCTCTTATGTACGCCGTATGTCTAAAGCAGCGGAGGATCGTGCTAAGAAGCATTATGGGCGGAATGCTCTGGTTGTAACTGTTCTTCGACGATCAGGGGAACAGACACAAGTAGGATGTCGCTGGCACTATAAGCAATTGAGCGAAGAAGGACAACCCATTCCGCTCTTTACATCCTTTTACGAGTTATTCAAACAAGACGTTCTTTCCCCCAAATGTGTCTATATCCTGCTTGAAGAAGCACCAACACTTGTCATATTGGATAAAGTAGCTCAGCAGAGTGAAATCCGCCGTGTAATGAACCGGCAATGTAATGATAAAAATAAGCTTGATGTAATAGCAGAAATGGCTGGGCATTTAGCCAAATTGACAGAAGCAATGGACAGTGACGAGAAACCATTTCAAGATGAGAAGTTTGGAATGTCTGTTGAACTGCATTCGGATAGAAGACGGTATGGATTGGTTGAAGTGCTCGGTTGGTTACTGGTAATGGTGTTCCTAGCACGGAAGGAGCAAGACTAATGCGTCTCTTTATTGAGCCAACTGAACCTCTTTTGTTCCGTACGGGACGCCCATTTGATGCTGGAGAAAATAATTTTGCTGAAACACTCTTCCCGCCTACACCTGAAACGTTGCAAGGTGCAATACGGGCAGCAATAGCCGTACATTGGGATACAACAAAGACAATAGCAGAAAACTTTCATCAAGAAGAACTCGTTCAGCTGATTGGAGATCGGACTCGCTATGGACGTTTTCGTATCACTGGCATTTCCCTGGGAAGACGCAGCAGGAAAAACAATACTGATGGAAATGTTGAGCGTCTCTATCCCATGCCTGCTCACGTTTTACAGGAGGAAGATGGGGTGAAGAGACAAGCGCGACTAGAGCCAAAGTCAAAAGAAGATGGAATTTATACAAATCTTCCCGACGACAAGCAGCTACTTTATCCCGACAAAAAGCTTGATGACAAGTTAGATAAATCGAAACGCTGGTTAACTGAGCACGGTCTACATAAGGCCTTACTTACAAAGGAAGACCTTGCCAAAGAGGACATCGTTAAGAGTAATGAAATATATACGGTTGAGCCTCGCCTGGGTATAGGTATGAACAACACAACAAAGACAACCGAAGAGGGGCTATTGTACCAGGTGCAAATGATACGTATGAACCATCTGATGGAGCATCCCTACGTCTACGGCTTCATTGTAGATATTCGCCTGGCACAATCCTCCGATAATGTCATTACCTACCCAGAGAATTTCACCGATGATGTTCAAACACAGGAACTACTCAAGCTACCCAATCAGGGATGGGTGATTCTAGGTGGTGAACGACGTGCCGCTCGTTTTGAAATAATCAAACCATCTGAAGATGAACAACACAATGGATTAGAGCAACTTCAGAGAGGTAACCTGTTATACCTGGCTACGCCAGCAGCGTTTGCAAGAGGTTGGCAACCCAGGGCATGGATAGATTGGGCAGAACCGATTGCAGTAGCTATAGACCGCTATCAGCCAGTCGGCGGCTGGCTCCTCACACCTGGCAGCAGTGGAGGAGATCAGAAACCAATACGTCGTTGTGTTCCAGCAGGAAGTATCTACTTCTTCAATGAAACGGTGAATATAATACGACCTTTCACAGATTACGGCATGGAAATTGGTTACGGCATTACTTATGCAGGAGAATTATAAGACATGATTACAGACACAACCACCCTTTACCTCTACGTGGAAACACCGTTACATGCTGGTGTCGGCTCCGGCCTCAGCAGCATCGATCTGCCTATTCAACGAGAGCGAACGACACAGTATCCTATGATCCAGGGAAGTGGTATCAAAGGCAAGTTGCGAGCAACGGCGGAAGATGCAGTACAGAAAAAGACATTCTTACAGGAGGATACAGACATTCTTTTTGGTCCTTCTACGAATACATCTAATGCGAAGAACAAAACAACCGCCACCTCCAATGATCATGCAGGCGCACTCATCGCAGGTGATGCTCGTATTCTACTTTTCCCAGTTCGTTCGCTTAATGGCGTCTTTGCCTACACAACCTCTTATGATGTGCTCAGTCGTTTTAAACGCGACGTAGAGCGAGGTAATATGACGCAGAAGCCCGATTGGAATGTACCCAACCCAGTACCAGACAAGGCATTGGTCACGACTACCAGCGAGATTCATACTAACAACACTATTGTGCTAGAAGAATTTAGCTTCGATACTCAAGCAGATACACAGGTCGATACTATTGCGAAGTGGATTGCAGACTATGCACTGCCAGACCTGGGAGTCGGAGACTACTGGTCTAACAAAATAAAAAACTCATTAGTTATATTGCCAAATGACGATTTCCGTGACTTCGCACTCTACGCCACAGAGGTCATAACACGAGTTCGCATAAAGCGTGAGACAAAAACAGTTGAGGGGGGCGCACTCTGGACAGAGGAACACCTCCCCACTGACACGCTTTTATACGTACCAATGTATGCAACAAATGCCCGAAAAAAAGACGTCTCTATTTCCGCAGATCAAGTTCTAGCGAAGATCAAAGCCCTCGATACTAAATACCTTCAATTGGGTGGTGATGAAACTGTTGGGCGCGGACTTGTGCGGATAAAATGGGGTAGCTAAAAAGTGCGAGAAGCCGTTACTGCGAATTGGAGAAGACGATGACCGAACAAACTGAACAGCAAGTCGGAAGACGACAGCGCCAGAACAGTGAACAAGAGCGCGGCAGGCAGGCGTGGGCCAATATTGGAGAAATCAAGAAACAGCAAAACGATACGTTAGAAAAGGAATATCGCTCTTTAGCACGGGGACTGAATGCCATGATTCAGATTAATGGTCTTGGCCAAACACTTGGTTTTCTCAAGGCTAAAGGCAAACAAGACACCAAGAAAGCACATTACCTAATTCTCAAACACCTGACAGAATGGATGTTGGACACACGCCATTTTAAAGCCGCTAATAATGAAGTTATGAAAAATGGACATGATGGGTTGCTACTCTGGTTGACAGATGAAGCAACGAGTAGTGCGGATTATCGCAGAGCAACAACAGAGTGCCTTGCCTTTGGCATCTGGCTACGTCGCTTTGCAGAAGCAGAACTGCAAGGATCGGAAGAGGAATAGGTATGAACAATCGCTATTACCTGCCAAATGATACTGCCAGGCTGCTAACTGAAGACCGCCTCAAGAGGTGCACAAACCTTGGACTGATCCTGGACAAATACGCACCGCAGGAAGCTATTCAGAAAAGCGAGGGAAAAAGTAACTGGTTAAAAACCATAGAATCGGGAAGTTACATCGACGCAAAGCTTGCCGAAAGTGCATACAGACGTTGGTTAAATACCACAACAACGGTGGGAGCACAGCACTTTAGCGCAACCACAGACTGGCGAATGGTCGTCGGCCTCGGTGGTGAAACAGTACTAGAAACAGACTTAACACTACACCATCTTTACGGTTTTCCCTTTATTCCTGGGAGTGCATTGAAAGGTCTGACCCGAGCGTATGTAACAGGGGAGGTGTTTCCGAGCAAAGATATCGAGCACGACAACGAAACCGTCAAGCAGATTTTTGGCTCACAAGATAGTGCAGGAACTGTGATCTTCTTCGATGCTATGCCAGTAAACGGCAAAGCCACTTTTGTACTCGATATCATGAACTCGCACTACCCAAATTATTATGGAGAGAAAAAACCGCCTACCAACGATCAAAATCCCAACCCTGTGACATTTTTAACCGTTACCAACACGTCTTTCATGTTTGCTCTGGCACCACGTGATCACAGGTACATCGATGATGTCAATACAGCGAAAGATTGGTTGCAAAAGGCGCTAGAAAAGTATGGAGTGGGTGGGAAGACCAGTGCGGGTTATGGGTACTTTAAGATACAAGAAGAACGAGAGCCAGCATCCGCTGGGCAGCAGATATCCAAGACTGTTGTGGCATCAACTGTAGAACAACCTTCTGTACCTAAGGAATATGTACGCCCGCCTATACCCAATTTCAGGGTTGGCCAGGATATTACTGGATCGGTAGTTCAGGCAACCGACGATTTACGCCGAAGAACTCCTTCTGAAGCAAAGACATTTCTGAGATACCAGTCGTTTGCTCTCAAAGATGTGGTGATTATTGTTAGTGCAGAAGAAGCACAGAACTGGAAGCCCGGTGAAACTCGCATCTGTCAATTTGTGCGAGAAGAGGAAGTAGAGGGGTGTACTTTGTTGGTATGTCAGCCGCGGCCACCGAAGAGTAAGGACAAGGATAAAAAGAGTCGCTAGATGACCTTAGAAAGAGAGCTATTATGGAAAATGCCCTATTACTACTTGTGGGTGGCAGAGCATCAATACCGAATATTCTTACAGTAATTCATCAGCAACCAAACTTTGTGGTCACAGTAAGTTCATGGGAAAGTAACTCAGATTTACTCCAGTTTGAAAATGCCGTTAACAAGATTTTACCAACCTGCTCTGTGAAACATATGAATCCAGTAGATGCATTTGAAATGCAGGAAGTAATGGATCGATGTGAAGAAGCATTGAAGGAGCACAGAGATGCTCATTGGACGTTCAATGTCACTGCCGCAACAACTATAATGAGCATAGCAGCCTATGAAGTTGCTAAAAAACATCAGACCACATGCTGGTATATCAACACAAGTAAGACCCGCATTATCACATTAGTAGGAGAGCTAGGTGATGAGAGCATCTTCAAAATCGATGTTTTACAGTATGTGACGGCTTATAACCGTGAACTCATACAAGGAGATCTCGAAGAACATCGTGAACAAAGCGAGAATGAGTGGCTACCATTTGCGATAAAAGTGGGGAAAAATCAACGTTTTGCTGAGCTATTAAAACTTGTTATGCTAGAAGTAGGCAAAGACAAACGTGGAAGACCCAGCAAGTTAATTATGAAAGCCTATGCGTTGAACAATCTACCCCTTGAAACCTATCAAATATTAGAAGAAGCGCAACATGTAGGGCTACTGAGTGACCTTAGCACAGACAAAGCTTCAGGCATCTGTTTTCGTTTATCATACTTGCAAGATAAGTTTTTAAATGGAGCCTGGCTTGAAGCTTATGTATGCGATGAAGCAAAAAAGTTGGGTATCTTCCATGATTGTCAATGGAATCAGAAAATAGTTGATGGCAATAACAAGAACGAACTAGATGTTGCCATGACTTATAAAGCACAGCTACTAATCGCTGAGTGCAAAACTGGTGAAGAGGCATTTTCTTCCGAGACGCTCTATCAATTAAATGCTGTCGCCAATATGCTTGGAAATAGATTCGTTGGTAAGATGCTAGTTACAAACCTTCCTAGAAAAGGTGCATCTAAAGATTTTGAAGCAAAAAGGGCGGGTCTAAGTATTGTTTTGGCTACAGCTGAAGACCTACCAAACATTGGAGAAATCTTAAAAAGAGAAGCTAATACACCAACCTATCCGAGGATATAATCATGCTCATACTCAACTTCACTCACCCGCTCACTGACGATCAACGAGCGCAGATCGAAGTGCTCGCTAACACCTCTATTCAAGAAGTACGCACTATCCGTGTACAGATCAACCAGGAAGAACCACTAGAACCACAGATTACCACAATTGTAGACGCTACCGGCTTATCTTCAGAGGAATGGCAGACCCGCCCTTTGCTCATCAACCCACCAGGGTATGCACCCGCTGCCTTCGTGCTACTGGCAGAATTACATGGGCGTATCGGGCATTTTCCATCACTAATACGGCTACGTCCTAAAGTTGGGCCAGTCACGACCTATGAAGTAGCTGAATTGCTTAACCTCCAGGCTATCAGGGAAGAGGCACGGTTGCGACGGTAACCAGGCTCGAAGGTCGAC
>WNFX01026078.1_pt1 | contig 10025 bp, 6 predicted proteins | sample 5400111 | NCBI WGS metagenome assembly WNFX01 (sample SAMN13153363, study PRJNA577476) | soil metagenome | isolation source: 40 cm soil or saprolite under grassland replicate 1 | place: USA:California | collected 2016-06-15 | reverse complement strand
GCCACACGGGATGATCTTCCCAGGGTGGGCCGCCGACGTTGCGCTCGCGATCGTAGTTGAAGTCGCTCGTCGCCCACTGCGTCTCGAGATCCCACTCGCCGGCATGGCTCACCAGCGCGCGATACCGTGTCGTCGTCACCGCGAGCCAGTTGGTGAGGTGCCCGCCGTAGCTCGCGCCGCCGGCGATTTGGCGCGACGCGTCGAGGAATCGGAAGCGCTTGAGGGCGGAGTCGGCCGCTTCGTTCAGCTCGTTGGCCGGACCCTCGAGGGGATCGAACTGGATATCCTGCGAGAACTTCTCCCCATATCCGGTCGAGCCGGTGTAGTCGGTCATGAGGACGACATACCCGGGTGCACCGAGCAGATGCGGATTCCAGCGCAGGCCAAAGTTGTCGGTCCACATGTTGGCGGCGCCGCCGTGGATCAGCACGAACAGGGGATAGGTGCGCGTCGAGTCGAACCCCGGCGGAAGCGCATAGAAGCTGTGAATGCGCTTGCCGCGGCTCGAGGTGAACCAGAACTCGCGCAGCGGCTGCCAGTCGATCTTCGCGGCGCGCTCGGTACTGAACTTGGTGAGCGGCGTTCCTCGTCCGGTGGCGGGGTCGATTCTGACGATCTCCGGTGGATTGGTCGCGCTTTCCCATACCGCGGCGATCTTGAGGGCACCGCCCGTCGTCGCTGAGGCGACCTGCAGGCCGCCGAGCGTTCCACTCGTCATCGTGCCGACTTCCTGCTCCTTGCCACCGGCTGCCGGCGCCCGGAACAGACGCTGATGGCCCCCAGCTTCGGCGAGAAAGAACACCGCACGGCTGTCGGGCGTGGCGGTGTACGTGCCGACAGAATGGTCCGGACCGCCGGTCACGACTCGCATCGCCACGCTGCCGCTCGGTGGCCATGCGGATGCCACGAGCCGGCGACTGTTGAACGTGTGTTCGTTGGTTGGCGTCATGATGGCGTACAACGTTTTGCCGTCCGGGCTGAACTGCGGCGCGTCGTAATCGTCTTTGCCCTGCGTGAGCCGTTGGGGTTCGCCGCCGCTCGCGCTCACGCGCCACAGCATCTGGACGACATCGCCGTGCGTCCAATCGGTGCGATTGCTGGTGGCCGCGAACACGATGCCGCTGCCGTCCGGTGTCCACGCCGCCGCGAGATCCTCACCGCTCGTGCCGAGCTGCCCGCCGAATCCGGCGCCCTGCACGAGCTGTGATCCTGTCAGCAGATCTTTCGCTTGCGCGCCAGGCTCGAGCGCCTGCACGAACAGATGCGGTCGCCGCTCGTCGAGCCAATGATCCCACAGCCGGATCGGCGAGGCATCGAACACCCGAGCGTTATACTTGCGCGCCTTGCGCTCCGCCGCCGCGGCGCGATTCGCCGAATCGGTCGTCGCCCCAGGGTAGATCATGCTCGTGAACAGGATCGCCTTGCCATCAGGTCGCCATTGTGGACTTGTCCGGCTGTCGGGACTCCAATCGACGCCGCCCTCTCCGCCTTTCGAGTTGGTGAGCCGCCGCGGCTCGGCACTGCCGTCGGTCGGGACGAGCCAGAGATCGCTGACCTGCTCGCCCTCCGTGTACGACGGCTCGGTGACGCTGAACACGATCCAGCGGCCGTCCGGGCTGATCGCGGGCGAACTGACCCGCTTCATGAGAAAGACGTCTTCGTGCGTGATGGTGTGGCGTTGCTGTGCTGCCAGCGGTGCCGAAATGGCAATGAGGATAACGAGCAGTCGGCGCATACTAGCCTTCGTGGGTGGTGGGGTGTGGCGCGCGCGTCGCATCGCGCCGCCGGATGTGAACGAGCCATTCGATTTCCGCGTGGACGACGTTCGCGCGATCTACGAGGGTGACGCCATGCGTGCGCTCGACCGGTTCCCCGCCGGCCGCAGCGGCGCGGATGTCGTCGATTTCTTCGTTCGACAGCACGAAGCGGCCATACAGCGTGGTCCGCGCCGGTTTCCGAAACCGCACGGTTGCACGCTTGTCCCACACGAGATAGTCCCGGCCGAGATTCTTGATCAACATCACCATGTAGACACCGTCACCCGCGGCATACATGCTCCCGCCGAACATCGTGCCGACATAGTTCCTGGTGCGCCAGCCGAACGGCAACTTGATGCGGATCTCGCGGTAGTCGTCCGCGATATACGTGATCCAGGCGCCGGTGCTCCGGTAGGTGGGAAAGAAGTTGAATCCCCAGCGGAGGAGTTTACTGCGCCACGATTCCGGCACGTCTAGCTCCGATACAGATCAGCGCCCAGATACTTTAAACCGAACCGAATAGGGGGCGAGGGGCACGCCGGTCTCGGCATCGCGAAATCCGAACCCATGCGGCGTGTTGAGCTGAAACTCGTATGCTCTCCCGGGCTCCAGCTCCACGCCGAAGCGGAACGTCGTGCCTGTGGAATCGAGTCCGGTGCCCAGCTTGAACGGTGTATGCGCGGCGTCAGTGCCCCACGACTTCCACGTGATCTTCGGGACGCGCGCCTGCGACTCCCGCGCCGGCGTCGCATGGCCAAAGGATGGCACAATGCTCCAGCCATCCTCTCGTACTCGACGATCGAATCTCACGACGATTTCACGCGTCGCTGAATCCACAGACTGCGACCCGTTCTCGATCGAGAGCGAGATCACCTTCGGGCGCTGCGCATCGTATGCGCGCGCCATGGCCGGCACGCGGTCGGGGAGCGAGTCGAAATAGGCGATCACCCGGGGCATGAAGGCCGCGAACGTGGGATAGGTCCGGCGATCGGCTACATAATCGCCATACAGATTGTAGAGCTCTTCCACCCAGAACCAGCTCTGCCGGCGCTGATCCGCGAAGAATTGGGGAAGGGCGCTCGGCCCTTTGTGCGCGAGGGCGTAACGCGCCTCCACGGCGTGCAGGAGCGATTCGTTTACCATGCTGGTCCACGGGTACGCCTGGGCGCTCATGGCATCCGCGACCTGCGCGTGCACGCGTGGTGCGGAGCGCTCGAAATCGGCGCGACGAGCGTTCGCTAACGGGTTGACGTACCCGTGACCGGCCTCGTGCACGAGCGTCCCCACGAAACCGTCATCATACAGAGGAAAGCCCGCCGAATCGGTCGCATGGTGGCCGAGGATGCTGTAGCACTCGAGACGACCATCCGGCGGCTGCATGCAGGGACCAAAGCTCGTCTCGGAATTGGCGAGCATCGGAACGACGACAAAGTCTCGGTCGGGCGGCACGCCAAAGAAATCCGAAAGCCACTGCAGGTCGGCCAGGCGGTCGATTGGTCGCCGCAGCCGCACGTTCGCCGAGTCGTAGAGGACGCGGTGCGCGGCGAAGAAGTTGTCGGCGTGCGCCTCGACCGCGAAGCGTCGTGCCGCCTCCACAAAGCGTCGCATTTCGTCGGGCGGCGCTCGCCAGCCGCCGGTGGAATCGAACGGGACCCGTTCGCGGATGTCGGGCGGATCCGTCAGCCGGATAGCGACGGCCATCACGACGGAGAAGGAAATACCGAAGCGATCGTGCAGCTCGCGGGCCCGCGTGACCGCCTCGTGATCACGAAATGATGCGAACTGGCGTTGGATGTCCGCGTTGTACTGCACGAAGTTGTTTTGGTTGAATTCGCCTGCGCCGGCGAGCTTGAACAGAATCGCGAACAGCTCGACTCGGCGATCGACGCCGACGCGGAGCGGCGGGCCGGACTGGAGCGGGCCCGCCGCCTGCAGCAGCAGCAACAACGACAGCAGGTTCGTCAGAGGACGTCTCCCAGCGCGGCGAGTCGCTCCTGCCAGAACGCTTTCATTCTGGTTACGGCGCCTTGATCGCGCAGCTTCGTGTGCTGCACCGCGACGGCGCTTTTGGTCGCCGTCTTCTTCGAGAACACGAGCAGGACGAGCGATTCGTCGGACCAGACAATGCGCATGTACTTCTGTGGCGTCGCCGAGCGCACCGTGAGTTTTTCCGACAGCCACTCCCCTCTCAGCTTGGGATCGCTCCACGAGCGGTACAGGCGTGCGATGGGAACGGCAAATGTCTTACTCTTTGCGGCCTCGAATGTGCCGCCGCGGCGCTGCCCGATCGCGCTCAGTCCCTTGATGCGCTCGTAACCAACGGTCACCGTCTGCGACCACCAGTCACCCACCTTGAACTTCTCGTGCACATACTCGGCGATCTGGCGGTGGGGCCACGCGTGTGCGCCGGCATAGTCGAGTGTGAGTCCAGCGCTCCCACGTACAGCCCGTCTTCGCCTTGATGGACGCGTCGCTCATCCCGGCGAGCTGCGCGTAGTTAATGGCTTTGGTCTGAAGCAGATGTGCGCGGGCTGCAGTATAGGCTTCGCCCGTTTTCTGCATGCGAGACCGGACGAGTCGCTTGAAATCTTTATTGGCAGGCATTGGGAAGGTCCTTTGGGTAAGCCACGGGCACACACCCCCCAGCGGTGACGCTCGCGGCGTCCAAAGGCTCAGCGGTTCACCGATCCGGGAGTGTGCCCCCCTTTGCCTCACGAAGACTCTCGCTGGGGGAGAGTCGAAGAGGTTGGGCGCGGATCAGGCCGCCCGTGCCTTCAGAATGTAGCGAAGGGCGCCGGGCTGCAAGTGGGGGCTTAGAGCCGGAAGAGGTAGCTCAGCTTCACGAACCACGCGTCATCGGTCCGCGTGAGCCCGTGGAACCGGAATGCATCCTCGTCCAGCATGTTGCTGCCATAGCCCGCAAAGACCACGGTTCCGGGCGTCGGCTGATAGCTGAGCAGTGCGTCGACGTGGAAGAGATTGGTAGCGCTCGCGGCCGTACGCGTCACCCCGCCCGGTCCAGCGACCAAAATCGGCGCGCCGGTGCGCGAGTCGTCCCGCAGCGAATCGGTCTGATCCTGGATGTACTGGCCCACCAACCTGATGAACAGGGGCCGCGACAGCTGGTACTCGAGCTTGGCGCGCGCCACCCGGCCGACATTCACGAGACTGCCATCCGTGCGCCGGTTGACCTGCTGCCAGAAATAGCTGAGCGTGTTCCGGAAGCGGTCCGTGGGTCGATACGACACATTGACGCTCAGCAGCAGCAGGTCGGCCGACGCCCACTCGAAGAAATTCTCGTCGTGGCCCTGCAGGAAGAAGCCGCCCCCGCTGAAGTGCTTCCACTGCGGCGTGCCGATCTGGACGATGTACTCGCCATTCGGAATCGTGGGCTGTCCGACGAAGGGAATCGTGTCCAGCCCGCCGCCCGCTGTGGGGACCTCGAGGCGGTAGTTCGCGTACAGCGCGGAATCATAGCCGAACGATTCCAGGAAGTACCCGGCGCCGACGTTCCAGCCGCCGCGGAGCGATGTGTTGACGTTGAAGTGCAGCTTCTGGTCCTGAATCCCGTGGCTGTGAATGAAGCTCTGATACTGCCAGATGCCATCCACGATGATGTCGCCGGTCAAACGTTGCAGGAACGCGCCGGCCTTGCCGTACGTCGTGTAGCTCGGGTCGACATAGGCGTGCACGATGCCGGTGCGACCGAGGAAGCCGCTGGTGGTTCGGAACTGATCCGAGATCCCGGCGAAGACACTGCGCAGGCCCCAAACGCGATGTTGAATCGTAAACTGCGTGAGCCAGAGGGGCGCCGTCGTCGTCACACCGCCGGTTCGCGTGCGACTGCCCGCGAGCTGGAAGCTCAGCCCGTAGATCTCTTTGAACACGAGCCGGCCGTCGACATCAGCCACGCGATTGTAGTTGTCGCCTTCGATGCGGTCGGTATACGCCAACCCAATGCGGGATCCATGGCCCAATCCGCGCTGCGCGCGGATGATGTTGAAGATCGGATTATCGTCGCCGCTCGCCGATGCGAATTTCTGATCGACCGCGGACAGGAAGCCGATGTCGGTCCCGCCCGCGTTGCCCGTCAGTTTGACCGCCGCGACCGGCTGCACGATGCGGCGCGTGTAAATGAGGTTCTGCGGCACCTGAAACAGCTCGCTCCCCTCGAGGAAGAACGGCCGCTTCTCGGAAAAGAAGAGCGCCTGGCGTGGATCGAACGCGAGTTGGCCGGCATCCGATTCGACTTGCGAGTAATCGGGCTTGATCGTGCCGTTCAGCGTGAGGTTGTCGGAGACGCCCCACCGGACGTTGCCGCCACCAGGCCGCGGTGCATGCCCGAGAGGCCGACCAGGTTTCCCGACTGTCCAATGAACGTGGCGCTGGCGCGGCGCGCCGGAAACCACGAGTCCTCGAAGCCGGAATGCTTCACCTGCCGGACGATGTTGAGACTCCAGTCCTGCGGCTGCTTCGGCTGATAGCGCAAACTCTTGAACGGGATCCGCACTTCGACTTCGTAGCCCCACGGCGTCAGGCGGCCGTGCGACTGGAACACATAGTCAGGACTCAGGTCGGGCTGCTCCCGCCCGATGACCGCCCCACCGATGAACCCGCTCGCCGAGATATTCGCGCCCTCGATCAACGCACCGTCGCCCTGCACCCCCAGCGGGTTCACGGCGAACATCAGCGCTTTCTTGCCGTCGTGGAACGTGCCGAGCAGGATCTGGACGTTGTCGTCGCCGAAGATCTGGTCGCGGTCGGCGAGTGTCGCCGTGGGTTGGCCGTGCAGCTCGTACGCGCGGATCCCGAAGTAGATTGCGTTCGCGGAATACCACACGAGCACCTGGGTCGAGTCCACCGCGGAAACGCCGTCGTTCGGAGCGTATTGCGAAAAGCCCGTCAACAGCGCGGCGCGCGCCCACGCCGAGTCGCTGAGGTCGCCGTCGATCAGGGCGTCGGCGTCGATTCGCGGAATTCGCACGTCCAACTGACGCCCGCGGCCCGAGTAGATTCCCAGGGAGTCCGGGGATGCGCAGCCAAGCAGCAGGCAGAGGGTGAGAATCATGTCCGATAGTATGGATGCAAGACGGCGGGGACAACTACTAGCGGAGAGTTAGGAACGTGTCACAACTCGCATTGACGTTTGTACTCCTCTTGCAGAACCCTGCGACTCAACCGGCGCTACCGCCCCAACCCGGCCGGGACGTTCCCGATCCCGGCACCATCGCTACCGAGCAGCGCGTCAGCCCCGCCGGCGTCCAGAGCGTATTCACCGATCGCGTCTTTGGAGTGCGATTCGGGAAGCCAGGCGAGATCTGGGTGACTGTGCACGGCGCCGCCTACCGCCTCGCCTGGCACGACAACGTGGTGCGTGCCAGTGCGGCGTTCGATGGCCGCTCCGGTGTCCAGGGCATCGCGATCGACCCGGTGAATGGCCGCGCGCTGTTCAGCACCGTCGGTCGTCTGCCCCAGGTGCTCGCGCAGAGCCGGACGCCCGGATCGGACGAGATGGCGGCGACCAACACCGTCACCCGGTTGTCGGCCTACGATGGCGATGCCGTCGCCCCACGAGCGGGCGGCGGTGGAGACAGCGCGGTGGTCCGTTGGTCTAGCGCGGCGCGCGGCGACTTCATCGCCGGCGCGCCGGCCGTCGCGGCGCGCGCGAGCGCCGCCGGCGGAGGGCACCGCGTCGCCGTGCTGCCGCTGTCGGCGAACGACGCGCTCGCGGTCTTCGACGCCGACAGCGGCTCACTCCTGAAGACCATTCCGCTCGGCGTCTTGCCTGTCGCCGCGGTGGTGAGCGAGGATGGCGCCGTCGCCTACGTCTCGGTGCTCGGCGGCAGCAAGCCGCGACCGAAAGAGCGCGCGGCGAAACAGTGTTGCGATCCGTCGGCCGAGCTGGTGCGCGTGGACGCGCGTGGTATCGCGGTGGCGGGCAATGTGACGCGCGTCGATCTGGTGAGTGGCGCGACCACGGTGATTCCGGTCGGCCGCCATCCCACGGGACTCGCGTGGGATGAACGCGGCGCCCGCTTGTATGTCGCCAACGGCAACTCCGATACCGTCAGCGTGATCGACACCCGACGCAACGCCGTGGTGCAGTCGATCGCCGTCGCGCCATTTCGCGAGCGCAAGATCGGCCTCGCGCCGACCGCGGTCGCCCTGTCGCCCGATGCGAAGACGCTGTTCGTCGCGCTGGGCGGGGCGAACGCCGTCGCCGTGTACGGCCTGCCGGCCGGCACGTTGCGCGGCCTGATTCCGACGAGCTGGTATCCGACGAGTCTCGATGTGAGCGCCGACGGCAGCACGCTGGCGGTCGGGTCGCTGTTCGGCGTCGGCTCGGGGAATGGCCGGAGGTCGGGCATGAGCGGTCGCTACGTGCATTCCTATCGTGGCTCGGTGAATGTCATTCCGGTGCCGGCGGACGCGGAGCTTGGGGCATACACGACGTCGGTCGCGCAGAACAATCGTTTGACGCTGCGGACAGACAGCGTCCTCGCGCTCGCGCCGCGGCGCAACGTCGCCCGGCGCGCGGTGCCCGAGCGCCCGGGCGAGCCGTCGCTGATCGACCACGTCGTCTACATCGTGCGTGAGAACCGCACCTACGACCAGGTGTTCGGTGACATCGGCAAGGGGGCGAGCGACAGCTCGCTGGTGCAGTACGGGCGCGATGTCACGCCCAACGCGCATGCGCTCGCCGAGCAGTTCGTGCTGCTCGATCATTTCTTTGCGTCGGGCGGCAACTCGGCCGACGGGCACAACTGGCTCACGCAGGGACGCGAGACCGAGTATCCGATGTGGCCGCTCTATTTGGGCCGCAGCTATCCGTCCGAGGGAGTGGATCCGCTCGCGTACTCGGCGGGCGGGTTCCTCTGGGAAGCGGCCCAGGCAAAGGGCAAGACGGTCACGGTCTTTGGGGAGTACGCGCCGTCGCCGCCATGGGACAGCGACACCATCCGCGTGAGTCTGCTGAAGCAGTATCGCGACTCACAGCCGCATAACCGGGCGTTCTTCCGGGCCCGCGTCGCCAAGCTGTACACCACGCGATCCGACATTCCATCGCTCGACCGAGCGCTGGTGCGCGAGTATCCAGGTTGGACCGAGACGGTACCCGACGTCGTGAAGGCCGACATCATCCTCGAGCATCTGCGGGAGTGGGAAGCGAAGCACGCCATGCCGAACCTCGTGCTGATCATCCTCCCGAACGATCACACCCAGGGCACGAGCCCCGGGTGGTGTACGCCCAAGGCGTGCGTCGCCGACAACGATCTGGCGCTGGGCCAGATCGTCGAGGGGCTGTCGCACAGCTCGTTCTGGAAGTCGATGGCGATCGTCGCCGTCGAGGACGACGCGCAGGACGGGGTCGATCACATCGACGGGCACCGCACGGTGGCGCTGGTCGCGAGCCCGCTCGCGCGGCGCGGGGTCATCGATCCGACCTTCTATAGCCAGCCCAGCATGGTGAAGACCATCGAGCTCATGTTGGGCCTGCCGGCGCTCAGCCTGTTCGATCTTGTCGCGACGGACATGCGCTCGAGCTTCATCGGGCCGGACGAAACGCCCAACCTTGCCCCCTACACGGCGATCGAACCGCGGCAGTCGTTGTTCGAGGTGAATCAACAGGTAGGGTCAATCATCGGACCGCATGCCGCCGAGCGGCGGCGCGCCGCGGCCCAGTCGGCGCGGATGAATTTTCGGGAGCCGGATGCCGCGCCGTCGGAGCTGTTGAACCGGATCTTGTGGCACGACGCGCGGGGGTGGGGAGTGCCGTATCCGGAACTGAAGCACTCCTTGTTCTTCCCGATGGCGGTCGATCTTACCGACGAAGAGCGGGAGGAGCGAGACCGGGATCGCTAACGGTCGGCATCCTGCGCGCGATGGCAACGCCCACGAGGCACAGCGCGCCACCCAGAACGGCGATGAGGCTCGGCGCCTCGCCGAGAATGATCGCGCTCAGCACGATGGTGAGTGGCGGGACGAGATAGGCAGTCGCCGCCAGCCGGCCCGCCGAACCCCGCGCGAGGGCGTAGGCCCAGGTCGTGAAGGCAATAGACGTCGGAAAGACGCCCAGAAAGGCGAGCCAGGCGATGGCGCCCGCCGGAGCGGCCCGCCACTCCCGCACCAGCTGCGGTGCGTAGGGCAGGCAGAACAGCGCTCCCACCGCGCAGCAGGTCCAGGTCGCTTGCAGCGCCGTGATCCGACGCAGCACCGGCTTCTCCGCAACCATCCCGACGGCAGACGCCAGCGCCGCCAGCAGACAGAGCA
>WNFX01007777.1_pt1 | contig 10025 bp, 13 predicted proteins | sample 5400111 | NCBI WGS metagenome assembly WNFX01 (sample SAMN13153363, study PRJNA577476) | soil metagenome | isolation source: 40 cm soil or saprolite under grassland replicate 1 | place: USA:California | collected 2016-06-15 | reverse complement strand
CTGGAGTGGTTCGTCCGCAATGGCAGCCAGCTGCCGGTCCAGGTAGCCCACCTCGCCTACGACGTGCACTCGTGCTGGATGGTCCGCGACCTAGAGCAGTGGCGCGATGACCAGCCGGGAGTTATGGGTCCGTGGCAGCCCATGGCGGGTACTGGTGTCGTTCGTCAATACATTGAGGGCATCCGAGTGCCGCCGCAGGAGACCTGGAGCCAGGAGACGGGGGCCAATGTCGCGCACCTGGTGCCGGAGCACGCGGACCAGCTCGAGTTACACGGCGGGATACGCCCGGAGATCCGCTGGGTGCTGCTGGTGGACAATGCCGGCCGTCGGTGGGTGGCGCAGCCTAGCAGCGGCGGGCCCACTCGGCGGGTGCGGTGGTACTCCTGGCGGCACCGGGACTACCCGCTTGCCTGGAGGCGACCGCCCACGTTGTGGTTGAACAGGAAGCGATACCAGATCGCCGTGTTGGCGTGGCATGCGTACAGGTTCGTCTTACGGCGGAGCAGGGACCGGACCCGTGTCTGATCTATCGAAGAGGTGGATCGACTGAGCGGCGGGGACCTGTCGCCCCGGTCGGCTAGGGTGCCCGCGTGTCGCTGACCTCTCCGCTACTGGCCCGGTACCGCCGGGCGAAGATCATCTACGACAGATCCACGACAAACGAGAGTCACAAACGGCGGCAAGAGCTGTCAAACGTCGGCAAGGGTTTGCGCTGGTCAGCGACCGGATGGTCCGATCGAGTATGATCTCCGATATCGAAGGATGTATGGGGTTCAAATCCCGCCTGCTCGCCGCAGCGAGCATCTCCTCCTATTCCACCATAAGGCGAATGGCCAAGATCCGAAAGCGATCGAACGACAAGTTATCCGAATTGTGCAGAATTCGGAGATCGACACTCACGGGTGACCCTGTCACCCGGGGCCTCTTGTCGCAGGCTGTCATACTTAAGCGAACCTAGGGAGGCTGCGTGCTTACCATTCGCTTCGACTCACCGGAGTCAGATACGTCGTTGCAGTTGCTACATAACTGGCTTCAGGCCGACCGTGAATTCATGCGACAGGCTCATCTTCGGATCGTGAGTAACCACCTGCCTGATTCCATGGGGGGAGCCTGGGACGTCATTCAAATCATCTTCGATGATGGAGTAGCACTCGCATCTCTTGCAGTGTCATTCCTGGCGTGGTACGACAGTCGCCCAAAACGTGATCGCGAGAAAATAGTCATGGTAGTTAGGCGCGGCGGAACGGAAATCGAAATACGTGGAAATGATTTGGAAACCACCGAGGATCTAGCGAGCCGGCTCTATGCAATAGGGGAAAGCAATGACGTTGCCGCGACCCACAGCGTCCCGCGCAGTCCTGGTAGGCGTCAGTGAATTTAAGTATCTAAAGAAAATTCCTGCAGCGCTTAACAACGTCGACGAGTTAAGTTCCGTTCTGCAAGACGGCGAGATGTGGGCATTGCCCAGAGACCGGATATCGAATCTAAAAGATGCATCTAGCTCCGAGCTGATCCTGAACGTGCTTCATCAGGCGGCCGACGATGCGCAGGACACTCTGCTGCTGTACATAGCAAGCCATGGGCTGCTAGATTCGGTAAGCGGAGAATTGCACATAGGGTTGACCGGCTCGGAAGACGAAAAGGTCTACTTCACCGCGGTACCTTTTAGTCACATTAGGCGGTGCTTTCTAAACGCCCGCGCCCTTCGGAAGATTCTCATCTTGGATTGCTGTTACAGTGGGCGGGCCGCAGAAGGAATGGGCCCGACGCACACTCTAGTTGCCGATGCGGACATTGAGGGGACGTGCGTATTTGTGGCATCACCTGCCACGAGCAGGGCAATCGCTCGGCGCGGTGCCCGATTCACGGCCTTTACGGGCGAGCTAATCGAAATCCTTCGCTACGGTATTGATGGCGGCCCACTGTCGCTGACGTTGGACGTAGTGTACAACGAGGTACGCAATAGGCTTGGCGCCAAAGGGCTTCCGATTCCCCAGCAACGGAACCTAAACACTGTCGTAGGGCTATCCTTTGGGGTGAACCGAAAGTGGGGCAAGGAAGCGTCCCTTCTCGTGGGTACTCCGGAGGGAAAGTTGCTCGAGCTTTCGGGAGACGCAGGCGCAACAGGTGCTGTTCGAGTCGCCGCAGCTGTCTCATTGGCAGAAATGAGGCCGGCGCGCGGGATCAAAGCCTTGATTCATCTGTCACAAGAGGCGACAAATGTTACTGACGCCGTTCGCCTCAACGCCGCGATCGCATTGCTAAGTCTTGACCGTACCAAAGGCCGGCATTCGCTGAATCAACTTCGAGCCAGTTCTCCCAGTAACAAGATCAGGCAGCTTGCCGCCAAAGCACTCAACGACGACGTTCGAGATGGTGATCTTGTAGTTGGGCGGGATGGCTCACCCGTTGTATCTGGAAGCATGCAAGTTCATCATTGGCCATCTGGCCAGGTTCCGCTATGTGAACTCTGACCGTCGGTTCGGCAGCCTCAGCATTTTCTCCGCCGGGCCCCTCCTGACTAGGCCGTTCGGGAGGGAGTACAACAGGAACGTGCAGCAACCGTAAGGGGCATGCCGAACCCGTCCTCACCTTGTCGTACCGCCGACCCTCGTACTAACCCCGGTTGGGGTGCGTTGCCTATCTCTGGGACCAGGTGGCCCTCTCTGGCTCCATCCAAGATTCGGACTATCTGCCGACTCGCATTCAGCTACCGAAGCTTCGGGAAGTGGATCGAAGCACGTCATGGGCAGATGCAGCGGACAATATTTACTTCATTCCTAAACCGTGTGTTGGTCCACTTGATCGACCTGCACGCCGAGGCGTCGTTCGGCGGAAGCCAGGGGAGGACGTTGACGGGATCTGTTGACCCCGTGGTTCGGCGTCGTACCTCGCCCGTCGCCAGGTCCCGATCGCCTCACCGAGCGTGTAGACCGCTTGCAGGGCCGCCCGTGCCTCGGCTTCGGTGGCGTACCAGCGACGTGCTTTGCGTCCGGGGCGCTGGCACTGGAGCAGCTCCACGGTCCAGCCGAACGGGTCCTCGACCTGCTCCTGCAGGCGGGCAAAGAGCAGGCGCGGCACGTGCTCGTCGTGAGGAGCCGCCCCGACCAGCACCAGCAACGCCGCTTCCCTGATCTGCGGAGCGCCGGGCATCGCCTCATCGTACACATGTTCTATCCACAGGATGTGGATGACGCACTCTGCGTCGAGAAGACATGGCCGAGGTAGCTGGTGTTACCGCCGGGCCGGCAAGATCGACAAGTACAACGCCAGTACAAACGACACCGGACACGGGTGTAAAACGTCGGCAACCCCTGGCAGTCCCGCCGCCGGTCAGAGCGATGATCTGCCCGATCTGGGTGCCCTTGAAGATCCTCAGCGGTTTAGGGGTTGAAATCCCCTCAAGGGACCCGGCCAGCGCTGCCGACTCGCGTGTTCAGGCAACCGCGATGCCTCGTTGACCTGCGGCGTCTTGGGTGCTATTCCGCGGGTCCGGCGTCGGTCGGGCCACGGCATCCGGCTACGGTGAGGATGCCCGCACTAGAGCGATGCGCCAGGATCTGCGCCAGGATCTGCGCCACGATCGCACTGCCGATTCGCTCTCTTTAGGATCAAGGCGCCGCGCAAGCGCGGCGCGACCGAGCCGGCGCGGCGCGTCGCGCTCTGGACCTCCGGCCCGCCGCGCACGCGCCGGCCGGCCGCACCGGCTGTGAGGCGGTTGGTAGTCGAAGGCGCCTCCGGCGGGGGCGCTCAGGCTCCGGGAGGTTGGGGCTGCCCTCCCGCCCACCGACGACCCAGGCAAGCCGAGCAGACCGGCACCGGAGCCGCCAGCGTGGTCGTGATGCCGCCCGGTCCATACACCGTGGCGGCCCCGGTGCCGGCCCGCTCCCCGTAGGGTGGGTCGACGGCGGACGGGAGGGCAACGGTCAAGCAGGCTGCGGTTTACACCCGACAGCGCCACGAACCCGATCGGCTGCAGCACCACAACTAACTGGCAGGCGCTTGGTCCGATGACTTCGCCTCGGGCAATTTCGGCTGTAGTTCGCTGGCAATGCCGCGTGCCCACTCCTCGATGTTCTGCTCAAGGATCAGGCGTGCACCGATCGACTCGTACATCGTTTGTACGCGATCCAAGAGCTGCCGGTGGCTGTCGCCGATCGTTACGACGGTGATTGGCAATTGCGGATCAACTGCCCTCACATCACTAATGGCCCAGGCGCAGGCATCGACGTCAGTTTGAAGGTCTTGAAGGCTCGGAAGCTCAAAAGAAAACGCAGAAACCGCGTGTAATAGCGAGCCGTTGCGAAGTCCCACGTCGAACTTGTGCTGCTCAAAGCGCCCAGGAACGTGAGGTGCGATCTGTACCGCCTCGGCGGGTAGCCGGGCACGCAAGGCCTTGCTCACGCGCTGTCGCGCAACCCGACGGTCTCTGTAGGCCGGCTTCCGTCGTGTTCTTGGATTGGCGACGTAGCGGTCGAAGAGTTCCTCGCAGAGCTGAGTCGGGTTGTCGTGCAGAGCCGCGTGCAATTCGGACACTCGGACCGTACCGCCCCATTCGGTATGAGCTGTACTCAGAGCGTCCGCAACCGTCCGCCCGGTCTGCGGGGCCGCCAGGCCGCTTGCAAGATCCCGGAGAAACTCCATGTCATCGTGGAAACCCAGCGACTTTAGCCGGGCATCGGCCTTCGGGAGCACGCGAACGACCGCCGACTGAGGCTCAGAAGCCACGACGATGACACCCACGTTGAGCGTCTCCTGTCGCAGCGCGTCCGGCATGAACCGGAGCACGGCGAATTGATAGGCAGTCATGCCGCTCCTCTCCCGAAGTGCTCCAGCAGCCTGATCCTCCTACGCGCGACATACTCGGCGAAAGCCACTCGCTCCCCCAGCAAGACGCCCCATTCATCCGGCGGGGTGGCCGTCACTCTGGCGATCTCTGTCCGTTCAACACTCTCCAAACGATCAAGAGTCGCTGCCTGGTCCTCCTCCTTGAGAGCCAGAGAGTCGAAATACGGATCGAGCGTGACGCTGTCCTGGTGCTCCTCCAGCCGCCGCCCGGACCATGCCGTGCCGTCCGGCAGGAAGCAGGAGTGATCGACGGAGAGCACATTGCGTGGTGGAGCGTTGCGGTAGATGAACTGGTGGTCTCCGGCGCAGAACAACCACGAGTAGAGCAGCCGAAGCGCCGCGAACGACGAGCGGTTCTCGTCGAGGTGGCTTAGGCCTTCTCGGTCGCTGAAGCCCTCCTGCCACAGGGATCCGTGCTGCAAGCCCGAGGTTGCGGGCTGGCCGTTAATGTCGAGGTTGAGCAGACTGAGCAACTCGTCGGTGACACGAACGAGTCGAACATCTGGAACAGGCGCACCGATCAAGCGGCCCAACACTGCAACGACCTGTTCAGTGAAGATCGCTCGACCGTTGCCATACGGGTTGCCCCGAAACTTGACAGCGTAGAGGTTTCCGTCGTCACAGCGCAGCTTCTGCGGTCGTGAAGCGCTCGTGAGCCCGCCCACGAACTCCTGAGCTACCACCGGCGGCCGGATGTGTGCTCCAGCGCCGGCGATGAGGTCCTCCCAGGACTCCGCCTTTGCTTCTCCGGCCTCGATGATGACCCCACCCGCCCGCTCGTCGCCTATCGCGACATACCCGACACGATCGTGTGACGTTACACCACAGCTACCCCAGGCTGGTGAGAACCCTCGTGACGCCTTCGAGAAGCCCGATCGCCTAGATCCAACGGGCCATCCACGGGCCAGTAACCGGGTCCGCTGAGGGTCACGAGTGGGCACGAGCGGTCACGACGACAGGGTCCGCGACCAGGCGTACCGAGCATCTCAGATTACAGATTCACGATCTTCCAAACTGGAAGTACCGGTTCCAAGATCAGGACGTTTCCAGGACGTCAGGACGTCGCCGGGACGTCCGATGACAACCAGCGTTAACCACTGTCGACCAATGATGCCGGGCAATACCAGCAGTTCAAAGCACTGATCGAGCCCACAAGCTGGAGTGCGACGGACGAGTCGACCTGTACGCCGGGTTCTGTTTTTTCCCTTCGATCGGGATGACCGAGTCCTCGCCGATGTGGCCGTACGCCTCGGGCTCCCCGGTCAACACGTAGCCGTCGCTCATCGTCGCCGACAGCAGCGAGACGGCCAGGTCGAGCCGCCCGAGGATCCGCACGCCGGCTGTGACCGCCGCCCACAGCGCCTCCGTCAACGGCGCCACCTCGCATGCCGGGTGGTCGACCAGCACGTGCGGCATGTCGTCGCCGACCTGGCGGGCCGCCTCGATCAGGCACACCACTGAGACCACGACCCGGCCACCATCCGAGTGGACCTCGGCGATCGGCTCACCCACGTCCACCGAGCCGGCCGCAAAGGCCACGATCGCGGACGTGTCCAGGACCAGGAGGCTCACGCGGCCGAGGCGTCCAGGCCGAGCGCGGCGCGTACCTCGGCGCGCTTCTCGGGCGTCATCCGCTCCTCGGCGTCGGCGAGCTTGCGGCGGAACCGGGCACGCGCCTCAGCGCGCTCTTCGTCGGTCGCGGCGCTCACCGCGGCCTGCTCCTCCCGCTGCTCCATACGTCCGAGGGTACCGAACACGCCACCGCGCCACGAGCCGCCGGCCTCCGAGGCAAGATCGGGACCGGAGTCAGCAGAAAGTCAGCGAACCGGCTGACAGCCGTTGCCAACCGCCGCCACCCGACCCTTCGTGACCAGCACGAGCGAGTACCCGACGACAGCGGCTGACAACGGCCGACAGCCTTCTACCGGCTCCCCCCGGCGGGGGTCGTCACCCTTTGGGTCTCGATCGTCTTCCTGCTCATGGCGGACGCAATCCGTCGTGGCAGCGGCGGCGGCCGTCCACGAGAAGTTCCTTTGCCTGAAGCGGGATGCGCGTGCCTGAAGCGGGATGCGCGTGCCTGAAGCGGGATGCGCGGCCGACAAGCTCGGTGAGTGACAAACTGCCGGCCGCGCAGCTAAGCCGCAGGTTGGGATGAGTGCGCCAGGGTGGCGAGAAGCCGACGTACATCGGCCAACGGAACGACAGCAGTATCGTCCATCTCTGCCAGGCCGGCCTCGATGAACTGGCGCATCAGGGTTGTGGCACCAATGCCACGGGCCGCGGCCACTTGCCGCAACCGCTGATCAAGCTCCAACGGCAGCCGCAGGGATCTGCTCACCATCGGCACATCGGTGTCCGGGATAGGTAGGTTTGCATCCGTGGCCGTTGCCATCTCGTTGGCGAGACTGCCTTCGGGGATCTTGTTGATGTTGTTGTTCATGTTGGTCCTCCAGCAAGCCGGTTGAACATACCGACCTCATCCGGGTACATCTCCCGAGCCAAAACGATGTCCCAGTCGTTGTCTTCGCTCGTGGACTCGACGACGAACGCGACCAGGGACCGACCCTCGTCGGTTACCCCAAGCACAGCGTTGGCGTCCTCGCTCATCTGGCGCGTGATCCGTCGGGAGGCGCGAAGAATTTGCCAGACCTCACCCGGCTCGACGCCGTAGACCGCAAGGTTGTGCAGCCCGTCGCTGGTGAAGCTATACCGATTCTTCACGTCGCCACCGTACCACGTACGTGGTACGTGCTGATCAGGCGGGCACTGGCGACGGTGCTCGCGGGCGCCCTCGTCTTACCCGCCGGGCATACATAACAGATCAACTAACGTCGCCTTGGGTTTTCCACAGGCACCCTCGCTGTCCACAGATCATCGGGTACGGGCAACGAAACGTCTCCCACATTGGCCAGGGTGTGGCGGTCCATCCCGCCTCGCCCTGTGGAGACCGTCGTGGCTTCTCGCACCGCCGCCGTGTCCGGACCGCACCGACCACTCCTCGTCACCGACGACCCGCACCTGCTCGACGAGGTGCTCCGGCTCGCCGCCGACGCGCGGGTCGACCTCGACATCGCACCGGACGCCACCGCCGCGCGGCGCGGGTTCGGCAGCGCTCCGGTCGTGTTCGTCGGCCCCAGCGTGGCCGCCGCGTGCGTCCGCGCACGGTTACCGCGCCGGCCCGGCGTCGTCCTGGTCGTCCCCGAACCGGTCGGCGAGCCGCCCTGGCAGGTGGCCGAGGACCTGGGCGCCGAGCACATCGCCGTGCTCCCGGTTGCCGAGCCCTGGCTGGTCGACCGGCTGGTGGCAGCCGGCGGGGCGGCAGGGCCGGCTGCGGTGATCGCGGTGCTCGGTGGGCGCGGCGGTGCCGGCGCGAGCGTCTTCGCCGCCGGGCTCGCCGTCACCGCGGCCCGCTCCGGCCTGCGCGCGCTGCTGGTCGACGCCGACCCGATGGGTGGCGGGGTCGATCTCGTGCTCGGCTGGGAGGGCCTCGACGGGCTGCGCTGGCCCGCGCTGTCCCAGGGTGTCACCGGCGTCAGCCCGCCGGCGCTGGTCGACGCGTTGCCCAACCGTGGCGAGCTCGCCGTGCTGTCCTGGGACCGGGGAGATCTGCTGGCCGTGCCGCCGGACGCGATGGAGGCCGCACTCGATGCCGGCCGGTCCAGCCGGGACGTGGTCATCGTCGACCTGCCGCGCCGGCTCGACGACGCCGCTGTCCTCGCCCTGGCCGCCGCGGACCGGGCGATCCTGCTCGTGCCGGCTGAGCTGCGGGCCTGCGCGGCCGCCGCTCGGGTCGCCACCGTGGCCGCCGGGCACACCGGTGCGCTTCAGGTCGTCGTACGTGGACCGGCGCCGGGGCGGCTCAAGGCGCGCGAGGTCGCCCAGGCGCTCGGGCTGCCGCTGGCCGGTTCCCTGCGCCCGGAGCCGGAGCTGGCCAGGGCGCTGGAGCGGGGGGAGCCGCCGGCGGGCACCGGCCGGGGCCCGCTGGCCGCGCTCTGCCAGCGCATCCTGGGCCAGCTCGACCTGATCGTCAGGGAGCCCGCGGCATGAGCATCGTGACGGCCGCACCGGGCGGCGCGGGTGCGCTCCTGGCGCTGCTCGCCGCGCCCGACGTGACGGATGTCCTGGTCAACGGCGCGGACGTCTGGGTTGACAAGGGACGCGGGCTGCAGCGCGCCGAAGTCTGGCTGGGCACCCCCGCCGACGTGCGCCGGCTGGCCCAGCGGCTCGCGGTCGCGGCCGGGCGGCGCCTCGACGAGGGCGCACCCTTCGTGGACGCGCGGCTTCCGGACGGCACGCGCCTGCACGCCGTCCTTCCGCCGATCGCGCGCGACGGGCCGTACCTGTCGCTTCGCACCCTGCGCCGGCAGGCGTTCACACTGCCCGAGCTGGTGAGCGCCGGCACCCTGGACGCCGGCGCCGCCGCCCTGCTCACCGCGCTGGTCCGGGCCCGCCTCGCATACCTGGTCACCGGCGGCACCGGTGCCGGCAAGACGACACTGCTGGCCGCGCTGCTGTCCCTGGTGCCGCAGGACGAGCGCATCGTGATCGTGGAAGACGCCGCCGAGCTACGACCGGCGCACCCGCACGTGGTGGGCCTGGAGGCGCGCCCGTCCAACGTGGAGGGCGCCGGCGCGGTGGTGCTGCGCGACCTGGTGCGCCAGGCGCTGCGGATGCGCCCGGACCGGCTGGTCGTGGGCGAGTGCCGGGGCGCCGAGGTGGTGGACCTGCTCGGCGCGCTGAACACCGGCCACGAGGGTGGCGCCGGCACCCTGCACGCCAACAGCCCGGCCGACGTCCCGGCGCGGCTGGAGGCGCTCGGCCTGCTCGGCGGGGTGCCGCGCACGGCGCTGCACGCGCAGGTCGCGGCCGCGCTGCAGGTCGTGGTCCATGTTCGTGGCACACCCGGCGGCCGCGTCCTCGACGAGGTCTGCCTCCTGGTGCCGGACGCCGGATCGCGTCTGGTCCGGGCGGTGCCGGCGTGGCGGCGTAGCTCCGGCGGGCCCGGCCCGGCGGCGTCCATGCTGGTCGATCTGCTGGCCCGGCGCGGGGTCGCGGCGCCGCCCGCCCTGATCGGGGCGGGGCGATGACCGAGTTGATCGGGGGGCGGGCGGCCCGCCGCCGGCTCGCGGGCCTCGGCGCGGTCCCGGCGACCCGCACCCCGCGCGCTGTTCTCGCCC
>WNFX01018512.1_pt1 | contig 10026 bp, 10 predicted proteins | sample 5400111 | NCBI WGS metagenome assembly WNFX01 (sample SAMN13153363, study PRJNA577476) | soil metagenome | isolation source: 40 cm soil or saprolite under grassland replicate 1 | place: USA:California | collected 2016-06-15 | reverse complement strand
ATATTAAAAAATTACTAAAAGAAAATGCAATCGTCAAAATAACTATTGATAAAGTAAAAAAAGAGAATAATAAATTATTAGTGAATTGTCATTTGGAGGGTGATTGGCAAAAATCAGATCTGCTGGCAGCGATTGTTCAAAAACATGCCGAAATGAATGTGAAAGCAGGAGAAAATCATGGTGCAACATTATCTCATACAAACGTGGTAAGAATATTTCTTGGACAGCCAGCAAAAGAAAAAATGAATTTTGAAATTTCTCTTCCTGATAATATCTCAAACAACAACCTGTCTGCAGACAAGCAAAGTTGGCAGCTTATTATTTACACGCAGCAAAAAAATGATTTGAAAATTACGGGAGTGGTAATTTACAATCCGTAAGCTATAACTCTAACTGGTAACAGTTTCTTTCATTTCCCACACCAGTGCACTGGCTCCCAGTATGGCAGCATCGGCTTCTTTTAATTCACTAAAAACAAGTTTGACCTTGTTTTGAAAAATCTGGAGCAGATTTTTTTCCATATGTTCTCTTGTTGGTTTTAAGATCAGGTCACCTGCTTTAATAACACCGCCAAATAGTATAATTGCCTCAGGCGAAGAGAACATGATAAAGTTCGCAAGAGCTTCACCCAATATTTGTCCTGTAAAACGATAGACCTCCTTTGCGATCTTATCATCCTTCTCAGCAGCTTCTGCTACTACCTTTGCAGTAATTTCTTCCCGCCTGTACCCGCGCATCAGGCTTTCCTGTTTTGGATTTTCATCAAGCATTTCATTAGCTGTAATAGCAATGCCGGTTGCGGAAGCATAAGTTTCAAGAGTTCCATGCATTCCCGTGCCCGAATGTATGCGTCCACCCGGACGAATAGTGGTATGTCCTAATTCACCGGCAAACCCATCGTGACCATATACAACGTGGCCATTCACAACGATTCCGCTCCCTACCCCGGTGCCCAATGTGATCATGATAAAATCTTTCATTCCCCTCGCTGCACCATAAGTCATTTCTCCAATAGCCGCGGATTTTGCATCATTATTAATGACAGAGGGCATTTTAAATTTTGCTGTTACCAATTCGCACAAATGAATTACACCTTTCCATTTTAAGTTAGGTGCATATTCGATCGTACCACTAAATGGGTTTCCATTGGGAGCACCGATGCCAATTCCCTTAATAGTAGTTTCACCACTATTTTTTTCAATGATAGGCTTTAAAGCCTTATGCAAAGCATCTACATAGTTTTCTACCTGGGGGTAGGCATCCGTTCTCAGTTCACCTTTTTCAAGGATCTCCCCACGGTGATTAACAAGGCCGTATTTTGTATTGGTTCCACCGATATCAATTCCAACGGCAAGTTCGTTTGAAAGATCAATCATTAAATTAGCTTTTCAAAACTTAAAATTAAGAGTGTCGAAGATGAAGAAAAAAATTTATTGAAGATAATGATTGCTGCCGTATTTGCAAGTTTACTGATAAGCGGAGTTGGGTGCTTAATAAGATGACTATAAATAAAAAAAGGCCTTCAAAAAGATTTGAAAGCCCTAATGTCTATACTTCAAAGGATTAATCCTCTTTCTTTTGCTTCAATTCTGCTTCAGTTACATAATTTTTATGCCCCTTTTTGTCAATCCAGTAATATTTTGAATGATTGTCAATGTAAATAGTTTGTCCAGCAGGACCTACTTTATCTTTATAAACCTGGTCTATAACTGCTGATTTTCCTTTGGAAGCAACTTCCGCGGTTTTATTCCCAACCGCTTTGGCCCCCTTTTTAACACTGTGCGTGGTCTTTTTCACCACCTGGGCATTTACTGAATAAGAAAGACCCATTAGACACACAAACGCAAAAATTCCTCCTAACTTTTTCATAATTGAAAGTTTTAATTTGTTCTTTATTATTATTTATATGCTTCTAAAACAATGCCAGCAAAACATTAATAGCCCAAACATCAAAAAATAGGATTTATTTATTCAATCTGTAATAAAACAGGTATTAGAATGTAATACCCAAAAAATTCCCATTTCAAGCAATTATTGAATTTCTGATCGATGAATTGATATCGGTAAGATTTTTATTTCGGATAACCTCCAGACAATCAATAAAACCTTTGTTTTTGTTATCAGATCATTAAAATAAAGGGGTGCACTATACGTTTATTTAATATCCAATTAAATCCGTATCATGAAAAACCTCCTGAAACTAATCCCACAAAGTATCTGCTTATTCCTCAGCACAGTTTTATTGGCTGCATTATATACGGCCTGCGATTCTGGCTTGCCCATCACTGCTGTTCATACTTCTATTGCCAATTCAACAAATGCTGAAGAGCTGGTTCCCAAACCGGCAAATATTTCTGTATCACAAAGGACACAAGTGCCTGTTCTCTGCTATCATCAAATTCGTGACTGGAGATCTTCTGATTCCAAAACTGCTAAGGATTACATCGTGCCCGTAAATAATTTTCATGAACAAATGAAATTCCTTGCGGATAATGGATATCATACCATATTGCCCGATCAGCTTTATGATTATTTGCAAACAGGGACACCGTTGCCCTCAAAGCCGGTAATGATAAGTTTTGATGATACCCGGGCCGAACAATATACAATTGCCAATGAGGACCTGAATAAATACGGGTTTAAAGGAGTTTATTTTATTATGACGGTGTCGCTGGGCAGGCCAGGCTATATGACCAGTGAAGAAGTAAAACAATTGTCCGATGAAGGGAACATTATTGGTTCACATACCTGGGACCATAACAACGTTAAAAAATATTCCGGGAACGATTGGATGATCCAGATTGATAAGCCTTCCCTGCAGTTGGAGAAAATCACAGGCAGGCCAATTAAATATTTTGCCTATCCATTTGGTTTATGGAGCAGAGAGGCGATCCGGCAATTGAAGGAACGCGGTTTCAAAGCAGCGTTTCAGCTATCGGCCCGGCGTGATGATAATGATCCTTTGTTTACGATACGGCGGATAATTGTCCCCGGTGAGTGGAGTACCAGTACATTGCAGAAATGGATAAACAATAGTTTTTAAAATGACGTGTCCAATTGTTATTTGAGATTTGATTTACACCATTCAAGAATCCCGGGAAATAGGCCTGCCACATTTTGATCCTTATTTTGCCTGTGTAGTTCGATCAATGCCCTGTTAAACTCTTTAAACTTTATGTAGTGCCTGGCGACAACCATTAATTTGCAGGATTGTTACGATTCTTGATAGTTGAAACTTCAGTTTTTGCTTTTTTAACATGAAAATTCACCGGCTGTTTTCTGTATGCTTTTACCAGGTGTCCGTTTTGAGTAGCCGGTATCCATTTTGGAGATAATTGCATTACCCGGATAGCTTCTTCTTCCATTCCATACCCATGATTTGTCAGCGATTTTATATCACTTATATTTCCTTCTTTGTCTACAATAAATTGCAGCCAAATAGTGTATGTGCCGGCGGGGGCATTTTTAATGACTGGTATCGATTCTTTCAAATTGTTTTCAATAAAATTATTCCAGGCTGCTTCACCGCCTGGAAATGAAGCGTCAATTTCTACTTTTTCAAAAATCTTATTATCTGTATCAGATATTTTTAGCTCAATAAAATCGTTTTTATAAAACTCAGAAGGTGGTATATCAATAATCATCGCATTTTCAAAAACCAATACACCGTTTTTGCCTGCTTCACCAAATTTTTCAATTGTCATTGGATCCTCTTTTGAGAAGAAGGTAATTTTATGAGAAATAATGGTTTTCTCTTTTAATATTTCACTTTGTTTTTTCTGATCATTTATAATAATCAATGCATTGTTAAAATTGATTTTACTTTTCTCTGAATTAGGATAAAATATCAAACTATCTGCTTCAAGAATAAGCTTATCAGGATGGCTATAGAAAAAAGATGGTTTTGCATGCGGTTTTGGAATTGAATCGATATTTTGATGTTCGATATTATTAGTTTTTAAGTACTGTTTGTTTTTGTAATTGAAAGCAAATAATGAAATCATAATAACAACAAATGGCAATACCATTATCTTTCTCAGGTACTGATAACCGGTTTTTTGAGATGAGGTGATCATAGCTATACGTCGTTTTACCTGGCTATGAAAAAAAGAATTGATCAAACGGTGACAGTTGGTATTTAATGCTTGCATCAATAAAAGCTCCGCATAATTTCCTTTATCCTTTTCTTTCGTGGAAAACTCATCTGCCAGGAATTCATGAATTGTTTTTATTTCTTTCTTAATAAAATAAAGGAATGGATTTACCCAAAAAAGAATCGAAGTGATTTCAATGAAAATAACATCCCGGCTATGGTTTTGCTGAATATGAAATAACTCATGCCTGAATATCTGTTGGCCTTCTTCGGATTCTACCTCAATTTTTTTATTCCAGAATAACCATTTGAAAAATGAGAAAGGGGTTCCCGGCTCATCTGTATTGATGAAATAAATATGATGGATCCTTTCAACATCATATTTGTGAATTAATTTTTTGACGTAAGAGATGGCGATCAAAAAACGAATAAAAATAAAAGAAGTAACTATTAGGTAAAATACTGCAGAAATATTTTCAAGCGTGAAAATGGAAGTATGGGAGGCCGATGAGAAAAAAACTGAAGGCTGGCCACCCGCATGATCAGGTGAAATATTCGCTATGGTTTGAAGAATGCCAGAAGATCTTTCTGCTGAGACCGCGAAATAAACAGGAATATTGAAAAAGGGAATAATGATAGGTAGAACGGTTGCCATCAATAAATAGTAACGGTTGTACCTATGAAATTTTTTGTTACGAAGAGCAACGTGATAATAACCATATAGTATTCCCGAGCAAATGATCACCTGAACAATATAATACAACAGGCTGTTCATTTTTTTTGATTTTGTTGTTTTTTAATTTGCAGCAGCAGTTTTTCCAGTTCTTCAATAGAAATATTTTTCTCTTTGACCATAAATGATACAACATTGCTGAATGATCCTTCGAAATAGCCTTTTACTATTTGTTTCATTGTTTTTTTTGAATATTCTTCTTTGCTGATAAGAGGGTAGTATTCGTGGTGACGTCCCAATACTGTTAATCCTACAAACTCTTTATCTACTAAAATTTTTAAAAGAGTTGCGACCGTATTTTGGTGGGGTTTAGGATTGGACATTTCATCTACAATGTCCCGGAGAAATGCTTTTCCTAGCTTCCAAAGCACCTGCATGATCTGTTCTTCTGCCTTTGTTAATGTTCTCATTTTTTTGAATAGTAATTCAAATCTATAACTAAATATTTAGTTTAACAACTAATTTTTTAGTTTAAAAGGAAATTTATTTGTTATCAGGGGAATTTCAATAAAGCCCTATACAATTATTAATCTTTGAGTATGGTCGGGGATGATTGGTCTTTTGATTTTACTTCAAAACTTACAACCGATAGATTTTATTTCCTGTTAAAAAGTTGAAGTATCACCCGACTTTAGTTTATTTTGCAAAATAATTTGAATGGAATGGCAGAAGTAATCATTGAACTCAGGCATGCGAGCGTTTACCAGGGGGACAGTTTGATATTGCAAGATGTAGATCTTGCCGTGCATAGAGGTGAATTTGTTTACCTGGTAGGAAAAACGGGCACGGGTAAATCAAGTTTATTGAAGACATTATATGGTGAGTTGCCTTTAAAAGAGGGCGAAGGGAGAGTGGCAGATTATGATCTTGTAGGACTGAACTGGAAAAAACTTCCCTACCTGCGACGTACGTTGGGTGTGGTCTTCCAGGATTTCCAATTGCTTACTGATCGCAATGTAAATGATAACCTGAAATTTGTTTTGAGGGCAACCGGCTGGACAAATGAAAAAGAGTGGATATTGCAAGAGCCTTGCTCAATTCTCCCAAAGTGATCTTAGCCGATGAGCCTACCGGTAATCTTGACCCAGAAACCTCAGACGAGATCATGAACCTCTTGTTTCATATAGCAAAGGATATTGGAACTTCTGTTATCATGGCTACACATGATTATATAGTGATCCAGAAATTTCCTGCAAGGATGGTCAGAACTGAAAGGGGTAAAGTGATCGACAATGCTAATATAACCATGCAATAATTTTTTGTGCCTGGTTTTTATTATTATATATTTCTCCAAGGATTTTTTTTCTTAACCTGATTTCTTCCTCACCGAACGGCTGGTGATATAATTGTAAAATAATGGAAGCAATGGCACTGGCAGTATTACCAATGTGACAGGTAGCATTCAATTCTAACCCTTCAACAGCAGCCGGATTTACCACGCAATGACGGCCCCTGTATAAAGCATGCAACAATTTTAATTTTATGCCGGTTTTATTAAAAGACGGTAAAATATTAATATGAGCTTTTTGTACCAGGTCATTTATTTCTTTTTCTGATCAGCTACCAGGCAGGTATGCTGGCAAAGGTGCGCCCATTTACTCAATCGTCTTGATGGATGTTTACCGGCAATTACCAGCGGAATCCTGATTTTTGTAAACACTTTATCCAATAGCCAGCAAGCCGCTTTTTCATTTTCAGCAACTGATAAATTTCCATGATATAAGCAAAAGTTCCCGGTTCCTTCCTCACAATTTACCTGCGACCAGCAAAGAAACGCAGGCAAAAACTCAACTGCCGGCAACTTATATTTTTCAACAAATGTATCCGTGTCTTTTTGAGAAAGACAAGCATACAGGCATCCCCGTGGTAATTTTAATTGGTATTTTTTGAGTAGCCGGCTTTCATTTAAGAAATATAATTTTTTAAAAGGGTTGATTTCATACCGGGCCAAATTTTTGTAATAAATATTCTCATCGTTATGTAATCTTATTAATATTCTTCTTTTTTCTTTGTTAATTAAGTTTATAATCCCTGTACAGTGTATGCCTTCGAGTAAGATGGGATAATTATCTTTATTCAAACGGGATACTAATTCATCATTCTTTCTTGAAGAAACGATGTAGGGGATCGTAAAAGAAAAACCTTTCCAGCCCAATTTTCTTGGATATGAATGAATGGTTTCACAATAATGAGTCAGTTCTTTCATATTCCCTTTCGATTTGAAATCGAAATAATGGAGATGGATTTTAATTCCTTCCTGGTAAAGAGCCTTGATTTTTCCAAACATTTCCATTGCACCACCATAGTCGGGCGGGTACGGCGCATCCAGGCATACAATATGTAAATGGCGATTCAAGAAAAGATATTTTGATAGAACCGGATCAATTTTTTTTCCTCGCTTTGCCAATTCAACTCTTCTCTTGCCTTCATACAGTTTTTTTGAAGTTCCTGATATAAAAGATCATCACCGAGCATCCTGTTCAGGTTTTTTGCCAATGACTCACTATCTAAGTCTTTAACTAAAACAGCTATATTGTACTTTTTGTTCAAATCAATATAAGCGGGATATTCTACACATAGTTGCGGAACACAAGCATGGATGTAGTCGAAAAAACGATTGGCAAGTGAGTAATAATTACTAAGGCCATTGTTTTCAAACAGCGTTAACCCTATCCAGGCATGTATGGTATAATGATAAAGTTTTTCAGGTGTCAATTTTCCCAGGAAACTTACTTTGTCTGTTAAATGATTTTCTTTTACAAGTTGTACTGCCTGGTTCATAAAATTTCCATCACCTGCAATCAGCAGCCGAGCATTTATTTCTTTAAAAGCCGGGATCAGCGTTTCAAAACTCCTTCCTTCATTTACAGCACCCTGGTAAAAAATGTATTTTCCTGGTTTTTCCGGAATTGTAAGTTCTTTCAGGACCGGCGTATTCCTGATAACTTCATAATTGCTCCCATACATTTTCCTGAATTCATCAGCTATAAATTGATTGACAGTGTAGCCGTATTTGAATTTTGGCACGGTGGATCGTTCAATTTTTTTCCATACTTTATAAATAGCCGGGCGGGTAACTATTTCTTTCATTTCACAAAACAACTCATGCGCATCATATACCTTTTTTATTCTTTTTAATTTTGAAATAAGATAGCCGGAAAGAATAGTATCCAGATCGATGGCGCATACCAGGTCTGTTTTTTTAAAGAGAAGAAAAAAGAAAAGCCGCAGGTTATATTCAATATAAAACAGTTTTCCTTTTTCAAAAAAACAAGAAAGTCTTTTCTGACTGAATTCTCTTGATTGCAGGGCGACAGAAGTTTTTTGTTTTCTGCCGATCAATGTAACATGATACCCGGCTAATGAGAGTGAAGTACAGATCCTGATCATCCGTTGATCATAATTAAGATCATTTGTTACAGTAAAAACAAGTCTTTTCATTCGTCTTCGCCGAAAATATTAAGAAAGAAGGGGAGATGCTTTGTATATCTTTTCAATTATTTCAATTGTTTTCAAGGTTTCTTCTGAATTAATAAAATTATGCCGGGGATCCTCTATTGCTTTAATCAGGTGTTCATACACCTTATCATGATTACTCATGCTCCCTTCATAAAATCCATATTCATTAGCTGGCTTGCCCTGCTGCAGCGAAGGTTTCGATTCGCCTTCTATGGAAAAATATTCCAGTTCATTCAGGTATTGACCGCCAATTTTTACTGTTCCTTTTTCCCCAAATAATGTCAGGGAGCCTTCCATATTTTTATGGGTACTGTTAATGGTGTAATTGATCGTACCGATTCCACCCGTATTCATTTTGAGGTATCCAACACCTGTATCCTCAAATTCAATACAGTCTTTATGCAAAAAGTTTTGTCGAATACCTTTTGCCTCCGACACATCTCCCAACAGCCAATAAAGGAGATCAATAAAATGACTGAATTGAGTGAACAAGATTCCTCCGTCCATTTTTTGTGTTCCTTTCCAGGGACTGTTGTAATAAGAGGCAGGCCGGTACCAGAAACAATTTATTTGAAAACCGGAGATCGCGCCTAATTTGTTTTCATCAATAAGTTGCTTGACAAAAACAACAGGAGGGTTATAGCGATTTTGTTTTACAACAAACAGCTTTTTCCCGGTTCGTTTTTCTGTTTCGATCATTTGCTTGGCATCATCACTGCTAATGGCCATAGGTTTTTCGCATAGCACGTGTTTGCCTGCCAGTAAAGATTTTATTGAATGAACACCATGTAAGCCATTGGGAGTGCAAACTGAAATAATATCAACTCCTGTCTCTTGTAATAATAATTCTTCAAAATCATAATAAGCCTCAGCGGAAAATTTTCCTGCGAAGTCATTTGCTTTTTCCTTTACAATATCACACACGGCTATTAATTGTCCTTTTTTTTTGATCTGTTAGCATGTCTTTCGGCAATTTGACCACATCCAATAATCGCAAATTTGTATTGACTATTCATAATTTACAGACGCAAATATAGCGCTTGAAAAATAGTAAGGCCCTGCATTGAAATCAACACAATTAGTAGCTAGGATAATTCAGAAAAAAATATTCAGGAGCAACCATAACAGGTATCTTTTCAGCAAATAAAAAAACCCCGGAACCGGGGTCTGCTTTATTGATTCCAATTTTATCATTTCAGTTTATTGTTGCACTCCCTGCATGCTATTCTGCATATTTTCCTGGTCGCCTCTTATGTTTTTCTTTTTGAATAATGCCACATCAAATTTTCCGAACCTTAATGCAAAATTTAAACGGAAAAATTGTGCATCGCGGGTGCGAAGCGCATGTTGGGTGAAATAGCTTGATTGAGTATAAACATCATTCTTTCTTGTTTTGAAAATATCGCTTACACTTAGCGTAAAGGAAGCCACTTTATTTTTCAAAAATTCATATCTCACGGCCGCATCCACTCCGTAAGTTGGTTTTGAATAACCTTGGGCATTGCCACTCACAGAGGGGCCAAAACCTCCGCGACCACCACCACCACCTCCACCGCTGCTTGCACTTCCTCCGGGCGCCAAAACAGTTTTTGAAGTGTAATCACCTGATAATTGCAGGGAAAAGTTTTTAGGAAGCTTAAAGCTATTATTGATCTTTCCGAACCAGCTATACACCTGTCCTGCAGTTTGTATGTTCGGATCATTCGTATTTATTTTTGAAGTATAAAGATTCAAATTGGTC
>WNFX01011141.1_pt1 | contig 10028 bp, 6 predicted proteins | sample 5400111 | NCBI WGS metagenome assembly WNFX01 (sample SAMN13153363, study PRJNA577476) | soil metagenome | isolation source: 40 cm soil or saprolite under grassland replicate 1 | place: USA:California | collected 2016-06-15 | reverse complement strand
ACGATGTCCGCGCGCACATTCCTCGTCTTGTAGAGGCCGGGCATCATGAGGACGCTGAGCGTCGGGATCACCGGCGTCAGTAACTGGTGGTAGGCGCCGAGGTCTTGGATGATCTTGAGTTTGATGCCGAGAATGGTGCCGTCGCGCTTGGCCGCCAGTTCGTAATAATCCACGTGGCCGCGGCCGTGAATGGTACACAGGAAATTTTCGCGCCGCGATTCGATCCACTTGACGGGCTTGTTGATCTTCATGGCCACGTAGCCCATCAGCGCTTCTTCAGCGTAGACGTTCAACTTGCTGCCGAATCCACCGCCGACCTCCGGCGTTACCACGCGCATGCGGTTCTCTTCGAGCCCCAGCATCTGCGCCACCAGCGTACGCACCAGGTGTGGAATTTGCGTCGATGTATAGAGATTGAGCTGGCGGTCGGCTCCGCGCCACTCCGCCACCACGCCCCGCGTCTCCATGGCCATGGGGATCAGTCGCTGGCTGGTTATGCGTTGCTTGACCACGACATCGGCTTCCGCGAACGCTTTGTCCACGTCGCCACCTTCCTGGTGATAGGTAAACGCGATGTTGTCTGGCCACTCGGGGTGCACCGCGGGAGCGCCCTTGGCCTGCGCTTTCTCCGGATCGGCTACCGCCGGCAACACCTCGTAATCCACTTCCACGAGATCGGTCGCATCGCCCGCCAGGTAGCGGTCCGTCGCCACCACCACGGCCACGGGATGCCCGACGAAGTAAACCCGCTTGGTCGCAAGAACATGGTGATGGGGCACGCGTAATCCAGGTAGTGACGCTCCACACGGAACCGGCCCCACGCGCTCGGTGTCCCTGCCCGTAAACACGGCCACTACACCGGGCGCCGCTTCCGCCTGCTTGGTGTTGATCGAGCGGATCCCTGCCGCCGCATGCGGACTGCGCACGATGACGGCATAGTGCATGCCCGGCATCTGGATGTCTTCGACATAAGTAGCTGTGCCCGTGATCAGTCTCGGATCCTCACGCCGGCGAACGCGTTTCCCGACGAAGGTTTCGGTTTGCGTGATCGTTGTCGCCATTGTCGCCTCCTACTTTCCCGCTCCGGCCGCCGCGGCCTTCACTGCATTCACGATGTGCTGATACCCGGTGCAACGGCAAACGTTTCCTTCCAGGCCGTGGCGGATCTCTTCCTCGGTGGGCTTTGCATTGCGGTCCAGAATCTGCTTTGATGCCATGATCATCCCGGGCGTGCAGAAGCCGCACTGGAGGCCGTGCTCATTCCAGAACGCTTCTTGCATGGGATGGAGCTTGCCGTCCGTGGCCATGCCTTCAACCGTGAGGATGCTGGCGCCGTCGGCTTGCACGGCGAACATCGTGCAGCTCTTGACGGCCTTCCCGTTCAGCTCGACCGTGCAGGCTCCACAGAGCGATGTCTCGCAACCCACGTGGGACCCGGTCAGCCCCACAACTTCACGCAGATAATGGATAAGGAGCAGCCTCGGCTCCACGTCGTGGGAATGGCTTTTTCCGTTGATAGTGACCGTGATATTCATAGCGATCTCCAGGGCGGGGAAAAGTCCGGCGGTGAGCGAAGATACCAGAAATTAGGCCTAGAGGAAAAGGGGTGTACTCGTCCAGTAGATTAGTGACACTTTTGATTTTGGACGGATCGTTTCCATCGGTTCACGAATTCCAACGGCGTAAGGTAGCGCAGGGCTTGATGGGGCACACGCAGTTGCAGGTATGTTCCCACCCCAGGAGCTGGCGGTTCAGCGTCGGCAGTTGGTCGGAAGCGGCCATCACCTCGCAGAACTCTTCGTTGTGGGAGCCGTGCGAGCGGCCCATGTGGCCGTTCAGTTTCGGCGATCGCGGGGGGCAGTACGAACAGTCGCACCTCTCGTTGCTGACAAGCTTCCTCGAACTCCGCAGCGAACTCCGTCCCACCGTCCACCTGTACGACTGGCGGTATGACATCAAGAACTAGGCAACACGTCGCATAGTAGCCTCCGGCAATCGGTGGCCACTTTCAGCATTCCAGCATACTCCGCACCGAGTTGAAATATGCCAGGTCGAAATGGGACTGACAACCAAGACGAAATCAAGAGAGGCGGCCAAGCGAAGCGATTCAGTCCCCTAGTAAGACACACGAAAGCGAGAATGAAATTTAGGAAGTATAATACTGGCTTGAGGGTATTTGCCGGGAGGCGAGAGCGCAAAGCAATGGAGCAATTCCTTAATCTTTTCTGGCTTGCGATTGTTTTGGTCACGACGCTGACGTGGAGGACGGTTTCGGCGCGTCAGCAACGAGGCAACCATTACCGTCCGCTTCAGCACGCGGCCGCGCTGGGATCTGCGTTTTTGCTTCTCTTCTTTCCCCTTTCGATGACAGACGACCTGCACCCCGAAATTATGCTTGTTGAAGCTGGGGACCAACGGCACTTGATCGTGCTCGCGTGTCCCGATCAACCATCCCATGGCGGAACGGTGGTCTGGGCGACTTGTGTAGCGATCGTACCGGCTCGCGAGGCCCTCGAATCACTCCGCCCATCCTACGATCTATCCCCCGTTGTAGAAGTTTGCCGCTCGGTTTTTGAGAAAGACCATCCTCCTGACCGTTCTCCGCCCGCGTCCCGTCTGTAATTCCGCTCCTGCAGGCGGATGAACGCACCCGCAATACGATACGAATTGGGCAGTTCCTCGCGTTCAACTGTCTAACGACGCGACGTCGCAGACCACCGAAATGGTTCGTGCAGTCAACACTGGTCGCGCGATGCTTTTACGTTTTGATTCGCTAAATGGCGTGCGATTAGACGTGCTGCCTTCAGGACGGGGCGAGCGCAGGATCGTTTAGCGTATATCAGCCGACGTACTTCCCTGCGCGAAGTGCATTTCGCAAGCTCCAGCCGAGGTATTCGGCGATACAAATGAGAACGGCATTCTCTTGGGGTTTCTTTATGAATCGAGATTCGCGTCCTGGCGTATGCATCATAGTCGAAAACCAGCCAGTACCATTCGATCGGCGCAGGTGGCAAGAAGCGCAAGCTTTGCTTGCGGCAGGTTATCGAGTTTCCATCATCTCTCCGAAAGGACCGGGTTGCGAGGCCAATACGGAGACCCTAGAAGGAATTGATATCTATCGGCACTGGACTTGGGAAGCCCACGGCCGTGTTGGTTATGTGTTCGAGTATGCTTTCGCGCTCGCAGTGGAATTCTATTTGGCATGGAAGGTATACGCACGGAGCCGATTCCGTATCATGCAGGGATGCAACCCGCCTGACACGATATTCCTGATTGCTCTGGCATTCAAACTGTTGGGTGTGCAGTTCGTGTTCGACCACCACGACCTTAGCCCGGAGCTATACGAAGCCAAGTTCGGACGGCGTGGTTTGATCTACAAAATGGTGTGTTTAGCTGAACGCTTGACTTTTCGAGCCGCAGATCTATCCATCGCTACAAACGAGTCTTACCAGCAAATTGCCATTGAACGCGGGGGCATGAAGCCGGAAAACGTTTTGATGGTGCAGACTTGTGCTGATCTGTCTGAAGTCAGTCGTGGGCAACCAAAGCCGGAACTGAAGGGAGGAAAACGGCACATGGTCTTGTTCGTGGGTGTCATGGAGCGCCAGGACGGGCTTCGGCTGCTGGTCGAATCGATCGAATACCTTGTTAAACATAAACGCCGCGAAGACACACGATTCGTCTTAATCGGCTCGGGAACAGAACTGCCAATTCTAAAGACTTTGGCAACTCAATCGGGCGTGGATGATTTCGTCGAATTTACCGGTTTACTGCCCCACGAGCAAGTTGGCCCTTATCTGTCCACCGCCGATGTGTGCGTCGCGCCGGACCCGCTCAACTCTTTGAACAATAAATCAACGATGATCAAAATCTTTGAATATATGGCTTATTCGCGGCCAGTTGTCTTATATGAGTTAGAGGAGGGCCGTCGCGTTGCGGGAGACAGTGCCCTGTATGCCCGTCCAAATGATCCCATAGATTTTGCCAATCAAATCGAGAAGTTGCTGGAATCTGAGGAACTCCGCAAGAAACTCGGTGAATCCGGCCGTAAGCGGACTGAGGAAGGATTGAATTGGAAAGTTCAAAGCGCGAAACTGGTAGCTGCTTACGCTGGCCTTCTTGCCGCAGATGACCTGGCCCCGAACTAGTCCAGTGAAAATGTAGCTCCTCTGGAGTTGAGAGCGAGAAGCTGAAGGTGGCTCGCAGACCCTCGGTTCTCAGCCTGGTGGACATCGCAGGGCGTATGGTCTTGGCCGAGTTGGACCTTCGTCCGGGCGACGGCGTGCCGGGAGGAGAGTATCCGGAGTGGGCGGCCGTCCAGGGCAATTCCACGGCGTTCGTCTCGAGTGCACGAGACCGGGAGATCCGAAAGGCTGGCCCAAGTCTTTAAGGCAATGCCGTGGTGATCGCCGCGTGGCTCCTCGTCGTCGGAACGTCCAGACCGTTTAATCTGCAACCCTTCGGTTAACAGCCAAGGAGGTCAAAAATCTAGGGTACTATCTGGTGTCGCTTGCAGGAAATTGGGAGCCATTTTGCCTTCTGCATCTGCACCCAAGACCGCTATTCTAACCTTTTTGGTGTCGGGCCCGAAGGTCGGCCTAAGAACAAAAGAAACAACATGATGATGTGTGCTTTTAACGTTTTCACTCAGACGGAAGCACGAAACTTTTGAGTTATCGACTCCTCTTCCACTAAAGAAGTCTAGAAATGGAGAACTCGAAAAAAAATCTGTCCAGCACTGGCATCCGTGTGGTTAACCTATGTGCTGACGACCGAGACCGCATCTGCCTATAATTTGTATTGAGCTTGGCGTTTGGGGCCATGATGAAAACTGCAGGATTATTTCTCCTTTGCTTGGTGTCGATCCCGGCACAATCGAGCCGTTTGCCGCAGACGGACAGCTTGGCACTTAAATCTCAGCGCGCAAAGCAACTGATGGCGGAAGGCAAATTCGTGCAGGCTGTTTCTCTCTACCGTGAACTGAATCAGGAGGTTCCCAACAACCCAGGCCTGATGCTGAATCTGGGCATGGCACTGCACATGGCTGGCAAGAAACGTGAGGCCATCCCGGAGTTGGAGGCCGCGGTCAAGTTTGATCCCGGTCTAGCGCCGGCTTGGCTCTTCCTCGGGACTGCCCATCTGCAATTGGGCGAGACGACGGCAGCCGTCAAGGCGCTCAAGGTAGTCCTGGAACTGCAGCCGGACCACCGGGAGGCCCGCCAGATGCTTGCAGGCGCACTGCTTTCCCTCGACCGCGTCGAAGAGGCGGTGGAGCAACACAAGAAGCTCACTGAGCTAGATCCCGAAAGCCAGCAAGCCTGGTACGGACTGGGGCTTTCGTACGAAGCGCTTTCTGGCCACGCTTTCGACGAACTGCAAAAGACTGCTCCACAGTCTTCGTATTCATTAGCCCTACTGGCGGAAACCCGACTGCGAGAGCAGCAATTCTCGAGCGCGTTCTATCTTTATCGTCGCGCGCTAGAGGAGAAGCCGACGCTGCGCGGCCTGCACAAGGCGGTGGCGGAGATTTACCGGCAAACCGGACATCCGGACTGGGCGGACTCTGAAGAGAAAAAGGAACTTCAGCTTCCCTCGCTGGACTGCCGCGCTCTGACGCCGGAGTGCCATTTCCGGGCGAGACACTACAATGAGTTGATCGCCATGGCAAAGGCAAAGACGGCGGATTCGTTTTACTGGCGGTCACGGGCCTACAACGAGTTGGCACTCGATGCGTTCACCCGGCTCGGTCAATTGCCGCCCTCTGCGGAGCTGCACGAGCTAAAAGCCCGCATTTACAACAGTCAGAAAAGATACAGCGAGGCAGCCGGCGAGTGGCGGGAAGCGTTGAAGCTTTCGACCCCTGACGCGCAGATCCAAAAACAGCTCGCTATCAGCTTGAAACTTAGCCAGGACTACCGCGCGGCCCTGCCCCTGCTTCAGGGCCTGCTCCGGCAACAGCCGACGTCGGCCGAATTGAATTATCTCGTAGGTGACACTCTGCTTGACCAGCAACGGGTGGAAGAAGCGATCCCCTTGCTAAAGCGCGCCGTTAGTCGTGACCCGAAATTCCTGGCTGCGCACAAGTCCTTGGCTCGGGCCGACTTGGCCGCTGGAAAGGCCATCGAAGCAATTCCTCATCTGAAGGCGGCGCTGCCTGCCGATGATGACGGCAGCCTGCACTACCAGCTCGCGCAAGCGTACCAGGCGAGTGGCCAGCCCGAGCTCGCAAAAAAAATCCTTGTAGACTACCAGATGATCCAACGCTCCGCAGCCGCTGCGCGCGAGGCTGCAAAGCGGGCGACGGAGATCACACCTCCGTGAAGAGGGGGAAGTACCCGGACTATTTCAAGGGCTCGTGGACTTCGAGGACCTGGTTGGTCGCGACGCTTCGCAACACCTGAACCGTACCGCTTGGCCAGCGAATCTCGATCCTGTCGATCTTTTCCAGCTTGCCGGTTCCGAAGTGTACTCTTGAGGGGCTCGAGGAAGCATAACCCACAGCTGTGGTTACATGGTTGAATTGATCACCCATCTGGATTTTGGCGCCGATCGCGTCACGGTTGCTTCGGGTACCGGTCAGCTTCAGGATGAGCCAGCGGTTCGCGTCGGGGCTGACGTTCTGCCAAAGTTCTGCCGGCTCACCGAGGGCGCTGACGACCACGTCGATTTTTCCGTCGTTATCAAAATCCGCAAAGGCGCTGCCGCGGTGCGCGCGTGCAAGATCAAGGCCCGCTACCAACGAAACGTCGCGAAACGTTCCGTTTCCGAGGTTAGCGAAGAGACTGTTGGGTTGTTTGTAGTGCGTGGATTGAAAGAGATCAATCAAATCATTAACGTCGGAGTTTGCAGTGAACAGATCCTTCCAGCCGTCATTGTTGAAATCGAAGAAGCCATTGCTCCAGCCGCTCCGCGACGTGGAGAGCGTGGCCAACCGGCTCCTGTGGGTTACGTCCTGAAACGAGCCCTTGCCCAGATTCTGAAACAAGGGGAATGTCTCGCCCGCCAGGGCCGTAACGTTGAGGTCGCAAAGACCATCATTGTCAAAATCGCGAAAATCCGCTCCCATGCTGGCCACTGGCAGCCCATTGTTGGTCAGTGCGACGCCGGCCTGGAGCGCCACCTCTTCGAACGTTCCGTCACCGCGATTGTGGAACAGGAAGTTGGGCAAATTGTCGTTCGTGACAAAGACATCCGTCAGGCCGTCGTTGTCATAGTCGGCAAAAGCCACGCTCATACCACGCCCGATGTGCGCCGCAATGCCGGCATCGGTCGTGACATCCTCGAAAGTTCCATCGCGCCGGTTCCGGTAGAGCGTATTGGGCAACCCATCGAAATACTTAGGGTGGCAGTAGACGCGCAGATTGCGGTCGCGCTCACCACAGTAGCGGTCAAAGTCAGGAGTCCAGTGAGCGTAATTGACTACGAAGAGGTCCAGCCATCCGTCGTTATCGTAGTCAAACCAGCCGGCGGCAACAGACCACTTGTCGCTCTTGATTCCGGCTTTCTCCGTCACATCCTCGAACTTTCCGTTGCCCAGGTTGCGATAAAGAATGTTGCGGTAGACCCCTGCCACAAACAAATCCGTATAGCCATCGTTGTTGTAGTCCGCCGCCGCCGCACCCATTGAATAGCCGGCGCCTGCGACTCCAGCGTCCGACGTGACGTCTGTGAATTTCATCCCGCCGTCGTTTCGGTAGAGACGGTTAAAGAACTTTGGAGCGTCCTTCTCCAGACTCGGAATCGCCGCTCCGTTGGTAAAGAAAATATCTGTACGCCTATCGTTGTTGTAATCAAAAGCAGCGACACCGCCCGGCATCGTTTCGATCATATGCTTGCGCGGTGTTGGATTGTTCTGAAGCACAAAGTCCAGACCAGCATGCTGGGCAACCTCTCGAAAGCGAATGGGGGAAAGCGCGGAAGAGGCCTCCCAGTCCACGTCACCATCACCGAGGTTCACCCACTCGTATCCATCTTGCTTGCGCTTGAAGTCCTTCAAGTGCACTTTGACGATGCTCTTCCCCAGCGTGCGAATCCAGTCCTGCGGATAGCCGTAGAGCACCACATTCCCGACGTCGAGCCACGCCTGGATCCATGGACTCTGGAATTCCTTGATGTACGCGGCCATCTCCAGCGGACTCAGCAGAAACTTGTTCCAAACCTCTTCGATGGCAATCACAATTTTCAGTTCTTCCGCGAGAGGCAGCAGCTTGCGAATCTCCTTCTGGGAGCGGCTCCACGCCTCGCGATACGAGGTCTGCGAATTCACCACGGCAGGAACGAGCAGCACGGCGTCTGATCCCCAGAGCTTGGCGTTGTGCAGAGACGTGCGCATACCCGCCAGGCTCTTTTCCACAACCGCTGGGTCACTCGACGACAGCGGATATTTCCAGTGGTCCATGTTCATCACCGAATCGATGCGAACATTCGCGCCGTCAGCACCTTTCTTGATCTCCTCGGCCTCGCGTTCGTCGGGGGTTGTGGGCGCTTGTACCACCTCGAACCCTACATCGCGCGCCATCTTGAAGCGGTCTGAGTAACTAAGCTTGGAGGGCAACATATCGAGAAGAATGCCCTTCTTGATCGGAAGCGGCTCGGCGGGCAGCGGACTTGCAGCAGCAGTCGGCACGTGAACAGTCGCAGCGGTCAGGCCTGCCGCCGAAAGGCTACTGGTAATACCAGTCGCACAGGCAGCCGTGAACGAATTTCTTAGAAACTCCCGACGCGTCGGACGCCCCATATACACACCTCAACGCAATTTTTTCAGGTCAATTTTCGGATCCCACACTTCGGTGGACTTCAGCGTTTCCTCCCAAGTGACTTCCCGCCCCGTATACGCCGCAGTGCGCGCCATCATGCATGAAAGCGCGGATTCAGCACCCTTGTCGGCCTGATTGTGAAAATTTCCGCTCGTTATGCTTTCGATGAACGCTTTCTTTTTTTCCCTATCTGCAAATTCTAGGTTCGAGGTGAACCTCCCTGTCGCGGAAAACGCCCCTTGTGCCGCATCTTTCGCCGGAGTGCCCTCAGCTTGCCAGGGTTCGTCTCCCCAGATGCCGAGCGGACCAGTGTACGGAGACTGCGATGTGCCTCTTGTTCCGAAAAAGCGCTCCGTCACTTCCCACCAACCTTTGGCAAACTGCGTCGAACTGAACGTCACCTCAACGCCCTCGGGATAGTGGAAGAGCACGTTGTAGTTTCCATAGACATCTCCGTCCGTGGGACGTCCCGCGCGTCCTCCGCTCGCCGAAGCTTTCAGCGGATGCGCCTTCAAGACCCAGTTGCAAATATCAATCACGTGAATGTTCTGTTCCACGATGATGTCCCCGGAAAGCGCGCGGTCATACACCCAATTGCGCAAGCGCCGTTCCGCGGCCGCTGCGTCCGGCCAAGCCGGCCGGTCGAGGTAGCTTGCGAAGTAGTGCGATTCGCCACAGATGATTTTACCCAGTGCACCGTTGTGAATCCGCTTCACCAATTCCACGAACGGGGGGCAGTCGCGAATCTGGAACCCCACATCGAGGCTTAGCTTCCCCTCGGCGCGCTTGCCTGCTTCGATCACCTTCTTCGCACCGGGCACATCCACAGCCACCGGCTTTTCGAGATACACGTGTTTGCGCGCCGCGAGCGCCGCCTCCAAATGCTGCGGATGATAGTAGGGCGGCGTCGCGATGACGATGGCATCCACTTCCTTCGAAGCGGTCATCTGCAGGAATGCGCTCGGTCCCACGAAAAGTTGAGACTCATCCAACACGGCGTAACCCTTGGCCTGTTGGATTTTGTTGAAGTTCTCCCGCGCCTTGTCCAATTGGTCTTGAAACAAATCGGCCAACGCCACCACGCGTGCGCCGCCCGTATCAATCATGTTGGTTGCATCTTCGGTCCCGCGGCCCCCGCACCCGAGCAGACCAACACGCACCGCGGAGTTGGCTGCGGTTCCGCGTACGAGCTCCGATTTGAGGAACATCATTCCCGCCGTCGCCGCCGCAGCGCCAAGGAATTTCCGGCGGTCAACTTTATCCGAGCCATTC
>WNFX01012557.1_pt1 | contig 10029 bp, 8 predicted proteins | sample 5400111 | NCBI WGS metagenome assembly WNFX01 (sample SAMN13153363, study PRJNA577476) | soil metagenome | isolation source: 40 cm soil or saprolite under grassland replicate 1 | place: USA:California | collected 2016-06-15 | reverse complement strand
AAACTCAAATGCTACGAGTTTCCCTCCCCTCTCTTTAACAGCTTACCTAAAGTCCCAAAACTGATTATGAACCATAGCTGTGTTGGACTAACTTCAAGTACTTTGATATACTGGTGTCGTAATTTTCCTGGTGTTGATGGATGTACACAAAAATATATGTAGAATTGTTGTAAGAAGATGAGTAATCATAGCATCCCTTTATCAGGTGCTGTTTCTGACGAATATGTAGTTGGGGACGTAGATCATACAATTACGGACAATCCGACTGAGCCGCCCGTGGATAATAGAAATCATACGAAGGGTATTTCATCATTTTGGTATGATCGAATAATTGAAATAAGCCTTATCTTGTCAATGGCTGCTTATTACCTTATTGGCAATAAGCATCTCGGTACGGGTTTCCTCTTTGCGTTACATCCATTGTTATCTCTGCCGTTTTTGCTGTTATTCGCGGTATTGTGCTGGTATCGTTTACCAATTGCCATCGCACTATTTCCTTTGACATTACCCTTCTATTTCTACCAAAAGACGATATTTAGCCATTACTCTTTTAGCCTTGCCGAGATAACCCTGGGTGTCTGTCTGCTGGTTGCCCTGTTACAACTTGTACTCCAGAGAAGTAGTTGGCCATACTGGCTTTCTTGGCGAGAGTTGCGAGACCGCTTGGGGCCATTTTCTATCCCAGTATTCGTTTTCTTTTTAGCAGCGACACTTTCAATATTCGTAGCATATGACAAGGATGTAGCTCTTCGCTATTATCGCGAGGAGATCGTTGATCCCCTTCTCTACTTAACGCTGGCTCTCTACTGTGTACGTTCGCGCCAAGATGTAACCCGTTTGTTGCTTGCGATGTTAGGTACCGGGTTGATGGTGGCGATACTTGGCATGATCCAGTTCTTTTTCTTCAGAAACCTCATACAAATCGAGCCCGATGGCATACGTCGTGTTCATGCTATGTATGGTAGCGCCAATAGTATTGGCTTGCTTTTTGATTATATTTTACCTATTGGATTTGCATTGATTGTCGCGAAATCACTTTTCACGCTGAACACATGGGCCTTCTGGAAAAATAGACTACTGGCTATTGCTGTCTGTTTACCAATGCTGTATGTACTCTATTTGACGCAATCAATTGGCGCCTGGGTAGCCATCGCTGTCGCTGCCATTTTTATTGCTGCCATTTCGATTCACAAGCGCAAAGTATTGTTGATAGCTATACTTATTTTTCTCGTTCTCATGGGGATAACAGCTTTTCTGTATCATGCTCGTATCACTAACTTTCTCTTTGGTAGCCATGTTGATGTACACAACGTCAGTACAACGACTAAACGCTTCTACCTGTGGAGAAGTGCGTTGAATATGATACACGATAGCCCCTGGTTTGGCTATGGCATGGATAACTGGCTCTGTCATTATAGCAACAATAAGATTTGTTTTACCCCGCAACTGCATCATTACTGGATTACTCTCGATCCTGTGACGCATATATCAACAGACCTCAAGTTCGAGCCTGATTTGTCCCACCCGCATAATGTTTTTCTGCATGTCTGGGTGAGTATCGGCATCTTTGGGGTTTTAGCGTTTGCTAGTGTATTGATCCTCTTTGCCTGGCTATTTATACGCATTCTGCGATACCTACGTTCTAATGAGGCAAGGGAGAACCTGCCATTCCAATGGATGACGATTGGGGTCGGGGCTGCGATGCTGGCAGCCATGGTGCAGGGCCTGGTTGATAGCGCATTTCTGGAGCAAGATTTAGCTTTCTGCTTCTGGATATTGATAGTGGCACTACTCCTGCTTCGCTTTTACAGTGGAACCACATGGAGAAAGAGCAGCATAAAAGGCAAGGTTTTGGGGAATTGATCTGAAGCTGTGACGCTGCATTGACCATGATCTGCCTTTGTAAACGTCATCTGCTCAAGGTTTGAAGGGCGTAAGTAGCGTCAATCTGACTGCACATTGTGTCTTTCTTCACATATTTTAGGAGACTCAGTTCATTGTTCCGCTATTTCTTCTCCATTATACTCTGGGTAAAGCACTTTTCGTTGAGGAGAGACAATGCCCATGTTTACCACACTCATCGATATCTCGGTACCAACGTTGCTTGTCTGGTTGGCCTGCCATTTTGTCGGTGATTTTGCCTTTCAAAGCACCTGGATGAGTGTCGAGAAGGGGAAAAGTTGGGAAGTAAACTTTTATCATTGCGCCACATATACAGCTGTATTTGTGCTCTTCGCACATGCGTCCATCCTTGCTGCCGCTATACTGTTTGGTACACACTTTGTGGTTGATCCTCTCAAGTCGCGCTATAAGGTGATCGGCCCGATCTGGGCCGATCAATTGCTCCATATCCTCACGATACTGCTGATCCTGGGATTCAAAATTTGACAACACCCGTCGTTGAGCGGAGAGGTATATGTCAACCAATTTGGCGTTAGTGTTGTGGAAATCTCTCAGCAATAGCTCTGACTGGGACAGCCGCAGTGCCTACGGCTTTGCTGTAGTAGTACCTTCCTGCACTCTTTCTCTTCCTTCTCCTAAAAAGTCAACACATCTCGTTTAGTTCCATGTATTGCCCTTATTGAGAGGAAAGCGATGGCAGAACTTGCGGGTGTCCTGGTTGGGGATTATTTCTTGCTGGAATGTCTGGCGCGCGAGGGAATGGCGGAGACGTATTGTGCTCGCCCTACGACCAGGGGTGGCTATGATGTCGTATTACGCTTATTCAGACCACAGTTTCCCGACCCGACATCTTTTCGTGAACATTTTGCTGAAGAAGTGGAAAAAGTATGGCGTTGCCGGCATGAACATATCCAGCCTCTCTTCGAATTTGGCGCGGGAGACGATCTGCTCTACTGTGCGACCGTTCTTACTGATGCAGAGACCTTAGAGCTCTATCTGAAGCGTCAGCCGGAACAACGCCTGCCAGTTCCGCTCGTTCTCAACTATGCCATTCAGTTATGCGCTGCATTGCAGTATGCTCACGAACACGGCATTGTGCACGGTAATGTCCAGCTCTCAAGCATCTTAATGCGTAATCAAGAACATGTCATGCTTCCACTGCTCACTCATTTTGGTATGAGACGCGCCTATCAGGAAGGCGATCCGTTAGTCTCACATATCGATGAGGGGAATGCCGCCTACGTCGCTCCAGAGCAGGCGTTGGGCATGATACGTCCTGCTAGCGACGTGTACGCGATGGGCGTTTTACTTTTTCGCTTGTTGAGCGGCAAACTCCCTTACGATGGAGAGGATGCTGAAGAAATAGCCTTAAAGCACGCTAATGAGCCAATCCCATCACTGCGTGCGCTGCGTCCAGATATTCCTGAAGCGTTAGAATTGGTTGTACGTATGGCACTGTCAAAAAGCCCAGAGGCGCGCTTTGTCAGCCCCGCTGCGCTGGCTCAGGCGTTGCATTCCGCAGTGCTACCGGAAAGCCAGCTGGTTTTTCCTAACGCGCCAGAGCGACCTATCACGGTGCGCTCGCGCCGTATCCGTTTTAGCTGGTCGCGTGTAGCGTCATTTCTTACGCTCTCGGTGCTTTTATTTAGCTTGTTAGGGGCAGCTATTTTTGTTTTTTCTCTGCCACAGCGTATGTATACCTTAACAGGACTACCATTTTTTAACGTTGGTCAATCAGGAATGCTCAATCGCACGCCTGGGTATGGCTCTGCAACACTTCGTTCAACAGCAGGAGCTCATACGGCAACACCCACTGCACCTGTTGTAGAAGCGAATTCACCTACTCCCACGGTAAAGGTGACGCAAGCTCCGGTTGCCAGGGCTACCGTTTTTGTCGCACCTCATGTTTTGCCAGTACCACCGGGGTACAATTGTGTCTCGGGTACTCTCTCCATAAATGGCTCTCGGAATCTCAGGCCGCTGCTGCAGCAAATCAATGACGACTACCAGAAACTCTGTCCCAATTTGATTACTTCCCTGGGGGCGAACGGCAGCCGTTACGCGTTGAACGCGCTACAGCAGAAGCAGATCAATGTAGCTGCTTCTGACCTGTCGGCACTGCCAACACGAAACCTGGAAGATCACCCAATAGCTGCAATACTCTATGCTATTATACTCAGTCCTGATGTAAAGATCAGTAGCTTGAGTAGCGCAACGTTGCAGGATATCTTCCAGGGACATGCTACCAATTGGTCGGAAGTGGGAGGGCCTGACGAGCCAATCAGGGTGTATCAACATCCCGCGAGCGATATTAGAACGATTTTCCGCACATTTGTGCTCAATGGGGTGCCTGAATATGGCAAGAATATCAGGTTAAAGAAAGGTTGGGCACAGGCCGTTGCGCGCACTCCAGGAGCGATCAGTTACGTTTCCCTGGCGGATGCGCAGGCGGCGAATGTCTCGATAGTTGGTATCAATGGGATATTGCCTGGTGTCCAGGCGCTGCAGCAGGGTAGCTATCCCTTCTGGAGCGTTGAGCACCTGTACACACAAGGGAATGGGTCAGTGCAATTCCGGGCCTATCTGCCATTTCTCGTGAGTGAGCAGGAAGTTCCTGCTTTTAGTCGAATGGGAGTTGTGCCAATAAGTATGTTGTCGCAAGATGTGCTGGCTTCTCATCTACCAGGCCCAGAAATATAGTGACTTCCCCGTAAGAGTATCAAGAGTATCAGGTGTTTCATGTGTATCACTGTGCTGTACTACTGACGTCACGAGGAAGTAGTTAGAAATGACGTTGGCAAAAGGTGGCCGGGTCGTCTTCGTCGACGACGGGGCGCTCAGCCTGCATCAACGGATTGCCCCGATTTTGCGCTATTAGTCCCTGGCTGAACTATGCCTTAAGAAAGCGTATCGATAAGCGAGGGGGCGGCTACTACTGCGGGCGACTCCTCGTTGGTGCTATCGGTTGCTGCTTGTTGTGACTTGTAGGAATATTTGTCGGCGCGACCACCGGGTAGGAGGAACATGGTGGTTACTCCGATGATGGCGAAGATGAACATTAGCAGGAATATCCAGAAGAGGCTCTGGGCGAAAGCTAGCTGCAATTGATGCAAGAAAGCAACGGGTAGCGATGCTCGTACATCAGGGGTTAGTAGCACGTTGGCCTGAGAGACGGTTTTGGGCAGAGTGGCAGTGGCTGCTGGGAAGCGGGCAAAAATAGCAGGGAAGCGTAAGGCCATCTGCGTGTTGAGGATGGTGCCCATCAAAGCGACACCAATGGTGCCGCCGATAGTGCGAACGAATTGAGTTAATGCTGTCGCGACGCCGCGTAGTTTCCAGGGCACGGCGTTCTGTACCGCGAGGATAAAAGCGGTACTGGCAAGGCCCAGCCCGGTGCCGATGATGAGCATGGCTATTACGATAAAGGGGAGCAAAGTTCCTGCTGTAAAGAGCGTGACCATGCCCGTGCCGATGGTAGCAAACGCCATACCGAGTACGGCCGTGAAGCGATAGCCGTAGCGAATGACAATTCTACCGCTGACAGTAGCAGCAATCGGCCATGCCAGCAGCAGCGGTCCAAGGGTGATACCAGCACTGGTGGCTGTGCCACCTTCGACGCCCTGCACGAACAGCGGCACATAGGAGGTGATGCCAAACATCAGGATTCCGAGAATGACGCCGCCGATACTTGAAACGGCGATAATACGATTCTGGAAGAGCGTGAGCGGAAGAATAGGGTCGGGAGCCTGCTGCTCCTGGCGCAGGAATAGCACAAGAAGCACAAGGAAGAGCGAGAAGAGGCCGATGCTCGGCAGCGAAGACCACGACCAGGTCGTTCCTCCCTGGAGCAGGAAAAAGAGCAGGGCGATAATGCCACCGGTCAGCGTCAAGGTGCCAAGGTAGTCGAGCTTCTGTTTCTTGCGCTCGACGTTTTCCTTAAGGGCAAGAGCGAGTAATATGCCGGAGAGGACGCCAAAGGGTACGTTGATGAAAAAAACCCAGCGCCAGGAGAAATGGTCAACGATGATCCCTCCCACGGCTGGCCCAATTACGCTCGAGAGGCCCCATACGCCACTAAATAAACCCTGAACCCTTGCACGTTCTTTGAGTTCGAAGATATCACCGATGATGGTGAGCACAATTGGCAGCACCGCGCCGGCACCCAGACCCTGAATTGCGCGGAAGATAATCAGTTGTTCCATACTCTGCGCTGCTCCACTGAGGATTGAGCCAAGCAGGAAGAGCGCTGTGCCGAAGAGAAAGATGGGCTTGCGCCCAAAGAGATCAGCCAGCTTGCCGTAAATTGGCACGGTTGTGGTGGAGGTGAGAAGATAGATCGAAAATACCCACGAATATAGGGCGATACCGCCGAGCTTGCCTACGATACTGGGGAGTGCCGTGCCGACGATGGTGGTATCGAGCGCGGCTAGAGACATGCCTAACATCAAAGCGATAACTACGACGGTTTTTGCTCTTCTAGTCATGTCTCTTGTTGTCCTTTCGTAGGCCTAGCCAGGTCGACCGCAAGGGTCGACCCTACTATACACGGGCTTCGCGGGCCAATTCGTTGTATTAAGTAAAATAATAGAGCAAGAGGGATTGTTCCCCCTTGGTTATATTTGTTAACAATGTGGCATGGTCAACATATTCCCTGGTACCGCGCTGATCTTCAGGGACAAAGTCTGCGAGTGTTGGCTGGAAGGCGCCAGAAGAAACATTGGTGAAAATCTGGATGCCCATTTTGCAACTGCACCAGATCCTTTTGTGAGTGTTTTGCAGCGGTGCGCGGTATTTTTGGGAAATAGCGAGTATTTCGCGCGATAAATTTTGGGGATTGAAGAGGTTGATGGATGCGCGGTATTTTTGGGAAATAGCGAGCGTTTCGCGCGATAAATTTTGGGAATTTGATGAGGGTAGGGTGAGCGTGCCAGGGCGAGCAGCCGAGGCAGGGCGACCCAAGGGTCGCCCCTACAATACACGTAGGTATTGGTTGGTGGTGAAGTGTTATTGCATTTTGGGGTTGCATGTGTTTATTTCCTGGATGATGGTGTTATTGTATTCTTTCTATGGGTGGTGAATCTGGTTGATTTATTTGGGAGTTAATAAAGGGGAAGGATTCTTTGCTGAGTGAGCATCCTTGATATCTACACAGGGAATGCGGTATGCTTTTGCGAGAAAGGAGCCAATCATGACACAGACTCTCAGTGAACAGACCGCGGTTGCGCCCGAGCAACTCCGGCGCCGCGTCGACCAGGGCCAACTGCCCTTGACCACCGCTGTGGTGCTCCCCCTTGAGGGGACGATCGGGCAGCTTCGCGCGGTCGACGCTATCGCGTTCGGCCTGGAGATCAGCTCGCCTGGCTACAACCTCTTCGTGGCTGGCCCGGCCGGTTCGGGACGCGAGCTCACCGTCCACGACTTTCTCCGACGGTTCGCGCCGACCCGGCCCGCGCCGTCCGACTGGGTCTACGTCTACAACTTCGCCCAGTCGGACCAACCGAACGTGATCCGCCTGCCGCAGGGCCGGGGGCGCAAATTCGCCGCTGACCTCGATGGCTTTCTGCAGGCGGCCCAGCGAGACATCCCGCGCGCTTTTGAGAGTGAGGACTATGAGCGCCACCGCCGCGAGGCGCTCGCCGAGCTGGCCCAGCGGCGTGACGCGCTCTTCAACCAGCTCAATGCCTTCGCGCGCGACCATAGCTTTGCCATCGAAATGACACCGTCAGGTATCGTGACCGTACCTGTCAGCCAGGGGCATCCGCTCTCCGACGAGGAGTTTCAGCGCCTGCCCGCCCAGCAGCAGCAGGAGCTGGAGCAGCGCAACAATGAGATCCAGGAGCGCATCGCCGACACGCTTCGCCAGGTGCGCCAGATGCAGAAGGAGGCGACCGAGCGGGTGCGGCAACTCGACCGCGATGTGGCCCTCTTCGCAGTCGGCCCGCACCTCGTTGAACTGCGCGAGGCCTACAGCGATCAGCCAAAGGTGCTGACCTACCTCGACCAGATCCAGAGCGACTTGCCGGAGCACCTCGACGACTTTCGCGGCAGCGAAGGCGAGGGACAGCAACAAGTCTTACTCAGCCGCCTGCCGGGACTGCAGCGTGGGGAGCACCTGACTCGTTACAGCGTCAATGCCTTCGTCGTCAACGACGACATCAAGGGCGCACCGGTTATTGTCGAGCGCAACCCGACCTACTACAACCTGACTGGCCGGATCGACTACCGCGCTACGCTGGGCGCCATGGTCACCGACTTCCGACAGATCAAGCCAGGTGCGCTCCAGCGGGCCAACGGCGGTTTCCTCGTTCTGCATGTGCTCGAAGTACTGAGCGCTCCTTTCGCCTGGAATGCTCTCAAGCGCGCGCTCATCTGCGGCGAGGTGACAATCGAAAACCTGGGGGAGCAGTACGCCGCCCTGCCGACCGAGCGGCTGCGGCCTGAGCCGATCCCCCTGGACATCAAGGTGATCTTGCTCGGCCCGCCAGAGGTCTACTACCTCCTCTACCAGCTCGACCCCGACTTCCAGGAGTTGTTCAAGGTCAAAGCCGACTTCGCACCGGACATGGACTGGAACGACGAGCACATCGGCGACTACGCGGCCTTTATTAGCCGGCAGGTGCGCGAGAATGGCTTACGCCACTTTGACCGCGGAGCTCTGGCTCACGTCATCGAGTACGGTGCGAGGCTACGCGAGGACCAGCGCAAGCTCTCCAGCCGGCTGCGTGACATCGCCGACGTCGTAAGCGAGGCGAATTACTGGGCTGGGAAGGCAGGGCACGACGTCGTGCAGGCTGCAGACGTTGACCAGGCCATCGCCAAGCGAAAGTACCGCTCCAACCTCATCGAGGAGCGGATCCAGGAGATGATCGACAACGGCACTATTATGATCGATACCTCCGGCGTCAGGGGAGCGCAGGTCAACGGCGTGGCGGTAATCGACCTCGGCGGCTACAGCTTTGGCAAGCCGTCGCGCATCACAGCCCGCGTCTCCCCAGGCCGCGGCACGGTGAAGAGCATCGAGCGCGAGATCGAACTGTCTGGCCCGATCCACTCCAAGGGCTTCCTGATCCTCTCAGGCTACCTGGCGGGTCAATACAGCCAGCAGTATCCGCTCTCGATCAGCGCGACCATCACCTTCGAGCAGTCCTACGACGAGGTCGAGGGTGATTCCGCTTCGTCGACCGAACTGTACGCGCTCCTCTCGGCGCTCGCTGGTCTGCCGCTGCGCCAGGGCATCGCGGTCACCGGCTCGGTCAATCAGCACGGCGAGATTCAGGCTGTCGGGGGGGTCACGTCCAAGGTCGAGGGCTTTTTCGCTGTCTGCAAGGCGAAGGGTCTGACCGGCGAACAGGGCATCATCATCCCGGCGGCGAACGTGCCGAACCTGATGCTCGACGAGGAGGTGATCAATGCTGTCCGGGCCGGACAGTTTCACATCTGGGCTGTGCGCAGCACCGACGAGGGCATCGAGCTACTCACCGGCCACCCGGCGGGCCAGCGTGGCCCTGATGGGCAGTATCCTGAGGGGACAGTCCACCGGCTGGTGGAGGAACGGTTACGGGAATATGCCGAGCGGCTGCGCGCCTTCGCCGCCGATCACGGAACTGAGGCTGGCCGGGAACACAGGGATCCTTTCAAGGACACGGCTGGCGAATGAAAGTGCGAGTTGAATCGGCCTTGTTACAGGGCGAGCATAGGGGGGTCGAGGGCAAGAAAAGAGGGTCGAAGTGCGAGCACGAGGGGTCGAGGGCGAGCACAAGGCATCGCCCCTACTATGGCACGGCTTCGCAAGGCGGTGTGTGCAGGGTGGCAATGCCCGGTCGCAGGGCGACCCAAGGGTCGCCCCTACTATGGTACGGCTTCGCATGCCGGGGCGTGCAGGGTGGCAAAGGAACGTTTCTTTCCATTCACCCGGACATTTCGCTCTCTGTGTCATATGCCAATAGTAATTCATGCGCCTGTGGCGCACCGAAGTATATGGAAATAGTGGCATTTAGAGCATGACGTAACATATAAGGCTATTTCCAGGGGAGTAACAGAGAGAGAAAAATCGGCCAGGGAAGTCCGTTGATAACCAACAAGTTTCTCCAATTTTCTCGTTTCTACCATATACCATAGTTATATGGT
>WNFX01007773.1_pt1 | contig 10029 bp, 9 predicted proteins | sample 5400111 | NCBI WGS metagenome assembly WNFX01 (sample SAMN13153363, study PRJNA577476) | soil metagenome | isolation source: 40 cm soil or saprolite under grassland replicate 1 | place: USA:California | collected 2016-06-15 | reverse complement strand
TGCACGACCGCGCCGTCGAGCGCTTTCGCGTCCACAACGGGCTCGGCCCCGACGAGCGCGTGAACCCCGGCGATCAGGTCAAGATCGTGGTCGAGTGAGCGGCCCAACGCGCGACTTGCCTAGCCTTTCGTCCGGTTCGGCGTCATCATCGCTCGCGAGATCTTGCGAGGTGAACGCATGAACATCGGTTTCGTCGGGCTGGGCGCGATGGGTGCCGGCATTGTTCCACGGCTCATGGCCGCAGGCCACGCGGTCACCGGCTGGAACCGGAACAAGGAGAAAGCCGAGCCCCTCATCGCCCGCGGAATGCGCTTTGCAGAAACGCCACGCGCGCTCGCCGCCGCCTCGGACGTCGTGTTCTCGATCGTGACCGATGCGGCGGCGGTGAAGGCTGTCGCGCTCGGCGGCAACGGCATCATCGCCGGCCTCAAACGCGAGGGCATCTATGCCGACATGAGCACGATTGCGCCGGACGCGAGCCGCGCGATCTCCGCCGAATTCGCCAAGCAGGGCCTGACTATGCTCGATGCGCCGATTTCCGGCAGTCCGATCACGCTGGCGCAGGGCAGCGCCGCGCTCATGGTGGCCGGCGACAAGACGGCGTTCGAGCGGATCGAGCCGGTGTTGCGCGCCATCGGTCCGAAGGTGATCTATATCGGGGCCAGCGGACTTGCGGTGCAGATGAAGATCGCCGTCAACCTGCTGCTGATGGTGGAAGTGATCGCCTTCGGCGAGGCCGTTGCGCTGGCGGAGAAAGGCGGTGTCGCGCGCGATATCGCCGTTGATGCGATCCTCAAGAGCGTTGCCGCCGCGCCGGTGCTGGCCTATCGCGGCCCTTTCATCCTCGATGGAAAGATGCCGGCCGTACCGCTCGCCGACGTCACGCTGCAGCAGAAGGACATGCTGCTTGCGCTCGAGCTCGGCCGCAAGCTCGGCAGCCCGGTGCCGCTCGCGGCGGCCGCCAACGAAATGATGAATGCCTGCCGCGGTCTGGGGCTCGACCATCGCGATTTCGTCACCGCGCACGAGGTCTATCGCCGCCTGGGAGGACAATCATGACATCCACCGCCGAACGGATTGGCGCCGCCTTGGCGAAAGCCATGAAGCGAACGGCAGCGAAGATGAAGGAGCCCGACAGCACGCCGCCCGCCAAGGGCGGTCCGACCATGTACCGAACCAATCTGCGCGACGTGCCGAAGGTCGCGAATCTCAAACGCAAGGACGGCTGGGTCGACATGCAGGTGCAATTTCTGATCGACAAAAGATCCGCCGGTGCCGATCATGTGGTCGGGTGGACCGTGCTCAAACCGGGGGCGCGCCACGAGCGGCACCGGCATCATCACTGCGATGAGTTCTTCGTCGTCCTGAAAGGTCACGGCCACATCTACACCGATCAAGGCGAGGTGGCGTCGGTCGAAGGCGACGTCGTGTATTCGCCGCGCACGTGCTGGCACGGCTTCAACAATACCTCGGACGCGGACGTGGTGTTGGTCTGGGGCTGGATGGGCGCCGGCTCGATCGAGGCCTCAGGCTACGAAGCGGATCGAGGAAAACACTAGATCGCCATGACGATGATCGCTGCGAGGCTGGTGAGTAATGCGCGAATCGTGCCGCGACCTCGGTGCGCTCCCTCTCCCCGTTTGGGGAGAGGGCAGGGGTGAGGCGGTTACCGGCTTACCCGAGAGATCATAACCCCTCACCCCACCCCTCTCCCAGCCGAAGTCGGATCTATCCGACTTCGGCCAGATTAATGTGCCGAACTCGGGTAAACCCGAGTTCGGTGGGAGAGGGAGCACACCGAGCGCGCGGCTGGAAGAGGACATGCGATGAATCTCTGGGAGGATGCGCGCGTCGCGCGCGGCATGCGGATACAGCTCGAGATGCGGCGCAAGCGTCTCGATAGCGGCGATGCTGCGTTGGGCTGGAAGGTCGGATTCGCCGCGCCCGAGATGCTCAAGCGGCTGGACATTTCCGGACCGCTGGTGGGATTCCTGACGCGCAAGGCGCTGGTTCATCCCGGCGCCAACGTATCGCTCGCCGGCTGGGCCAGGCCCGTGGCGGAGCCGGAAATCGCCGTGCACATCGGCCGCGACGTCTCCGCAGGCGCCGACCATGCCACCGTCAAAGCCGCAATCGCCGGCATCTCGCCGGCGATCGAGATCGTCGACGTCACGGAACCGCCCGAGGATCCGGAGCGCATCCTCACCGGCAACATCTATCAGCGGCATGTCGTGCTCGCCGGTGCGGCGCCGGCGAAGGCCGGCAGCGCATCGGACGGTATCGTTTGCCGTGTGCTGCGTCGTGGGCGGGAGTTCGCGCGCACCAGCGATCCGCAGGCCAATACCGGCAAGTGGGTCGACATCGTGCGCCACGTTGCGGACGTGCTTGACGCTTTCGGCGAGCGGCTGCGCGGCGGAGAGATCATCATCACCGGCTCGGTGGTGCCGCCGATTGCAATCGAACCGGGCAAGAATACGATTGCATTCGAGGTCGATCCCGTCGGCGCCGTGGAGGTCCGTTTTTCCGACTTCAAGCAGCCGGGGAAGTGAACGTTGCGCTGCCGGGACCGAGCGATTAGCGTTCTCGACGTCCGTCCGACCCATGAGGTTCGAGATATGTCGAAGTTCTACGTCCCTGTCATCGCTCTCGCCGCAATGCTCGCCTTGTCGGCATCCCCGGCACGGACACAGACGCAAGCTTGGCCGCAGCAGCCCGTCCGCTTCATCATTCCGTTCGGTCCCGGCGCCGGCGCCGATATCGGCGCGCGGCTCATTCAGGACCGCCTGCAAGCACGCTGGGGCAAGCCGGTGGTGATCGAGAATCGGCCGGGCGGCGACAGCATGATCGCCATCCAAGCCGTGCTATCCGCCAATGACGATCACACGTTCTTCTGGGGGCCGAGCGGGAGCTTCATCGTCCATCCGTATCAGTACAAGAAGCTGCCCTATGACCCGACCGATCTGCTGCCGGTGGCGCGCTTCTCCAGCACCATTTTGGGCGTCGGCGTGCCGGCATCGATGAAAGTCGCCACGCTCGCCGATTTCGTCAAACGCGCGCGCGCCGAGCCGGGCAAGTTCAATTCCGCCGCGGTTCCGGGCATTACCGAGCTCGCGTTCGATTACTTCGCGCACAACGCCAAGATCACGACGACGAAGGTTCCCTACAAGGACATCGTGCAGGCGGTGAACGACCTCGCCGAAGATCGCCTGCAGGTCTATTCGGCGTCCTACGCCATTCTGCGTCCGCAGCGGGAGGCCGGCCGGATCACGGTGCTGGCGCAAATGGGGCGCGAACGCGCACCGAGCCTGCGCGACATTCCGACCGGCATCGAAGCGGGATTCCCCGAATTGGAGATGGACGGCAATGTCGGCCTGTTCGGAAGCAAGGCCTTGCCGGCGGACTTGCGCGAACGCATCGGCGCCGACGTGGTCGCAGTGTCCGACGACAAGGCGATCGATGAGAAACTCAATGCCACTGCGCAGACGCCGAGTCGCGGCGGAGCGCGAGAGTTTGCCGCCTCGATCGAGCGCCAGCGCGCCCAGATCGCCACGATTGCCAAGGCGCTGGGCCTCCAGCCGACGCGATGACCGGACAGGGACAATTTTGACGGTCCGCACGGCGGCTTTGCGATCCTAGCTCTTTGACAAGAGTCAGACACGAATCTTTGGCACGGGTTCGAATCTCAACGACCGCCCATGGCGGCGGTCGTTAGGTTCAGTGCGGAAGCCCGGCAGACACAGCAAAGCCCACGCTAATCGCCGCCAGCGAGAGAGCGGCGACCATGGCATCGAGCCCGAATGCTGCGGCGAGAGTCACCGCCGCGGCACCCAGGTGCAACGCTTGTTCGAGCCTTACCTTCATGTTTTTGGGTCCTTGGTTGGACCCGGCCGGGTTCGTTGTAGTTTGTTGTGCACGTCCAAGATCTGCTTCTTTCCGACCCGCGGCGCGTTCCCGAAGCGTTTCGGAAAGTTATCGAAAGTTACGGAAATGGACCCCTTCGGAGTACTGTTCGGAAGGTTAGTGCGCGCAAAGCGGGGCATTGAAGGGCTGTCGCAGGACGGCCTGGCCAAGGAATCCGGCCTGACCAAGGCGCGCATCTCGGACATCGAAACCGGCAAGATCGCGAACCCGCAAGCAAGGACTGTCGACGCCCTCTGCGTCGCATTGAACATCTCGTGGGAAGAGCGCACAGCCTGCTACGCCAACACTGAGTCACGGCTTCCCCCGCGCCTGCTTGAGAACCTCGCGCGTCACTTCGGGCACGACAACCCCGACGCCTTGGAAGAAGAGTTGGAAGCATTTCTGAAGGCGAAGGCCGCGGAATTCCGGGAGATGCGGGAGCGACTGGAGAAAATGGCTGAGACCGAAGGCCGCATCTCCGAACTTCTCAAGACCGCCAACGCCGCACTCGGAGAAGGCGACTTCGGAACTGCAGACGACCTCCTGAAGGAAGCTGAGGCCGTCCAACTTCAGTCGCACACTTTCGCGGCCTTGGAGAAGCAGGCGAAGCTCCGGATCGAGCGTGGAAATGCCGCGCTCATGAGCGGCGACGTCACGACAGCGGCCGATCATTTTGAACGGTCGTCTCGCTATTTCTCCGGCGCCGACGTTGCGCTAGAGGCGGGCAATAGGCACGAATGCGCCACGCTCCTCCGCTACTACGGGTACCGATACAGAAGTGTTGAAGCTCTCTACATGGCGAGAAGTGCTCTGCAACAGAATCTCGGGATTTGGCAGAAGGAGATCCACACAAAGGAGTGGTGTAAGACGAAGAACGCCCTCGGTGGCGTGAGCGTTCGATTGGCCCAATTCGACGTACCGGAGAACGCGATGTCGCATTTGGCCGTCGCAAAAGAGCACTACGAGGACGTACGCGCCCGTTGCTCAGCAGAATTTCTGCCCCAGACCTTCGCGACTGCCTGCTTAGATCTGGCAAACGTATACTCTGACCGGCGGTTGGCGAGATCCGATGCAGATTACGAGAGAAATCTGCAATTCGCCTTGAGGCTGCAGTTGTCCGCGCTGCGCTTCTTTTCAAAATCAAATGACCCGACCGCGTGGGGCATACTGCAGCACAATCTCGGGTGCTCTTATATCGATCTCTCGAACACGCGGACCGACGAGTCGAAATCCAAGGGCGATATCGAGAACGCGATCCATCATCTCGAACTGTCTTTTGAAGTAAGGGATCCGGAGAACAGCCTTCAATACTGGGTGGCATCGTGCCGGTCGCTTGGAGAGGCTCTTTTAAACATGTCGACGTACTCCATTACGAAGGATGCTGCTGATTATGTTCGGCGGGCCTCTGAGGTCCTCAACGGTGCCGCCGCAAAAATATCCTCGAGCGAACATCCGAATCAGTGGGCAGAAATCCAAACGCAGCTGGCGAGATGCGGCGAACGGAAGCATGTGTAACCAATAAAAATTAATCCCGAATTGCTGCCCGGCATGGCGATCACCATATCTGCGCCGCCGTCGCGTCCGAAGGACGATTTTTCCGCTATTCGCACAAAGCGGACCTACGAGATTCACGCCGGCCTCGAAGGCGATTGCGATGCTTTCGGGGAAGTTGCGGCTGACAAATTCGTCACACCGGAACGAGACGTTCCACGAACGCAAGCTGCGCACGACGCCGGACGGTCCGCGCCCATGGGAACAACATTGAAGGGAAGCCTCTAAGACCGGGGCCTGACCGGTACGGTCATTTCAGGACCGGCTACGATCCTGGAGGACCTCGGGCTCTACCTTTCTAATCGTGTCACCGTCACAGACTGCGGCGAGGGTCGACACCTTCATGATTGTAGTTTTGCCACAGCCAGGACAACGCCACCGCGATGCCAACGGGGTAGCCGCTTGGGTGCAGTCGCAACTTGTATCGGGATGCTTCATTGGTGGCATTCTCCATCGAATTTGGGCAGTGCCAAGATATCGCATCCAGATTTTTGGGGGCAGTGCAAGCTACTCTAGGATTAGCCACCGGCACATCCCTCAGCCCGGGCCGCTTTTGCTGCCTGTCCCCGCTTAGCGCAAATTAGCAGAGATTTGGCGCACTTCACTCGGCTCGCACCGTTCGTGCGATTAACTCTCCTCCCGTGCAGATGTGATTCAGCATGGAGAGATATCATGAAGACCCTAATTGCCGCTTTCACCCTCGCCATCCTGTTTGGCGCGCCGGCGTTGGTCCAGCCGGCCAACGCCGCTCCGCCCATGGACGCGGCGCGGGAGAAAGCCCTTCACGAGTGCAATATCAAGGCTCAGAAGTACATCGAACACACCTGGGGCGATGTGGAGATCTACACGTATCGCTCCTGCATGATGGAACACGGCCAGCAGGAATAGCGTGAAGGTTTTGCGGATTGCCAGTGATCCAGCGCACCGTCCGGCGGTGAAGTCTCGATCGTTTCTAACGCTGCGCCCACCGGAACTGTCCGGGCGTGACGCCGAGCATCTGACGGAAGTGACGCGCCAGGTGGCTTTGGTCGGAAAACCCCACGGCAAGCGCAATCTCCGACAGTGAGAGATCCGTGTTAGCTAAGAGGTCTTGGGCGCGTTCGACTCGCTTCTGGGTAAGATAGTGGTGCGGCGTCACGCCGGCGGATTGCTTGAACCCCCGCGCGAAATGGTGGATCGAGACTCCGGCAACGCCAGCCAGTGTTGCCAGATCGATGCTGACGCCCAGGTGCGCGTCCACATATCCCCGGACCCGACGCATGGCGGCGGGCGATAGTCCGCCGTGGGCTTGCGGCGCCGGCGCCATCGTCCCGAGAGTACCGATCACGTCCAGGCGCGGGCGCGTGTGCAGTGCGGCGTTTGCCGCGTTGCGCCAATCCGCGAAAGGCTGCATCGGCGGCGTCACCAGGGCCGAGCGGCTCTCGCGGCTGCCGGCGATCACCAAGCGCGCGGCGATATCAGCTTTGTCCTTGCGTCGAAAGAGTTCGAGATCGCGCTCGAAGATCGTCCACAGACTGACACCGGCTTGAAGAGCGCGATCATCGAGCAGGAGGGATCTGCGCGCGACGCGGTTTGCGCCGACCACGCGCTGGTCGCCGTCCACCGCCAGCAACGTGCCAGAGGCATCCTCACCAGGCGACGCGATCGCAATGACCCAATGGTGACGGAAATGCTCGCGAAAGAACCGCTCTTCTATGGCGCGCGCCGAAGTCACCGTAAGGGCACCGGTCAGGGCGTGCGCGCGTTCCGAGCGTAGGGGATCGATGGCGGATACGTCCAGCACCGCCAGCAACTGTCCGTCGACGCCGAAGATCGGCGCGCCGGAGCAGCTCAAATTCATATGCCGCGACCGGAAATGCTGGGTTCGGTGGACCGTTACCGGCCGCTCCTCGGCGATGCAGGTGCCGATGCCGTTGGTGCCCTCGATCTCCTCGGCCCAGACGCCGCCGAGCCAGGTTCCCCAGTATTCGAAGTCGCTCGCTTCCGCCTGTTCGCCGCGATGCTCGATCGCGACCCCCGCGCTGTCGCAGAACAGAATCGTGTATCCGGCCTCACGAACCACTTTGTATAAGCGATCGAGCTCCTCCTGCGCGGTCGAGATGAGATTGCCGAGCGGCTCGCGCGAATCCTTCAGTTCGCCAGCGGTGAGGATACGTGGCGCCCTGCTGTCGACGGGATCGACGCTGTTCGTGGAACGCTGCCAGGAACTCGACAGCTCCTCGATGTCCGGCGCAGGTGCCGCCCCCTGCGCAACCGCATAGACGCGTTCGGCGTGCTGCGTAGCCGCGCGGATCAAGCTTGCGGGGCGTTCCAACCGCACCATCACGCTCCCAGGCGGGGGTGGAATGGGGGCTGACCGTATTTCCCCCAAGGCCTTCACTCAAGAGGAGAAAACGGATCGACGCGCACGCCGATCGCCTCCCAACGCGGCCGGTCGCCAGGCTCGGAACGGCCAGACCGCGAGCCCCCTAATCGGCGTGAAACGGCCGGAAATTCGGTTCCTGCACGAAAACAGCAAGAGCGTCCCCGCCGGATCAAATCCGTCCAAGAGGCACCGCGCCGACGGGTGGATGATTGCCCCCGTCAGACCAAGAGCCTTCCAAGGGCCGTTCAACCCCAGGCTTCGCTCGCAGCCGTCGATCGGAGGCTGCGAGCCCCGCAGCGGAAAGAATGAGCCATGGTCAGCAACGGGACGAGGCACAAGATCGGTGCGAGTGCGCACCTAGCAGCGTCAGCAGGGAAAAGTGCCATCGACGCGGGGCTTGCGCGCAGTTCGCAGGACGCGGTTGTCTTCATCATCGACGACGATGTCGCGGTGCGAGAGGCGCTTCAAAGTCTCCTCCGAGACGTCCGCCTGCAGGCCGAGGTGTTTGGCTCGCCGACCGAATTGTTGGCAAACAAGCTGCCCGATGCCGCGAGCTGTCTGGTGCTCGACATCCGGCTGCCGGGCGTGAGCGGCCTCGATTTTCAGGCCGAACTCGCCCGCGCGAATATCAACGTCCCCATCATCTTTATCACCGGATACGCCGATATTCCGATGGCGGTGCGAGCGATGAAAGCCGGTGCGGTCGATTTCCTGACGAAACCATTCCGCGAGCAGGATCTGTTGGACGCCGTCGCGACCGCCATCGCGCGTGATCGCATGCGCCGGGAAAGCGAAAAGACGGCATCCGAAATGCGCGCTCGGTTTGGGACGCTGAGTGCTCGCGAGCGCGAGGTGATGGCTCTGGTGACGAGCGGATTGATGAACAAGGAAGTGGCCGCAAAGACCGGGCTCGCGGAACCGACGGTGAAGATGCACCGAGGACAGGCCATGAGAAAGATGGGAGCGAAGTCCGTCGCCGATCTCGTCAAGATGGCCGAGATTCTCGGAAACAGAATCAACTCGGATTTCTGCCGCAGCCCGAACATTCAGTCGGAGCGCAGGCCCGCAAACGCCGCCTCCCGAACACCATTCCCAGTTCGAACGTGGCCATCGAAAGTCACGGAGTCCGAATATCCTGGCGTGGGGGCGGCGCTCAAGCGGATACGTGCCTCAGCGGCTAATTTTTGAATATTATCAAGATAGCTTTCCATGAGCCTGGTCAGGCTTACGGAATCTATACTTCCGGATACCCGATCCATACCAATTGTGCATTGCAATAAAGACATGCTGCGGCCCACCTTAGTTGGAGGAATTTCCGCCTCCAGGGGGACATCAATGGAGCTACAGACACACGGCGCTAGGAAGTATCCGACCTCAGCGCTTCTGCGGTCATCCGCCGGCCTTGGGTGGTCGAGATATCCAAAAACGACGCTGCTCAAGTCGTCCCATGACTTGGGTTGGTCCACTCTGCTCGCCGAGCTCCACTCGCATAGCCGCTACGAAGGGCCCGGGGCTGCGGCGCCGGCGGATGCGGAAGTTGGGATTATCGTTCGTGGCTCCGACCAAGGGTTCCTGACGTATAAACTCGCCGGAACCTGGCAGTCGGTGCGGCCAACAACCGGCTCGATTCGGTTGCGGCCGATCGGACGCGCCGACGACGAGGTCCGTATCTGCTCTCCGAAGGTCGAGGTCTTACACTTATACGTGCCCACCGTCGCCTTTGCGCCGCTGATGGACGATTACAATCTGCCGCCAGTACCGGGACGTTGCATCCGTGATTCTTGGGGTGTGCAGGACGAACTGGTCAACCAGATCGGCCTGTCAGTGCTGTCGGAGATGATGTGCCCGACTGGCGCGGGCCGCATGCTCGTGGAGACGTCGTCGCTGCTGCTGGCGGCACGGCTGGTGCACTCGCACTTCGAGACCGGGCTCGTCCGACCCCCGATACGGTCGGGACATCGGCTGGATGACGGAAGGCTGAGGCGCGTTCTCGCATACATCGAAGAGCATCTCGCCGAAGACATTGCCGTCGCCGACCTCGCCAATGTCGCGTGTCTCAGCATCTTTCATTTCACCCGCGCGTTTGCCGCCACCATGGGCGTGCCTCCGCATCGCTACGTCAGCCAACGGCGGCTGCAGAGCGCGAAGGCAATGATCGCGGCGGGACGCGCGTCGTTCTCGGAGATTGCTCTCGATTGCCGGTTTTCCTCGCA
>WNFX01016172.1_pt1 | contig 10030 bp, 8 predicted proteins | sample 5400111 | NCBI WGS metagenome assembly WNFX01 (sample SAMN13153363, study PRJNA577476) | soil metagenome | isolation source: 40 cm soil or saprolite under grassland replicate 1 | place: USA:California | collected 2016-06-15 | reverse complement strand
CCTTCATTCGCCACACACTTCGCGAAATGGCCGACGAGACCACGGCTGAGCGCGTTCGTCTTCAATACGGCGGCAGCGTCAACCCGGAGAACGCCCGCGAATTGATGAGCCAGCCTGATATCGACGGCGCCTTGGTCGGCGGCGCCAGTCTCGATCCGCGCAGTTTCGCGCAAATTGTCCTGTCCGCGCGCGAAGAAGACAAGACGGCCGCGCCAAGCGCAGCAGTCTGAGCCAGTCGTTGTAGCGGCCGCCGTCACTGGCGGCAGAATCTCGACTGCTGCTGAGGACAGCGGCAGCTACAACTATTTTTTGATCTCGAGATAAGTGCGGGATTGCACTTTGTTAGTGCCGGGTTGCAGCTCTTCCACGCGCATTTGCTTTAAAAACCAGCGATTGTCGATCTTTTGGGCGGAGACGACTTCGAAGCGCTTGGCGAGCTGTCCATTCCAATCGTAACTTTCCATGCGCATGAGCGCGCCGCTCGTCTTGTCGATCCACAAAACAACGTTGGAGTATTGCGATTGCCGCGACGGCGCTCGCAATTGCAGCTTCCAGCAACTGCGGGTGCGCACATTTTCTTCGCCGGCGAGTTTCGCGTTTGGCCAGTAAAGAAATTTCAATGCCAGATCCTCGTAAGTAATGCCGGTGCCGCGGATCTTTTGATTGAGCTGCGATGCGGCGAAGTTTTCGGCGCCGGAGCCGGTCACAACGTCGAGGCGCGAGTTGTTTTCGCCCAGGCGCAACCGCAGGACCTGGTCGGGATTCGAAAACGCATACCGAATGATCGGTCCGGTTTGGGTGAGCCGGAATGGAATGACGATTTCATTCTCGCGCAACTGGCCTTGCAGATCGATCTGCTGGCGCGACTCCAACATCCGGGCCGAGTCGAGAATTTCCTTCGCCGAAGGAACCGGCTCTGCGAATGCAAATGGAGCAAGAGAAAGAGTTGAAGCGATGAAGAGTTGAAGAGTTGAAGCGTTACGGAATCGACCGATGAGAAAAGATTGCCGCTTCATCGCTTAAAAGCTTTATCGCTTGATCGCGGCCGTGTTTCAACGTTGCCGCAGCGTGGGCTGCTCCTTATCGTGGAATTCAAACAGGAATGGATCAGGCGATTTTTCATCTCATCAATGAACGCTGGACGAATCCGGGGCTCGATTTGTTCATGGCGGCGTTGAGCGACATTGAGATCTGGCAGCCGCTGCTCATCGTCATCGGGCTCGTTACCCTCGTCGTGGGCGGATTCAAGGTGCGCGCCTGCATTTTTTGTTTGCTCTTCTCCATCCTGATCGCGGACCAGTTCACCGGCCTTTTGAAATCGGCGATAGATCGACATCGTCCCAAGCAGGTCCAAAGCGTCAGGATGGTCGAGTTGAAGAAGGCGCGGCCGGAATTTTTAACGCTCTTCAAGAAACCGACGATCCGGTATTCCGATCAAACCGATCGCAACCGGTCGGGGCCGTCATTTCCGTCCGGGCATATGATGAACAATACGGCGGCGGCGGTATGCTTGACCCTTTTTTATCGGCGGCGCGGCTGGCTTTATTGGATCGTGGCTGCGGCGATCGGTTACTCGCGAATTTATTTGGGCGGGCATTGGCCAAGCGACGTGATCGCGACGCTGTTCCTGGCCGCGGGCGAAACATTCCTCATTCTCGCGGCGCTCGAAGTAGTTTGGAGACGGGGAGCGCAAAAATGGGCGCCGGAAGTTTACGGGCGGCATCCAAGTTTGATTGTCGATCCAACGCGATGAGAACGACGCGCGCGGTCTGGCTATTCATTTTTGTGCTGACGCTGATTCGATTATCGATGTTGGCGGCGACCGATCTCGAATTCGACGAGGCGCATTACTGGATGTGGTCGGAACGGCTGGCGCCGGCTTATTTTAGCAAAGGGCCGGGGATCGCTTTCGTGATGCGCGCGAGCACCGCGATTTTCGGTGCCAATGAGTTCGGCGTGCGATTTTTCAGTCCAATCCTCGCGGCGGGAACGAGTCTGCTCTTGTTTTATTTCGCACGGCGATTGTTCAGCGCCAACGCCGGGATCTGGGCCGTGCTCGCGTTGAACGTTACTCCGATCTTCAACATCGGCGCGTTCCTTATGACGATCGATCCCTTGTCGATCTTTTTCTGGCTGACGGCAATGTTCGCTTTCTGGCTCGCGCTCGAGCAAAGTCCGCGGTTTTCGTGGCATTGGCCGCTGACGGGATTGCTGATTGGGCTTGGATTTCTTTGCAAATATACGAACGCGCTCGAGCTCGCTTCAATCGTTCTCATCCTGGCGCTCGCTCCCCGGCTGCGGCAGGAATTTGCGCGGCCCGGCCTCTACCTACTGCTTGGCGCTTTCGCTCTTTGCACGGTCCTGCCGATTCTCTGGAACGCGCAGCACGCCTGGATCACGCTGACGCACTTGCGCTCACGCGGCGGTCTCGAGCATGGCTTCGGTTTTCATCCGCTCGAGCTCCTCGCATTTCTTGGAGAACATTTTCTTTCCTACTCGCCGCTGCTGTTTCTCGCCCTGGCCTGGGGTGTGATCGGCAGCTGGCGGCGGCTGAATCAGCAATTCAAGGTGCTCTTTCTTTTTTGGTTCGGCTTACCGGTGTTTACTTTTTATTTTCTGCTTTCCTTGAACAAGGCGGCCGCGCCGAACTGGGACGCGCTGTCGATCCTGGGTTTCGGCCTGCTCGCAGTTTATTTCTGGCGGGACCGCGTCGAAGCGAGTCCGGCCCTGCGGTTTGGCACGGGTGCAGCGTTGCTACTCGGACTTTTAATGAGTATCGTGGCGCTCGACACGGATCTCATTCGCAGCGCGGGATTTCAGCTGTGGCGAAGTGATCCGAGCGATCGCATGCGCGGATGGAAATCCGCCACTCGCGCGGTCGAAAAAATTCGCGGCGATCTCGAAGCAAAATCCGGGGAGAAACTGTTTCTCATTGCTGATGCCCGGGATCGCGCGTCGGAGATTTCCTTTTATTTGCGCGACAAACGACCGGAAGGCCCCGGTCATCCGCCCGTTTACATCGTCGAGTCGCAGGACATGGTGAACCAATTTTCGTTTTGGCCGCGCTACGATCAATTTGTCGAAGCAGGGCCCGGCGTCCCGCGGCCGGAGGGCGAGGCTTACACGGAGGAGAATGGGATCAATCCATTCCTCGGGCGCAGCGCGCTTTTTATCTCGGATGGAGAAAAAGAACGCGCGCCGCACAATATCCGGATTGGTTTTCAATCGGCGGAACTGGTGGGCACGATTCAAGTACGGCGCTACGGGAAGTTGCTGCGCACATGGCAGGTTTTCCTCTGCCGGAATTATCGTACGCTGCCCCTGTAACGGAGATGACAGATTCACTCGCAGTCTCGGTGATCGTGCCGCTCTTTAATGAAGAAGAGAACATGTCGATCTTGCAGTCCGAGTTGCGTGCGGCGTTAGCGGGAGTCGATCACGAAATTATTTTCGTCGACGATGGATCGATCGATCGCACGGCCGAGCGAGTCGAAAAGGCTCCGAACGTTCGCGTAATTCGGTTTGCAAAAAATGGCGGCCAAAGCGCCGCGCAAAAAATGGCGGCCAAAGCGCCGCGATCTATGCCGGGCTCCAGGTCGCGAACGGCGCGGTCGCTGTTCTGATCGATGGCGATCTGCAAAATGATCCGGTCGATATTCCGAGACTGCTTGCGGAAATTTCTCGCGGCGCCGATCTCGTCTGCGGTTATCGCGCGCGGCGCAAAGACACACTCGTGAAACGTCTGACTAGCTGGATCGCTAATGCCGTTCGAAGTCGTTTTACGAAGGACGGTGTGCGTGACACCGGGTGCACGCTGAAGGCAATGCGACGCGAATGTGTCGGCGCGCTCGTGCCGTTCAAAGGCATGCACCGCTTTATTCCCGCGCTCGTCAAGGCGGCGGGCTATCGCCTGGTTGAGATCCCAGTCGCGCACCGCCCCCGTCGCTTCGGTCAAAGCAAGTATGGCCTGGGCAACCGCGCCCTTCGCGCCACCATCGACATGTTCGGCGTGCGCTGGCTGCTCTCGCGGCGATTGAATTACAAAATCCGCGAATCGTAACGACGCCGGCTCGAGCGGAAAAGGCGCTTGTCAACCTAACCGCTCCCGCTAAGCTTGCCGTCCCCGTACGGGCAACCTCATGTCCCTGGCAAGTTTATTAACCGCCGAGCAAATTATTCCCGAGATGAAAGCGACCGAGCGTTGGCCGGCGATCGTGGAATTGATCGATCTGCTCGTGGGATTGGACAAAATCAAGACCGCCGATCGCGACAGCATTCTGGCCTCACTCAAGCAGCGCGAGGAAACGATGAGCACCGGCATCGGGTTTGGAATTGCGATTCCGCATTGCTCGTCCGATCGGCTTGAGGAAGTCGTCGCGGCGTTTGGAAGATCGACCGGCGGCATCGAATTCGACGCGCTTGATAATGCGCCGGTCAAATTTGTCGTCCTTTTTATCGTGCCGAAAAACCAATTTCAGACCCATCTGCGCACGCTCGCGTCGATCGCGAAGTTTTTGAATGATCGCGCCGTCCGCGAGAGTCTGGCCGCGGCCAAATCGAGCGAAGAAATTTTGTCGATCTTTCTCGACCGCTCGCAAAAACTGTAGCCGTGGCTTTCTGAGCGACGCGGTGCGCGCGAGATAATCACGACCGCGCCGCGTTTCGCAGAGCGAAACGACTACAGCAGAGTGCCTCGCTTCACACCACGAAGCGGCTACAATCTCAGCGGCTTAAGAAACAATGGAAACGTTTCAATCACTTCTCGAGAAGAAACTTTCTGAGGCACTCGCGAAAGCAGGCTTTCCCGGCACGGGTGACTTAACCCCGGCAACGGACGCGCGTTTCGGTGATTATCAAACCAATGCTGCGCTCGTCCTGGCCAAGCAGCGCGGTGAGAATCCGAAAACTGTCGCCGAAAAAATCCTTGCCCAGCTCGATGTCGGCGAGTGGTGCGAAACGCCCACCGTGGCCGGTGCCGGCTTTATCAATTTCAAATTGCGGGCTGATGCAATCGCGAAAAAAGCGTTCGAACTTTGCCATGACGAACGGCTTGGCGTCGCCGGGACAAGATCGACAAGGCGAATCGTGATCGATTTCGGATCGCCCAACGTGGCGAAGCCGATGCACGTCGGGCACATCCGCAGCACTGTGCTCGGCGATGCCCTCGCGCGGATTGCGCAATTTCTCGGTCACGAAGTCATCCGCGACAATCACATCGGCGATTGGGGGACGCAGTTCGGGATGGTGATTTACGGCTGGAAAAATTTGCTGGATCGACAATCCCTTGCGCGCGATCCGATTGCCGAGTTGGTCCGCATTTACAAAGAGGCCAACCAAAGATCGACAATCGATCCGGCCGTGCGCGAGGCCTGCCGGCAGGAGCTGGTCAAGCTGCAATCGGGCGATCCGGAGAATTTGTCGATTTGGAAACAATGCGTCGATTTGTCGATTCAGGACTTTGAGAATACTTATGCGCTGCTCGACATTCATTACGACATCCAGCGCGGGGAAAGTTTTTATAACGATCGGCTGGCTGAAGTGGTTGATCGATTGCTCAAGTCGGGTCTCGCGGAAATAAGCGAAGGCGCGGTGTGCGTTTTCTTCCGCGATATTCCCGAGCTGGCGGACAAGCCCTGCATCATTCGCAAGCGCGACGGCGGTTTCAATTACGCCACGACCGACGTCGCGACGGTTGACTATCGCATCAACGATTTGAAAGCGGACACGATCTGGATTGTGACGGGTGCACCGCAGATTTTGCATTTCCGGCAGATTTTTGAAATCGCGCGTCGCGAAGGTTACAAAGCCGATTTTCGCCATATCACGCATGGCAGCATCCTGGGCGAAGACCGCAAGCTGATGAAAACGCGCTCGGGCGAGAATGTGCCATTGCGCGAATTACTCGATGAGGCGTGCAAACGCGCTCGCGCGATTGTCGATGAAAAGAATCCGGACTTGAGTGACGCGGAGAAGATCGACATCGCGCACAAAGTTGGAATTGGCGCCGTGAAGTACAGCGATCTCTCGCAGTACCGGATGACGGATTACGTTTTTTCGTGGGACCGAATGTTGTCCTTGCAGGGAAACACCGCGCCGTATTTGCAAAATGCCTGCGTCAGGATTCGCTCGATCTTTCGCAAAGCGGGCGAGGGACGGCCTGAGATCGACAAGTCTGCCAGCCGGACGAACTCGTCCGGTGGCGAGTTGGTTCTTGCCGAAGCGGCCGAAATCAATCTCGCGAAACGTCTCTGCCAATTTGGGGAAGTCGTCCCGCAAATCCTGAACGATTTTCGCCCGAATATTCTGGCGAATTACTTATTCGAGCTGGCCAACAGCTTCCATGCCTTTTACGAAGCCTGCCCGGTTTTGAAATCGGAAGAGCCGGCGCGCAGCTCACGGCTGGCGTTGTGCGATCTGGCCGGGCGAATTTTGGAGCGCGGCCTCGATCTTCTCGGAATTAAAGCGCCGGAGAAAATGTAGAGGGGCGCAAGCGTCCCGCTTGCGAGCTGTTCGGTCACAAGCGAGACGCTTATGTTACTTTCTCTCGCCGTGAAGATCGAACATCCGCGCATCCCCAGTTGCACTTACCGGTTGCAATTTAACCGGCAGTTTACTTTTTTGCAGGCACGCGAACTCGTCCCCTATTTGCACGGGCTTGGCGTGAGCGACGCCTATTCATCGCCTTATTTTCAGGCGCGGGCAGAGAGTCTGCACGGCTACGAAATTAGCGACCACAACAAACTGAACGCCGCGATCGGTTCGCGCGAGGAGTACGACGGGTGGATCGCCGAGCTACACGCGCATGGAATGGGACAGCTGCTCGATTTCGTGCCCAACCATATGGGCATCGCCGAGCCGCTCAATCAATGGTGGATGGATGTGCTCGAAAATGGGCCCAGCTCGATGTACGCGCCGTACTTCGACATCGATTGGCATCCGCTCAAGTCGGACCTGCGCGGCAAAGTTCTGCTGCCGATTTTGAGCGATCAATACGGACGCGTTCTCGAGCGGGGCGAGCTCCAGGTCCACTTCGAAGAGGGCGCTTTTTATCTTTCCTACTACGATCGCAGGCTGCCGATCGCGCCCGGTACTTACCGGCACATTTTAGAGATCGCGCGGCAAAATCTGGCCAAATATAAGCAAGAAGATTTTTATGCCGAATTCCAAAGCATCCTGACCGCGCTCGAATATCTGCCGAAGCGCACTGAGACCAATCCGCAGCGCATCGCGGAGCGCGTTCGCGAGAAGGAAATTGTCAAGCGTCGGCTGGAACGTCGTTGCGAGGAGGCCCCGCAAGTCCAACAGGCGATCGAAAAAGCGATGCGGCAAATCAACGGGACACCGGGCGACGCGCGCAGTTTTGACGCCCTTGATGAATTGCTCAACGCGCAATCGTACCGCCTGGCATTCTGGCGGGTGGCGGCGGAAGAAATTAACTATCGCCGGTTTTTCGATATCAACGATCTGGCGGCGATCCGGATGGAGTTGCCGGAGGTTTTTGAAGCGACGCACCAGTTAGTTCTCGATCTTGTCCGCGCCGGCGCGGTCACCGGATTACGCATCGATCATCCGGACGGTCTTTATTTGCCGCAGGAATATTTCGAAAAATTGCAGCGGCGATGCGCGGAGGCCCTTGGGATCGCGTTGCCTCAGGATGGGCGCGCCATCTACATGGTCCTCGAGAAAATTCTTACCGGCAGCGAGACGCTCCCGAAAGATTGGCCGGTGCACGGCACGACTGGCTACGATTTCGCGAGCCAGGTGACTCAGTTGCTGGTCGATTCCTCCGCCGAAACTGCGGTGACTAAGACCTTTCATCGTTTCCTCGGGCACTCTTTGCAGTTCGGCCATCTCGTTTATGCGAAGAAGCTGCTCGTGATGCGATTGGCGCTGGCCAACGATGTCGATGTTCTCGGCAACATGGTCGACCGGCTGTCGGAGCAAAATCGCTGGTATCGCGATTTCACGCTCGAAGCGCTCGCCCGCGCCGTGCGCGAGACGATTGCCTGCTTTCCCGTTTATCGAACTTATCTCGCCCCAGGCCGGCCAGTGAGGGAGGAGGATCGACAAGTAGTCGAGCGCGCTGTTGCCGCCGCCAAGCGCCGGAATCCGGTGATCGAAGAATCGGTCTTCAATTTTGTGCGCGATATATTGCTCTTCCGTTTTCCGGAAAATCTCGATGAGGAGGCGCGCGCCGCACACACCGACTTTGTCCTCAAGTTTCAGCAAGCCACGGGGCCGATCATGGCCAAGGGAGTCGAGGACACGGCGTTTTACATTTACAACCGGCTAGCGGCGTTAAACGAAGTCGGTGGGGAACCGCAGCAATTTGGGTTAAGCGTAGATGCGTTTCACCAGCGCAATCTGGATCGACAACGCGATTGGCCAGCGACACTGCTGGCGACTTCCACCCACGACACGAAGCGCAGCGAAGATGTGCGCGCGAGAATGATCGCCATTTCGGAAATGCCGGAGCTTTGGCGGCGCTCGTTGCCGCGCTGGCGCGTCGCCAACCGCCGCTGGAAACGCAGCGTCAATGATGCCGAAGCGCCGGACGCGAATGAGGAATATTTGTTGTATCAAACTTTAGTTGGGACCTGGCCAATGCAACCGTCGGGCGAACCGGAAGAGACCTCGACGCCGGAGTACGTTGAGCGCCTTCAGACCTACATGGCGAAAGCGCTGAATGAAGCGAAGATCAATACGAGCTGGATTCAGCCAAATGAAGAATGGCTCGCCGCGATGCGCGATTTTATCGCGAAGATTCTGGAAACGTCGCTCAAGGCTAAATTTTTCCTCAGTTTTCTTCCTGTAGCCAAAGAGATCGCGCGACTCGGCGCGATCAACTCGCTCGCGCAAACGCTGCTCAAACTGACTTCACCTGGCGTACCCGACATTTATCAAGGCAATGAGATTTGGGATTTTTCTCTGGTCGATCCCGACAATCGGCGTCCCGTCGATTACAAACGTCGCCGCGAAATGCTCACGCAACTCGCGCAGGCAAAGCCGCGGGAGCTTGTCGATCTTTGGCCGGACGGCCGGATCAAGATGTTTTTGACGCAGCGAGCGTTGCAATTTCGCCGCGAGCATGTCGATCTTTTCCGGCGCGGAGGTTATTTGCCGTTGAGGGCGAGCGGAACGTTTGCCGAGTGCTGCATCAGTTTCGCGCGAGAATTAAATGGCCAATGGGTTGTCGTGATTGCGCCGCGGCTTTCGTCGCGGATTGGTTTTCCGCCGGTCGGCGAAAAATGGAAAGATACGCTTGTCGATCTTCCCGAAGCGCTCGTGCTAGATAATGCGCGCGAAATTTTCACAGGCCGCCAGTTCCATCACGAAGGCCGGCGAATTTCGGCATCTGACGCGATGTCGATCTTACCGTTCGCGGTTTATACAAACGCGCTGTAGCGGCGGTCTATGACCGCCGAATAAGTGGAACGCTCATAGAGCGCCGCTACAATTACGGAGAACGCGCGCCGTGACGGCTGAGCTGTTTGCTAAGATCGACAATCCAATGTGAGAAGTTGCCGATGTTCGTGGCCAGATCGGCGCCGAAGCTCGCGAACGTGATGTGCGATGAAGCGAGCACGAGCATCACACTGAGCAGCATCAGGTTCATCAGATAAATCACGACAAGCGAGAAGAAGGTGCCGTGATCGCGCAAATCGCTTTGGCTCTTCGGGACCATCCAGCAGGTGAATGTGAAATGGAAGGCCCATGTGATGCCGATCACGGCGTAAAGCAATCGGCCGTAGGGCTGCACGTTGAAAAATAAACTGGAAATTCCGTAAGCTGCGATCGCGAGGATGCTGTAGAGCGGGAAAAAATAGGGCGCGAGCGCGATCCAGAAATTACTGCGATTGGTCACGATGTGGCCGCCGTCACGTCCCACGCGAAACCGGCTGACGCTTCCGCCCATCAGCCAAACCCACAGCGCGTGGGTCAGTTCATGTCCGAAAACGTAAAGAACGATCGGACGCGGCAAACCGAAGAATGCGATCAGCCAAAGCAGCGCGCCGAGCGAGAAGAACCA
>WNFX01018665.1_pt1 | contig 10031 bp, 9 predicted proteins | sample 5400111 | NCBI WGS metagenome assembly WNFX01 (sample SAMN13153363, study PRJNA577476) | soil metagenome | isolation source: 40 cm soil or saprolite under grassland replicate 1 | place: USA:California | collected 2016-06-15 | reverse complement strand
TTTCGGCCGGGTAGCGATGAACTGTGGATGAGCACCAACGAACGGGACGAACTCGGCAACGATCTACCGCCAGATTATATCAGCAGCGTACGTCCCGGCAGTTTTTATGGCTGGCCCTGGTTTTACATCGGCAATCATCCCGACCCACGATACAAGGGAAAACATCCTGAGCTTGCCGATAAGGTGATCATTCCTGATGTGCTCGTGCAGGCACATTCGGCCACGCTCAACTTATGCTTTTACACAGGCGACCAATTCCCCGCTGAATACAAAGGCGACATCTTCGCCGCATTTCATGGCTCATGGAACCGCACCAAACGCACCGGCTACAAAATCGTGCGCGTGCCATTCGATCATTCAACTGGCAAAGCGGTCGGTGAGTACGAAGATTTCGTAACCGGATTTGTCGCGCCCAACGGTAATGTCTGGGGACGCCCTGTCGGAATCACGGTCGCCAAAGATGGCAGCCTGCTTTTCAGCGAAGATGGCAATGGCACCATCTGGCAGGTGAGCTACGGCAGATGATCTGGCTCGGCAACTCGGCACTTTCTGTTCCAGTTCACGAGGTTGCGAGAAGCTGTCAGCTTCCCCTACAGTTGCGGCGTGTTTGAGCTTCTCGCGCAAGATCGCCAATCAAAAGCGGCGCACGGCGTGATCGATACGCCAGCGTTTATGCCAGTGGGAACACAAGGCACCGTGAAAGCGGTGATGCCGCGCGAACTGCGCGAGCTCCGTGCGCAAATCGTTCTTGCAAATACTTATCATCTCTTGGTGCGACCCGGCATCGATGTGATCAAGCACTTCGGCGGATTGCACACGTTTATGAATTGGCAGGGACCGATTCTGACTGATAGCGGCGGTTATCAGATTTTTTCCCTGGCGAAATTGCGCAAGATCACGGAGGAGGGCGTGGAGTTTCAAAATCACGTTGATGGAGCACGGGCTTTTATTTCGCCAGCGATTGCGATGGAAATTCAGGCCGTGCTCGGCACCGACATCGCCATGGTACTCGATGAATGCGCGCCGTATCCCTGCGATTACGATTACGCGGCGCAAAGCGCGGAAATGACGATGCGCTGGGCCAAACTGTGCAAAGAAGTGACATCAGCTTCCAGCCGATTTCTTGCGCAAGATCATCGGCAAGATGCCGATGCCACATCGCCTCAGCAGCTCTTTGGCATCGTCCAGGGCGCGACGTTTGATGACCTGCGCCGCGAAAGCGCGCAGGCGATTGTCAATCTTAACTTCGATGGATACGCCATCGGTGGAGTGAGCGTAGGCGAGCCGGAGGAAGAGATGATGCGCGCTGTGGAAACAACCGAGCCATTTTTACCCAAAGACAGACCGCGATACGCCATGGGACTCGGTACACCGCCACAACTGCTCGAAATGATCGCGCGAGGGATGGACATGTTCGATTGCGTGTTGCCCACGCGCCTCGCACGCAACGGAACCGCGTTCACCGCCACAGGCACGATCAATCTTAAGAATGCCCGGTTCGCGCTGGACAAGTGCCCCATCGAAGAAAATTGTGCTTGTCCTACATGTCAGGAATTCACGCGGGGCTATGTCCGTCACCTCGTCAAAGCGGAAGAAATTCTTGGTCTGCGCCTGATCACGCTGCACAACCTGCATTTCTATCTCGAATTAATGAGGCAAGCGCGCGAACAAATTCAACGCGGCACATTCGACGAATTTCGAGAGCACTTCGTCTCAAATTACGAGACGCGCGATGCAGATCTTGCCACATCTGTACGGGAAGCTGTCAGCTTCCCGAGCAAAAAAACGGGACGCTAACAGCGTCCCTTACAACAATTCTAAATTGCAGCCAGAGCTTTCGCGTTTACCGTGCGCTCTCTGGTTATGCTCCACATGGTTTTGGCTCAGGCGCAAAGCCCAGGTCCCAGCGTCCCGGGCGGCGGCATCGGGTTCTTTGTGCCGTTCATTTTCATTTTCGTCATCATGTATTTTGTGATGATCCGGCCGCAGAAAAAACGGCAGGAGCAACAAAAAAAATTGATCGCCAGTTTAAAGACCGGCGATCGAGTGGTGACCAACGCCGGCATTCACGGGCTCATTTCAAACGTAAAAGACACCACAGTGATCGTTAAAGTGGCCGATAATGTTAAGATCGAGATGGAAAAATCGGCAATTACGAATGTGCTGAAACCGGCGCAAAGCTAAAATGGCATTTACATATTGAGACGGTGAACCAATGACCCAATCGACAATCGACAATCGACAATCGACAATTCGATGACTCCTGCTCTTACATTTTTTATCGGGCTCGTCATGCTCGTGTTGTTCGGATGGTACTTCGCCACCGATCAGGGTCCGCGGAAACGCCTGCTCGCCGCCATCTTGGTGGTGCTGCTCGTCACGTTTAGCATCGTTGCCATCTGGCCGCCGAAGGAAAAGATTACACTCGGCCTCGATATCAAAGGCGGCACGTCCTTTCTCATTCGGCTCGTGCCCGGCGAAAAGCCGCTGAGTAAGGCCATGCTCGACCAGGCAGTCGAAGTGATTCGGAAGCGCGTCGATTATTTCGGAACTGGCGAACCGATTATCAGTCCGGTGGGAAGCGATCGTATCCTGGTGCAAATTCCCGGGCTTGATACGGCGAAGATCCAGGAAGCGCGCGATCAACTTTCCCGCGTAGCGAAACTCGAATTCCGTATGGTTTACCCGGACAACGGCCAGCGGTTGAAAGCCATCGACGAAGGAAAAGAAGTCATTCCGCCGGATTATCGCATCGAAGTTTACAAGCATCCGCCGGAGGCAAATGAAAAACCGGTTGAAGAACGGTTGCTCGTTAAAAAGAAAGCCGACTTGGGCGGCAATCATGTGACGCAAGCCGCGGCCGGGTACGGCAACGAAGGCTGGGAAGTAACGCTGAAGTTTGATAGCGAGGGAGCGAAAAAATTTGGTGAGATCACAGAAGCAAACGTCGGTCATCGGTTCGCGATTGTTCTCGATGGCGTGATTCAATCCGCGCCTGTGATTCGGACGGCAATTTACGGCGGTAACGCGGTCATCAGCGGCGGACACATGGACGAGCGAGAGGCGCGCGCTTTGGCCAGCGTGCTCGAGAACCCGTTGCAAACGCCGGTGAGCATCGAGGAAGAACGAAGCGTCTCGCCCACACTGGGCATGGATTCGATTCGCGTCAGCGTGGTCGCGGGCTTGATCGGTCTCGCGTTGACGCTGATTTGCGTTGCCATCTACTACAAGTTCGCGGGTTTGGTCGTGAATCTCGCGCTCATCGTCAACCTTATCCTGTTACTCGGAGCGCTCACCATGTTCCACTTTGTGCTGACACTGCCCGGTGTCGCGGGCATCATCTTGACCATCGGCATGGCTGTGGATGCAAGCGTGCTGATCTACGAACGGCTCCGCGAAGAAATGGCAGCCGGAAAATCGCTCAAGGCCGCGATGCCTGCCGCCTACAATAAAGCCTTCAGCTCGATCTTCGATGCCAACGTGACCACGCTCATGGGCTTTGCGATCACGCTTACGCTCGGTATTCTGGCATCGCTGTTCACCGCGCTGATCGTTGGCCGGAACGTGCTTGGCTGGTTCGTCGATACCGGGCGGATCAAGCGCATCTCGATGCTGCACTTAATCTCCTCGCAGCACATTAATTTCCTCGGCAAAGGGTTCCTCGCCTGTATGTGCTCGGTCGCCCTTATCCTCGCGGGCGCGACCGCGTTTTACATCCGCGGTGAACGAAATTTCGGTGTCGATTTCCGCGGCGGTGACCTCGTGCGGATGAGCGCGCCGAATAAGATCGACATCGGCCAGGTCCGGCATGCCTTGAGCGCGATTGGTTTTGCCGATGCGTCCATTCAGGAATCGCAACAGGGCGGCAAGAGCTACATCACCGTGCGCACCCCGATCAACACCAGCGAGAAGGTTGAAAAGCAAATCATGCAATCCATGCCCAGCGCCGGGCTCACAGTGGAAGGCTCTGAGCGCGTGGGCGCTCTCGTGGGCGGCGAACTGGCCAGAAGCTCGCTGATTGCGCTGGGGCTTGGGATTCTTGGCATTCTAATCTATGTCACGTTTCGCTTTGAGCTTTCCTTCGCAGTGGGCGCGATTGAGTCTCCCCATTGTGGGCGCGGTGCTCACCATCGCCGGCTACTCGATCTATGACACCATTGTCGTTTACGACCGGATTCGGGAAGGCTTGGCCAGCGGCCGCAAAGGCTCGATCGAGCAGATCATGAACGACAGCATCAATCAAACATTGAGCCGGACGCTTTTGACCAGCGGTTGCACTTTGATTCCGATCTGTTGTTTGTTTTTCTTCGGCGGGGCGGTGCTCCGGGATTTTGCTCTGGCCATCATCATTGGCGTCGTGGTGGGCACCTACTCCTCGATCTTTATCGCTTCACCGATTGTGCTGTGGTGGACCCGGGCACGGGGCCGCAGCACCGTCGCGCTGCGGCGCGAAGTGACTGAAAAAGCCACTACCACAGCGAGCCCGCTCGCCCGGCGATAGACGTTTCACCCCTGGATTTGACGACGAAGCTGCGCCCGCGTAGGCTCCGGCTCGCCGGGTAAGACGCCTATTTTTAAACCCAGGAGTGATTATCAATGACAGAAGTGATCGTTCGCAAAGGTGAACCGGTGGATCGCGCGCTGAAGCGGCTCAAAAGTAAGCTCGACGCCGAGGGCATTCTCGAGGAGGTCCGCCGTTTGCGCGCGTTCGAGACGCCTTCGCAAAAGCACCGGCGCAAAGCCAGAGCTAACGCAAAGCGCGGTCGCATCAAATTCCGCTTCAGTCCATAGGTCTGCGCGTTGAATTCCCGGCGAAAAAGCGCCGGATCGTTTCTACCAATCCATCGATATCGTGCCGGCGCGCTTCGATATCGATCTTCAAGCCCTGGTCCCGAGCGGTCTTTGACGTGATCGGACCGATGCTTGCGACCTGCATCCCTTTCGGCCACGGCAGCCCAAGCGCGAGAAAATTTTCGACCGTCGAGGAACTGGTAAACGTGATAAGATCAGCGCCCTCCTTTGCCAGCTGGTTGCGGGCGCCAGTGGTGTCGCGTGTTTCCGGCACAGTGCGATAAGCGAACGCTTCGTCCACAATCGCGCCTGCGGCCGAGAGTTCTCTGGGAAGCACGTCGCGCGCCTTTTCAGCGCGCACGAGGAGAATCCGCACATTTTCGATGCTGCCCTGTTTTCGAAATTCTTTCGCCACCGCTTCCGCGATGAATTCATCCGGCTGAAGATCGACATGAAAATGGAAATCCTTGACTCGCTGCGCTGTAGCTGGGCCGATAGCTGCAATGCGCGCGCAGCCGAGCTCGCGCGCGTCGTCGTATAACTTGAAGAAAATCTCAAAGAACGCTTCGACGCCGTTTGCGCTGGTGAAAACGATCCAGTCGTAGATGTGCGCGTCCTGCACGAGTTCTGCGAACTCGCGTAGATCGGTTGGCGGTTCGATCCGGATCGTCGGCAACTCGATCACCTGCGCACCGAGCGCGCGCAGCTTGTTACTTAACGCGCTGGCTTGTTTCCTCGTTCGCGTAACGACAATGCGCTTGCCCGAGAGCGGGCGCTTTTCATACCAGTTCAAGCTCTCACGCAAAGCCACAACGTCCCCGAACACGGCCACCGCTGGCGCTTCAAAACCGCTAGCAACGGCGCGCTGAGCAATGTCCTCAAGCGTTCCGGTCAGCGTTTCCTGCCTTCCAGTCGTCGCCCATCGAACAAGTGCCGCCGGCAAATCTGCGCGCACGCCTAGCTTCAGCATTTCGCGAGTGATCGATCCAAGGCGCTCCACGCCCATCAACATCACTTGCGTCCCGCCGAGCTTTGCCAGCGCGGCGTAGTCAATAGCGCTTTCCTCTTTTGCCGGATCTTCGTGGCCGGTAAAAAATGTGACGTGGGAATTTTCCGCGCGATGCGTTACTGGAATCCCCGCATAGGCTGGCCCGGCGATTGCCGAAGTAATTCCAGGCACAACTTCAAATTCAATTCCGGCATCAACGATCGCTTGCGCTTCTTCGGCGCCCCGACCAAACAGAAACGGGTCGCCGCCTTTTAATCGAACGACTTCTTTCCCCTCGCGAGCTTTGCCTACCAGTAGCGCGTTAATCTCTGCCTGCCCCAAGGACTGTTTGCCCGGCTCTTTGCCCGCATAAATAATTTCCGTGTCAGCCCGCGCCCAGCCGAGCATCTCAGGATTTGCCAGATGATCGTAAACGATGACATCTGCTGCTTCGATGCACTCCTTCGCGCGCAATGTTGCCAGGCCAAGATCACCCGGTCCCGCGCCGACGAGATAAACCTTTCCTTTCTCGTCTTTGCTCCTGCTCTTACTCTTGCTCTCCATTGATCCGCCTCAATAATTCTGCAGCCAGAAGTTCGCCATCTTCGAATGCGCCTTCAACCTCACCTTCACGTGGCGCTGTCGATCCGTGTTCAAAAACTTGTGCGCACAATTTCATTTTCCCGTTGTCAATCTTTGCGAGCACCCCTACCGGCGAATTGCAATCGCCTTGCAACAAACGCAGAAATTCGCGCTCCGCGCGCAAACAAAGCAAGGCCTCGCGATCATTCACGAGATCGACAATCGTTCGTGCTCGTTCATCATCTGCCCGGATTTGCATCGCGATGATCCCCTGCCCGCCCGCGGGCAAAAAGATTTCGCTCGGAAGAATCTCAAGAAAGAATTGCCGGCCTTCAAAATTGATTTCGTTGTGCGTTGGTGATAGACGAAGCCGCTCAAGCCCTGCGCGTGCCAGCACGATCGCGTCCCAATTATTCTCCGCGAGTTTGCGGAGCCGCGTCGGAACGTTGCCGCGAAGATCAACAAGTCTGAGGTCAGGGCGCTTCCAAGAAAGTTGATGTTTTCTTCGCACACTCCCGGTGGCGACTGTTGCGCCTTTTGGAAGCGGAGTTAAACGACCCGGCTGTTTCGAAATCAGAACATCATTAATCCATGCCCGCGAAAGGACCGCGGCGATTTCTGCCTCGGGGTCGGTTTCGCTCGGCAAATCTTTGGCGCTATGCACCGCAACATCGACGTCGCCGGCGCGCAGCGCGCGTTCGATCTCTGCCGTGAACAACCCTTTTCGTCCGGCGCGAGGATTAAGCACCTTCGCTGTGTCGCCTTTCGTGACGATAACCTCAGTCTCGATCTTTACTTCCGGTCGCGCCGTTCGAATTGCTTTCTCAACTAAACGGGCTTGCGCACGCGCAAGCTCGCTGCCGCGTGTACCCAGGATGATTTGCACGCGTTCCATAATCTAGCTGTAGAGGCGGCTGTCCTCAGTCGCAAGCAGCGCGATATGCGTGTGAGGACACGCGCCGCTACAGCTCCGAAGTGCGCAGCGGAGCTTCGCCGACCGACGGATGCTCAGAAGTTTTCGAAGCTCGATGCAATCCGCGTGAAATTGAATCGACAAAATCCGCTACGTGCTCGGCGATGATCGTTTCCGCAGCGGCGATTTGCTGGCGGCGCAGCGCGAGGGATTGCTCCGCGACCGATTGCAGTGAATCGATGTCGTAAAGGTAAACGCCGTCCAACTCGTTTACCTCGGGATCGACATCGCGCGGCACAGCGATGTCGATAATGAAAAGCGGGCGATCGATGCGATCGCGCAACATCGGCTCCAGATTCGCCAGCGTGAGCAACGGCGTTTCCGAAGACGTCGATGTAATCAGGATGTCTATCTCGCGGCATTGCTCCGGCCATTCTTCGAAAGGAATCGCGCGTCCGCCGACGAGTTGCGCCAGGTCGTGAGCGCGGTCACTTGAGCGATTGCTCACTCTGAGATCGCTTGCCCCGCGAGAAACCAGCGCCCGCGCGGTGCGCTCGCTCGTTTCGCCTGCTCCCAATACAAGAACTTTGCAATTGCTGAGCTGACCGAAAATTCTGTGGGCAAGATCAACCGCGACCGAGCCAACCGACACTGAGCCGCGCGTAATTTCCGTGTGTGTGCGGACCTGCTTTGCAACGCGAAACGCGCGCTGGAACAAGCGGTGCAGATAAGGCCCCGCTGCTCCGGAAGCACGCGCCCTCTCGTACGCCTTTTTGGTCTGCCCGAGAATTTCAGTCTCGCCCACCACCATCGAGTCCAGTCCGGAAGCAACCCGAAAGAGATGCTGGACGCACTTCCCGCCTTCGTACCGATAAAAAGGCGGCGCTTCACTATGCGGGCGATCTGTAATCGCTGAGACACTTCCGGCCTCATGCATCAAACAACGCGCAATTTCATCCGTTGAAACACGTCTCGCGGATGCGCCATAGACTTCCACCCGATTACACGTCCTAAGCAACAACGCTTCGGCGCACCCCGCGCTGCGCAAAATACAGTCGGGCTCAGTATGACCAGCAAAACGCTCCCGCGTTTCCACGTTGGCCGTGTGATGACTTAATCCGACACAGAAAAGATTCATGGCAGGGAGGGCATCTGCGCGGTAAACGTGATTCCCCAGAGAAGTGTCAATGCAGCGCTAAAGCCAACAATGCACAAAGCGGCCACGCGTTTCGGTGCGAGCCGCCGAAGATGCTGGCCTTGCAAAATCGCCGCATAAAGCAACCAGACCGCAATCGCAGCTACGACCTGCAAGCGCGGTAACGGATGCCCGGTAAAAAAACCGCTCACGATCCCCAGCGTATAAAGCACAAACCCCCACCAAAGCAGACGCGTGATCGCCGCGAAGAGATCGCTAAGCGGCGGCAGATGGTAGAATATAGAGTGCAGTTGATGCGTCTTGAGCTGGCGCTCCTGCACCAGATACATCACGCCAGCGATGCAAGCGAGCGCGAACGCTCCATAGGCCACCAGCGAAATCGATGCATGAAATTCTAGCCACGGATTTGCCGGCAACTTTACTGGGTGACGAATGTCAATCGGCGCAATCAACGCAAAGACTTGCAGCACGACCACCAGCGGCGCAGTGAATGCGCCCATGAGCGAGAGCCGGTAGCCTGGGCCGACCAGCATGTAAATCGCCGCTACCGACCAGGCGAGAAAGATAAAAACCTCGAATAAGTTCGTGATCGGGCAGCGCCCAAGCGCATGACCGCGCAGCGACAAGAACGCCGTTTGAAAAATGAATCCCAGGCCGACCGCAAAAAAATTGAATCGCACCGGCCGAAACACTCCGGCACGCAACTCAACAACCGTGTGCACGACTGCCGCGAGAAAACAGATCGTTGATATGATGAGAAGGGCTCGATCCACTAAAGGACTAGACTTTACATTGTCTCGAGTAGCTCGTAAAACTGGTTCCGCTCCCGCGCATCAAAGCGAGGAATTTATGCGCAGCTATGTGTTTGGAATAGCAATCAAATCGGCCCTTTTGTCCTGTGGATTTGTCCACTGTTGCGCAGCTGGGGATGCAACGTTCTCAAATGACGGTGAGCGAATCTTCGCTATTTGCGACGACGACAATGCGGCCATTTGCGAGTTAAACCTGATGAATTACACGTTTCGAAAGAATTCATTTCCACAATTGCCGGATCAAACTTGGCTACGAGGAATCGCCCAGACCCGGCGGATAAGGCAATCCTTTGCGTCACAAATGAGACGCTATGGTCGTTCGATCCGGATTCGAAAGAACTGACGAAAAACCGGGACGCGCCCGAGGGAACGAAATTCTCGAATATTGCCTACGATCCCAACAGTCACGCTAACTTTATCACCGGGGGCACCGACAACCCCTCGAGACAGCTAACACAAGCCCAGCGGAGATCGGAGTCGTCGATATCGCGGTGACGAGAGACACAATTTATCTTCACCTGTATCGCATGGGCGGTTCAGGCGACGGTTGGCTGGCGCAATTGCCACGGCATCCGGCCAAAAGGGACAAGGACGGCGAATTAGATGTCCTCTATTTACCGAAAGACCGATTGCTGTTGTACAAAGACACGCTGCAAGGCCTCAAGATTCTTCGCACAAATTCTCATGGCTCCGATCTGTGCGTCTCCCCTGATGAATCGCAGGTATATTACTTTGAGCATGGCAAACACTGGCTGATCAAAAAGAACAAATGGAAGGAGCTCCACATTC
>WNFX01013919.1_pt1 | contig 10032 bp, 8 predicted proteins | sample 5400111 | NCBI WGS metagenome assembly WNFX01 (sample SAMN13153363, study PRJNA577476) | soil metagenome | isolation source: 40 cm soil or saprolite under grassland replicate 1 | place: USA:California | collected 2016-06-15 | reverse complement strand
CGACAATCTCGTGGCTGACGTCAGGGTACAGCCCGGCGATGATGGCGTGTATCACCGCGGCCGGGTCCCGGCTGTCGGTGACGGGGCACTTAGCGCATCGTGGCCGCCCCGCCCGGTCCCGGGAAGAGACCGGCCGGGTGTTCCCGCACGCGGCGCACGGCTCAGTGTGCTTCCGCCCGCAGGCCGAGCAGTACCAGTCCTGGCCGCGGCGCTGGAAGAACATCCCGCGCTGCTGACCGGGGATGGTCATCTCGCGCCGCTGCGGGCGATCCCGCGGTTCATCGACCTGGTGCACGACGCCGGCGTCACCGGCATCGTCCGTCCCGCGTGCCCTCGCTGTCACCGCATCGTGCGCATCGACAAGCCGCTCGACGGCGTGCGGGTCTGCCGGACATGCATCGCGCACTCCCGCATCGAGCAGTGCGCACGCTGCGGAGCCCGCCGCGAGCCCGTCACCCGTGACGGGCAGGGCGGGCCTGTGTGCGCGAACTGCTTCATCACCGACCCGGCGAACCTGGAGACCTGTATCGGCTGCGGGCGCACCCGCCGGGTCGAACGGCGGACCGCGGACGGGCCGCTATGTTCCCGCTGCCCCGCACTGCCGCTCCTGACCTGCTCTATCTGCGGTCAGGCCACGCCATGCGGCACCTCGCGGGCCACAGGACGGCCGTGCTGCCCGGCCTGCCAGCGCCGGCGGGCCGCCTGTTCGGCTTGCGGCCGCCACGCGGCAATCGCCTCCGGCACGCTGGCCGATCCGCTCTGCGCTGACTGCACCGCGCCCCCGTCCTGGGCCGGCTGCCCTGCCTGCAGCGCTCCCGGTCACCCCGGCCCCGGCCGGTGCGCTCGCTGCCTCATCAACAGGCGCCTCGATGAGCTGACGGGGCCCGCCCGCGATTCTCTGCCGCCCGGGCTGCTGGCACTTCGCCGCGAGATCGCCACCGCCGAGCACACGGTCACGGCGATGCGCTGGCTGACCAAACCGTCCATCGCACCTGTGCTGTCCGGCCTCGCCGAAGGCCGCATGCCGCTCACTCACCAGGCTTTCGACGAGCTGCCCCGCAGCCAGGCCCTCGCCCATCTTCGCCAGACGCTCGTCGCCATCGGCGCGCTGCCCGGGCGCGACGAGGAAATGACCAGGCTCGACGCCTTCCTCGCCGGGCTGCTGGATTCCCAGGATGACCCAGAGCGGCGAAGGCTGCTGCACCGCTACCTGATCTGGCACCTGGTCAGGCGCATGCGCAGCCGCAACAACGGAAAGCCCGCCACCCGCCAGCAGTCCCTCATGATCCGGCGGCTGGCCCGCGGCGCCGTCGCGTTCCTCGACTGGCTTGACGGGCACGACCTCACCCTGGGCAGCTGCCAGCAGGCCGATCTTGACCGGTGGCCCGCCGATGAGCAAGCCGTCTACCGTGAGGAAGCCGGCCGGCTCATCCGCTGGGCACGCGCCAGCAAGCTCACCGCCGGCTACCTCGCCTCGTCCGCGAGATGGAACGGGCCTGCCCGTCCGCTCGGCTACGAGGACCGCTGGGACATCGCGCGCCGGCTCTTGCACGATGACGACCTCAAGCCCGAAGACCGCCTCGCTGGCTTGCTTGTCCTCCTCTACGCCCAGGGCGCGACAACGATCAGCCGCATGACCGTCAGCCAGATCCAGGTCAGCGACAGCATTGTCCGTCTCCGCCTCGGCCGCGTGCCGGTCCAGCTGCCTGAGCCGGCCGCCGCGCTCGCCCGCGCCGTCGCAGCGAACCGAAAAGGCCATGCCGCCATCGGGGCCCGGGAACCGTCGCCCTGGCTATTCCCCGGAGGCCAGCCCGGCCGGCCGATCAGCACCGCCCGGCTGACCCGCCGGCTCGAAGACCCCGGGATCCGCCCGGGCCAGGCCCGCAGCACCGCGTTGTTCCAGCTCGCCGCCGAGATCCCCGCCGCCATCCTCGCCCGCACCGTCGGCATCAGCACCGACGTCGCCGTCGCCTGGCAGCGCCTGTCCGCAGGCGACTGGGCCGCCTACGCCGCCGCCGTCAGCCGCAGGACCCGCAAGCCGGAACACGTTCCGTCACGTCACGAAACACCGGCCCGGGCATGACCCCTGGCGGCCGCTGCCCGGTCTGCGGCCAGCAACTGCCCGGCCGTGACCGGCTGCGCGGCGGACGTAAGCCCCGCTACTGCTCCGGCGCGTGCAAGGCCAAGGCCTACCGGGCCCGCCAGCGCTCCGGCGAGCGCGCAACCGCGGCGGAACCGGCGCTCCCGTCCACCCCCGCGACCCGGTACGCCCGCGCGACCGGGGTCCGCCAGCAGATCAGCGAACTGACCGCCGCCCTGGCCGACACCGCCAGCGGCCAGCAGCAACTGTTCGCGTCCCCGCGCACCGCGCGCCGCACGCGCCCCGCCGATACCGCGGCAGCACTGCACCGGCTCATCACCGAACTCGCGGCGCTCGCCGCAGCCGCGGCCGCGCCAGCACGCCGCACGATCCCCGACGCGGCGACCGGCACGCCGCAGACAGCGCCCCTGTTCCAGGAACCGGACACGCCCGGGGAATGACGGCACGCACGACCCCGCGAGCCCCGCGCAACCGGAACCGCCCACCTGGCCACCTCACCCAGGCATTCGGACAGTTCTGATATCCGACTGTGCCGTTACCCTGCCCGACGCCGACGACAACGCGCTCGACGCGTTCACCAGGATCCGCACGCGGACGCCGGGCATGCCAGCATGAACCCGCGCACGCGCCGGGCGGCGCTGTACGCGATCGGGGCGATCGCGCTCCTGGCCAGCGTCAACGCCCTGGCACACAGCTACGCGGGCCTGTACGACTGGGCGGTCCACCACCGGCTGACCGGCTGGCAGGCCATGTCCTGGCCAGCCGAGATCGACGTCTTCCTGGCAGTCGGGGAACTGGCCCTGTATGTGGCCTACCTGGATGGCTGGGGGCAGCGCTGGAGCTGGCCCCGGTGCCGGTCCCGGGCGCCATAGCCTCGCGGCGCGACGGCGGCAGCGCCACAGGTCCGCGCGCTGGCTTGCCGCTCGGCCAGGCCGGAGCCTCTGTGAACAGTGCTGATGGCAGGCCGGGCTTGCTGCTAGTTCACGCTGCCACCGTGATCTGCGGGGAGGCCGCCGCCCGGGGCGAGCGGCTGAGCCAGCGGGCGCTGGCCCGGCAGCTACGAGACCATGGTCACCGGTTCCCGAACGAGGATCTGCGCCTGATCGCCGCCAGCATCGGCCTCTCCCAATCCGATGCCGCATGAACGCGGCAGCGGCGCGACCGGCCCGCTGGCCGTGTCATCCCTGCCCGGACCCGAAGAAGGTGAACCAAGTGCAGGACATCACGGAGATCGGTGCACGGCTGCGGGCCGCAGTCGCGCTGCCGGACCTGCTGGCCGCGAGCTTCGACGCATTCGAGATCGTCCGGCAGGTCGCCCGGAGCTCGGACCACAGAGCGCCGGAACTGTTCGCCGCGTTCATGATGACCGCCAACGCAGCGGTGGACGGGCGGGAAGCCGTGACCATTGCCCCCGCCATGCCCGCCGGCGGCAGCTCGCACGCCAGCGTGGCAGCGGCGGGTGCCAGCATCGGGGAGATCACCGCCGCCCTGACCACGCTCAGCGCGCTCCTAGCCGACTGCCTCACCCGAGCCGCGACCCTGTCGGCAGAACCGGGCGATCAGCTCGCCTGCGCCCAGGCCGCCGGAGCTGCCCGGCGGATCCGCGACCTGATGGCCGATCGCGGCCATGACGGCCACCTTCGGTGACGTCCTGCACCCAGCAGGACAGCACATCAGCGCCGCCGTCGCCTTCCGCGGCGACCTGCCCGACGATGCGCGGCGCGACGCCGTCACCCAGCTCGGCCGCCTGGTCTCCACGCTCGCCCGCTACCTCACCGACCTGCCCCAGCCCCACGTCCCCGATCCCGTCCGGCAGCACCCGGCAAGTCCCGAAACGCAAGCAGTGGCGGACGCCCGGATCGCGCTGCGGCGCGCCGCCCCGGAGCCTGCGGCACGGCAGCGCCATCAGGGAAGACGCCCACCCGGTCGTCCGGCACCTGTCCGCCGCCGCGGACCACCTCGCAGCCGCCCGGGACCTGCTGCACACCCACGTCACCACCGACCCCGCAGGCCTGCGCACCGGCAGCTCCCGCTGGGCACCAGCCATCACGTCCGAACCGGTGACTGCCGCCCTGCACAGCGAGCTCGCGCAGCACGCCCGGACGCTCGCGCCCTGGGCCTCCCAGCTCACCATGACCGTCCCGCCCCGCTCAGGCATGCCAGCCCCGCAGCGCCTGATCCTGCACAACGCGATCAGCGGACTGTGGATCACCGCCGCAGCCGTCCACGCCGCACAACGAGACCACCCCCCGGCGGCGGGCGCCCGCCGGCTGCTCGCCGCCATCCCCGCTGCCATCCCGCCCCTCCGCCACCCGCCCGGGGACGGGGAGCACATACCGCAGCTCTGCGACGGTCTTGTCGTCACCGCCGAACGGCTCCGCCATGCGGCACGAGCGTCTTCCAGCTGGCCAGCCATCTCCGCGTCCTGGCGGCACAACGCGCTGGCCTCGGCCATCACCAGCCACGCCAGCGAGATCATCCTGCGCACCCTCGCCGAACGCGCCACCCAGCTCCGGCTCGACCCCGCCATCGCCGCTCAGCTGCACCCGGCAGCCGACGCCATGAGCCTCACCTGGCCCGCCTGGCGCGCCGTCGCCAGCCAATGGGACATCCTAAGCACCGGCGCACACCCCGGCCCCGTCCGCACCCCGGCCGCCGGCGACTTCGCCGACCTCGCCCTGCGAACCGGGCGGCTGGCCTACGACAGCCCGCAGTGGACACCCGCCCACGCCGGCGCCAGCCTCATCCGCTCCCCCGCCGGCCTCGCTCCCGCCCCCGACACCCTCGGCGCGGTGCTCTCCGCCGTGCACCACGCCGCCGACGCCATCAGCCGAACCGGCACCGCAGACCAGCAAGCCTCACATGCCGCCGCCGCCGGCAGCCGGCTGTACCTGCCCACCCGGCTGATGCCCGAGGAATACGACATCCCCCACCCCTACACCCGCGCCCCCCACCAGCACACAGACGCGCTCCACGCCGCCTACTCCACCGCGCTCAGCACAAGCGCCCGGATCACCTCAGTTCTCGACGACCTCGCCATCGCGGTCGGCGCCCCCAGCACCCTGCTAGCGCACACCCGCAGCTTCGAGCGCCTGCAGGCAGACGCACACCGACGCGAAGACACCGACCTGGCGTACCAGCAAACCCCGCCCCCAGCACCAGCTGCCGCCCCGCCGCAGCCTGGCACCCAGATCGGGAGCCTCATCGAGTCAATGCAGATCACCGACCCGGCGATGCTGCTCCGCGCCGCCGCCATCGATCAGGCCAGCCGCAACCTGCTCGCAGAGGCCAGCGCGAAAACACGAAAACGAGACAGCAACGCCGCCGCTCAGCCAGCGCAGCCCATCCAGCCTGCCTCCCGCCGCTCCGCACGAGCAGCAGGCAAGGACCTTCCCCGCCACAGAGCAAGCCCGAGCCCGCAACTGACTCACGATCAAGCGAATTCGACAGCGGCTCCGGCAAACACCACGACCGCCAGAAGCCCGGCACAATCGCGCACGCATCGGAGCCCGAAGCCTCGATAGCCATCTCGGCTACAGTCAGCGACGACGAAGGCGACCACGGAAAGTGCAATGGGGAATATATCGCCGAATAGGTATTCCTGCTAGATGATAGGTATTCACTAGCCTGGGCATGCAGAACATCCAAGTAGGTGCAATGCCCCGGGCTGGCGGTCGATGGCGGTTGGCTGCCGCCGCACTGCCTGTCACCGTCGGTTCTAGTCAGCATTATTCGGCCAGTCCGAGTCCGGTTCTGCGCTGGCGTCATCCGGCTTCGTACCGCACGGGGCGGCGCCCGTATCCCTGGTGCGTACCCCTGGCACGGTTGCCGACTCGCCGTCCTTGCTTATTCGCGACCCGATTTGCGGGTTCCCCTGGTCCTTGAGCACAGGTTGCGTCGAGATGGTATGGCATGCCGGATGCGTGAGACGCGGTGATCGCCCTGACAGCACGATAAAGGTGCTCCCTAAAGTTGACAGATACCAGCCGCGCCCAAACAACGCCCCAATATCACTGACCAGGCGATGACTCTGCCAAATAGGCGCCGGGATTGTAGTCAGCGGGACTTCCTGGGCCTTGCTCACGCACAGTTGCCGTCGTATTGCTTTGTAGAACACCAGCAGATGCTGCCGCAGTCTATCTGATGGGCTAATGCCGGGGTATTCCTGAGCGTATGGGTCGGGATTGCCCTGTAGAAGCAATCGCCTGGAATAGACACTTCGCAGAACGTTACGTGCCGCAAGCTGAAGCTCGGCACTGCCGAGGATTCGTATTCGTTCCACCGACACGCGTACCTGCTGGTGTATCTCATCGAAATGACGCATTAACTGCTCGTCCGCAGCACCTCTTTCGATCTGGTCCGCGATGTGTTCCGTCCGGCGCGCCGAATCGGCCAAGTCGACACCGGCGGACAGAAGCATCGCATCCCAGCGTGTCACGATCTCGTGCTTATGAGTCCGCTTCTGCAAGATAAGCGCTGGGGCGAATCCAATAATCGCGCCGGTCGCAACAGGCAAGAGCGTCATTATCAACGTGGTATAGCTCATCTATAAATGATAACTGTAGCAATCAGGCTGACCAAGCCATCTGTCAAAATTGTCTGGTGGCGCCGCATAACTGCAAGCCGGTACTCGAGAAGGCCACTCAACCGACCGATCCGGCGCCCATGTCGAGCCGTTCGCGCGTAACGCGGCGCGCCACAACGGAAGCCCTCGTGCCGTCCAGATCGGCGGGAATGCGCGCATGCCGTCACCGGTGATCGGCCACGCTCCGTGATCACCTGACCACCTTCGCCTCCGCTTTCGGCGAGGTTGCCGGAGCCTAGCCCGGCGGGTATCACTGCAGGTGAGGCTGGTGGCCGCCGTGTGCCTCGTCGCCGCCGGTGCAGGGATCTTCAGGCGGCCGGGTTTGTCCCTTGTCCCGGTGCAGCCCTGGGGGTGTCAGCTGACAGCTGCCTGGTGTGACGGGCTGGGACCTTCCAGGGCGCCTCCAATAAGGCGAGGCTCATTCTTTCCGCTGCGGGGCCGCAGCGGCGGGCCCGGCAGCCGGCACCTTGGAGCTTGCCGGCGTGGTCCCAGGTCAGCGGGCCGGGCCAGGTCCGCTGACACCGTAGTAGCATCGGGCCACGGCGCACGGCTCAGACGAGCAGCGCCAGACAGGGGGGTCTCACGATGACAACAATGATCGTCTTCCACGAGGTCGACGACGTCGGCCACTGGCTTGCCTCACCGAAGCGGGGAGAGTTCTTCGGACCCATGGGTATGACGGCGCGCACGTTCATCGACCCGGAAAACCCGAACAGGGTCGGGCTGATCGTGGAAGCGCCCGACAGTGACACCTTCCGGCGGGCGCTGGAGTCCAAGGAGGCGGCCGAAGCCATGAAGCACGACGGGGTGCGTCCCGAAACTGTTGTGATGCTCGTTGAGTCATAGTCGCGCCCGGCTCCTGGCCGGTCGGCGGCGATCAGCCGGCAACCGCCACCTTGCGAGATCGCGCCGTTGCCGATTCTGCACCAAACGCGGCCGTATTGACAGTGTGCCTATCTGTGCACCGATTCTCCGGTTATGCACGTGGGGTTGCTCGACCCGACCCCATCGTGGGCAAAGGGCTCAGGGAGATCATCCTGACGGTGTCCCGGAAGAGGCGGGGATGCCACGGACCGCGGATCGCCGCGCGAGGCACTCCGGCACGTCGATGAGCAAGGGCGAACCTAGATCTTGGGCAGGAATCTTCCGCAGCATCTCTTCGCCGAACTGGCGGCTCAAACTCACCTGCACGCGCTGGAGCACGCCGAAGACGCGTGCGAGGTGCCGGGTTACTGCTCCGAATTCCATGGCTGGGTGTTGAACTGGGGCTTGTGCCTCAGCCTGCGGATACGGTTTCTGGCCGCCCCTTCGCTAAGGCCTACTGCCGCACCTGCTTCCGAAAAGGTCTCCCCGCGCCCTATCCGGTAGGCCAAGGTGCGAGTTTGCTGATCCTTGATATTAAGGAGCAGCGCATGCTCGGCCTCAGTGTTAATTATTTCTTCAGCAGTAGGATCGAAGGAGCCGACGGCGCGACCGGGGCGGTAGGTTTCGTCGGCCTCTGGATTCGGAGCAAGATAGTGCTGGTTAGCCCAGCGTCGCTGCTCGTTAGCCCAGCGGTTGAATTCATTGGTGAACGTCAGAATGCAGGCGCCAATAAAGAAGGTCTTGAGAGAGGCCCCCTGTTCCGGTTGCCATTTACCTGCGATAACTGCGTTCTTTGCAAAGAGTTGGATCGCGCTGCTGACCGTCGCATTCGAGATCGTGCGGCGAGCTTCAGGCGTGAGGTCTAGGGTTCGATTTACCTGCCGGACAGGCCTGCCGATTGCGCTGCACCGGACGAATATTGTTCCGGTTCGCATCCACGCCATCATCACGGCAAAGCCGTATTCTGCGAGTTCCCCCAGGAGGTCCGGGAAGCTCTTCCCGGCGATTCCGAGCCGCACGATCTCGTTGACCCGGCCTTGGTCTTGGAGGATCGAGTTGCGGGCGTTGCGCCAGGCATGGCCGCCGACGAGGTCGCTCTCGGCTATCAGTGTCTCCAGCGCCATGACCTCCTCATCGGACACGAAGCACTCACGCCTGTCGGGCGGGTCGGATCGGGTCATCGGCTCCTCCTGCGTCGCTCGATGCCTGAGAGGTCATGCACCTGCGTTCTATATGGCGGACCTGGCCGGAGCACACGCTGAGCCCCAAGATCTTTCCCTGTTAGCCGATAGGTCCCTAAGAACTTGATCGTGCGGATGCGTCGCTCGCCGCATCTACATTCACGATACCTACGGCCAGTCCGGGGTCTCGACCCTCAGATGCCATGTTGGAGCCAGCGTGTCCCTGCACTATCGCTTGCCGGACCCGAGTGGGTCGGACGAGCTAGCTGACGCTTCATCCGGGGCGCCTCCGAACGCCGTGCGGTGGGGAGCCGCTTGGCGGGCAAGCACGCTCCGGAGGATGTATACGCGCGGAGGGCTGCTCGTGGCCGGAGCTTCTGGACTGTCTGGAGTGGCGGTATGGGGTATTCCAAAGCATGGGCCATCGACGGTGATCGCACTGATCGGCATGGTCGTGCTTGTCGCTGCAGCTGCTGTTGCAATGTACCGGGAGCGTCAGGAAACACGGCGTACAGCGATCAGGCACCACCCGGAAAACACAATGGCCGAGGCTCTCGCAGGATTGATTCGCGCATCATACAAGGTAGTGCCAGGGGGTACCCCTGAGCAGGACGCCGCCGAGGCTAAGCGGGTCAGGGAGAGCGCCCGCCTAGTGCTCGCTGAGCACGGCGAGGCCTTGATGGCCGAGCTAACGAGGATGAAAGTCAATCCTGTAAGCGGGGCGGAGGACGACGATGGTCAGATCGCTAGGAGATGAGAGCCCGTGACGTGACTGATTGGGTACCTAGTTTTGACGTGCCGCGACTGCATGGTGGACTTGTATGAGACTAGGAGGACTACGTGACGGACCGGCTGATCGTCGACCTTGACGCTGCCGGTCGGGTCTGCGTGTTCACGGTCCATGATGGAGAGCCGCCTCAGTCAGACGCTCCAGCCGAGTTCGCGTGGCCGTTGGACACGGATGCACTGGAGGACCTGCGCTGGTACCTGGAGGATTACCTGCTTGCGCCGTTCGGGGTGTGGGAGAACCGCGGCCCGGCCGTGGCGGGGAGGCTGGCCGCGTGGGGGGAGCAGGTCTTCGGGTCAGTGTTCGGTTCCGGCCCGGCCCGTGATGCTTATCAGCGGGCGCGGGACGGCGGGCTGGAGGTGGTGTTCCGATCCGCGGAGCCGGGCCTGCTGGGATTGCCGTGGGAGCTGATGCGCGACGGTGCGGGGCCGGTGGCGCTGGGGGCAGGCGGGATCTCCCGGAGCCTGCCGGTGGCTGGCGGTGCGGAGACACTGGAGGTGCCGGGCGGGCGGCT
>WNFX01007765.1_pt1 | contig 10039 bp, 7 predicted proteins | sample 5400111 | NCBI WGS metagenome assembly WNFX01 (sample SAMN13153363, study PRJNA577476) | soil metagenome | isolation source: 40 cm soil or saprolite under grassland replicate 1 | place: USA:California | collected 2016-06-15 | reverse complement strand
TGTGATAGACTCGTTCATGGTGATGCTCCTCCTCATGAAAGCTTTTTCGGTTCTTCATGAGCTAGGGAGCATCGCCCTTCTTTTGGCAAGCTCTTCAAGGGCTGGCAAACCTGTCGCTATTTTGGGCGAAATTTAGGTAGAGTAAGCACCGAAGAACAACTTGATAAACAAACCATTCTCAACCAGCGCAAGTTTGGTGAGCGCTACTTCGCGCTGCACAATATCCTCATCTACAGCTGGTACGCCGATGATGGAGTCAGTGGCACCTTCTCTCTCGATCAGCGCCCGGAAGGGGCACGGCTCCTCGCCGATGCTCGCGCTGGAAAAATTGATACTCTTTATGTCTATAAGTTAGACCGGCTCGGCCGCGACTCTCGCCTTGTCCTCAATGCCATCAACGAACTCGAAACCCTCGGCGTGCAAGTTAAAAGCATGACCGAGACGTTCGATACGACAGACCCCGTCGGCCGGTTTCTAGTGACAGTCCTTGGAGGAGTGGCCGGTCTCGAGCGTGACAACATTGTACAACGCTCGACAGATGGGACAAATCGGCTGGCGCGTCAAGGAGCCTGGCTCGGTGGGATCGTTCCCTATGGCTACCTTGCCATAGGAAGAGGGAAAGATAGCCGCCTTGTCGTTTCTGAAAAGCCAATCCCTGGTTTCTCTTGTTCAGAGGCCGAGGTGGTGCGCAGGATCTATTATATGGCCGCTGAAGAGCAAAAATCTTGTCTCGTCATCTCTAACAACCTGAATGAGCTCGGTATTCCACCTACACATACACCTGTCGAAAATGACGCTTCTCGGGGCAAGCGTCATACAACGACAGCCAGGCGCTGGAGCGCAGGGCAAATCCGAAATATGCTGGTTAGCACTACATACAAAGGGATTCATAAGTATGGGAGGCGTACGAAGAAACAACGCGACATTTTTGAACGTGAAGTGCCTGCCATTGTCAATATCGATCTATGGGAACGAGCCCAGCAGGTCCTGCACGACCACATGCTTTTTGATCCTCATTCCACGACAACTACTCGCGCCTACCTCTTGCGTGGCTTGATCAAATGTGGGCTTTGTGGGCTTACATACATTGGTACAGCTTACCCTCCGCACAAAGATACCGAACGCATCTACTATTCTTGCAATGAAAAGAGCCAGCCACGCGGTCTTTTCGGTGCCCAGGGGAAAAAATGTCCTTCGAAGAGGGTAAACGCTATTGCGATTGAGACAGCCGTGTGGAAAGACATCGAGACATTCTTATATAACCCTGGAGCAGTGATTGAGCAGCTTGCAACGCAAATGCAGATACAGGATGGTGAAGCAGTGGGGCTCCACGCTGGGCTTGCGAAATTCCAGCGGTCACTGCAAGCGTTGAACACCGAGCAGGACACTGTCATTACTCTGTTCCGGCGGGGCCGCATCGACGAGTTCTCACTTGACCGCCAGCTGGATCAAATCCAACTGGAGGAGACGGACATACAGCGCGATATTGAAAATGTCCAGGAGCAACTACGGTGCGTTCAAGAGAAAGAGAGCTGTTTGCGGTCAGCAAAAGAGCTGTTACATGATCTCTCACAGCACCTAAAGGAACCGCTCACCTGGGAGCTTCGTCGACAACTGATCGAGGTCCTTGTTGAAGTCATCCGTGTCGATACTGTAGAGGATAGCGCAGGCAGGAAGCAAGCAAAGGTGACAGTAATCTATCGCTTTGGGGATTCAACAGCTATCGGAATGGGCACCCCGTGTAGTTAGCTGTTGCGTTTGTTCTTCTTGCCTATCGAGGGTGTATTTCTTCCATTGGGTCGGGAAGGAGTTTCAGTCGACATTGGAGGTATGATATCCAATGGCTATACGAAGTTACTTGATTCTTCATGATGAGATGAAGGGTATGTGTTCTTTCCTGTTCGCAAAGAAGCCAGCTATATTGGTGTGACTGCAACGAGGCTGTCATCAAGTGCAAACTAGCGTTGTGATCGTCTTCGATTTTCTCTCCTCTCTCTTCGCTGAAGGCTCTTTTCTCCCTTGCCTTATCCTTTCCCCTACGAGAATAGTCGTATGAGATACCGCACATCTGTTCAGCCTGTTGAAAAACGCAACTGATGAGTATATTTACGGGTAGGCGGGCATGCCCCAGCTCTACCTGTCACTGATGCCCAAATCAACCCAAATGGATGCTTCGAGAGGCCAATGAAAGAGCAGCAGGAAGCAAAAAGCACGGAACATGCCGCATTAGCTGCCCCCTCTGGCCGCGAACCTGCTGTTCGGACTGAGCCAGGTGCTCGTCTGGGTCGTGCTGGCAGTGCTCATCATCGCTGTCACACGGGGACACCTCTCCCACCAGCGCTATCAGCGGGAGATGGCGCTGCCATCGCCTGTCACGGATCGGGGGCAGCAGCCAGGAACAGCAAGCACCTCCGCCTGACGGCTTCCACCAGTCGACAAGCGGGTGGCAAGCAGCGACATGGCTGCTGTTGGAGGCGTTGGGGTGAGAGTACAGCATCCCTCTGTCCCCTGTGCTGGCTACTTAGGTTATCTGTTCTCAAAATAGCGTCACTGGTGGCCCTCTCATTTCCATGTTCTTGCCTTCCATACGCCAGGTACGTAATATAAAAGGTTCCTCGATGACGGTTTATATCTGGATGTTAGAACGAATAGCCTAAGTAAGTAGCCAGTATAGGTGCGAGCGCTCTTCAAAGATAGCCCTCCGTTCGTCCTGAGCCAGTTCCCATCAGGCAGGTGACTTCTTAATAGCGATGAGCGCCGCCCTGGTTGCCTCAAGACAACCCAATTTAGCCTGTTGGGCCACTCACGCGGACTGCTCCGTCTTGTGCACGTAGCGTTCGTACCTGGTGACACCACATAGAAGCCAGATACTACCTTCCAGTGTTGTAGTCTGATGGCCTTCAAAGATCGACCATCGTGGGACTGATGGCAGTGCCTGACCAGCGATGACTCGCATGCCTTCGACCCGCCACCTTCCGACGGTACCACCTACAAACGTGTGGAGAAGCGCAGTCATAGTGTCGGTTCCTTGATCTGCTGAATATTGCGGGCTGTCGGACCAGTTCTCGTCTCAACCACCTCAAACTGCACAGGGGTACCCGGCCTGATGGTGCGGTAGCCCTGTCCAGGAAGAGCCGTAAAGTGAAAGAACACCTCATCACCTGATACCACTCGTGCAATCATGCCAATCCCAGCCTTGAAATCGAACCAGCGCACCATCCGCCCACTCTTGTTGAGGGATGCGAATGCCTCGCACCTCTGGTGCATCATATGCCTCGTAGTGGTAATCAGAGCGCGTCTCCATGATGGTACGAAGGTCATGCCGCAGTTCTTCGCTCGTGGGTCGACCAACGAAGTACCAGCCGTTATAGATGGCGTGAATGCCCAAATCAGGCCGCAGCACGAACGTGTATGGCTGCGCTCGATAGGCGTACTCACCTTCCGTCTCGTCGAGAATGTTGATCTGCTTGATGACCGTGCGCTCTTCATCCGACAAGAAGGTCCACTGCGCTCCCAGACCGGCGCGGAAGGCCGCCTGAACCAGCGGCGGGTCCACGCTCACTGCGACGAGTTGTCCGTAATTCACAGCTAGCTCGTGCTGAAACTCCACCAACTGCCGCATTTGCTGCTGGTCACATGGACAGAAGAACCCGCGAAAAAAGACGAGGATCAGCGGATAGCCATCCAGGAATCCCGGGTGCGTGTCGAGGAGACTGGGCTGCGTGAAGTGCGAGAGTCGCGTCAGCTCGGTCTGGTGATTGGGCAAAGCTATGTCGGGAAACTGATCGTTGAACTGAAGATTGGTTGTCATAGGATAGCTCTCCTGACGATGAATTGGATACATCATCTTGTTATCGGCCTACTCTATAGGCATCTCTCTTTTGTCTCGTCTGGATGCAACGGAAAACGTTACAACGCTCCTCCCAGCATTATAAGTTATTAAAACCGACGCGCCAATCCGGTCAAGCAAGCGCTAGCGGACGTGGAACAGGAAAATTTCTTGTATTATTGCTTCCGACCTGTTATACTCCAGTATATGCAATAAGGACGAGCGTTTTTGTTCACAATTTGCTTGTGTTGAGTCTTAATTCGTGAGGGCTCTCAACTTTATGGTGGGACTGTGTCCCCATCAGTACTGACCCACCATCCACTGATTGCTCTCATAGCCCGTCGTCCTTTTCTCCGTCGTCGCATTGATGTTCACATCGATGGAGATGAAGTAGCTGGGTCGTAGCAGGTATGAAATGAGCCAGACGCAAGGGGAAGCAACCACAACCAATCAATCTCCATCCATCCCCGCCAGCTCACTCCTGATTGTGGATGACAACAGTGTGAACCGCATCGTGCTCTCCCGTTACATTAGCAAACTCGGCTACCAGGCCACCCTGGCCGAAAACGGGCGACAGGCGTTGGAAAAACTCCAGACCGAGCCTTTTGACCTGGTGTTGCTGGACGTGCAGATGCCCGAAATGGACGGCTACCAGGTGCTCGAACAGCTCAAGGCCGACCCCCACCTGCGCGATATCCCGGTGATTATGATCTCAGCCGTGGACGAGCTTGAGAGCGTCGTCAAATGTATTGAATTGGGGGCACAGGACTACCTGCCTAAGCAATTTGATCCGGTGCTACTTAACGCCCGCCTTAGCGCTTGCCTGGAGAAGAAACGCTTGCGTGACCAGGAAGTCGCCTACTTACAGCATGTCTCCCGCATCATAGATGCGGCAATTGCTGTTGAGGCCAATACCTTCGATCCCGAGAGTCTGGAGGAGGTGGCCAGGCGACCGGACGCGCTGGGATATCTGGCGCGTGTCTTTCAGCACATGGTCGACGAGATCTATGCGCGTGAGCAGCGTCTAACACACGAGGCTCGGGTACGTGAGCGTATCGAGCAAGAGATGAGGGTGGCTCGGCTCATTCAACAAACGCTGCTCCCCCAGGAACTGCCATCCTTACCGAACTGGCGGATTGCAGCGCATTACCAACCTGCCCAGGCGGTTGGGGGTGACTTCTATGACTTTTTACCTTTACCAGATGGCAACCTGGGCATTTTTATCGGGGATGTCTCGGGCAAGGGTGTACCAGCGGCGCTGGTGATGGCGACGACTCGCAGTGTTTTACGTACGTCAGCCCAGAGTCTTATCGCACCCGGGCAAGTGCTGGAAACAGTCAACAACCTCCTCTATCCAGATATTCCGGCGAACATGTTCGTGACCTGCCTCTATGCTCTCCTCGATCCGAAGCAAGGTCGCCTGCACTTTGCGAATGCCGGACATGAGCTACCCTATCGCTGCCATGCCGCCTCGGTAATGGAACTGCGTGCTACCGGCATGCCACTTGGCATGATGCCCAATATGCACTATGACGAGAGAGAAACTGTGTTGGCGCCCGGCGATGCCGTGCTATTCTACAGTGATGGGCTGGTCGAGGCGCATGATATGACGCGCGAGATGTTCGGCCTGGCACGTTTACAACGACTCATTGCAATCCACTCTAGAAACGGCGCAGCACTTATCCATTGCCTCCTTACTGAACTTATGCACTTTACGGGAGCTGAATGGGAACAGGAAGATGACATAACGCTTGTGACGCTTCAGCACGTCCCTGGCGAGACTTCATAAAAGAAGGAGGAGTACGATGTCCTGGCGGTTTACTCCGTATCTATTCCCTGTGGTCCTAGCAGGGGTTATCTCAGTTGGACTCGCGCTCTACGCCTGGAGACGCCGATTGATGGCTGGTGTCGCACCGTTCAGTATCCTTATGCTGGCCGTCGCTGAGTGGTCACTAGGGTACGCTTTGGAATTGGCAGGCGCGGACGTGCCTACTAAACTCTTTTGGCTCGGCGTTGAATACCTGGGGATCATCATAGTGCCAGCGGCGTGGCTTACTTTGACGCTCCAGTACACTGGCCGCACAAAATGGCTGACACCTCGTCTGCTGGTTCTGCTCTCTATTGAACCTCTCATTACATTGGTTTTGGTCTGGACCAACGATATTCATCATCTGATCCATACTAAAGTGGGGTTGGAGATCACTAGTGCATTCACAGTGCTGGTTATCACACGTGGTACATGGTACTGGATCAACGTCTTCTATTCTTTCCTATTACTTTTGCTTGGTACGGCACTGATCGTTTCATTCATCCCGACACTCAGGCGTTCAGCATCTGTCTATCGTGGACAAGTGAGTGCTTTGTGCATTGCTGTGCTCGTACCATGGGTGGGCAACGCTGTGTTTGACTTTGGCCTGAGTCCGGTACCTAATCTGGACCTTACCCCTTTGTCATTTACGATCTTTGGTATAGCGATGGCCTGGAGTCTCTTTCGCTTTCGGCTGTTGGACCTTACACCAGTGGCACGCCATGCCGTGGTCGAAAGTATGAGCGACGCTGTGATTGTTCTGGATAAGTATAACCGCATCACGGATCTCAACCCGGCGGCACAACGTCTCCTTGGTCACACACTTTCAGAACTGGTTGGGCAACCGGCTGCCCAGGTAGCCTCCGCCTGGCCTGAGCAGGTCGAACGCTTTGGTGGCGCAACAGAGGCACATGAGGAGATCGTCCTTGCTGTAGACGGATCGACATGCTATTTTGATCTGCACCTCTCGTCACTGTACCACCAGCGCGGTTCCCTCACTGGTCGTTTGATTGTCTTGAGAGATATCACGGAACGCAAGCAGGCGATGGCAGCTTTGGAGCAAGCCAGGGCTGCCGCTGAAGCAGCCAATCAGGCGAAAAGTGCGTTCCTGGCCATGATGAGCCATGAAATCCGTACCCCTATGAACGCCATCCTTGGTATGACCGGCTTGCTGCTCGATACGAGCCTCTCCTCCGAGCAGCATGAGTATGCCGAAACGGTGCGCTCGAGCAGCGACGCCTTGTTGACCATCATCAATGACATTCTGGACTTCTCCAAAATTGAAGCCGGGAAACTGGAACTGGAACGTCAGGCCTTTGACCTGAGGGAATGTGTGGAGTCAGCCCTTGACTTGCTGGCAGCCAGGGCTACCGAGAAAGGCTTAGACCTCGCTTACCTGCTAGACGAGCAGGTGCCTGCCGCCGTGTATGGCGATGTGACCCGCCTGCGCCAGATCCTGGTCAACCTGCTCGCGAACGCGGTCAAGTTCACTGAAAGGGGCGAAGTCGTGCTCTCAGTTGAAGCAGGGCAGAAGGATGGAGACGGAAGAGCCAATCAGCAGCCTGATGAAGAAAGTTTCTATGAGTTGCATTTTGCCGTCAGGGACACGGGCATCGGGATTTCAGAGGAAGGAAAGGCCCGCCTATTCCGCTCCTTCAGCCAGGTAGATGCCTCGACAACCCGGCGCTACGGCGGCACCGGGCTAGGCCTGGCGATCAGCCAACGCCTGGCCGAACTGATGGACGGGACGATGTGGGTCGAAAGCCAGCCAGGAGTTGGCACGACCTTCCATTTCACCATCCTGGCCCAGGCCGCTCCCACTGGCTTGCGCCCGTACCTGGATACGAGTCAACCCCAGCTTGCTGGTAAGCGTGTCTTGATCGTGGATGATAACGCGACCAATCGCTTTATCCTCACCTTGCAGATGCAGTCCTGGGGCATGCTCCCCTATGCGTGTGCTTCAGGCCAGGAGGCGCTTGCATACATGCAGATGGCTATTCCGTTCGATGTGGCCATCCTGGATATACAGATGCCGGATATGGATGGCCTGATGCTGGCCGAGCAGATTCGGCACTACCGAGACGCCCAGGCGTTGCCGCTCGTCATGTTCACGTCCCTGGGACGGCGCGAGGTGGACATGCAAGGAGTCGACATCGTCGTCTTCATGCACAAACCGATCAAGCTGTCGCAACTGTACAATGCGCTGATCTCCCTCTTTGCCGAGCATCCGCAGCCCCATATGCCTCAGTTGGAGCCGACAGAATGGCAGTTCGATGCCGGGCTGGCCCAGCGACTACCCTTGCGTATCCTGCTGGCCGAAGACAATATGGTCAATCAGAAGCTGGCACTACGGCTGTTAGAGCGCATGGGTTACCGGGCTGACGTAGTGGCTAACGGTCTTGAAGTCCTGGAAGCCTTGCAGCGGCAAAGCTACGACGTAATTTTGATGGATGTGCAAATGCCGGAAATGGACGGGCTGGAAGCTTCACACGCCATTCATGAGGGCTGGACGGCCGAGCAGCGTCCGCGCATCGTCGCTATGACGGCGAATGCCATGCAGGGCGACCGCGAGGAGTGCCTGGACGCAGGGATGGATGACTACCTCACCAAGCCGATTCAGATCAAAGCATTACAGGCGGCCCTGGAACGCGCTGGATGGTGGTCGAAAAAGCGGACGCTGCCGCTTGAGGAGCCCGGTGAGGTTGCTCTCCCAACTGGGGATGCCGAGAGCAAGGTGCAGGCGGCTCCTGCTCTTGACCCGGCAGTGTTGTCCGAACTGCGCCAGTTCACGAGGGAAGGCGAGCCGGATATCGTGCAGGAGTTGGCCGAGGCGTTCCAGTTCGAGACGCCACCACTGTTGGAGGCACTGCATCAGGCCATAGTCGAGGGACAGCCCGAGCAGCTCAAACGGGTGGCTCACAACATCAGGGGCAGCAGTAACAATCTGGGAGCCCGCACGATGGCTGCACTCAGCGCTGAATTAGAGGTTATCGGCAAGAATGGAACAGTCGAACGGGCGGCGGAGTTGGTCACTCACCTGGAGCAGGAGTACCAGCGCGTCTGTCAGGCACTGGCTGCTGAAATAGCAGGAGTGAAATGAAAGCGCAAGCAACCAAAACCAGATCATCCAAATTCAGTTGCGTACCAGCGGTTTGTACACGCTCAGCACTGAAGACGAAGTGAGCCATGTCAACCGACGATGAGCTGTTCACATATGCGAGGTGCTGGGTGGCTTTTCAGCGAAGCGAGTACGCTTGCTCCTGTTTCAAGATGCACTTTCGGAGTAGCACGAATGAGGCGACGGATCGTTTCATGCGAGACACCGTATGCTGCCAGCACGGTCGGCCACTCTGAAGCAGGTATACCGCATGCCGGGTGTTTTGGCCCTGGATGCCGATACTTGATCACAACCGGAGGATGGCTTCCTTCAGTTGTTTCGTCTTCAGTAAGAAGACGTCGCACCTTCTGATACAGGATCCCTGTCGGCGCAAGGAAGAGGTAGAAAATTGGTGACAGAGGAGCCGAAACCCGCCGGTTCCGTCGCAAGTTTACAGCGTGACTGTGCTGGCTACCTGTCATATTCGTCCTCAAAATGAAGCTTTGAGAATGCTCTCCTCGTCTCTCGCCCCTTGTCGATTCCCGAGATGGAGAGTAGTATCGGTTTGTATTCACTTATTCATCTTCAAACAAAAAGGAATCGTACACTGTGCCTGGTCTTCTTATCTTCATCAAGCAAATGACAAGCATATGCCTCCAGTCGCTCCAACACCGCTTCGTCGACTGGACCAAACCATCCAATTCCTCTCTCATATTAGGAACCGTGGTGACCTTGCCAAGAGCAGGTCCGAACTCGTGGCAGAAAACGCACTTCTCCGTCAGCAGCTTATCATCCTGCGCCGATAGGTGAAACGACCAGCCTGCACCAAAACGGATCGACTCCTGCTGGTGCTTCTGGCAAGGATGGTTCGGACCTGGAAGCAGGTACTTTTCATCGTTCAGCCAGAGACGCTCCTGCGGTGGCATCGTCAGGGATTTCAGCTCTATTGGAAGTACAAGTCCAGAGCAGGTTCTCCTCGACCGAAGATCTCTGAAGAGACTGTGGCCTTGATCAAGGAAATGGCAGCGCAAAATCTGCTCTGGGGAGCCGAACGGATCCGCGGCGAATTGCTCAAGCTGGGGCTTCGCGTCAGCAAACGCACGATCCAGAAGTACATGCGAGCTGTGCGTACGACTCGGCCCAGGGGACAGAACTGGTCGACCTTCTTGCACACTCATGCCAAAGAGATCTGGGCCTGTGACGCCTCTCCCGGTCACCGACCTACTTTTCCGTTCGCTCTCTGCTTTCTTCATTATTGAACTGCGCTCGCGGAAAGTGATCCATGTGGGCGTCGCACGAGCGCCTA
>WNFX01011628.1_pt1 | contig 10040 bp, 10 predicted proteins | sample 5400111 | NCBI WGS metagenome assembly WNFX01 (sample SAMN13153363, study PRJNA577476) | soil metagenome | isolation source: 40 cm soil or saprolite under grassland replicate 1 | place: USA:California | collected 2016-06-15 | reverse complement strand
CGCCCCTACAACTACCTGGAGAAGAAAGCGAGGACGCCTATGGATACATCAATGAAGCCGCTGGTCGTGGGACGTGGGGTGGATACCCTCGTGCTCAACGTCTGCTACCGTGATGAGCAACACAAGCCCTGCAAACGCGAGATACCCCATGAGCTCAAGGAACAACTGGACGCCTGGAAGCAGGCTGCGATTGTCGCGGAAGAACCAATCCCCGTGCCGCTCTCCTTTGAGGGTGTGAACCTGCACATGTACCCCAACGGGGCTGGCAAAGGCCAATGGCGCTGGCTGCTGCGCTGCGAGAGCTTCAACCTGCTCGTCTCCATGGGTCGCTTGAACTGCGTGGCGCAAGTGCGCTTCTCGTCTGAATTCTTATGGTCGTGCCGTGGGGTGGATGACGCCATTGTACGTGTAGAAGAGTTCCTGGTGCATCACTTCTTGCAGGAATGTGTGTATCTGCAAGTCTCCGAAGTCCACCTGTGTGCTGATATCGCCGGATGGGATGTGGAGTCCATCGATCAACGCCATGATTTCGTCTCGCGCTCGCGCAAGCGGGGAACGTATGAAGTGACGGATTTGGAAATACAAGACTTCTCCTATGGGCTAACCCGTTCAGGGTTTCTCTTCTCGCGGGGTGGCCCGATCTCCTGTGTCATCTACGACAAGACGCGTGAAATCCGCCAGCAGAGTCAGAAGTGGTGGTTCCATGACCTGTGGCAAGCCAATGGATGGGATATGGAAGAACAGCCGGTCGTATGGCGGGTGGAGTTCCGCTTCAAACGGGAAGTGCTGCATGAACTGAGCGTGGAAGGCCAGTTCGAGGGGGTAGAAGACGCCTTCTCGTTGCTGGAACGCATGCCACACATGTGGGCCTATGCAGCAGGCCATCTTGGTGGGGGTGAAGATGGTTTACCCGATGGCTGGCTGCGCCTGGTGGTGCCTGGGGCCGATAGTAATCGCTCGCGCTGGGTGACACATGGGGTCTGGACAGCAGTGCAGCGGGCGTTTGAGGTGAGCTCTGAGGAGGAAGAACAGACAGAAGACAAAGCGAACATCATTCGCAAGCGCAAGTACCAGGCCAATCTTGAACGTGCAGTAGCGGCAACTGGGGGGTATCTGTCGAGTATGGCGGCGTGGTTAGGCCGTGATGGTGAGGCAGGGGAAGAAGCGGATTTGCTCTATATGATCGCGTGGTTACGGGAACGGATACCGGTCTACCTGGGCAAGCGTGCCCGCAAGTTTGCTAAAGAGGTGGTACAGAAGCGCATCCGCTTTGAACGGCAGCGGGCCTATGAGCGCGATTGGTTCTCTGGCACGGAAGCGGCGTAGATGGGATAAGAGGTCGTCAATGGCAAGCCATTTGAGAAAGGAGGGTTGTTCAACAGGCGTTTGAAGAGGTTTAGCAAGCCGTGAGAGAAAAGAGAGGTGGGCCTATGATGAGACAGAAAAAAGAGGTGACACGACAACCATTGTTATTAACTATTCCAGAAACGGCGGTGTCGCTGCGGCTGAGTCGGGCGAAAGTCTACAGGCTGATCGACTTCGAGGGCTTACCAGTGGTGCGGTTTGGTCGGGCGGTGCGTGTGTCGGTAAAAGCGTTGGAGCAGTGGGTAGAGCAGCGTGAGCAGAGCGCATAAACTCTGCTAGGGAGGTGGTACTATGGCGCGAAGAGGGCACGGCGAGGGTTCCATTTATCAACGCAGGGATGGCCGGTGGACAGCAGCTATCACCCTGGAAGACCACAAGCGTAAGACGTTCTACGGCAAGACTCGCAGGGAAGTGCAAGAAAAGCTGAAAATTGCGCTCCGTGAACAGCAACAGGGGATGTTGACGACAGGGCCGCAACAATCATTAAAGACGTACCTGGAAAAGTGGTTAGAGCAGGTCTATAGGCCATCTGTGAAATTGGGGAGCTACCGACAGTATCGCGTGGTGGTGACAAAGCATCTGATTCCAGGTCTTGGGTCTGTTTCGCTACAGAAGCTTACACCAGAAAAGATACAGGACTTTTATGCACAAAAGTTGAATGAGGGGAAGTCTCCTAAGTTGGTGCAGCTTATTCATGCTGTACTGCATCAAGCGTTAGAAAATGCGGTCAAGTGGAATTTAGTTCCGCGAAATGTTGCGAAGTTAGTATCTCTTCCACGCGTCGAGCGATATGAGGCACAAACGTTGACTATTGAACAGGTAAAGCAGTTGTTGGAAGTAGCGCAGGGTTCGCGTATTGAGGTGTTGTTACAGGTGGCGTTGAATACTGGAATGAGGCGAGGTGAACTGTTTGCGCTGAGATGGGACGATATTGATTTTGAAAATGGGTTGATCTTTGTGCGTCGTACTGTGAATTATATAGGGGGGTATGGATTTGTGGAGACAGAGCCGAAAACGAGATCAAGTAGACGCAAGATAGCTGTTTCCGAGAAGGTGCTGGAAGCATTGAATAAGCATCGTGAGCGGCAAGGCCAGATGTGTTTGAGGGCTGGTGAGAAGTGGCATGAGCAGGGTTTAGTGTTCTGCAATAGGTATGGTAGGTACCTGTTTTCTGAGGTAGTCTTAGATCAATTTCATGCTTTGCTTGCAAAGGCTGGTTTGCCTAAGATGCGCTTTCATGATCTGCGGCATACGATGGCGACAATCCTTCTAGAGTCGGATGTGCATCCGAAAAAGGTACAGGAGCGGTTGGGACATAGCACAATTGCTATAACGATGGATACCTATTCTCATGTACTACCTTCGATGCATCAGGATGTGGCGCGTAAGCTTGATGATATGTTTGAGGATGCATAGTTTGCTGTCGGGATTGATAGCGTTTACACTGCCCGTTGATATTCTCATTGCATGGCAAACCTCATTTCTCATTGTCTCTCTATGAGTCTAGTTTTTCGGTGAATGAGGCTTCCTTAGGCATAACACCAGGGATACGTGATTTACTTCCTGAGAGATTACATTCTAACCGAGCAGTTTTCGGATGTTCAGGAAGGCAGCGTACATCCACTGTGTCTTCAATGTCCACCCTGCGGTAGACCTCGCTATCCACCTCCTCTTCACGGGTATAAATTGAGCCATCGTAAGAGTAGCGATATACCAGGGTGTAAACGGGGGGTCTACCTCTTACATAGCGATAGGTGATGCGGCCTGCTATGCTGACTCCGCGCCGATGTAACTTGCCTGGCAGCCGTGAATAATTGATCCGAAGTATCACAAGGCAAGCAAGCCCACCAAGAAAGAGAAGAAAAACCAGACTCATACCTTCCATAGCTTGACTCTCCTTTCCGCGTACTAACTCAAATGAAAAAGTTATCGAAGGCAGCATGTTCAGGCTTGATTGGCTCGATCAGTTCATGTGTTTGAACCGTTCTGCTAGAAGAACATCTCTGCTTCACTCAGAGGCAGGCTCTTATGCCTTAATCAAGCTTGTTCAGTAATATTCTCATTTGAGTGAATCATCCTTGCTTCAGTAACATTTTTGATGAAAAAATATAATATTCTACACTCAATATATCATATTACTTCTATCGATGATAAGTCTTACATCAGCGATGCTGCGGAAGAGCCAGGAATATTGTGTCAAACAATAAGGATATTTGCTCGTTGTTGGGCATGAGTCCCGGGTGTTTTGTTTTGGAGAGGCGTGGGCTTTTGCTGTCAACTTTGCTGTATTGGGGTTGTTTGTTGTGCGTGTAGGGGTCTTGAGTCTAGGTCTGTTGCGGGTTTGTAGAGGTGTGTCGCTGGGAAGTTTAATCATGGCCGTATTGTACCATGTTCAAGCCACGCATTAAAGTAGGGGCCACAATCAAGCCAAAATCCTCCAAAATGGTACCTTTGTTCTAATTTTAATCAAAAACCCTTGACTTAGAACAAAGTTTCTAGTAAGATTAATGAAAACCTGTTCTACCTGAACCTGGAACGGAGGTATAGCCATGGGATCGACGCAGGCAAGAAAACAGCCTAAATACGCCGAAGAATATGACGTCGGTGACGATGATCACCTGTATTCAACACCCAACCCTAGTAGTGCACGCAAATACCGGCAGCCAATTGAACATGACACCCTCGACGATCCTCTGCTACAGAGGGGCGCCATCTCGCGCCGTCGCTCCCATGCGCTCACAACCGCCAATGGAGCATCCTCAAGAGCGATCGCCAGGCCCCCAACAGAGGAGCGCCTGGTGCACCGCCGTTTCCCCCTTGTAGCCATTCTCTTAGGGATGGTCGTCATGGCGCTCCTTGCCGTCGCCCTGAGTTCTCTTACCTCGTGGTGGCGCATCCATCAGGACGACGCGCAGTACGGTCGCCCTCGTACCTTCCAGCTCGATGCAGTGGTTGGCCACAACGACAGCGCGGCCACCCCAACCCATTTTATCTTCATCAACCTCAACCGCCACATAGACATAATCGAACTACCTGGGGGTGACACAGCGCACGCTCGAATTTATCCAGGCCCCGTCTTATTTGGTGACGGCCAGGACCTCACTCCCGTTACTGGCGAAATCCGTGATGTCAACGGCGATGGTAAACCCGACATCATTGTACACATTCAGGATCAGCAACTCGTGTTTATAAATGATGGTACTCAGTTCCGTCCCCTCCGTTCGGGTGAACATGTTAATGTATAACGTCATAGTGTATAATACTATCATACCGAACAGTCCTTTCAGAAATTGATAGGCAACGAAAGTAGGTAGGTACACAATGAAGAACTTTAAATATTAGCCGGGGGATATGCCACATCATCGCCCCTGCTGGAGCGCGTGGCATATCCCCCCACAAAAAATGTTAGGGCGGGAGACTTGCCCCCATAAGCGCGAACTTAAGGAGCCTGGGGGCGACCGCAAGGGATCGCCCCTACTATACACGGGCTTGCCAAGCCGACTCGTGGTATAGTAGGGGCGATCCCTTGCGGTCGCCCTTGAGGGGCGCTTATGGGGGCTGCCCACCACGCAGCTCCTCATACCCAACACACTATGGCAGTTACCAACATCGATAGCATACATCTCCCCTATTTCCCGCCCCTTTGTGATACTATTGAATTGTTAACCTTTGCAATTCACTCCAATCCCAACGGCTCAGCATAGCGTGAACATGCGAATAACACTCGATAAAATATCCTAAAAGGATTCAAAAAATGGCAAATACAATCAACCTTCAAGAATATTTCGAAACCCCTCTATCTCGACGCAGCGCCCTACGTCAACTTGGCGCACTTGCAGGCGTCAGCCTGGCATTAAATGCATGCAACACGCCCCCTTCAACAAACCCGGTACAGGGGCCAACCGCGTCAGGCCCCGGCAGTATAGATTCAATCAAACACATTGTGTTTGCCTGCCAGGAAAACCGCACCTTCGATAACTATTTCGGCTACTACCCCAAAGCTGGAAAATTCGGCGTACCAGCCGGCTACACGCAGCCAGATGGTAAGGGAGGCACGGTCACCCCCTATCACTTTCGATTGCATGACACCAGTGACATTCACCATGACTGGCAGACCATTCATGATGAATGGAACAACGGGAAAATGGATGGGTTTTTTACTGCCGATGGCAAAAGTTCTCTCGGCTACTACAACGGCTCCGACATCCCTTACTATTACGCCCTGGCAGATTCCTTCACCCTCTGTGGCAACTACTTCAGTTATCAACTCGGTCCCACCCTACCGAACCGTATTGCACTGTGGACTGGCACTACCGGAGGCTTCACCAGGAATCACAGAATACCACGTGGCATCCTGACATGGCCCACCATTATAGACCTGCTGGACGACCACAACATCAGTTGGAAGTGTTACAACCTGGGTACTGGCATGGGAAGCACACCCGAAGTAGAGTTTATCAACGCGCTGCCCTTTTTTAAACGTTGGTTTAAGGACAAGAGGTTGTACTATCGCGAAACAGATTATTACAATGATCTCAAAGAGGGAAGCTTGCCGCAAGTAACCTACCTGATTTCAGACGCGTTCAGCAGTGAGCATCCTCCCCTCAACATTGTGTCGGGCGAGAAGAAGATGGCAAAGGTGATCAACGCTCTCATTCAATCCAGCTTGTGGACAAGCTCGGTATTCTTCCTTACGTATGACGAGGGCGGCGGCTTTTTCGACCATGTGCCACCGCCCCAATTCGATGCCTATGGCCCGGGTATGCGTGTGCCAACGCTCGTCATATCCCCCTGGGTGAAACGTGGCTACGTATCAGGGCACCTGTACGAGCATAACTCGCTCATGAAGTTCCTCGAACGTCGTTTTCGCCTGCCAACCCTGGCAAGTGCGAACCACCTCTTCGATAACTCAACACCAGTTGAGAACAACGATGCCGTACTGCCGGGCAAAACATATGGCCCTCCTGCGCCTCCACGCGATCATCTGCAACAGCTTGGCGATTTCTACGAAGTCTTCGATTTCAACCAGGACCCGCGTTATTACCCCAAATTGCCTCTCTAAACGTAAACAGATCATCACATTCGTAGTGACGCGCCCCGCCCAATCCCAAGGTTGACCGCAAGGGTCAACCCTACTATATACGGCGCGATCCACCGCATCGGGCGTGTAGCGGGCGGGGGCGTGCATAGTAGGGTTGACCCTTGCGGTCAACCTTGGAGGGGGAGGCTCTTAAGCCATACAAGCACCACCACATCAAGCCCTTTCCGATCGATGGCCGCATCAAGCACAGCTCGCAATCCCAATGCAGCCGCTTGCCGGCGCAGAGCATCAGCCTGCGATGCAGCACACAGCATCGCAAGCCGTCTTCCCTTTTTTAATACTCGATACAACTCATCAAGCGCCTCAACCACGACGGGAGTGGCTTCCTCGTGATATGGAGGTTCAGTCGCAATCGCATCAAAGGTTTCATCAGGAAATGGTAAGCGACGAGCATCTGCGACGAGATGGCGTGCCCCAAGATGCCCGAGCCCATGTTGCACAACAGGATCCCAATCGGCGCTCACCACCTCATAGTTGCTGGCAAGCGCCTCGATGATCAGTCCCCCAACTCCGGCAAACGGGTCAAGAAAGAGCGCCCCTGGTTCGGCAGCGACCAGGTTCACCAGCAAACGAGCGTCAGGGACAGACAATCCACGCCGGCTCAACTCTCCTCCATCGCCACGGTAGCCCGCCACAGGACGTACATCCCCGGCAGAGGTCTCAAGCAAAAAGGTTCGCCGGTCAGGCGCGCCTTCACGCACGACCTCGGGGTCCTCTTCAAAGAGACGATGCCGTCGATACCATCGACGATGCCACTGTAGAGCATCTTTCGCAGCGCCGCGTACGCGTTTTTTGTGTCCTACCGGTTCCGAGACAGGTTCCAGCCAATCCACTGCCGCTGTATAGCCTGATCGCGCCAAACGAACGCGAGCCGCCTCGAGATTTTCGGCGGGAAGAAGAATCCAGAAAAGCCCTCCTTGCTCAGAAAGTGGCCCCTTCTCCGAGGCCCGCGCGTGCAGATCCCTCAGTAAAGAAAGGGCCTCAGCAAGCGCAACTGCACGCGCTCTGCTCCGCGCAGGCCACAGATAGAAGATCAAGAGGATCTCATCCACGTGCTTGCCTCAATGCCCTTAGTCCTTCCTCTCCTCATCCTCCGTCAGATCCAGCGCAAGGACGGTCGCCAGGATAAGCAGATCGTCCTCACCTGGAGCAATGTCCACGCCATACGTCTCGGTGAGCGACAATGTCAACGCTGTAGCGATCGACGAAGGGACTAAAGATTTTCTTCCGTATCGCAGCAATTTCTTGCCCGTTCCGCGTGACATGATACGTCGGACTCAATGCGACCAACTGCTTCTTGATCGTCGCCAGTTCATTGCCATTCAAATCCCGCACGATTAGCGTGTGGTGGATGCTGAAAACCTTACCGTCGACCTCGATGACCGGTCTCCCAAACTCATCGGTGATCGTCGAATCCTCGCCCAATCTGAAGAACTTCTCGCGAATCACATACCGCATGCAAAACCTCATTTCTCTTATAGCCTTGTACAACTTCTGCCATTGTTATTACGAATAACGAAATGCAAAGTTTGCATAGGGGAAATCATTTACCCATTCATCCATCTAACCTGTACCGTAACCTATCAACGTATACTTCTAGGGAACCGTGTTTGCCTGCTACCGTGGAATAATGATAGCTCTCGTAGCCGCGCCCATTATTTGAGGAGAAGAGGAAGTTCTATGCTCAAAGTATCAGCACGATCAGGTGTTATTGTTGCAATCGCTATAGCCGTCTTGATAATTGATGTGGTCCTTGGTGGCATCCTGGGCGTAGTGCTCGGCGCCAATGCATTCACTCACCCCGGTGCCTCACAAGGCACCAAGGCGCCGCCTACAAAAACCGCCCCCTTACTGACGACGGTAACCATTCCCCCTGCCCAGGATCTCTTCAAGCCCTTCATCCTGACGGTGCTGCCGAACACAACCGTCACCTGGCAAAACAACGATACCGTGGCCCATACCTTCAAGACAACACCGGATCAGAGCAACTTTTTGAACCTGCAGGCATTCTCGCTGAACGTCGCGGCGGGGGGCAGCGTCAAGTTCAAATTGGTAGAACCAGGCCTGTACCACTACTACGACACCGCCATGGCCACCTGGAATACTGCCGATGCTCGTGTTGCAGCTAACAAGGGAACCCCGAATTATCCGCTGACTATGGATGGAGTGATCTGGGTCAAAGGGGCCATCAGCAACCTGCCATCGGCGACTACCGACCGTATCCCTCCTAAACATGATGATTTCGTAACCGAATTCCTCGCTATTACACCAGGCTCGGTTTCATGGCATAACTTCGATACCGACCCACACTTCATTGCACTCGTACCTGGCTTGTCAACGGCCAGCAACGGTGCTCAAACTGATATCAATCCCCTGGATATTGGCGTGAATCGTATCTCCGGAACAGATGATGTGCCTGGAGGCGATACCATCACCGTCATCTTCAGCAAGCCAGGTCTCTATTACTACTATTGCGTCAACCACGCTCACATCGACGGAGCAACCCACCGTGCCGAGGCATTCAAGACCGCCTCAGAATACCCGATCCCAATGGAAGGCTTTATCCTTGTTTCCGGCAGTTGATACCTCCAGGGCACTGTCCAGAATCCTGCGTTGGGCACCCGTAGCAGGGATAGTTATCCTCCTCTGTATCGGCTTGATCAATGTCTTCGGGGCGCTTACTGGAAAAGCGAGCGCCCCGCCCTCGCATCCTGCACCTCGGTCGACTACGATCTCGCCGTCGCGGATCGCCACCGTCTTCACTTCAGACGGTCTGATCACAGTCACACTCGATGTCAGCCCCAACCATACTGGCACCAACATCTTCACGCTCAACTTGAATGATTCGAGGACGGGCAGAGCTATCACGAATGCCCATATCTCCCTCTTCACTACCATGCTCGATATGAAGATGGCAACCACCTCCATGCCGCTTCATCCCGATGGACAGGGGCATTTCCAGGGCACAGCTGAGCTGTCGATGGGTGGAGATTGGGGACTACGTATGCTGATCCAGACCCCCGACCACAAACTCCACGAGGCCCATATTCACCTGCTGACGCCAGCGTAAGTAATTATACTTTATCTCCTGCCTGTTCCTAAATTCCTGTTCTAAAGAGTTGTGTATACCCATCCTTGTCGTGTTATACTGTTATTGACGGCGCACCGATATGCCAGTGTCCATTATCTGATGATCTGAAAGAGGGTAGGCGTTTAGCGAGATACGAACGGCGGCATCTCACTAGACAAGTTCAACTGGCGAGGAGAAGGTCATGAACTTCGGGAAATTATTAATTCAAGCAATTGCTGTTTTTATTATCATCGTATTCTTTTCTCTTGCTGGAGCAATAACCCCCTCATTTACAAGTTTCAGTAATCTTATAAACATTCCAACAGAATTTTTTCTCTATCTCGTGTCCGTCTTAGTGTTGACTACCCTGGGGTACTTCCTGGGCCATGGCATACAGAGTATCAAAAAAAACCTTGAATCACTTGGACTGGCTTACGGTGGTTCTTTCATCATCGGAGGTTTTTTAGCGCTTATGACACTCCTTAATTTTCCCTATTCTGTCAA